>ERZ761607.39-NODE-39-length-330028-cov-8.769257_pt1 | contig 330028 bp, 264 predicted proteins | sample MGYA00511164_ERZ761607 | MGnify/ENA primary metagenome ERZ761607 (study PRJEB28899, sample SAMN02445080) | bioreactor sludge metagenome | biome: EBPR sludge | place: Australia: Brisbane, Thorneside Wastewater Treatment Plant | collected 2011-06-22 ... | reverse complement strand
GATGCTGATGGGCGCGGGCTTGGCCTTCTTCGGCTACCGCCGCTGGAAGCAGCGCAAGCCGGCCCCGGCAGCGGAGCAGGTTTGATCAGGCGCCGGACTGGCGGTGCTGCCAAGCCTCGACGATTTGACGGATGGTGTCATCGAGCGACTGCGTGATGTCCCACTGCGGGTAGTGGGCCTTCATCTTGCGCAGGTCGGAGTAATAGCAGATGTGGTCGCCGGCGCGGTTTTGGTCCACGTAGGTGAAGATCTGCGCCTTGCCGGTAAATTTTTCGGCGATTTTGAATGCCTCCAAAATCGAGGTGCTGTTGGCCTTGCCGCCGCCGAGATTATAAACCTCCCCGGCGCGGGGCGTGGCGACAAAAGCAGCCATGAAGCGGGCGACATCGAGCGAGTGAATGTTGTCGCGCACTTGTTTTCCCTTGTAACCGAAGACCTTGTATTCGCGGCCCTCAAGGTTGCATTTCACGAGGTAGGAGAGAAAGCCGTGCAACTCGACGCCGCTGTGATTCGGGCCGGTGAGGCAGCCGCCGCGCAGGGCGCAGGTGGGCATTCCGAAGTAGCGGCCGTATTCCTGCACCATTACGTCGGCCGCGACCTTGGAGGCGCCGAAGAGCGAGTGCTTGGATTGGTCGATTGTGAAGTTCTCGGGGATGCCGTGGGCGTAGTTTGCGTCGGCGTAATCCCAGCGGGTGGCCAGTTCGGTCAGCTTGATCGAGTTGGGCGCGTCGCCATAAACCTTGTTCGTGCTCATGTGCACGAAGGGCGACTCCGGGCAGGCCTGGCGGGCGGCCTCAAGGAAGTTGAGCGTGCCGACGGCGTTGGTGTCGAAGTCGTCGAAGGGGATGGCCGCGGCGCGGTCGTGCGAGGGTTGCGCGGCGGTGTGGACGATGACCGAAGGCTTGACCGACTTCACCAAGGCGAGCACCCCGGCGCGGTCGCGGATGTCCAGTTCATGGTGGACGAAGCCGGGCAGATCCTTGGCGAGCCGGTGCTGGTTCCAGCGGGTGTCGCCTTGTGGGCCGAAGAAGACGGCGCGCTGGTTATTGTCCACGCCGTGGACGGTGTAGCCCAGCTCGCGGGCGAAATAGACGCAAACCTCCGAGCCGATGAGGCCGGAGGAGCCGGTGACAAGGAGGGTTTTGCTCATGGCGTAGCTGCAAAACGAATCGGCGGCAGTGATGGGAGGCCAGCCGAATCTTGCGCGCTTGCCTTATGGGTGCCCTGAGACGTGATGGCCTGTATGCGAAGCATGCTGATTGTGATGGTCGCCCTATGGGGTGGTTGGACGGCGGATTCCGCACTGGCCGCAACCCGGAGCCTGAGCCTGAGCGCGCCGGCCAGCGTGTCGACGGGGGCCGGGATCACCATTGAAGTGAGCGCCGACACAACGGCGGGTGGCGGGGAGCGCATCGGCTTTCTGCACGGTGAATACTCCACCGATGGCGGCCGGACTTGGACGGGATTTTGTTATGAGAACAATATCGGCCCGAGTGATACCCGGCGGCTGGACCTGAAGGCGGGAGCGGCCGGCAGCACGGTGCAGGTGCGCGCCCGGGTGGCTTTTCGTGACGGGTTGGCCGGCGATGTGGACTACCGCGGGGCGGCAATCCGCTGGCACGAGACTTGGGGAAAGTGGCGCGAGCCGCCGGCGAAATCGGTCACCATCACCGTGACGGCCGAGTAGCAGGACTCACTTCGATCAGTGGAGATTGTAGGCGCGCTGGAGGGCTTTGGCCCGCTCCACGTGCATAAACTCCAGCGCCGGCACGCGAACGGTCGGATCATCGGTCGCCGGAGCGTTGATAAGGACGCGCAGTTCGGTGCCACGCCAGCCGGTGAAGCCGGCCAGTATCGCCGGCCAGCCGCGCAGGCAGGCAGCGACGATCAGGCCGGAGAGCACAACGACGGCCCAGCGCTGCGACTTCGCGCCGAAGGAGTGTCCCAACCGGTCCAACGCGTGGCTGAGCAGCAGGCCGACAAAGGGCAGGGTAGCGATGAGCGAGCTGTATTGATAACGCGAACTCAAGGAGGCCAGAAACCCGGTGTGGAAGCGACCGACGCCGATGAGCAAGGCATTGCCGAGATCGTAGGCCAGCAGGAGGAGCAGAAGCAGGCGCACCGGTCCCCGGCTGATCCAGAGGCCCGCGAATAGCACGGCCAGCTTCAGCCCGGCGATCAGCAAAAGGGCGGCGGGATGCAGGGAGTATTCGCCGAGCAGTGCGTAGCCGGGGTTGAAAAGAAAATATCCGAGGCTGAAGTCCAAAACTTCGCCCCAGTGGCCGCCCAGATTTCGATGGTTGCCGCTGGAGTTCAGGCTGATGACAAGGGCGACGGCGACGGCCGGAAGCAGGCAGAGCAAAGCTCCAGGAAGCCGCGCCAGCCACGGTCGGATCCGCCACTGTCCCCACGCTGGCAGCAGGAGCGCGAGGGCCAGCACCGGTCCGGTGAGCACGCCGCGGGAAAACGAGCAGGCGCTCGCCGCGGCGAACAAGGCCAGCGGCAGATGCAATTTCCAACTGAAGCCTTCGATTCCCCCGGAAAAACGCTGATGCCAGAGCAGGCCCAGGAGCAGGAAAGCGGTGGCCAGCACAGCCGACCATTGCACCGACCAGCCAAGGGTTTCGAGATTGGCCGGTGTCAGGGCAAAGAGAATCAGGGTGAACAGCGTGGCGAACCAAGGGAGGCAGGCGCGCTGCAAGACGCGGGCGAGAATGGCGGTGTTCAGGGCATGGGTCAGCCACAGCAGCCAGAGCATCGCCCGGTAGTTGCCATCAAAGGTCAGCAGTGCACCGCCCCAGAGCAGCTTGAAAAGCGGGACAAAATTCTCGGCGAACACGCGCCCGCTCCACGGCCAGAAGCCCATGGCAGCCATCTGGTCGATGAGGAAAAGATCGTCGCCGAACCAGAAGAGTTCGCCGAATTGCCGGTGCCAAATCAGGAAAGGCAGAAGCGCGGCCAAGCCGGCGAGCCATGGCAGGGTCCGCCGGATGCGCGCCTCCGGAGCGATGTCCGGTGCCGGCAATGAGGACGGCGTTGGGTCAGCCGTATCTGGGTGCTTTTTCAGGCGCGGCCACCACGCGCCGGCCGCATCCCACCATGCCGCGACCATGAAAACGAGCAGCAAGGGGTAGATCGGTGCGAAGGAGGAAATCGTCCTGACCGGAAAGGCCGAGACCTGGATCATCGCATGCATGATGACCGAAGCGGCGCAGGCGCCCCAAGCGGCAAAGGCGACGGTGAAAGGATAGCTCCACTCGCGGCGCAGGGCGAGTTCCACGAGGCGGATCAGGCTCACGGTTTGGGCAAGGATAAAGCACCACAAGAGGATGGGGCGCAGGGCGCGGCCCGTGGCGTGCAGCCATTCGACCTTGCGGAGGTTGAGAATGTAGCGTGCGGCGCCCACGACATCGAGTTCGCCTTCCGGCGGCGATATTCGTTCGCGCGTCAGGTCGCGGAACAGGTTCAGCGATTCCGGGGAGCCCGAGCTCGGTGGCGGCTTCGCGCTGAAATGGCGGAAGCTAATGACGAAGTCCCCGAATTCGCGCGCCGTGCGCCAAAACGGATCGGTCTGCACATCCCGCCAAGGCGGGATAAAGCCGCTGCGTCGCGGGCCGGCCGGCAATCGGCCGTCGTCGCAGGCTTGGTTCAGTTCATCGGCCAGTTGCCGGTAGAATTTCAACGCGTGCGCCGCATCGGTGTGGTAGCCCGCCTGGGCCGCGGCATCGCGGAGGGCCCACACCATCCAACCGCCGCCGATCTGCTCCTGCTCGGGCGGAATCCGGGTGAGGAATTCCGAGGCTCCGGCCCAGCCCAAAGCGATGCCTGAGTCGAACTGCTGCTGCAGGGTGGCGAAGGCGGGACTCGCCGCTGTCATGGCTACGCGGGCTTCGCGGGTGACCGGGACAAAGGGCAGTTCCGGCCCGGCTTGCACGCGCAGCATGGCGCCGTAGGCGTCTTGGAAGGCGGAGGCGCGGAACTCACTGGTGCCAAACCAGCCGTAGGCGCGTTGATTTTGCAGCGATACGAGGAAAACCGGGAGGATGGCGGTCAGGAACGCGCAGCCCAGCAGGCCGCCGGTGCGGCGAAGAGCGGCCTGGGACAGCCGCCAGGCCCCCAGCAGGCAGGCGCCGGTCAGCAGCAGCATGCTGGGCAGGACCCAGAGCACTTCCTCGCGGGTGAGGTAGAAGAATCCGGCGGCAGTTCCCAGCAACAAGGCCCAGGGCAATTGGCGCCGGCTTGCTTCGCCGCGCCGCAGATAGAGGGCAATCAAGCCGGCGAAGAGCAGCAGTGCGAGCGGACCGTAGAGGTGTTGTCGCAACACGCGCCCCATGGCCGGCGCGTCGAAGGTCATCGGGTTCCAAAGCAACAGCGCGAAAATGGTGAGCCGGGCCCATGCTTGGCCGATGGCCGGGCGCAAGGCTTGGGTGAACAAGGCACAGGCACCGGCGTAAAACAAATGCTGGGCGACGAACAACGGGATGCCCAACAGGAAGGCACCGGCGATGAACAGGGGATAAGCCGGTCCCTTGGCGAGGGTGAGCTGGTCGTAGGCTCCGAGCCAGTTGCCTTGCACCAACTGCTGCGCGAGCTGAAGGAAAAGCAGGTCGTCGTGCCCGGCTTCGAGCGCATAAACGCCCTGGCCGCGGCTCAGCCAAAGTTTGGCGACGGTGAGGGCGAGGCCGGCGCCGATCCACCACCAGGGATTGATGCGCCGCAGAGCGATCATGAGAGGTTATCGCGGGTATCGAGGCGCAGCACGCCGAGGAAGAAACTGGTGAGGATCATCTGGCAGCCCAGCACGAGGCAGAGCGCCCCGGGGATGACCCAGCGGAGCGTGGCGGTTGGTTGCAGCGCGCCAAAGCCCTGTCCACCCCAGATACCGACGGCGCCGGCGGAGAGCGCGAGGCCGGCCAGAACCAGAATGCCGCCCACGATGAGGCCGGACTCCAGGCTGACGTGCCGGAACCAAGATTCGAAGCCCGCTTCGGGCAGGCGCAGCCCGGCCCGGATGGCGAAAAATTTGCTCAGGGCCGCGAATGAAACCGCCTGAAACCCGATGAGCACGGCGACGGCGGCGAAGAGCAGTGTATGCACGTCGAGCGTGACGCGGCCCAGGGTGACCGGCCCCTGCAGCAACGCGGCGCCCAGGATGCCGCCAGCCGCCATCAGCAGAATGCCCGGATACCAGAACAGCCAGCGCGGGCTGAAGAGCAGCATGAAGCGCAGGTGCCGCCAGCCGTCGCGCCATGGGCGCAGGTGGGGCGGCCGGTCACGCCCGTCCTTGCGTAGCACGGTCGGCACTTCTTCCACGCGCAGGCCGAAGAGCACGGATTTGATCACAATCTCCGAGGCCAGCTCCATGCCGGTGGTGCGCAGATCCATCTTCCGGTAGGCCGCCGCGGAAAAGGCGCGCAGGCCGCAATGAAAATCACCGATGCCGGTGCGGAAAAACAAACGGCCGATGAAAGAGAGCAGGGGGTTGCCGATGTGGCGGTTTTTCCACGGCATGGCGCCGGGCTCGATGCCGCCGAGAAAACGGTTGCCCATGACGAGATCGGCCCCGGCCCGCAGGCGCTCGACGAAGCGCGGCAGGTGGGCGAAGTTGTAACTGCCGTCGGCATCGCCCATAAGGATGTAGCGGCCGCGGGCCGCCGCGATGCCGCCGCGGAGGGCGTTGCCGTAGCCCTTGATGGCGATGGGCACCACCCGGGCACCAGCGACACTGGCGAGCTGCTGCGAGCCGTCGGTGCTGCCATTGTCGGCGACCAGCACCTCGCCGGAGATGCCGGCGGCTTGCAGCGCTTCCACCGCCTCGCGCACGCAGCCCTCGATGGTTAGGGCCTCGTTGAGACAGGGCAGGACCACGGTCAGTTCAAGGTCGGGGGTCACGGATGATTCGGAGGCAGACACAGCCTGCGAGCAAAGCAAGCAGGCCGGCGGGAGCAAAGACAGAAATGTCCGGTTAAAGAGGCCTGAGGAAAACAAGGGCCTTGAACCCCCGTGCTGGCACCCGGTCGGACAGGCCCCCGCTACGCTATTGACCGGCGGGTGCTGGCTGCGGCCGGCGCCGTTGCCTCCAGCAGACGGCCGTGCACAACAGAGCAACGACGGCGATGACCATGAGGGAGAGGTGCAGGCCGGCGTGCTTTTCGTTGCGCAGCCCCTGTTCCAATTTCACGGCGAGCGAGGTGTCGTCGGTCGGGATAGGCGGGGCTGCGGCTACCCAGCCCAAGGTTTCGGTGCGGCCGTCATAGAGCACGAGCCGGGCCTGGCGTCCCTGATATTCACGCACATCGACCAACCAGTAGCCGATGCCGTCGATATTGGGGCCATGGCAGCCGATTTCCTGGGGAGTATCGCGGCCTTGGGCATCAAGCAGGCGGATGCGCAGACCGTTGCCGTCGCCGACGGGATAGCCGGCGTAAGGCACGACCAGCCACGGAGAGGTCAGGGGGAAGGGCGAACTGATCACCGTGCCGGTGTAACCGGGGCCTTGGGGTGCCGTGCCGTAAAATTGGTTGCGCAGAATTTCCGGGTGGATGGGAGCGGCGCCTTGCAGGCGCTCGGGACCGAATTCCGCGGGATAAACAAAATCGAAGGCAAGGTTTTTGATGGCCTGATCGCCACCGAGCAGCCGCTGCCAGCGGCGTTCGCTGTTGAAGGCGAGCGGGTCCGCCCAAGTGGAGGCGAAAGCAAGGGAGAGAAGAGCAACCCCGCCAGCGAAGCGCAGGCGCCAAGGGTCTTTGGCATCGGCCAGCGGTTGGAGCGGTTGGAGCGCGGTTCCGTGCCGGGCTATCAGGACAAGGCCCAGCCCCAAGAGAGCGATGCCGCCGGCAAGCAGCCAGGTCCAGCGGGCCTGCAAGTGGCGAACGAAACTGCCGATGGCATCCGGCGGTGAAGATGGGTTGACCGAATGCGGGAGCAGCGCACTGAACTGCGGCTGGTCGAGCAGACCGGTGACGAGGTCCGGTTCCTGGCAAAGCACCCAGCGGGCCGTGGCGCTTTCGAGCAACTCGCGGTTGCCGGACTGGAGGTAGCTTTGCACCGCGGTGCGCCGGAACTCGGCGTTTTGCCCGGCGTGCAGGTGAAAGTAGTGCGCATGGCCCTGGGTGCTGTTGCGCACCAAGCCCGCGATCGCCAATCCGCCCCAAAGCACAGCGAGCAACAGAAAAACAGCCCGTAACCGGCCGGTTGGCGGGATGAGGCGCGGCAGGGCGAGGGCGCCCACCAGCACGCCGACAAACAACAAATCACCGTAACGGGAGACAAAGTCGTTGGTGTCCCCGGTGCGGGCAGCGGCCAGGCCAAAGGCTTGGGTGAAATTCCACAGGCCGAGTGCAAAGATGATGCGGTCAACCGGTGTGACCGCCGGTTGGTTGCGCAGCCGGAGGGCATGAACAAGCCAAGGCAGATGGATGATGGCGGCGGCGCCGGGCAGCACGCTGGGCCAGCCGAGCAAGTGCAGGCTGGCGTGGAGAAACCCGAAAGGAGACTGAACGATCTGAGAGAACGCGCCGCCGCCGGCTTGCTGCAGTTTGATGAGCACGAGCAGGCCCGCGCCGAGCGCGGTGATGAGCAGGGGCACGCGATGCTCGCGCCAGCGCCGCGGGCCGGTCCAGAGCCAGGAAACAACCACCGCGAACGGGGCCAGCCACATGCTGGCCAAGGTGAAAAGGCCGGCGGCGGCGGCGGCTTGGGCCCACCACCAGCCCTTGCTGCCGGGCGGATGCGTGCAGGCTCCCTGCACGTGCAGAAAGAGAAAAACCAAGGCCAGCGGGAATTGAGATTGGAAGCCCCAAGCGATGTTTTCCCAAGCGTGGGGCAGCGCGCCGCCGAGAATCAAGGTGACCATGACCAAGACAGCGGGCACGGGGCGGAGGTTCTTGATGGCCCAGCGGGCGACAAGCCAGATGAAGCCGACGTGCAGACAGGCGTTGACCGTCGTCTGGACCAACGGGTCCCAGCGCCCGGTCACCACCACTTGCAGCCAAGCAAGCAGCCGGGTCCAGGCGAGCACATGTTCAAAGTGAGGGGCGAAGAAGTCGCGCAGTTGCAGGGTGCCGTTCAGCCATGGGGCGATGATCTGGGCCGCTTCGATATACCACTGGTCGTTGTAGGCGACGTCGCTGCCGAAAAAGTGGATTTCCGCCAATCGGGCGGCCCAGACGATGAGGGCGACGCCGGATGCGGCGACCCAGAGCCAGCGGGAGGGACTGGCAGATTGGGCGGCGGCCGCGGCGATCGCGGGGCGGCACCAAGCGGTGAGTGCATCGGTGACGATGGCGGCCAGGGCCAGCAGGTAGAGCGGATAGGCCGAAGCCATCGCCGCCGGGCTCATGTTGTAAAACGAGGTGACATGCACCAGCACGTTGATGGCGAGGTAGGCCCCGCAGGCAGCCAACAAGGCGAGCGCAAACCAAAGGAGAAACGTGAACCGACGTTCGAGGAGCGACTCGATGGTGCGGATCAGGCCGAGCAACAACACGAAGGGTCCAAGCCAGCCGAGCGCCACGCCGGATTTCAGGCCGATCTGCTCCAGCCATTCCACCTGCTTTCCAGCCTGTCTGCCTTGGTTGGGGGGGAACGGATCGGGCGAGCGCGGAGCATGACTGAGCCGCATGCCGACGAGATCGCGAAACGGCTTCAGGTCGGCATAGTCGCCGACGCTGTCGGGGGCATGGGCCGTGAAGCCTTTGAAGAAGAGAAAATAAGCGCCGTATTCGATGGCGCCGTCGAACAGGGGACGGATCAGATCCCGCCCCAGCGGAGGCATGAAACCGGAACGTGCCGGGCGGGCGGCGACGAGGCCGGAGTCGCACGCGGCGTTCACTTCGTCGGCGATGCGCCGGTAGTGTTCCAAGGTGGCGGCGGCATCGGTGGCGATCCCGGCGGCCACCATGGCGTCGCGGATGGCCCAGACAAACCATCCACCGCGAATCTGCCGTGCTTCCGCCGGGAAGAGGTCGCGTTCAATCCAGTGATCCCCGACCGCTCCTTCAAGGTGAGGGCGGAGTTGCGCGAAAGCAGGACTAATCTCGTAGGCTAGTTCGCGTGCATCACGGGTCACTGGCACTTGAGGCAGGTCGGGCCCGGCCTTGATCCGGGTCAGCGCGCCATAGGCATCCTGATAGGCGGTGGCGCGAAACTCAACGGTGCCGAACCAGCCGTAGTGCCGGTAATTGAGCGAACAGATGACGAGAAGGGGGAGGGCGGTCGTGGCCAAAAAAACACCAAGGCTGATCGCAAGCGGGCGCCAGCGGTTGACGATGTCGTGCCCGAGCGATGCGGCAATTCCGGCCAATAACAGCCCGACGGTCGGCAACAGCCAGACACTTTCCTCGCGTGTGAGCCAGAAACAGCCGAGGGCCGTGCCGGCGAGGGCGGCCGGACCAAATTGGCGCCGCCAAGATTCGCGCCGGCGATGAAAGAGCTGCACCAGGCCGGCGATCACCAGCAGGGCCAGCGGTGTGTAGATATTCTGCCGCATCAGCCGGCCGAGATTGCCGGCGTCGTAGCTCATGGGATTCCACAGGAGCACGAGATAGAGGAAAAAGCGGGCGGGGGCGGATCGCAGCCAAGGGGCGAGCGACTGCGTGACGACAGCGCAGGCACCCGCATAGACGAGCTGCTGGACGAGTATCAGGGGCAACCCGATCCAGAAAACGCCGGCAAGAAAGAGCGAGAACAGCGGGCCCTTGGCCAAGGTGAACTGGTTGTAAGGACCGAGCCAGTCACCATTGAGGATGTGCGCGGCGAGGCTGACGAAGAGCTTGTCGTCATGGAAGGCCGGCCCGATGGCGTAAATCGTCTGGCCGCCGGTGAGCCAGAGCTTCACGGCGGTCAACATGAGCGCCGTCCAAAGCCAGACACGGTTGCTGACGACAGATGGCATCAGCGGGATTCTGGTTCCGGCGGCTTCACTTGAACTCGATGCCCGTCCAACCGGTCCAGTCGAAGGCGTATTCCCCGTGCTCGCCGGGATCGATGCGCATGGTGACATGGCCTGTGCCTTTGGGCAGCTTGGAGGAGAAATGCTGGAGGCCGCGGTCGTTGAGATTTGCAACGGGGTTCAGGTGGCGTTCATGCAGCACGATGCGCTCGGCGCCGTCGGTCCAATAGACGGTGAAGATGGCGCCGTTGGTGCGTCCGCCCATGGTGTAGGCTCCGGTCACGAAGCCGAAGTCGCCTTGGAGCATGGTGGCACCGGCGGGCACTTCGAAGGTCATCTGGCTGGGCGCGTGCATGATCATCACGGCGCGCTGGTCGATGATATCCTCGTTGGGCGGGTTGAGCGCCTCGTAGGAGATGGGCGCCTCGGAGAACATGTGAAACTTGGCCCGGTCGGCGCTCTTGAAGTAGTCCTTCCCGGCGTCGGAAGCGGGCAGCGAATAAAAGCGGACCGCCACGTCTTTGGCCAGACAGTCGATGTTCTGGGCTGCGGTCTCCACGCGAATGCGGGCGGCCCGGCGCGGCGGATTGCCGCCGGCGGCATGCATGTAGGAAAGCATGTCGTCCACCACGGGGTTCAGCATGAAGCCGGCCCGGCCGATGGGCTGGGGCAGGCGATGGACGGACTCGCGGCCTTTGTCATCGATGATGCGGAGATTGACGAGCGGCGGCCGGAAAAGGAAGCGTCGGAGCTTGCCCAGCAGGTTGAACCGATAGTCGATCTCGACCCAGATGTTGCGGTCGCTGAGGTCTTCGAGGCTGATATCCTCGCCCAGTCTGGCCTTGGCTTCGCGAATCGGCGTGGGTTCGAAGGCCGACGCATCAAACTCACCGGATTTGCGCGCCCAGAGGGCGAAGCCCTGCTCGGAGAACAGGTAGGTGTAGCGTTGGACGAGCAGCCGCAGCACATGGGGATCATCCATCATGGCGAGGCGGCCATCGAGGGTCTGCAGCTTGAAGAGCACGAATTCCGGCGCCCGGTCCGATGCATAATAATCGTGATTCAACCGGGCGAGATAGGGGGTGTAGGCGGAGTAACCTTGGAAGATCGGGCGCGGTTGATAATTGAAGCGGTTGTAGAGTGCGATGGCCTGTTCGAAGCCGAGCACATCGAGGGAGGACCGACCGACGGTTTCACGGACTTTTCTGAGGTCGTAGTTGTTGCGCTCGGCTTCCCATTTGCCTTCGTAAATTGCCCGGCCGTGGTTCGCGCCGAGGAAGAAACCGGTGTGCTGGTTCACCGTGCGCTGGGCGTTGTCCAAGGTGCCGCGCACCAGCCCGGGCAACACCAGATCGCAACTGATGACGGCCAGCAGTCCGGCGGCCACGAGCAGCGTCTGCTTCAGCCAGCGCCATACGGGGGAATCCTCAAGCAGCAGCGGTGCGCCCACGATCACCATGAGGGCTGCGTAGTAGAATCCGATTTGGTGCCCGTCGGCGCGGATGTAGCCGTGTTTCCAGTTGAGGTAAAGCAGGGCCAAGGCGCCGATCGTGAGGGCGCCATTGCGGATCCGGTCGGTGGCGGTGAAGAAGTTCAGTCCCAGGTAGGCGACCACCAGTCCTGCGACGGTGAGTCCGCGATAAAGTTGTCCCGGAGGGCAGGAGAGTCCCATGGCATCCTGATAACCCTGGCTGATCTGCCATGAGCTGATGAAGTAGGCCGGCAGGTTGAGGGGATTTTGTCCGCAGGCCGCCCAGCCGAGGATGAACAGCCCCAGGAAAACGCCGGGCACGACCAGGGCGGCGGCGCGCCGGGTGCTCCACAGGCCCAAGGCTCCGGCCATGAGCACGAGGAAAAAGCCAAGCAGCAGGTTGGTGAATTTCACCAACGAAAGGACCACCAGCAATGCGATGAGCGCGAGCGAACTCCAGCGCCAAGGTGTGTGACTGCGGCGGATCAGCTCCAAACCGGCGAAGGCCATGATGGTCTGGTGCATCGCGTCCTGGTAGGTCAGCCCGAGCAGGAAAAAGAAAACGAAGAAGAAGACGCGGGAGTAGCCCGTCAGGCGGTAAGCGTGCCAGAAGACGACGGCCGTGAACACCACGGCCTGCACAACATGCCAGCCAATCAACGCGCCCCAGTGGCTGCCCCAGTAGGTTTTGCCCATGGCCCAGCCCAGCGGTCCATAGGTAAAAACGACCTCGGTGCCGAACTGCCGGCCTTCCATGAAGAAATGGCCGATCGCCATGCGCCACGAGGCATCAAGCTCCATCGCGGGAAATTGCGGCAGCGTGAACGCGATCAGACACATCGTGATGAAGCCGAGTGCCCGGAAAAACCAATCAAGGGGCGTGGGTTGGGCGGGCTTAGAAGGGGCAGAATCCATAGCTTAAACAGAATTACCTAGGGACGTCCGCGAGGTGCGTCTAGCGGTTATTTTTCGAGATGAAGGCCGCGCCAAAAGGTCCAGTCACTGGCGGAATTGCCGTTGGGGCCGGGGGTAATTTCAAATTCGATTTCGCCTTCGGCGGCAGCCGGCAGACCGACGGTGAAAGTCTGCAGTCCCCGATCGGCGGGATGCGCGTGGGGTTGCAGCAAGCGGTGGAATAAAATCGTCTGACGACCGTCGGCCGAATGCCAGCGCACCAGAAACTCGGCGCCGTCGGAGGGACTGCCGTTTTCCGGGGCATAGGCTCCTGCATAGAAGCCGAAGCTGCCGTGCAGGAGGGTGGCACCAGCCGCCGGCCGGTAGACCAGCGAGGACGGAGCGTGGGCGTAGTATTCCAACTCTCCTTCCACCTGTGACAACTGGGAGCCGAAGGGGGCCTGGCCGCGCACAAAGGTCAAAGGGAAGCCCGGAGAGCCCAGGGGCAAGGCGGCCCAGCCGGAGCCGGCGGCAACCGGCCGGCTGGCGAGTGTCACCGTGATGTGTTCGTGAAAACAGTCAAAGTCCTGCGGGGCCGGCGCGATGGTGAGCGTTGTGACTGGCCGGCCGTTGTCGCCGTTGACGGCGCGAAGAAAGTCGGCCCCGTCGCGGATGAGCGGGCTGAGGAGGAATCCCGTTGCCCCGATGGGGCCGGGCAGGCGATGGCTGGCAAGATTGCCTGCTTCGTCGGTAATATGCAGCTGCACGACGGGTGGTTTGAACAGCAGGCGGCGCAGCCGGCCGATCCAATTCAGCCGGTATTCGATGCTGACCCACACCTGGTGGTCGCGCAGGTCGGCAATATCGATCGTCTCTCCCAGCCGGGCTGTGACGGTGCGGAGCGGAACGGGCGCAACCGGCGGCCCCGGCGGCGGCGATCGGCGCTGCCAGAGGGATATGCCGCGTTCCGTGAAGAGATACCGGTAGGCTTGAGGCAGGAGATCAAGCGCCAGGGAGTCGTCCATGGTTTCGAGGCGACCGTCCACGGTCTGAAGCTTGGAGAGAACAAACTCGGGCGCGTGAGCCGATGCGAAAAAAGCGCGGTTGAGCCGGGCAAGCCGCGGGGTGTAGGCCGAATAGCTTTGGAAGACCGGTCGTGGTGCGTAGTTGAACCGATTGAGCAGCATGACATCCTGCTCAAAGCCGAGGATATCGACCGTCCGGTCGCCGATGACCTGACGCGTGAGCGGCAGCGGCACTTCCGCGCGGAGCGCGTCGAGGGTCCAGTCGTATTTCGAGCGGACGAGGCCGGGTTGCCGCATGAGTTCAACGTGGCGTTGCAGTCGATCGGTCAAACCGGTGAGCGCACCCCGGGCGAAGCCCGGCGTTGCCAGATCGGCCCCGCGCAGGGCGAGGATGGCGGCGGCAAGCAGCAAAATTTGCCGGGGCCAATACCAGCGGCGCGCGTCACCAAGCAAGTGGGGCGAGCCCACGGCGAGCGTGAGCGCGGCGAGATAGAAGATCAACTGGTGGCCGTCGGCCCGGATGAAGCCGTGTTTCCAACTCAGGAAAAGGTATGCGGTGGCGGCCAAGCCCAGCGTCACGCCGCGCCAGCGGTTGCTGTCGGCCAGAGCGTTTGTCACCAGGTAGCCGGCCAGCAGCGCCGCCACCGCCAGGCCGTGGTAGAGTTGCAGGCTTGGGCAGGACCATCCCATGGCGTCCTGATAGCCGCTGCTGATAGCCCAGGAATTGATCAGGTAGGAGGGTAGATTGGCGGGGTTTTGGCCGCACAGCATCCAGCCGGCGAAGAACAGTCCGGCGAACCACGCGGGCAAAGGGATAGTGCCGCGCCAGTCGCGTTGCGCCATGGGACGGGCGATGGCAAGCAGCACCATGGCGGCGGCCAGCACCAGATTCGTAAATTTGACGAGGGACAATACCGCCAGCAGGGCGGCAAAAACGGTCGAACTCCGCCGCCACGGCTGATCCGCGCGCCGGATCAACTCGAACCCGGCCATGGCAATGGCGATTTGCTGGAGAATATCTTCATGCCTCGTGCCAAGGAAGAGGAAGAAGATCAGGAACAGGGTTCGTCGGATCGGTGGAAGCTGGAATGCGTTCCATGTGACGAGCACCGCGGTCACGACGGCAAAGGCGGCATGCCAGGCAACCAAAGCGCCCCACAACTCGCCCCAATACATGTTGCCCATGGTCCAGCCCAACGGTCCGTAGGTAAAAACGATTTCGGTGCCGAACTGACGGCCATCCGCGAAAAAACGCCCCAAGGCCATCTGCCAGGCTGAATCCAACCCGAGCGAAGGCATGGCCGGCAGGATGAACCCGGCCGCAGCAAGCGCGATGCAACAGAGCGCCCTGAGCGTGCGGTCGTAGGTGAAGATGCGGGCAGCAGTCATGAATGCGGTGCGCATGAAGCGCACTCAGGAAGATTTCTCCAGCATAAGGTCGGCCCAATAGGTCCAGTCGCTGGCGGTGTTATCCTGCGGTCCGGGGTCGATGACCAGATCGAGTTCGCCGCCATGATGCGGTGGCAGGACGACCCGGAATGGCTGGACCCCGCGATCCGCCGCTTCCTCGCGCGGGCGCAACAGCCGACGGAACAGCACCTGTTCCGGTCCATGATCAGGCCGCCAGCGGACGATGAATTCCGCGCCGTCGGTGGGCCCTGAATTGTCCGCTGCATAGGCTCCGGGTCGCAGGCCAAAGCCGCCACGCACGATCGCAACGTCTCCGGGCAGCCGGTAGGTGAGGGCGGAGGGTGCGTGCAGGAAATATTCGAGCTGGTGGCCCACCATGGTAGTGGCAGCGCCGTGAACGGCGGTGGCGCGCAGCGGCGCCAAGGGCGATGCCAGTGTGCCGAGCGTGAAGCTCCGAACGGTGTCTGCGGGCAACTCCGACGGATCCTCGGTCACTTCGCCCTCCCCGGGAGAGCGGCGCTGCAACAGCCTGAAACCTTGGGGTAAAAAGTAGTGCGACTCCGCCTGTCGGTAGTGGGTGCGAATGAACGCGTGCAGGGCGGGAAATTTTTCCAGCGGGTATTTCTGCCAGAAGCGATTGGGCCCGGGACTGCAATCCACGATGAAGCGCGGTTGGCTCCGCTGCAGGTCGTGCAACAGGGTTTCCATCGCGCCCGGCACGATGGCGTAGCTTGTGTCGATGTCGGCCGCGCCATTGGTCCACGGCACCAGGCCGGTCAGGAATGAAGCATAGAGGAAGCGGCTTGCCGGCCGGCGTTCCGACAAAAGATAGATATCAGGATGGTAGCCCCACACGAAGATCCGGTCGTCGGCCGCGCTGTTTTCGCGGATATAGTTCGAGATGCGCAGCGAAGCGTCCTCGGGCACGGTGCGGTGCCGGGCCGCTGCCGCACCCGTGAGCGCATCGTAGGTGATGAGGAGGGGCAGGAGAATGGACATCGGCCGCAACCAGCGGTGGGATGACCCTGACCATGCCCATGCGGTGAAGCGAACGAGGGCGAGTCCGGCACCAAGACAGAACGGAGCGAGAAACTGGATCGCGTAATGCTGGAAATCACGTCCGCCCGCAGCGGAGCCGGCCAGTCCAGTCAGTGTCCAGATGATGACGAAGAGCAGGCCGGGGTTGGTGGCATGCTCTTTTGGCGTAGGCTGACGTTGCAGCAACCGGTGCAGTCCAACCGCCGCGCCTGCGGTCCAGATCGCCAGCAGCCAAGGCTGCAGGGTGGCGAGCAGACGAAAAGGGAGACCGGCCGCAAGGAACCGGTCATTGGTCGCGGTCTCGGGTCCGTAGTAGGTGAGATTGTAGGACCAGGTGTAGAACACCGCGTCGCGCAGGGCACCGTTGGCCGCCAGCCAGCCGGCAGTGAGCAACCCCGGCAGGAACCACCCGCCGGCCAACGCGGCAACTTGAGCGGCCACATCGCGCACTGGACGGCGGCGTTGCCAGCCGATGAAGAGCAGGACGGCGAACGGGGCCGCGGCATCAAGCAGGGCGGGTTGCTTGGAAAGAAAGGCGCAGCTGAACATCAGGCCGGTGAAAAACAACCGCCGCATGCCGGGCATGCCTTGACCGGCGAGGAAGATTGCGGCGCCCGCGCTGGAGAAAAACGCCACAAACCACTCGGTGTTGGCGGCATTGGCGTCCCCCTGATAAAGCAAAGCCGAGGCTAGCAGCACGTAGAGCGCACCGGCGAGGGCGCCGGCGATCCGGCGGTGGAGCGCCCGGCCGGCGAGGAACAGCATCACGCCCGTGGCGGCGATGAGCAGGGCGATGAAGCAGCGGACGGCCCAGAGGTTGTTCTCGCCGAAGAGGGCGAAGATGCCGGCCACCGCGTAGTAGGAGAGCGGCGTGCGTTGGTCGATGGCATCGCGGTAAAGCACCCCGCCGTCGAGGAGGGTGCGGGCGGCGGCGGCGTGGATGGCTTCGTCGAGATTCCAGAGGCTGAAGCCAAAGGTAGGCCAGCGCAGCCAAAGCGCTCCCGCGGCAAACAGGAGAAAGCAAAGCGTCGGGCCTGTCCAATGAGGTAGTCGGCGCATCGATGCCATTTGATCAAGGGAACGGTGATGAAGGTCCAGTTCTTTGCGTCTCCGGGCGGTTTCCGCGAGGACTTAGAACGCGCTTGCCCGCCCGGTTAACGGCATTGTTTGCTTACGGCATCTGATGGAAAACGGCACCAGTTCTGCAAAAACCCCGCGGTGGCTGGCGTGGATGATGATGCTCTTCATGCTGGTCATGGTCTTGGCGCCATGGTGGCGCAATCACACCTGCCAGCGCAGTTTTTTTGACTACGGGCTGGTCGTGGGCGGCACCGGCCGAATCGAAGCAGGCCAAAAGCCATACGTGGATTTCATTACCCCGGCACAGGCGGGTTGGTATTTCCTGAATTGGTCCGCAGAGCGGTTGGGTGGCGGCACCTTCCAAGGCATGACCTTGGGCGGTGCGGCCGGCATCCTGGTCGCGCTGGCGGTTTTCACGGCGGTGCTGGCGCGGCGGTGGCCCTTGCCGGCGGCGATGCTGGTGGCGGGCGCGCTCGTTTGCTCGACGGTCTCGCAGCACACGCTGCTTTGGTATAACCCTTGGGGCGTGGTGTGGCTGTTGGTGGCCGCGTGGGCGGGGGCGGTGGCGCCCGTGCTGCGGTGGGAGCACAGGCATTGGCACCTGCTGGCGGCGGCGGCGCTGTTTTTTGGCGGCATCAACAAAATCAACATGCAGCTCATGGCCTTGCTGCTGGTCTGGGCTTGGGCGTTGCGCGCCGGCCTGACGGGCCGGGCCGACTGGAAGAGGGTTGGCCTGACTTTGTTGTTTTATCCGGCCTGGGCTGCATTGCCCGTGCTGGCCGAGCTGGCGTGGACCGGGGCATCGTTTGGCACTTGGTGGCACAATGTGATCGCACTGCCTGCCGGCAGCCGGAGCGGCATGGCGTTGCGCGCTTTCGCGCCGGAGTATCTGTTCACGCCATTCAACCACCATTACGACGGCACGGTGCTGTTGCCTGCGGGCTTGATTGGGCTCGTGCTCACATTGCTGACGCTGGCGGGCATGCTGCGGAAGACCTGGCGGGAGCGCAGCCGGTGGGAGCGGTTTCTGCCATTGGCCAGCGCGGTCGCGGCCTACGCGGGCGGCGTGGTCCTGATGGCCACCAACATGGATATCGTGAACATTGCGCTCGGCGGCTGGATTGGCCTGCTGGTGGCGTTGTGGCTGGGTTATGGTCTGCCCGCGCGCGGCGCCTGGTTCCATGGAACGCTGGTCGTGCCAGCCGTCTTGATCGGAGCGGTAACATGGCATTCGGCGTGGGAAGGCCAGCGTTCGCAATTCGGCCATTCCCGGAGTCCGCGCGACAGTTACGTGGACGCTGGTGAGGCCGGGCCGGAGTTCGGTTATTTCCGCGGCACCTTCATGCCGCCGGAGACGGTGGAGTCGCTGCGGCAGATGGCGGCTTGGCGGCGGGCGCTGGCGCCAGAACGGCAGGCGGCGCATTTCTTCGGCCCGGGCACGGAGTGGGCGGCGCGTATCTGGCCGGCGATGCGCACACCGGATCTGCCCGCTTCGATTTACTGGCAGGCCGGCAACAGTGATGCCCAAGCGGTGGTGACCCGGCTTGCGGACGCCCTGAATGCCGGCGAATTCAAGGAAATTACCGTCGCCGAGGTGGTGGACCATTGGGAAGAATCCCACCGGATGCTGCTTCATACGCGCTACGAGAAGATCCATCTGGGACCGGATTATTTCGTTTATAGTTTCACCGGCGATGCCAGCGTGGCGAACGCGCCAGTCTGGTTCACGCAGCATTTTGGCGGTAATACGGATTCCCGCGGCATTGTTTCCTCGGGCCGCTTCATGCGCATGACCGACGGACGCCTGTTTCTGGGCGTGGAGGAAGACGGGGGAACGATGGCGCTCACGATTCCGGCGAATCGTCTGCAGGGCGAAGTGGTGGTGCGCCGGTTGGAAGGGGCCGCCAAGGCGCCGGCGGTGGTGGAGTTTGCCATTTACGCCCAGCCCAATGCCGCCGTCCGCTATGAGCGCTGGCGCCGGCAGGTGGAACTGCCGTCCGATCAGGAAGAGGTGATCGTGCCTTACGCCATTGATGGCAGCGGCATGCCCACAACTTTTACCGTTGCGATTCAGCCCGGGCATGCCGGAGGGATTGTCGCGGGTTGGCGCGGACCGCGCATCACGCATGTCGGGTGGTCCGACTCCACCGATGATCCCGCTTGGTTTTTCCGGGGGCGCTCAGAAACCGTGGCCTTGGATGAACACGCGTTGGCGCTGCTGTTGCCCGGTGATTGGCGCCCGGAGGAGGCCTTCATGCGCAACGGTCGGGTGACGGCGGAAGGCGTGGAACTGCTGCCTGGCGGGGAAATTTGGCTGAGGGTCAGCGGTTTTGTCACCGCTTTCTCCGGGCGGGGGAAAGTGGAGTCCGGTTGGGATTCATCGACGCTCCCGCTGGTGCGGGGAATGTGGTATCTGCGGGGACGGCTCGAGGTCTTCTCGCAGATTATCGCACGCGAGCACGATCACGCGGCCGAGTTTCAGGCGTGGTGCGCGGAGGCCGGCGGCTGGCTTATTGTCGCGGTTGATCCCACGGTCAATGCCCCGGCCGTCCGGGTGCGCGTGCATGAAGTCAGGCAGCAGTGAGGGGGAGAAACAGGACTTTGTCCGCATTGATCCTTCCGGTCTGCAGGTGGTGAGAGGGCTTGCCCCGGTCGTCTTCTTCGGCCCAGTTTCCGGGCGCGAATGATTGATTTCTCCCTTAGGTTTAACCTGCGCTATTGGTGTTTTTTGGCCGGGCTGTTGGCGCTCATGCTCCTGCCTTGGTGGCACAATCATTCCTATCTGCGTGATCTCTACGACTACGGACTGGTGCTTGCGGCCAACGGGCACATGGGTCGCGGCGAACGGCCTTATGTGGATTTTACGACCCCGATTCAGGCCGGTTTTCTGGGATTGAACTGGCTGGTCGAAAAAGCCGGGGGCGGCACCTATGAGGCGCTGACGCGGGGGGCGGCAGGTTTGATTTTGGCAAGCGCCTTGGTGCTGCCGCTCATGCTCGTGCGCCGCTGGCCGTGGTGGGCGGCGCTTATTTTGGGCGGGACAGTCACGGCCGCTTCGGCGGCGCAGCACACCATTCTTTGGCACAACACGCTGGGAGTTTTTTGTCTTGCGCTGGTGGTTTGGTCCGCCGCGGTGGCGCCGGTGCTCCGCCGGGTGGACTGGCCATGGCACCTTCTCGCCGGGGTTGGCTTGGTGTTGGGTGGGACGAACAAACTCAATTTTCAGTTGGTGGCGTTGGCGGTTGTGCTGGCTTGGGCGTTGCGCGCCGGATGGCTCAAACGCGCCGGGTGGAGGCGCATTGCCGCGACGATCCTGGCGGCACTGGGATGCGGAGTGATGCTGCCAGTTGGCTTCGAACTGTGGTGGACCGGAGCCTCGATGGAGTTGTGGCTCGCTAATGTGGTCGGCACGGCTGCGGATTCGCGTCTCGATCAATTGAAGGAGATCTGGTCCACGGATTTTCTGCTGCGGCCGGTGCACGATTATTACGGACCGCAGGTCCTGCCCCAGGCGGGGCTGATCGGCCTGATGCTTTCGGTGGCGACTTTGGTTGGCTGCTGGCCGACGGGCGGGGAGTCGGGCGCGCGGTGCGATCGCTTGCTGCTGCCGCTGGCGGTTCTGCTGGCCGGTCTGGCGGGAGCGGCCCTGCTCGTCACCAATTTTGAGATCATCAGCATCGGGCTTACGGCCTGGCTGGTGCTCCTCACGAGCATTTGGCTCGGCTTTGCCCCGCCCGCCGGGCGGGTGCTTTTTAATTTTGGTTTTGTCGTGCCGGCGGGAGTGATCGGTCTCGCCGCCTGGTGGTCCGCGTGGCTGGGTCAGCGTTCGCAGTTCGGGTATTCCACCGCCTCGCGATCGGAGTATCAACCGGCGGAGAAGGCCGCGCCGGCCTATGCCAGCCTGCGCGGCTTGCGCCTGCCCCCGGAGTTTGTCCTCTCGCTTGAAGCTTTGAGCCACATTCTCGCCGAAGGTGGCGATCAGCCCCGGCTGGTATTTTACGGGGCGGGCATGGAGTTTCTTGACCGCTACTTCCCTGCCAAGAGGGAGGGGCGTCAACCGCTTTGGGCTCACTGGGGCACTTCTTACGATGCCGGTGCGACCCGGCGATTAAGCGATGCTTTTATGAATTCCGACAGCCACCGCATGGCGTTTACCAATGTGGCGTCGGCTCATTGGCCGGATGAGGTGAGGGCGGTGTTGGAAGATCATTTTGTGCGCGACATGGTTGGCCCGACGGTGGCGCGTTGGCGGCATCGCGATGACGCCGCCGCCAATTTGGCGGACAGCTTCGAGGCTCTCCGTTGGCTGGGGGGCAATCTCGACAGCCGGGTGCTTCATTTTGATCGTCATCCATTGCGGATTCGCCGCACATCGACCGGTCAGTTGATTTTGGGCACAAACCTGCCCGAGGGCCAGGTTTTGGTGCGCACGCCCAGTTACAGGCTCAGGGGCAAGGCTGTGGTGGCACGCATGCCCGGCGCGGGCAATGGCCCGCTGGCTGCCGACTTCAAAGTGATCGTGCATGGCGCCAGCCCCGAAGACGTGCGCTGGTCGGCGCATGTTGAGGTGCCGGCCGGTCAGGAGTCGGCCGAGGTGCCCTTCCACGTCGATGGCTCGGGCCGCTTGCTCATGCTCTGGGTGATGCGTCCGGCGGAGCAACCAAATGGCTTGCTGGCAGGCTATCGCGATTTGGAGATCACCCACGCGGCTGAAAGCGCCATGGCGCCTCGGCTACGCCCAAACTCTCCTGCCGAGGTGGCTTTGACGCCGGAGCATGTCGAGAGCCTGCTGGGTGCCGTTGCCTGGCGCCCCAACCAATTGGTCGTGCGCGCCGGTCACCCGGCGGCAGCGGGGGTCGAACTTTCACCCGGCGGCGAGATCTGGATGCATACCGAGGGTATGGTCGGGGAAATGCAGGCGAGGGTGACATGTTTGGAAGGCGGCATGGCACCCGTAGTCAGAATCGTTTGGTATAAAGGCGGACGTCTGCAGATCATCCAGCAGGAGTGGGTCCGACACGACACCCCTGTCGATCTGCGGGTATGGACGGCCGAGCCCGGGGGATGGATCGGCATTCTTGCGGACAGCGGGGCCGGATTTATTCCGGTGAACGTGCGTGTGACCGGAACCACGCTCACACCCTGAGTGCGGGCTTACTCGGGCGCGAGACAGGCTTCCTGCGCCAGCGCCACATGGAAGGGCAGGACGCGGCGGTGGTCGTAGTAGCGCAGGGCCTTGGAGTAGGCGGTCGGGGTGAGGGATTTGCCACTGCGCTCCTTCGCCACGCAGGTCCACATCATGCGGGCCAGTCCCAGATGGTCGCCGGGCGTCACGAGGTAGCCCTGCTGGCGCTGGCCGATCATCTCGGCGATGCCGTGGACGTCGGTCGTGACGATGGGAGTGCGGAAGGCCATGGCCTCCATCACCACGCGCGGGAACGACTCCTCGTAGCTGGTGCAGACAAATTGGTCGGCGGCCACGAAGAAATCGAATACCTCGCGCGTTTCCGGGATGAGCGTGACGTTGGCCAGTTCGAGCCGGGCGAGATCGCGCTTGAGCAGATCGAGGTAAATGCCGGGCCGTGCGCCGACCATGACGAACCGGAATTTGCCGCGGTGGTTCTGCCGGTTGAAATGCTCGATGGCGCGGATGAAGACGTGCTGGCCCTTGCGTTCGCACACGGTGCCGATGTTGGCGATGATGGTCTCGTCCTCGGCGAAGCCGTGCTTGCGGCGCATCTCCGCGCGGGTGTGGCGGGAGCGGAAGGTCTCGATGTCGTCGAGGTTGATCCAACTGGGCACGATGCGGAAGTTGCCGTGCACATTGTGGTCCTCGTAATAGGCGCGGGTGGCCTGACACAGGAACAGCGCCCGGGTGGTGCGGTGAAACGCCTCCGCCACGAGGTGGTGCAGCTCCAACTCGAGCTTGCGCTCGAAGAAGCGGAAGATGGTCGAGCTTTCGTGGATGTAGAACAGCGAGGGCTTGTGCGCGCGGGCGGCGAGGTGCACGCCCCAAAAACTCACGAGGGTGTTGCACACGACCAAATCGATCCGCTCCCAAGCCACCTGCAGGGCGATGTCGTGCAGGCGACGGTGAAAAGTTTCCTCTTCGGGCGAGCTGTAAAGCGGACCGGCATCAACGATCGTGATGCGCGCTCCCATGGCAGCGAACGTTTCCCGGAGCGGACCGTCCTGCCCGGCCAGGATCTCGATGGTGCAGCCGGCCTCGTTGACCATCCACTTGGCATATTCCAGCAGAAACAGCGGTGCGCCCTCAAGGTTGAGGTTGTGTGTGAGCAGCAACAGCCGCAGCGGTCCCGCGCGGTCGTGTCGGACGGTGGTGCCGGCGACACATTGCAGCTGGTTGCCGCGCAGGGCGAGATGGGGGCTGAGGTAGGGGTCGCGGTAACCGGGGTAGCGACGCACGAAGGCGACGTGCTCGGCGTCGTCAAATGTCACGCCCCGCGTGGCGCTGCCCCAGTGCATGAGCTTGGCCTGGGGGGTGTAGATCACCCGGTGTCCTTCGGCCCGGACGCGGAGGCAATAATCAACATCGTTGTAGGCGACCCCGAAGTCCTGCTCATCGAAACCGCCGAGCCGGCGATACAGCTCGGTGCGGGTCATCAGGCAGGCTCCGGTCACGGCGGAGACCTCGCGGGCAGCGGCATGCCACGCGATCGGGGTGTCGGCCGGGTTGGCCTTCGCAAAAGGAGTGTCGGCCAGGCCGCCGTGCGGCCCGATCACGATGCCGGTGTGGTTGAGGGTTTTTTCGGGATAGACCAATTGGGCTCCGACTGCGCCCACATCGGCCTGCAAGAACCAGGTGGCCAGCTCTTCGAGCCAGCCGGGCTCCAGCGCGTTCACGTCGTTGTTGAGGTGGAGAATCAACGGCGTCTCCACCAGTGGCAGGGCCAGGTTGACCAGGTGGGAATAGTTGAAGGGCGCGGCCCGGTCGGCCGGCCGCACGATCCGGCAGTGCAGGTCGGATCGGCGCTGGATGGTTTCCAGGTAGCGGACGGCGTCGGCATCGCGGGAGTGGTCATCGGCGATGACGAGGCGCGCATGGCGCCAGTCCACGGTTTCATCCAGCAGCTCGATGCACTCCTGCAGGAGGTGCAGGCGGTCGCGCGTGGGAATCACGATCGTCACGGGCAGCCGGGCCAATATCCCCGGCTCGGGCCGGTATTGGTGATAGCGCATGCGGCGGTGATGTCCGGTCTCGGGCAGGAAAGGGGCGGTGTTGCGGCCCCGGCGGCGGACGGCGTCGGCCAGCGCTTTGCGGGCTTCCTCCACGCTGGGATGATCCGGTGCGGTTTCGCGGGTGACGTCGGCGCGGGCGTGATGGCAGACCAAGGGGACATGGGCGGTTTGGGTCTGCGGCAGTTGGTCGCCCAAGCGCAGCAGCACATCGAACCATGGCAGCAACGGGAATTCATCCCGAAATCCGCCCAGGGCGCGGAACTTCTCGGTTCGCACAAAGCACAGGTGGCCCGGGAAAAGTCCCGAGTCGGCCAGCGCCGGGCTCCACTCGGGTTTGAACACCGGTTCGCTCCGGGCGCCATGATCATCCATCCGGTCTTCGTCGGTGTAGATGAGCTCGATCTCCGGCCTGGCGGCGAGCACCCGGGCAGTTTCCGCCAAGGCATCCGGGCTCAAGCGTGAATGTCCGGGCAGCAGGGTGAGGTGCGAACCTTGCGCCGCGGCGGCGGCCGCGTTCAGCGCTTCGGCCGGCTTTTTGGAATCAGCCGGGCGTTGCCGGTGAAAACGTTCGTCATCGTTGGGCGCGGCCATGTCGCCCACGAACCAAGCCTGCCAGCGGGGATAAATTTGCCGGCGCAGAGAGTCGGCCAAGTCTTTGAGATGTGCGGCGCTGCAGTCGCGGGTGTCGATCAGCAGGATGAAGGCTGGGGCGTTGGCTCCCGGGCGGGCGGCTTCCGCTTCCAGTTGTTGGCGCAGACGTGGCGAGAGGGCGTTGCTTTGTTGCCAGGCCGGGTAGGCATCGAGCTGCGACTTTGCGAGATGGGCCAGGGAGCGCGGGGCAAATCTTTCGAAGAGACGGTAGGCGCGCCGGCACTGCCGCCAGTGGGCCATGGCGCCGCCCAGTCGAATTCCCTCGGTGCGGCAGGCCGTGGCAAAATCCCAGGCGGCCCGGACAAAGATTCCCCGGCTGAACTCCGGCAGCGGTTGTTCGAGCTGGCTGCAAGGCCGTTGATAAAAGCGCCGGGTAAAAACGAGATGACGGGAACCGTCTTCCAGATCGGCAAAGATTTTCAGGCAGACCGGATTGATGGCCGCCTCGTCGATGTCCACCATGCCGAAATACTGCGATTTCTTGGCGTAAGGGTGATTGGGAAACAGCGTGCCGGCATCGGGACGTTCCCGCGTGCCGTAGTCCATCTCCACTTCCACAAGCGGATGGGTCGTGGCGATCAGCCGGCGGATTTTCTGTTCCTGATGGATGATCCAGCCTTCGACGGTGAGCTTGCCGAACTGCGAGCCGCCGGTGAGGAGCGGTTTTTCCAACGCGCCGAAAAACGGGGGATTGGGCAGCGTGTCGAGGGGGACGACGGCGGACTCAATGGCCAGCCGCCGGGCCAGCGGCGCCAGCGAGACCGCCGGGTCGGCGCGCCGGGCTTGGAGCAGTTTTTGCAGCTGGTCGGGCACGATGGCAGGGTTGAGCCGCCCGCCGCGTCGCGGACCCCAGAGCACGGTGATGGAGTGGCGCCAGATTTCCGTCCAGCGACCGCCGGCATCCAGCAGTTCGATGCGGATGTCCTTGGCACCGAGAGGCGGGCGCACGCGCAGGACAAAGCCGGCATATGGCAACCCGGTTCGGCCCCGGTGCCGGGCTTCGACATCCGGCCTGGGAATGCCAAGGATGCCTAGGTGGCTGACACCGCCGGTCACGGCCCGGATGTCGCTGAAGATGGCGTCGTGCTTGGAAAGGAACCAGCCGCTGATCCACGTCTGTTCGCCCGAAAAGACCCAGCGTTTGGGCAGTTCAACGTCGAAGATGTAAGAATCGTTTTCGTTCACGCAGCAGTCGTTGAACCAAGGCAGACCCGTTCCGGCGGCGCAAGCCCTCAGCCGCGGTTGGCCGTGACCCAGGCGAGCAGGTCCGCCCAACGTGGCAGCAGGGCTGCCGGCGCGTGGTTGGTGCGGATCATTTCGCTCACGGTGGCCGACTCGCGTTGATGCAGACCGGGCGCCGCGTCGTGGGCGATCAGGGCATGGGCGAGGGCAAGGGGATTGTCGGGGGCAACCAAGGACACCCGGGTTGCCGCAAACCATTCGGCCGTGGTCGCGGTGTGCGGCGCGGCCAGCGGCAAGCCGGCAGCCGCGGCATCGAGCACCGGGCGAAGGGGCCCGCGTTTGAAAAGCGGGCCGAGACAGAGTGATAGGCCGTCGAGCTGCCAGTCGCCGGTGCGCTGGAGCACATCGGCGTGACAGGCATCGTCCTGCCGCGCGCGCTGTTCGGCTGAGTTGAGGCCGGCCGGTCCTTGGCGGAACAACCAGCGCGCAGCCACTTCGGGATGACGGCGGGCGAGCCAGTCCGCGGTGCGCAACGGAGCGAACGCGCTGGGCGGACTGCCGGGCGCGGGCAGAGCTGGCAGGCGCGGCGAGTGCCATTGGGGAATGACGGTGGCGGGCCGGCCGGAGAGATGGGCCTGTTGGGCCCGGGCCGCGGCAACCGAGGCGAAACACACGGCGGTGGCCTCGCGCCATGCGTTGCGCAGCAGCGTCTGCACCGCCGGAGCGGCGGTCGGATCGGGCTCCATGGGTTCGTCGCTGCAACAGTCGAAAAGCGCGGGGATGCCTTGCTGGCGGGCAAGGGTGATGGCCCAGCCGCCCGCGGGATCAAAGACCACGGCGGCATCGAGGTGCCGCCACCAGATCTGGCGTTGCAGGCCGGTCAAGGCCTGCCGCAGGGCGGTTTCATTGCGAGCGCCGAAGAGCGCTTCGGGATTGACGATGAGTGACTCGGCGCCGGCTTGTTCGAAATCACGACGCAGCGGTCCGTCTTCCGTGCTTACGACCCGTGCAGCCCAGCGGTGCGAGCTGATGAGGTGGCGCGTCACATCCAGCGCACGCAGGGTCGCGTCGTCCGGCCAGAGGGTGCGCACCACCAGCAGCACGCGCCGCGGTCGGCCGGAAGGCAGGGTGGGCAGGGTCAGCTTCGGGACCGGAGGGTAGTCTGGATCCGGGGCGGCGGTGGCGTCCGTGGCCAAGGCTGGCTCGAACCGCTGCGCGAAGCAGAGGGTCACACTGCCATCAGGGCTGGTGGCATAAACGCGCAGGCAGGCGGGGAGCTCAAGTGTGGCGGGCAGATCGACTTCGCCGCGCAGACGGGCATGACGTGCGGCAGCGTGTTGTGGCACCTTGGCGGCCAGCGCTTCATCGGTCAGGCTGTGCTCCAGATGATTGAAGACCAAGGTATCAATGGTCGCGAGGACGGAGGCGATGGGCCGGGCTTCGTCGAGCAGCCAGCCGAAAACCGGCGCCCGACCGTGTTGCCGGCGAGGTGACGACCCCGGCTGGTCGAGATGACCGTGAAATGGATGATGGGCATCGCGCACGGTCCACGTGCCGTCCGGCGCGGTTTCGAGGCGGCCATCGACCTGCGGTGCCGGCAGACCGTCGGAGGCGATGGTGACCTCCAGCGCGAGGAGGGTGTGCCAAGCTCCGTCGGCATCCATGACTTCCGGCACGAGTGCGGCCGGTCCGTCGGTCACGGGCACGCCGAGGATGAACTCGGCCGGCAGCCATGGGCGCGCGGTTTGGAAATGCGCGGCGAGGTCCACCCGCGGCAGGCCGAGCACGCCGCGGTGGGTGCCGCCTCCGTGCCGCACCCGGATGTCGGTGAAATCATGGCCGGGCTTGCCAACGACCCAACCGCGGAGCCAGAGCACCGGTCCGGCCAACCGTGCACCGGGGGCGGGCCACTCGAGGTTGAAATGACAGCGGTCGTTTTCCTGCATGGCGTCAGGTGCGGCGTTCCGCGATCGCCCGCAGCAAACGCATATGACGCGGCAATGATTGGGTCTGATGGTATTTGCGCAGTACGGTAGCCCGGGCTCTTTCCGGTCGTGTGCGGTCACCCGTGAAGTGAGCGGTTAACGCCTCCTTCAGTGCCGCCGCGAGACGGTAGCGGTCGCCGGCGGGAACCAGCCAAGCGTCGCCCGGCCCGAGCATCTCGGCGATACCGTTTACGTCGGTGGAGACGATCAATTTTCGGAAGGCGGCCGACTCGAGCAGCACGCGGGGAAAAGACTCTTCGAAACTGGTGCAGACGAAAATATCGGCGAGATGGTAAAAGTCGAAAATCTCGCCCGTTTCGGGCAGGAAACATGCGAGCGTGCCGAGATTGAGCCGGGCCAGTTCCTCCTTGAGGGTTTCGAGAAAAAGCCCGGGTCTGGCGCCGACCATAAGGAACTGGATCTTTTTTCCGGGGTAGGTGCGGGCCAGTTCCTCCTTCAGCAGTTCAACGGCTTGGATGAAGACGTGCTGGCCCTTGCGCTCGCAGACCGAGCCGATGTTGACGACAAGCACCGCGTCGGGATCGAGACCGTGTTTGCGACGAAGTGTGGCGGGATCGTGGGCCGCGGCGAAGGCGTCCACCCGGTCTGCGTCCACCCAGCTTGGGAGCAGGGCGAAGTTACCCCGGGCGCCGAGAAGTGCGAAGACCCGGCGCGAGGAGTCGGCGGTAAAGACGACGCGGTCGGCGAGGCGGAAACCGTCCTCGATAAGCGGGAAGAGTGCGGCAGCGCAGTCCTGCTTGAAAAAACGGCGGATAGCGGAGCTTTCATGCACGTAGAGCGCGACGGGTTTGCCGGCGGCCCGTGCCGCGTGCACCGCCCAAAAGGATACCATCGTATTGGCCACGACCAGATCGGTTTCCTTCCAGGAAAGCGTGGCGGAGGCGGTGGCAAGGCCTGCGGAGAACTCGGCGGCAGATTTGGCCGCCAATACCGGGGCGATGTCCACGAGGTTAACCGACATGCCGGCGTCCATGAAGACCCGGCGCATCGGGCCCTCTTGGGGTGAGAGGATACGGACGCTTATGCCCGGCTGGCGGGCGAGATGCTGCGCGAGTTCAAAGATGAACCAAGGCGCTCCTTCAAAATTCAGATTGTGGGTCACCACGAGCACGCGCAACGGCGCCGAGGGATCGCGGGGCGGTGCCGGTTCGGGCGCCAGACGGGCCCGCCCCGGCTTGGGGGGGGCTTCGGTTGCAAAAACCTGCCAAGCCTGGCGCAACGCGGGTTGCAGCGCGGACCAGTTGCCGCCGGGCAGGCCGTGACGGCGAGCGGAGGCGCGCAGCGCCCGGGCGGCCTGCACAAAAGTGCGCAGGGAACGCACGGGCAGCGAGGTTTCCGCCCCGGCCAGCAGTCTGGGCGTAAAGCGCCGGCCGAAGACGAAGTGTTTCTCGCCGTTGTCGAGCTCGGCGAAGAGCTTGAGCAAAACGGGCACGGCGGTGTCGGCGGGAAGATCGACGTGGCCGACAAAGGCGGAGCTTTCCCCGCCGACAAGATGGGAGAATTCTCCGTCAGCGACATCGTTGCGGCTCAGGCCGTGGAGCAAGGTGCCTTCCTGCAGCGGATCCACCATGGCGGTGAGGCGCGTGATGCGGCGTTCGCGGTGGGCCAGCCAGCCGGTGATCGAGAGGCGGCCGAAACGGACCCAGCCGATTTCGCGCGGAGCTTCCAGCGCGCCGAAAAAAGGCGGATTGGGCAAGGAGTCGCGCGGTTCGGCGATTGCGCCGGAGATGATCTCGTCGGCCAGCGCAGGCAAGGGAACGGAAGGCCGCCGGACCTGCAATTGAAGCAGAGGATTGAGCTGTGCCGGCAGCAAACCGGGGAAATCACGGGGCGGCGGGCAGCCGGGTGCTTCCGGAGCGACGGTGATGCGCGTGCGAAACATCTCCGTCCACCGGTTGGACTGGTCGCGCCCCTCAATGCGCAGGAGGGATGCGCCGGCGTGCGGTTCGAGCAGCAGCGTAAACCCGAGATAGGGCGGGCCTGGACGCTGGAGATAGACCTCATCGAGTCCGGGCTTCGGCAGTCCCCAATTGGCGAGAAAACACCGCCCGTCAACCCAGGCGCGCAAGTCGGTGGTCACCCGCTTTTGCGGTGACCATAACCAGCCCGCAAGCCAAGTGCTGCCGGCGGGAAATTTCCAATCGGCAGGATGCACTTCAATGGCGAGCTTCCATTGTGGGCGGTCGATGATCATCCAGTCTGCCAAGGCACGCCAAGGGGGGAAGCCAGTCAATGTTAAGCTTGAGCCCGCCGCCGCCTTCCCGGGTGAATAGATGTTGCCCCGCAAAAGCCCGGGCGTTTTCTGGGGCGCCAATGCCTGCCCCAGCTGCATCCCGCCGCGAAAATCTGCTTTTGGCCGGCCTGTTCGCGGTCGCGTTGATCTACAGCTTCCACGGCGTCACCTACAACTGGACGAAGGGCTTTCTCCCCGGACATGAATTCCGACAGGCGCAGACCGCGCTGATCAGCTACTACATCGACAAGAACGACAACTTTTCGCTGCTCTACGAGACCCCGTTGATGGGCAAGCCGTGGGTGTCGATCCTGCTGGAGGTGCCGCTTTATGAGTGGGCGGTCGTGTGGGTGAGCCGGGTGACAGACTGGCCGCACTTCATGGCGGCGCGGGCGGTGTCGGCGACCTGTTTTTATTTTTCATTGCCGGCGGTCTGGCTGCTGCTCGGCCGACTGGGTCTGCCGAAGCCGCGCCGCCTGCTTGTGTTGGCGCTGATCCTCTGCGCTCCGGTTTACATCTTTTACTCGCGGGCTTTCCTCATCGATTCGATGGCATTCCTGTTCAGCGTGTGGTGGCTGCTGGCCTTCGTGCGGACCATGGATGAGCGGCACTGGCCGTGGCTGGTGCTGGCCGTGGTTGCCGGCACGGGTGCGGCGCTGGTGAAGAGCGCGACCTTTGCGATCTGGCTGCCGCCGGCCGCCGCCTATGGCGCCTGGCGGCTGTGGCGGGATTGGCGCACCGGAACAGGGTGGGTGGCGCCGCTGAAAACCCTCGCTTGGGGATTGGCGACCGTGGTGGTGGCGTTGGGTGCGTTGCGGGTGTGGATTGCCTACACCGACCCGATCAAGGCCGCGCATGCCTCGGCGTGGATTTTCACCTCCAAACATCTTTCGCAGGGCAACTGGGGATTGTTCGACCTGCGGCCGCTGCTGTCGGCCGAGGTCTGGCGGAATCTCCTGCATTGTTGGGAGCAGGCGATCATGTCGCGTTGGATAATCGGGGCAGGTTTGCTCGCCGGCTTGTGTCTCCCGCGGGTGCGTGGGCCGGTGCTGGGGCTTGGGGCGGCTTTCTTTGCCGCGCAGGCGCTCTTTCCCAATGCCTATGCCTACCAGGATTACTATTTCTATTCCTGCGCGGTCTTTGTGCTCGCGGCGCTGGGTTTCACGCTGGCCGGCCTGCTTGACACCCGCTGTCCGCGCGTGGTCGTCGCCCTGCTTGTGCTGGTGCCGTTGGCCGCGCAAGTGCGCGCCTACTGGCAGGATTACCGGGTCGGCCAGAGTGCGGATCTGCAAGGCGGGATTCCACTGACCGATTTGCTGCGCGAGCACACGCCGGAGGGCAGTGTCATTGTGATCGCCGGTGCCGACTGGTCGGCGATCATACCCTATTATGCGCAACGCAGGGCGCTCATGATCCGCAACGGGCTGGAGCATGACCGGGTCTATCTGCGGCGGGCGCTCGCAGAACTCGAAGGGGAAAAGGTCTCGGCCCTGATCCTGGTTGGGGAATTGAGGCAGAACCCCGTCTTCATCGCCATCGCGACGAGCCGGCTGGAGATGGATGCGCGCGCCCCCACCTTTACCTATCAGGATGTGGATGTCTATGTGCCGAAAGCCGACGCCGCGGCACTGCGGTCGCGGCTGGCGCAGAGCGAACCCTATCCGAGGGTGACGGTGCTTCCGGCGCCGCCCGACGTGACCGTTTGGCAGAATCTCGTGAGTATTTCCCCGGCACAGGCACAGAGTGAATTCGCGGCCTTTGTGCCGGCGCCATTTCAAGCCGATTTTCAATTCGGCGTGGCGTGGGTGGGGCTCGGACCGCGTCAGGTGCTGTCGGCGCACCCGGAGGCCAACCTGTGGATCAGGCCGCCGGAAAGCGCCGCCCGCATCATCTGGACCTACGGCCTTCTGCCGGGGGCCTATGAAAACCCCGAATCGAAGACCGACGGGGTGGAGTTCGTCGTGACGGGAGAGTTGGCGGATGGAAGCCGCCGCCGCATCCACCGCCGCATCCTTGATCCGTGGGAAAACCCTGCGGATCGGGGCGACCAGCGCGAGGTCATCGAGTATCATCCGCTGCCGGGGGAAGTTTTGCGTTTCTCCACGCATCCCCTCGAATCCGCCGAGCGGGACTGGGCGTATTTTGCCGGGATCCGGATCGAACCCTGAAGGGCGCGACGCCTCGGGTTAAAATATTGCCGGGGGCGGTTGCGCTGTTTTTCTCGCCGGATGGATTCTTCCCCAGTGTCCCGCAAAGAAAGGTGGTTGCTCACCGGTCTGTTCGCGGTCGCGTTGATTTATAGTCTCTACGGAGTCACTTACAACTGGACGATGGGATTTATGTCGGGTCATGAGTTCCGGCAGGCACATACGGCGATTGTCGCCTACTACATCGACAAGCAGAACAACTTTTCGCTGCTCTATGAGGTGCCCATTTTTGGCAAGCCGTGGGTGTCGCTGCTGTTGGAGGTGCCCATCTACGAATGGGCGGTGGTGCTGTTGAGCCGGTTGACGGGCTGGCCCCACATCGTGGCGGCGAGAACGGTCAGCGCGGCCTGTTTTTATCTGACGTTGCCGGCGATCTGGCTGCTCTTGGGCCGCCTTGGTCTGCCGAAGCCCCGCCGGCTGCTGCCGCTGGCGCTTATCCTCAGCGCACCGCTCTACATCTATTATTCGCGGGCCTTCCTGATGGATTCGATGGCGCTTATGTTCAGCGCGTGGTGGCTGCTGGCGTTTGTGCGTGCAATGGACAACAGGTGTTGGCGGTGGCTGGCGCTGGCGGTCGTCACGGGAACAGCGGCCGCGGTGATCAAGAGCGCAGTCTGGGCTGCTTGGCTGGTGCCGGGAGCCGCGTATGGTGCGTGGTTGCTCTGGCGGGATGCACGCACGCGTGCGGGGTGGATGGCGGGTTTGAAAACCACGGCCTGGGGGCTGGCGACGGTAGTGGTCGCGTTGCTTGCCTTGCGGGCCTGGGTTGCATACACGGATCCGATCAAGGCCGCCCATGCCTCGGCCTGGATCTTTACTTCCAAGAATCTTACGCAGGGCAACTGGGGGCTCTTTGATCTGGGGGTGCTGTTCTCCCGTGAACTCTGGGGGCACCTGCTGCATTGTTGGGAGCAGGGAATCATGTCGCGGTGGTTCATCTTTGCCGGGCTCTTGCTGGGGCTGGCACTGCCCGCGGTGCGCTGGAAGGTGCTCGGCACGGCGGCGCCGTTTTTCCTGGCGCAATTCATGTTCCCCTTCGCCTACGCCTATCAGGACTATTATTTCTACGCCTGCGCGGTCTTCCTGCATGCCGGGCTGGGTTACGCATTGCTGGGGCTGATCGACACGCGGCTGCCGCGCTGGCTGGTGATCCTGCTGGTGCTGGCGCCTTTCGCCGCGCAGGTGCGGGCCTACTGGCAGGACTACCGGGTCGGCCAAAGCATCTGGCATCATGGCGGTTATTCGTTCACGGAATTGTTGCGCGACCACACGCCGGAAGATTCGGTCATCATCGTGGCCGGGGCGGACTGGGCGGGGGTGACCCCGCTCTACGCCCAGCGCAAGGCGCTGATGGTTCGCAACGGGCTCGAACACGACCGGACCTATCTGGAGCGGGCCTTTCAGGATCTTCAGGATGAGGAGGTTTGTGCTCTGGTCGTTTTCAACGATGTGAGGAAGAACCGGGCGTTCATCGACATGGTGGCGGCCCGCTTCGACATCGATGTGACCCAGCCCACATTGTCTTTCATCACCGCCGACGTTTACGCTTCGCGCACCTATTCCAAGGGCCTGCAGTTGATCCTGAAAAACAGCCGCAAATACCCGCAACTTGAACTGCCGCCCGGTGCGCTGGATGACGAGCCGGTGAAAGGCGTCATCACGTTTCCGGCGGAGATGGCCAGGCGCACCTTCCCCACTTTTTCGCCAGCGCCCCAACGGGCCAGTTTCCAGTTCGGGATGGACTGGTTGATGCACGGTCGCCAAGGCGTGCTTTCCGTGCATCCCGATGCGGACCTTTGGCTGGAGCCGCCGGCCGGCGCGAAGGAGATCCGCTGGAGCTACGGCATTTTTGCGGGGGCCTATGAGAATCCCGCGGCCCATACCGATGGCGTCGAGTTCATCGTGCAGGGAGAAGGGCCCGGCGATGCTTCACGGCTTATTTACCGCCGCTTGCTGGACCCGGCGCGCAATCCGGCCGACCGCGGGGATCAGCATGAGGTGGTTCCGTATGTGCCGGTGCCGGGCGAAGTCCTGCGTTTTTCCACCCGGCCGTTTGAGCACTCCGCCTTCGACTGGGCTTACACGATCAAGATCGAGGTGAAGTAAGGCAGCGGATCTCAGGCTGGCGGTGCCAACGCCCGCAACAGCGCCATGTGGCGCGGCAATACGGCGGGCAGGGCGAACTCATCGATCCGGGTCCGGGCCGCCCGGGCCAGCGTGCGACCCGGTTCGGGCGATGAAAGCAGGCGTTGCAGCGCCTCGGCCAGCGCGGCCGAATCACCCGGCGGCACGAGCATGGCTTCGCAGCCGGGTCGCGCCATTTCGGGTATGCCGTGGACCCGGGTGCTCACGATGGGCAGCTCAAAGGCCATGGCTTCGAGGACGACACGGGGAAACGACTCTTCGTAACTTGAGCAGGCGAAGATATCGGCGGCGCCGTAATAGCCGTAAACATTTTCGCTCTCGGGCAATGCCCGCAGGTTGGGGCGGTTGAGCTGGGCGAGGAACCGGGCCAGGTCGCGATCGTAGGGGGTGTGGCGGCCGCCGATCATCAGAAAATCCGCGGAGGCCGCGAGTTCGGGGTCGCTTTCCCACAGCAAATCCACCGCCCGGGCAAACAGATGCTGGCCCTTGCGCTCACAGATCGTGCCGACGTTGATGACAAGCCTGCGATCGGGGGCTAGGCCGAGAGCGGCGCGCAGTTTTTCCCGTGGGTTGGCGGTGCGGAATGCATCAATGGCCGCGAGATCGATCCAGCCCGGGTTCAGGCAGTAGTTCGAGCCGTCGGACAACGCCTGATAATAGTGCCGGGTGGTTTCGGTGAGGAAGGAAACACGATTGGCCAGACGGAAAGTCTCTTCCACGACGGCGAGCGGTCCGGCGGGCAGCAGGCCGCGAAAAAATCCGTTGGGTGACGTGCTTTCGTGAATGTAGAGCAGGGAAGGTCGCCCGGCGAGATGGGCCAGATGTACCCCCCACCAGGCCGACAACGTGTTGGCGACGACCAGCGATGTCTCGGCCAGCGCCACCTTGCCGGCCAGGCCGGCCAGCCGGCGGCGGAGCTCGGCCGCGCTCGTGGCTTGCAGCAGCGAGGCCGTCTCCACGATGCCGACCTTGGCGCCCAAGGCCGCGAACTCCGGGCGCAGCGGGCCGTCGTCGCCACTCGTGATGTTCAGGCTGAGGCCGTGCGCCCGGTGGAGGTGGCGGGCGTATTCGAGCAGGAAGAGCGGCGCCCCTTCGCGGTTCAGATTGTGGGTGATGAGGTGGATGGATGGCTTGTCTTGGGTGGTGATCACCGGCCGGGGCGTGGGCGCCAGTTGGCGACGTCGCGGGGCCTGGGCTTGGTATTCCCGCCAGACTTGCCGGATCACCGGGCCGCGGCCGGCGGGCAGCGGCCAGCCGCGCCGCCGCATGGCGTGGACCAGCGCCCGCCAGGCGCGCCAGAAGGTGAGGGGCGAGAACCGGCCGTAGGCGAGCTTGAGAAACTCCTGGTCGGTTTCGCTGAACCGTGCGACCGAGCCCAAGTGCCAGCTGCCGTCTTCCAGCTCGGCGTAGACGCGCACGGCGACCGGCTGGGGGAGTTGCGCCGGCAAATCAAGGAAGCCGTCATAGCCGCAATGGGCGGCCAACGGGGAGTTGCCGGAGCGGGCGCCGAGGAAAGCGGTTTCCCGACCGAGCTTCATTTCCTGCATGGCCTGCAGGTCCGTCGTTACGAGCACGCGCTTGATCGGCAGTTGTTCATGATAAACCCAACCGGAGATGGGCAGACGGCCGAACAGCGAGCGCTCGTGGGTGCGGGGTTGGTCAAGATGGCCATGGAATGGGCGCGGCGGGTGCTGCAGATGATGCCGGTCGGCCGTGCCCGCGACGACTTCGCGGGCGATGTCGGCGGGAGCGCTCTTCTCATGGCCAAGGCGACGCAGAATGATTCGCAAGGCCTCGCCCATGCTGTCGGCATTGAGCGGGGTGCGGGCCTCCGGATCGGGCAGCGATTCCTGTGCGGTGACGTCCCAGTCGAGATGGTCGAGGTGCTCCCATTGGCCCTTTAGGGAGAGTGCGGCGAACTCCAAGCGATGCCGCCCGGCGGGGAGCGTCATGGTAATGGAGAACCCCGCGAGCAGGCAGCGTTTGGTTGACTTGAAGAATTGGGCCAGATCCTCGCGGGGGATGCCGTGGACGCCGGCGAAGGTCCGGCCGCCGGTCCGGACGCGCACATCGGTGTAGTGGTGGCCGGCTTTGCCGACAATCCACCCTTGCAGGATCGTGCCGCCGACTAGCCCGGGAAAAGGCGGATCGAAGTGCAGGTGGGCGGTCGGCGTTTCGTGCATGGAAGCGGGCGAAGATTGGGTGAAAGCGCAGCCTGCTCAATACAGGAAATGAGGCCGGCGGATGGCGGATCTTGGCGGCCCGGGTGTCCAGACCAAGGGGAGGCGCGGGGCCAAAAAAATCGTTGCCGCTCCAAATACATGCGCATTTCTCGAATCATGTCCGACCGCAAGCCAGCCGACTCCGCGGCGAAAATCATCATGGTGCTTTTTGGGTGCGCCTTGCTGGGACATTTCTGGCTGGCGACGCGCAACTGGTCATCGGGTTTCATGCCCGGACATGAATTCCGGCAGACGCAGACGGCCCTGATCAGCCATTTCATCGATCGGGAGGACGATTTTTCCCTCCTCTATGAAACCCCGATCGTGGGCAAGCCATGGGTGTCGATTTTGTTGGAGGTGCCCCTTTACGAATGGAGCGTGGTGCTGTTGAGCCGGGCGGCGGACATACCCCAGGTCGAGGCGGCGCGCAGCATCACACTGGCCTGCTTTTACCTTACCCTGCCGGCGTTGTGGTTGTTGTTGGGTCGTCTGGGGCTGCCTCCTGACCGCCGTTTGTTGCCGCTGATTCTGATCCTGCTCTGTCCGGTGTATATTTTTTACTCCCGGGCGTTCCTCATGGAATCTATGGAGCTCATGTGCTGCGCCTGGTTTTTGGTGGGCTTTGTGGGCATGATGGATCACCGCCGTTGGCCGTGGTTTGTGCTGACGGCTGCGGCCGGCGCCGGCGCGGCCTTGATCAAGAGCGCGACTTTTGCGGTGTGGTTGTTGCCGGCGGCGGCCTATGGTGCTTGGCAGCTTTGGCGCGACTTGCGGTCGTCCGATCGCTGGCGGGCGTCGGCCCAGACGGTTTTTTGGGGGTTCGCCGGTGTGGTCGTGCCCCTCGGCTTGCTGCGGCTCTGGATCATGCTGACCGATCCGATCAAGGCCGCGCATGCTTCCGCATGGATATTTACTTCGGGCAACCTGTCGCTGGGCAATTGGGGGCTGGATGATCTGGCCGCGCGGTTTTCGGGGTCAGTCTGGCGGACATTGATGGACCGCTGGCGGGAGGCGCTCATGCCTGCCTGGCTGTTGCTTGCGGTCTTGGGTGTTGCTTGGGCGGCTGTGCCGCGGGAGCGTCGGCGTATCGCCGGGCTGGCCTCGGTCTTTTTCCTGGCCCAATTGCTCTTCCCGTATGCCTACGCTTATCAGGAATACTATTTCTATGCCTGTGCGGTGTTCCTGTTGGCCGGTTTTGGCTGTGCGCTGCATGGCTTGATTGATTCCCCGAGGTTGCGCTGGCTTGGCTGGTCGTTGATGGGCGTGCTGGCGATCGCGCAACTGCACACCTATTGGCGCGAATACCGGCCCCAGCAGCTGGCGCCGACCGACGGTGGATTTTCCTATACCCTGACGTTGCGCGATTTCACTCCAAGGGATTCGGTCATCATCGGCTTGGGGGCGGATTGGGCGGCGATACTGCCCTATTACACGGAGCGTCGAGCGCTGATGATCCGCAACGGGCTGGAGCATGACCGGGCTTACCTTGAGCGGGCTTTCCGCGAGCTGTGGGATGAAGACGTCTCCGCGCTGGTGCTGCTTGAGGGTCACCGTGGCAACACCTTGGTGCGGGAACTGGCGGTGGCGGCTTTTGATCTGGATCCCACCCCCACCTTTTCGCATCCGCGGGCTGATGTTTATTGCCGCCGGCTGTATGTTGATCAAGTGAGGCGAGGTTTGAGCGATCGTGGCAATTATGGCGATATTCAGGTGCCGGGAGAGCAGGAGCCGCCACCGGGCGACGCCGGGCCGACACTCATCAACAGTGGTCTGGCCCGGTCGCTCTTCCATTGGGTGTCCCCTGCGCCCATCCGGGGGCATTTTAGCTTTGGCATGGGCGCGATGCCGTATGATGGCGAGATGGTCTTCAATGCGCACCCTGATTCGGATCTCTGGTTGCGTGCGCCAGCGCAGGCTGCCCGGATTGAGTGGGTTTTTGGCATGATATCATCCGCTTGGGAGAAGGCGGGTGACAAAAGCGATGGGGTGGAAATGCGGATTGCCGGGGTGTTGGCGGGCAGAGGGGAGAGGGAGATTTACCGGCGCAGATTGGATCCGGTGGCGAACCCGGCGGATCGGGGCCGGCAGCATGAAGTCATTCCCTACCATCCGGAGCCGGGCGAAATTCTTCATTTCTCAAGCCGGCCGGTCAACAGCCGGGCCTACGACTGGGCCTACTGGGCCCGGATTGAGGTCAGGTAACAGCCAGGGCGAGGTGCCGGGGCAGAACGGCCGGGGCGGAAAAAGTATTTTCTGCGCGGCTGCGGGCGCGGGCGGCGAGATCCCGGCCGATGGCGGGGGCGGAGAGCAGACGGGCAAGGTTTTCGCACCAAGCGACGGTGTCTCCCGGCGGCAGCAGGCAAGCCTCCAGGCCGTCGCGCACAATCTCGGGCACGCCGTGGACGGCGGAAGCGATGATCGGGGTGCCGAGCGCCATCGCCTCGAACACGACCCGCGGGGAAGACTCCTCGTAGCTGGAGCAGGCGAAAATATCCGCCGCCAGGTAGTAGCGCAGGTAGTCGGTGGTTTCCGGATGCACGATCAGGTTGTCCCGCCGGAGTTCGGCCAACGTTTCGTGCAACATCACATCGAAGGGGGTGTCGCGTCCGCCCAGCAGGATGAAACGTGTGCGGGCGGCCAGGGCCGGATGCCGCCGCCAGAGCAGGTCCACGGCGCGGGCGAAGGTATGCTGGCCCTTGCGGTCGGAGATGGTGCCGATGTTACAGACGAGCTGTTCGCCGGGTTGGACCCCCAGCGCTTGACGCAGGGCGCTGCGATCCTGTGCGGCCATCCAGCGATCAAGCCCGGCGATATCCACCCAACCCGGGGTGAGATGATGTCGCTCCGGCCGACCGTAGGTGAGATGACAGTTCCGGGTGGAGGCCGTGGTGAAAGAAACGGCATCAGCCAGCCCAAAGGCTTGCTCGGCGAGGGCTATGACCGTGCCGGGCACCCGCGTGCCGTAGAAGATCGCCGGGGTGGTGCTTTCGTGGACGTAGAAAAGCACGGGCCGCTGCGCGGCCTTGGCTGCGTGCACCGCCCAGAAGGTCGTGAAACTGTTGGCGATCACGAGATCGGCGGACGTCCAGTCTGCGGCGTGGGCGAGACGGCTGAAGGCGGCGGCGACAGACGAAGGGGCGGCGAGGTGCATGATCTCGCTGCAATCGACAATTTGCACTTGGGCGCCGAATTGCTCGAACTCCGCGCGCAGCGGACCCTCTTCGGCGCTGATGACAGCGACGTCCGATCCCGCGGCGGCAAACGCACGCCCGAGTTCAAGGAGAAAGCGCGGCGCTCCCTGCAGGCTCAGGCCGTGGGAAGCGAGCAACACGCGCTTGGGCGGTGGGCGGGTGGGCCCGGGTTGCGATGGCTTTGGCGCGGCGATGGGGACGGACCGCGGCCGCGAGGACGTTTCGTGCTCCGCCCGCAGCGAGGAAAGGCAACGCTCCAGCTCCGCGTCGCGGGCCACGGTCATGCCACGGCCGGCCAGGGCGATTTCCCATGCGTTCAGAACTTCGTCGAACGGCAACGTCGGGCGGGTTGTCGGGATGTATTTTTCGTCCTCTTGCGTGTGCCGGCGCGTGCGCACGACGGGGCCCAGATGAATGCTGCCATCTTCCAGCTCGGCGTAGATCCGGAGACTGACGGGATTGGGCAGTTGGGCAGGGACATCCACCAAGCCGGTGAAACCGCAGGTTTGGGCGTTGGCGTGGTCACGGTAATGGGCGGCCGGCCCCGGCGAGGGGCGGTGGATTTCCAGCGGTTGCCATGCCTGCAAGTCCACGGTGGCGAGAATGCGTCGGGTGCGGAGTTGCGGGTGAAAAAGATGGCCGAAGGCGGGGATGCGTCCGAACCGGCAGCAACACACCGATGCGGGTTCATCCACAAAACCCAACAGCGGGGCCGGGGCATCTCGCAGCACGCGTGGCCAGGGAAGTTCGTCGGCGAGCCGGGCGGCCAGCGTGGCCAACGCTTGCTCCGGATGTCGCGCCACGGCTTGCAGCAGCCGGCGCAGGCCGTGGCCGTGGTCAATCCAGCGGAGAGGACCGCCGGGCACCGCAAAATCCAGCGGCGGGCGGGCGGCGGCGACTTCGTAACGGACACTTTCAAAAGCGTGCCACCGGCCTTCAATTTCCAAAGCTTCGAATACAACCTCCGCCGTGCCGGGCTCGAGCGTCACCACCACATAAAACTCGGCGAGGGCAACCGGGCGGCCGGTATGGAAATGCGCGGCGAGGTCCGGTCTGGGCAGTCCGTGCACCCCGGGAAAAATTCGCTTTCCGACCCGGGCGCGCACGTCGGTGAAGAGCCCGCCGTTTTTCGGCCACACCCAGCCGCGCAATGTATGCCGGCCCTGCGGCAGGGCGGCGCCGGGTGCGGGAGACTCGATCTGGGAACAGGCGTGGGCGGTTTCGCTCATCGGGATCTCAATGGGGAGTAATCGCCGCCACGGTGCGAATCAGATCCGCGTGCCGCGGGAGCAGGACGGCGGCATCGAAGCGGCTGACGGCTTCGCGGGCCCGCTCGGCGCGGCTGAAATCACCTTCTCGCCGGGCGATGCAGGCGGCCTCCATGGCATCGGCGAGACGGTCCGCGTTTTCCGGTGGCACCAGCCAGGCATCCCGCGGTGTCAGCAATTCGGGGATGCCGTCCACATCGGTGGAAACGATGAGCCGGCCAAAGGCGGCGGCCTCCATCACCACGCGGGGCAGGGCTTCTTCGAGGCTGGAGCAAACGAAGATGTCGGCCGCATGGAAAAAACGGTAGGCATCGGTGGACTGGGCGACGAGGCGGATGTCCGCGCCCGTGAGATGGGCGAGGGTGTTGCGCAGGACATCGGCGTAGGGATCGATGCCGGTTTTGGCGCCGACAAGCAGGAACACCGGCGGTGGTCCGCCGGCCAGCTTCGGCAACAACCGGGCGATGGCCGCGAGGAAAACATGCTGGCCTTTGCGCGGCAACAGCGAGCCGATGTGGGCGAACACCACCGCCTCTGCCGGCAGGCCAAGCTCCCGGCGTTGCGCCGCGCGGTCGTGGTGTGCGGCGTAGTTGCGGATACGGGCGACATCGATCCAGCCGGGCAGGATGCGGAAGTTGCCCTTGTGCTCCAGCCGGGTGTGGGCCCGGCGGGCGGCGTCGGCGATGAAGACCACGCGGGTGGCGAGGGCGAAGGCCCGTTCAACCCTTCCGATGGCCTCGGGCTTGAGCTGCAGGGCAAAGAAACGCCGGGCGTTGACACTTTCGTGCACGTAAAAAAGCGACGGTTTGCGCAGATGATGCGCCAGATGCACCGCCCAAAAGGCCACCAGGGTGTTGGCGACGATGACGTCGGTTTTGCTCCAGCCGGGGGTGGCGGCGATTTTTCGCAGAGTGGCGGTGAAGGCCTCGTCGGTGCAGGCAGACGGCAGGGACTCGGCTTCAATCAGTTCCACCGTGGCACCGGCCTTGCTGAAAGCCTCGCGCAGCGGTCCGTCCTGCGGGGATATTACCCGCACCTGCCAGCCGGGCTGGGCGGCGAGATAACGGGCGTATTCGAGGAGAAACAGCGGCGCTCCCTCGAAGTTGAGGTTGTGGGTGACAAGCGTGACGCACAGCGGGCGGGGCGCAGCCGGCGGGGAATCCGTGCGCGCCGGCGGCAAGGCACCCATGACCGGTGCGGCGTGGCGATAGGCTTGCCAGGCCGCGGGCAACTCGCGGCGAAAGTCTTGGTTGGGAATGCCCGGGCTGCGGGCGCTGCGGTGCAAAGCCCAGGCGGCGCGGACGAATTTTCTGGCTGAAAACGGCGGCAGGTCGGTGCCGCGGCCACTGACGAGGACAGGCCGGAAGCGCTTGAGGAAAACCAGTTCCTGCCGCCCGTTTTCGAGCGTGGCAAAAATTCGCAGAGCCAGGGGTTGGGGTGCGGCATGAGGGATTGGGAGCAAGCCGGCGAAGCGGGAGCGCGCGCCGTCGATAAGATCGGGGAAAAGCGTGCCGGCATCGGCGCGGTCGAGTCCATGCACCAGGGGCAGCGGAGTGCGGGTGTCGAGCAACGCGGTCAAGGCGACGATGCGTTGCTCGCGATGGGCCACCCAGCCGGTGACCAGCAGATGGTCGTATTGGACGGCGGTCTGCGCGGCCATCTCCTCAAGCGCGCCTTGAAACGGGAAGCTGGGCATCACGTCGAAGCTTTCGGCGGTCTCGGCGACGAGGATTTCCCGGGCCAGGGTGGACCATGCTTCGCCGGGCCGGGTGTGTTTTGCCCGGAGGAGGCGGAGAAGCGACCGGGCATCAGGTTTGCATCGGACCGCGTTGGGCGCTGCGTTGGCGGGAGAGGTCACGGGGTGGCGGAAGATTTCCGTCCAGCGGCCGTGTTGGTCGCAGATTTCGATGCGCACTTCCTCCGCGCCGGCCACGGGTTGCAGCAAAAAGGAAAAACCGGCCCAGGGCGGCCCGGGCTGCCCTCGCACCTCGGTTTCTTTGTCGGGGCGGGGCAGGCCGCACAGGCCGAGAAACGGAGTGGAACCCAGCCATGCGCGCGCATCGATCGGGTCCAACTGCGGTGAGGCGGCCCAGCCGGCCACCCAAAAAGGCTCCGCGGGGCAGACCCAGCCGGCCGGATGGATCTCGATGGCTGATTTCCAATCGGGCGGAGCCATGGTGGAACTCAACCGAGCCAGGCCTCGCGAATCACCTGCAAGTGGCGGGGCAACGTGCGGGCGTGATGATAATGCCGGGCGGCGCGGGCGCGCGCCATCGAGAGCATCTTCCGGTCACCGTTGAAGTGATCGGTCAGGGCGGCTTTCAGCGCGGCGGCGAGTTTGTGCTGGTCGCCCGCGGGCACGAGCCAGGCTTCGTCGGTATTGGTCAGCATCTCGGCGATGCCGTTGACATCGGTGCTGACGATGCGGTTGCCGAAAGCCATGGCCTCGAGAATCACGCGCGGGAAGGACTCCTCGAAGCTCGTGCAGACGAGCAGATCGGCCAGGCGGTAGAAGTCGTAAATATCGGGCGTCTCGGGGAAAATCTTCACGGTGTCCTGCAGGCCCATGAGCTGGATGTCCTCCTGCAGGGTTTCCATGTATAGCCCGGGGCGTGCGCCCACCATGATCCACTGGATTTTTTTTTCGGGGAAGAGGGCGGGCAGTTCCCCGCGCAGCCGATCGATGCCGCGGATATAGATGTGCTGGCCCTTGCGCTCGCAGACGGAGCCGATGTTGACGACGATGGCGGCGTCGGGGTCGAGACCGTGTTTGCGACGAAGCGCTGCGGGATCGTGGGCCGCGGCGAAGGCGTCGATGCGGGCGAAGTCCACCCAGCTGGGAAGCAGGCGGAAGTTGTCGTTGAGATTCAGCTCTTCGTGGATGGCGCGGGTGGATTGGGCGGTGAAGACCACCCGGGTGGCCAGCCGGAGGGCTTCTTCGGCCACCGGGTGCATCAGGGCGGGAAGCGTGGGTTGGAAGAAGCGTTTCACCGCGCTGCTTTCATGGATGTAGAGCGCCGAGGGGCGGCCGAGGTGTGCGGCCAGATGAACGCCCCAGAAGGCCAGCAGGGTGTTGGCAACAAAGACCTCGGCGTCGTCCCAATTGCGCGTGGCGGCGAAAGCCTTGAGCGCGGTGGCGAAGGCCGCGGGGGTCGGCGCTTGGGCGAGAGTGGAGACATCCCAGGTTTCCACCTTGATGCCGGCGGCCTCGAAGCGGGCGCGCAGGGGGCCGTCCGCGGCGGTGGCGACCGTGAGGCTGACGCCGGGTTGGGCGGCGAGATAACGGGCGAGTTCGAAGAGAAAGATGGGAGCGCCTTCGAATTTGAGGTTGGGCGTGAGCAGCAAAGCCCGGAAGGGGCGCGGGGTTTCCGCGCTGCGCTGGTGGTAGGGGTTGAGCGGCAGGTTCCGGGGAGGGAATTGTAGCGTCTCGCTGAGGTAGGGGTCGCGATGCGTGCCGTGCCGGGCGATATATTCCAGGTGCTCGCGCTCGGCATAAATCTGGCCGCGGGATGCGCTGCCGACGTGGCGGAGCACGGCCTGCGGGGTGATGACGGTGCGGAAGCCCGCGGCGCCCGCGCGCAGGCAGTAGTCCACGTCATTGTAGGCGACCTGCAGCTTGGCTTCATCAAAGCCGCCGAGCTGCCGGTAAAGGGCGGTGCGCGTGAGCAGGCAGGCGCCGGTGACGGCGGCGACGTTGCGGGCGACGTGGGGCAGGAAGAGGTGGCCGAGCTCTTCGGCGGGTTCGCGCTCGAAGAGCACATGGGCGAGGCCGTCCTCGTGGCTCAGGGAAATGCCGGCGTGGTTGACCGTGCCATCGGGGTAAAGGAGCTTGGCGCCGACAACGCCGACGCCCGGCACGCTGAGCCAGCCGACCATGTCCTCCAACCAGCCCGGTGCGAGCGCCTCGACATCATTGTTAAGGTGGAGCACCAGCGGGGTATCGGCGCGGGCGGTGCCGAGGTTGACGAGGCGGGAATAATTGAAACCGGCGGTGTTCGGGGTGATGGCCTGGCCGGCGGCGGCGCGGGCCGCGGTCTCGGCGGTTTTGGGCACCGTGAGGCTCTCGTCCGCGGAGAGATGGCCGTGGCGCGGGGCGCGAACAACCTCGATGCGCAGATCGGTGCGGGCGGCCAGCGAGTCGAGATAGGCGAGGGTCGCGGGGTCGTCGGAGTGGTCGTCCACGACCACGATTTTTACGGATTCGCGCGGGGTTGTCCGGGCGAGCGAGTCGAGACAGGTCTTGAGCAGGTCGGCGCGGTTTTTCGTCGGAATGACGATGGTGACGGGGTTCTCGCGGAGGATGGCGGGATCCCACTGCAGTTGGTGCAGGCAGAGCGCGTAGTTTTTCGCGAGCGCCGGCAGCATGGGTTCGGCCCGCAGGCCGCGGCGGGCCACGGCTTCGGCGATGCCGTGGCGGGCGGCGGCGAAGAGATAACCTTTCTGGTCGCCGCGGGTGGCCGTGCTCTCGGCGTGGGCGCGCCAGTGGTAGCCGATGAAGGGCACGTGCACGACGTCTTGGGGCGCAATGAGCTCCCAGCAGCGGAGAAACAGGTCGAGGTCCTGCGCGCCGTTGAACTCCGGCCGCAGGCGTCCCGCTTTTTCGATGATGGCGCGCCGGATGACGGTGAGGTGGTGCGTGTAGTTGTGTGTGATGGCCATCTCCGGGCTCCAGCCGCCCTTGAACTGCGGGTCGAAGTGCCGGCCGTGGTCGTCGATCTTGTCCTCGTCGGTGTAAAGGTAGCCGGCGGTGGGCTGGCGCAGGATGGCCTCGGCGACGTGCAGCAATGAATCGTGCGGCAGCACGTCATCGTGATCGAGCAGCGCGACGAATGCACCGGTGGCGACATCGAGCGCGGAGTTGGTGGCACGGGAGATGTGGCCGTTTTCGGTGCGGAAGACCGGCTTGATGCGGGGATCGGCCTTGGCGGCTTCCTCGAGGATGCGACGCACATGCGGCTGCGGTGACGCGTCGTCCGCGATGCAAAGCTCCCAATGCGGGTAGAGTTGCTGCCGCAGGCAGTCGAGGAGCTCGTGCAGGTATTTCTCCGGGGTGTTGTAGGCGGGCACCACCACGCTGATGAGCGGTCCGCCGGCCTTCACGGCGGCGGCGGCATCCTGTTGCAGCACGGCGCGGAGGCGGGGAGTGAGGCGGTTGTGCCAGCACCAGCGGGTGTAGGGGTCCTGGTCGCGGCGGCGGACAATGGCCTCGGGCATGTGGTTGGCTTCACCATGGCCGAGAGTTGCGGACAGGTGCGCGCGCAGGCGGGCGATTTCCTTTTTGGCTGCGGGCCAGTTTTCGAACCGGTAGCGGCCGAATGGCAGGCCGCGCAGAAACGCGGCGAGCAGGCGGTAGAAGAGGTACGGGCGAAAAACCGGCACGGCGCCGGCGTGCTCATCCAACCGGTTGAGATACTGGCGGCGGGCGAAGGCGAGGGTGCGCGTGCCATCGGCGTGTTCCGCAAAGATCAGCAGGTTGGCGGGGCTGGGGGTTTCTTTCCGGATATCAACCAACCCGTAGTAGCCGGACTTCAGGGCGTTGGGGTGGTCGGGACGGTGGGTGGCGACGTCGGGGCGATCCTTGGGATAGATCAGCCGGTTGTCGGTGTGCACGCAGGTGGTGGCGGTCAGCCGGGTGATTTCGCGGCCGAGGCCGATGGCCCAGCCGGTGACGCGAAATTTCTCGTAGGTGACATTCACCCAGCGGCCGGGGTTTTCGATCTGGCCGAGGCAGACTGCGTCCGTGGCGGTGTCGCTGACGGGGGTGAGCACCTCGGCCAGCACCGCATCGGCGGCCCGGCACAACTCGCGCCAGGAAGCCCGGTGCCAATGACGGTAGAGGTGGTGGAGGGTTTCGAAGACCAGTGCGGTGGGCAGGATGCGATCGGGTTTGGTGACGATTTCCGGCAGCAGGCTGTCATCCAGCGGGGATTGGAAAAACTCACGCCACTCCCGGCCATCATGCCAGTCGAGGGCAATTTCCGGGGCCCCGGGCCAGATCTGGGCCTTGATCCGGAAACCGCTGCGCAGTGCGCGCGGGTCTTCGGCAAACAGTTGCCGGATGTCGGGCCGTTCCAATCCGTAAATGCCCAGATAGGGCCGGCCCTGCACCCGCGCCCGGATATCGCAGCACGTTGCCTCCGGTCCCGGGTAGAGCCAGCCGCTGATTTCAAAATTCGCCGTGGCCGGGCGCCATTGGGCCGGTTGATCAATATGATGGCGGAAGGTTGGCGACATGCGTGCTAGAAATTAAGCGCGGCAGCGGTTGCGGGAGTAAAGCCTGTTCCCGTGCAGCAAAATCAGTTTGGCAACGGCCGGAGGAAGGCATTGCCTGCGGGGATGGAATTCGCCCCCGCTGCCCGGGAGCCGCTGCGTTGGGAAAGCCGGCTCGCCTTGGTTGTTTTTGTTATCGCCCTGGGTTTTCATGGCTGGGCGATGACCGTGGGTTGGCAGAGCCGAAACCTGCCCGGCGGGGAATTTCGGCAGGCCCAGACGGCGCTTTCGGCCTACTGGATCAAGGCGGACAATGATTTCTCGCTGGCATATCCGACCCCGGTGGTGGGCAAGCCGTGGTCGGTGCCGATGGAGTTTCCGCTTTATCAGTGGACGGTGGTCGTCACGGGCAACGTCACCGGCTGGGGCCTGACCAAGGCCGGGCGGGCCGTGAGCATCGCGTGCTTCTACCTGGCGTTGCCGGCGGTGTTTCTGCTGCTGCAACGCTGGCGGGTGGCGGTGGCGTGGCGGTGGCTGGTGCTGGCGCTGGTGGTGACCTGTCCGCTCTATGTTTTTTACAGCCGGGCTTTTCTCATCGAGACGATGGCGCTGATGTTCAGCCTGTGGTTCTGGGTGGCGTTTGAGCGGGCGGTGGCCGGGCGGAGCAAGGCTTGGCTGGCGGTGGCCATCCTCGCGGGCACGGGGGCGGGACTCGTGAAGGTCACGACGTTTCTGCTCTATCTTCTGCCGGCGGGAGTCTGGGCGGCGCTGCGACTGTGGCAGGAGCGAAAGGGCGCGTGGCGGGCGGACCTGGTCTGGATGGCGGCGGCGGTGGCGCTGCCGTTTGCCGCGACGCTCTGGTGGCTGGGATTCGCGGATGCCGTCAAGGGGCAGAATCCGCTGGGGGTGGCCTTCACGTCGGCGAATCTGCGCGCTTTTAACTTTGGCTGGGAAGGGAGCCGGCTTTCCCCGGAGTTGTGGAGGGTAAAGACCGGGATTGTGGCCGGGCAACTGACTTGGCTGCCGGCCATGCTGTTTTGCGGTGTGGTGGCGCTGCTGGTCCGCCGGCGCTGGCGGGAGATTGGTGCCTGCATGGCCTGCTTCGGCTCAGTGCTGGTGATTTTCCCCATTCTCTATGCGCATCACGACTACTACTACGTGGCCAATACGGTGCTCTTGCTGCTGGCGATGGGACTGGCGCTGGTCGCGCTGGTCGAGACGACGGCGCCGCGTTGGGTGGCGTGGGGTCTGTGCTTGTCGGTCATTGTCGGCCAAGGCGTGCGCTATATCGAACACTATTATCCAAGCCAGAGGGCGATCAGTCCGGGCGGAGACGGTCTCACCTCGTCACTCAGGGCCCTGACCAATCCGCGGGACGTAATCGTTGTCCTGGGGCAGGATTGGAATTCGATGACACCCTACTATGCGCAGCGGCGTGGCGTGATGATCCGCAACGATATTGCCCCTGATGCGGCGCGGGTGGAGCGATCTTTGGCCATGCTGGACGATGAAAAGATCGGCGCGCTGGTCATCGTGGGAGAGCCCGACGGCGCGCAATGGTTGATCGATCGCGCGGCGGCCCGTGGGCTCGGCCGGGAACCGCTCTATGTGTGGCGGGATGCGCGCATCTTCGTGCCGGAAGCCCGGCGGACAGAATTGCTGCACGCGATTCTGGAGAATCCTTTTCACGAGGTGCAACTGGCGCCGGGAGTCGAAATTCCGCATGAGAATCTGTCCGCCCGCTGGATCGAGGTGGGCGCTTTGCGCCGTTGGCAACAGAAGTATTTTAGCGCGATGGAGCCGCGCCCTGTTCGCTTTTGGTCGAGTTTTGGCCCGGGATTGGACGGGTCGAGCGGCCATGCCTTGTATGGGGCTCATCCCGTCACTCGCTTGGTCTTTGCTCTCCCGGCGGGGACTCACGCTTTGCGCAGCTCGTTGCAGATGCCGCTCGATGCCTACCGGTCGGATCTGCCCGAAGGTGAAATCACCGATGGCGTGGAAGTCACCCTTTCGCGGCTTGATGCCGAAGGGGGGCGGCATCCGCTGGCCGCCCGTTACTTCAACCCGCATGGCAACCGTGAAGACCGTGGTCCGTTACGGCCCTTGGAATTCACTTTCACCCTGAATCAGGCCGGCGAGGTCGAGCTCTATTTCGGCCCCGGTCCGTCGGGCCGGGACACCCGTGACTGGATCCAACTGGGGCCGTTGCAGATCGCGCCGGTCAACGCACCCTGACCTCGGCGACGTAGGCCCAGTCATTCGTCGGGTTCATGGCGGGGCCGGGGCCGATACGGAGGACGAGTTCGCCCGTGAAGCCGGGAGGGATGTGCACCGTGAAGGTTTGCGGGCCGCGATCGGCGGGCCGGTTGGCCGGATCGAGCTGCCGTTCGTGCAGTTGGACCGCGTGCGTGGCGGTGACGGCCACAATTTCCACGGTGATGCCATCGGTGCGCGCAGGGCTTTCCGGACGGTAGGCGGCCTCGGCGAGGCCGGCGACGATGTGCATCGTGCGGGCGCCGCTCCCGGGGCGGAAATGGAATTCGGCCGGCGCATGGGCGTTGATGATCGGCCGGTCTTCGCGCGCCGCGAGGCTGATGCCGTAGCGGCTGCGCACGGTGTGGGGCGCGGGAGTGAACAAGTCGCGCGCGGCTTCCTCCATTTGCTCGTCGCTCAAATCGGCAGGGAACGGGGAAGGCTCCGGGCCCGGGAGCAGTGGGCCGGCGGTCCCGGCCGGCAGGTAAAGATCCTCGCGTTCACCCCGGGCGGCAGCCGTGGGAGACAGCCCGAAACGGGCGGCGCGCTCGGCAATGAAACCGGATTGCGGGCGGAGCCGGTCGCCATGCACGACCATGGCGGCGATTTGCCGTGGAGGCAGCCGGTCCAGGATGGTTTCCAGCACCGCGGTCTCGTGCTCGCGCTCGCCCGGCACCATCAGGGCGCGCCGCTGGGCGTAATAGGGCAGGAGCGGATTCCAGTCGGCGCCGTAAATCAGCACGACCCCGTCGGCGGGCACGGTATCGCGGATGGTGGCGGCGAGAGCGGGCGGCGGAGGCGCAGGGTTGCGGTGATGGGAGTAGTAGCCGCGGTAAAAGGCATTGGCCTGACAGGCGAGGAAGATACCCAACGCCAGCCAGTTGGCCCCCCGCGGCAGCCGCGGGTTGTCCCAGGCCGAGGCGACCATCAGGCCGGCTGCGCCCAGCAGCAGCAGCGCATTGGCGGCGTAATAATAATCGTGGATGTGGTAGAGATTGGCGAAGACCAGCGGTCCCGAGACAAAGCCGAGACCGGCCGCCCCGGCGGTCCGGCGGCAGCGGGCGGAGGCAAAGGGTGCGCACAGCAGGGCGATGGCCAGTGCGCCTTCCGAGAGATTGTGGCTCACGACCGTTTCCTGCAGGCGAAGCCAGAATGACCAGTCGAAACGCAGCCCAAGCGCGCCGAAGTTCCAGGCGCGCAGTTCTCTGGCCGCCAGAAAGCCGGTGAAGGGATTGGAATCCTTCACGGCGTCGCCGTGCTGAATCCACCACCAGGATATGCCCAGTGCCACCAGTGCCGGCAGAAGGGATGCGAGCAGGATCCGCGACCGGGCGGCGGCGGGTTTAACCCAGGCGGCCGCGACCAAGGCCAGCGCCGGCAGGCCGAACACAAGGAAAGTGGTGATCTTGGCCAGGCCCGCGAGCGTGGCGGCGATTGTCGTCAGGGCGATCCATGGCCAGCCGGGTTGGGCCAAGGCGCGGCGGAGCAGGGCGAGGAACCACACGGCGAAGCACAAGGCCGTGGTTTCGATCATGAAGGTCCGCGCATAGAAGAGGTAAACCGGCGCACTGAGCACGCAGGCGAGGACGATCCATCGGCGCGAAGCGGGGAGCTCCGTGAGGCGCAGCAGATCGTGCAATGCCGGCAAACCGGCCAGCAGCATGGCAATGCTGACGAACCGGCCTGATTGCTCCAGCGGCAGGCCCGTGGCCTGGTGCAGGGTGGCGACGAGAATCTGGTAGAAAGGGAATTCCATCGGCACCGACCAGGGCGGGCCGAACAGCGGCGTGAGGTAGGCGAGCTGCCAGCCTTCATGGGCCAGCCACCAGGCGCTGAGGGCGGTCTGCAACTGGCGAAATTCGTAACGATCAAGGATGGACGCGTCCCAGGAACGGGTCATGGCCCAAAGGGCGAAAAGCAGCACGCCGCCGCAGGCAAACGCGAGGGCGCGGGGCGGGGTGGGCTGGGGTGCCGGCGGCATGTTCAAAGCAGGGTGTAGCCGGCGGCGGCGCGGCGGATGCCTTCGCTCAGTTCGACCCGGGGCGCCCAGCCGGTGGCGGCCTGCAGTCTGGAGGCATCCAGCCGGCTGTCCTGCACGTCCCATGCGGGCGCGGGGGCGAAGCCCAATGGAATGGTCCGCCCTGTCGCCGCTTCGATCAACCGGATGACATCAAGGACCCGGTGGGATGCGCCGAAGGCCAGATTGTAGATGCCGGCCGGCCGGTGTTGCAGCACGGCTTCAAGACCCGAGAGAAAGTCGGTGTGGTAAATGAAATCTTTCCGGGCCGAACCGTCGCCCCAAAGGGTGAGCGGTTGGTTCTCCATCGCACAGCGCAGCGCGTGGGGAATCAACCCCTGCGGCCGCGTCCTGGGCACCGGGTAGCCATAGGGGTTGGAGATGCGCAGGATGGTGCACCCGAGGCCGTGCCGGGCGGCGGCCTGCAGGACAAGCTGCTCGGCGGCGAGCTTGGCCTGTCCATAACGTCCGCACGGCCGGCAGGGGTCGTCTTCCGCATTGGGCCGGCCCGGGGCGTTGCCGTAGACGGCGCCGGCGGAGGAGAAGAAGATGAAGTGGGGCCGCTGACCGGCGGGCAGGGCGGCCAAGGTCGCCAGCAGGGTGCGCAGGGCGGGCAAGTCTTCCATTTCCTCGCGCCCGGGCTGCTGTTCCGAAGTGGCCGGCAGGGTGCTCCAAGCCAGATGCAGCAAGGCGTCGGCACCGGCCAGCGCCGACGCCTCATGCAGGGCGGCCAGCGGGTGAAAACCCGCGCCCGGCTGGCGGGAATGACGCTGCACCGTGTGCCCGGGGGCGCGAAAATGATCGGCGACCAAGGCGGCCAGTCGCCCGCGGCCACCGGTCACAATCAGGCGTTTCGGCCGCGTGGGGTTCATGCGGACGCGTTCAGGTGAACTTGAGTTTGCGCGCGGCGAACAGGACCATGCGCAGCAGCAGCCAGCCGTGTTTCCAGCGCTGGATGTTGGTCTCGCCGTAGGTGCGCTCCTTGTAGCGGATCGGCACGTCGGCGATCTTGAGGTTCAGTTTCGCGGCGCCGAAGAGCAGGTCGAAGTCGCCGAAGGGGTCGAAGTCGCCGAAGTAGGCGCGGTTGGCGGCGATCTTCTCGTAGTGGGCGCGGCGGAGCACCTTGGTGCCGCAAAGGGTGTCCTTGACCGGCTGGCCGAGCAGCCAGGTGAAGATGAGGCCGAAGGTCTTGTTCGCGCAGAGGTTCAGGAACTGCATCGCCTTTTCATCCATCGGATAGACGAGCCGCACGCCGTTGGCGAACTCGGCCTGGCCGTTGGCCAGAACGTCATAGAATTTGGGCAGCTCCTCGGGTGGCATCGTGAGATCGGCGTCGAGGATCATGAGGATGTCGCCGGTGGCGGCGGCGAAGCCCAGGCGCACGGCATCGCCTTTGCCGCGGCCGGTCTGCTGCATGATCTTTATGTTCATGCCGGGATGCTCGCGGGCGACTTTTTGGATCTGCTCCCAGGTATCGTCGCGCGAGTGGCCTTCGACAAAAATGAGCTCGGTGCCGGCGCCCATTTTGGGGGTGCGCTGGATTGCGGCGGCAATGTTGCCGGCCTCGTTGCGGGCGGGGATGATGACGGAAACGGAGGGCTTGGTGGCGCCAATTGCGCGCGCGGGCCGGGCGGCGATGAAGACCGTGAGGCAGAACCACTGCAGCAGCGGGGCCAGCCAGCGGTTCGCCAGATAATCCAGCCCGAGCAGACTGACGGGGACCAGCACGCGGCTTTGCCGGGCGATCGGGCTCCAGCCGCCGAGCTGCAGCAGGTTGAGCACATCCGAGGTGGCCAGCCAGCTGCTGGTGGGCTGGTGACTTTTGAATCCCAGCCAAGTGGCCAGGGTGAGAAAGGGCCGCCACAATGAATTGTGGAAATTTACGAACAACCGGGTGTCCGCATGGGAGACGGCATGGAGTTTCTCGAAAATTCTCTGGACGTCGGCGGCAAAGTTCAGGGTGTCCGAGATGATGATGCAGTCGAAGCGCTCGTTGAGTTCGAGGGTTTCACCGGCCTGGACGTGCAGCTCGGCTTCCGGGATCCGGGCGCGCGCCAGTTCGATCTGGCGGGCGGAGAGATCGACGCCGACCTTGCGATGGGCCTGCAGCCGGGCGAGCAAGTCGCCGTTGCCGCAGCCGATTTCCAACACGGAAGCCCCGGCGGGGATCAGCAGGTTATAGTAGCGGGCCAGCAGGCTGCGATAGTGACGGCCGGCGGCATTGGGGGCGGGCGCGGTGTCGAAAAAGCTGCCGACTTTCAACAAATGCTGGCGGGTGATTTCGGAAGGGGCCTCCATGATCAAGTCAGTGCGTTTTCGCCAACGATCGGTGCTGCAAGGGGTGGCCGGCCGGGAGGATCGAGGAAAAAACAGGCGGGTGTTTGCACAAAATGTTCATCAATGGATTCCGGTTCGGTTTTATAGGGGCAAAGGGCCGGCTGGGCTGACAAGCCATAAAACCGGCCGGATGGGGCCGTGATTTCACCCGGCCGCCAGTTTGCCGTAGAACTCCGCGACGGCCGCGGCGCTGCGCCGCCAGCTGAAGTGCTGCGCGGCGAAAGTCCGGGCGCCCTGTGCGAGGCGTTCGCACCGCGCCGGGTTGTGGCGCAGTTCGGTCACGGCGGCGGCGATGCCGGTGGCATCGGCGCGGTCCAAGACGTAGGCATCGGTGCCGTGGCGGACCATGTGGCCGAGATTGGTGCGGGGCAGGATCACCGGACGGCCGAGGGCGAAGAACTCCGGCAGCTTGGAAGGGAAGCGATGGTCGTTGAAGGCGTCGGCCGTGCCCGGCTGCACGAAGATGTCGGCGAGGGCCAGCAGCGGCGGCAGATGGCGGTGATGCAGAACCTGGCCGAGCGCGAGCACGTGCGGCGCGACCTCGGCGGCGAGCGCGCCGAGAAAATCCACGGAGTCAAGGCCGGTGCGAATGAGGGTCACGGGCTGGCCCGCCTCGTTGAGCCGGAGCACGGCGAGGTAGAGCTCGCGCACTTCGGCGGCGTTGGCGGCGTGCACGTTGCCGTGGTAGAACAACACGGTCTCCCCGGGCCGGCGGTCGAGCAAAGCCCTGAACTCATCGGGTCGGGGCAGCGGGCGGAAATAGCGGGCATCCGCCGCCGGCCAGATGGTCTGGTGCGGTCGTCCGGCCGGGACAAACCCGGCCAGCCGATCCGTGATGAGCGTGATACCGTCGGCCCGGGTGAGAAAATCCCGGCTGCGGAGCGGGTGCGAGAGGTCTGGCGGCACCAGCCGGTCAAGTTCTGCCGGGGCAAGGACTCCGAGTTCGGCGACGGAACGGCCGAGCGCATGGGCGAGGACTTCCAGTTCGTTGTCCTCCAGATGGACCACCACCCGGGTGCCATCGCGCGAGCGGATGTTTTCCGTCAGCTGGCGGACGTTCTCGCGCGTGGTCCACGCGTGGATGAAATCGGGACCGCGGCCATCGGCAAAGCGGATTCCTGCGGCGGCCTCGGCGTGCAGCAGTCCGCGAAACGCCGGCGCATGGTGGTGGGCGAGCGTGGACAGGTCGTGCGGCACCGCGATGGCGCAGGCGTGGCCGGCGCGCGCGAGCTCGTTGGCCAGCGCGGCGGCGTGCAGGGCGCTGTTGGCGGCGAAGCTCCCGGGCAGGATGAACAGCACGTTGCGCGGCCGGCCGGAAGCGGCTCCGGTGCGCGGAGCCTCGGTCGGGCGCACGGCGGCGAGTCCGATGCGCTTCGCGGCGAAATCAATCCGGCCGTCGTGATTCTCATCGGTGGTGATGTTGACGTGCAGCAGGGTGCGGGCGATGGCGATGGAGCCGTCGGACAACCGGGCCTTCAGGCGCACCGGCCCGCGTCCGGCGGAGAGGATCACGCGGCTCTTGAAACCGGCCTTGGCCGCATGGGGTGAGGTGGGATGGCTCCGGGCGAGATCCGGCCGCGGGCGGCCGAGGGCGCAGGGAATCTCCTGATGACCGTAGCGGAGGGCGAGTTCTTGGAGCGGTTGGCCGGGATGCAGCGCCCAGCCTTCGACATGGAGACGCTGGCTCACGGTGCCGGTGACGGCGGGTGCATCGATGCCGGCGGCGAAGGGCGCGGCCTCCACCGCGAGGGACAGCGTTTTGAAAACCAGCCAGTTGCCGTCGGGCAGCCGGGCTTCCAGGCGGGCAAGATGGACCCCGGCGGGTAGGCGGCCCTCGATGACGAAGCCGCCGTGCGCGGCCGCGGGTTCGTGGGCGTGCAGAGCGGTCAGATCGGGTCGTTTCAACCGGGCGGTTTGCTCCAGATGATTAGCGGCGGTGGTGAGGCGCACCGCCGGTGGCTCGGCTTCTCCGGCCAGGAAGCACCAGCCTTGCACGGCAACCAAGCCGTGGTGGGCGCGCAGCGGACGGGGGCTCTCCACCTCGCCGAGCAGACGGATGGTGGGCGTCGCACTCATGGCTTGCCGCCAAAGGTGCGCTCGAGGGAGCGCAGCCACGCGGTCCAGCGCCAACTGCGGGAGGCCTTCATGACGCGGCGCTCGGCATCGAGCTGATTGATGCGCTCCTGCCGCGCGGTGGATGCCGCCAGCGCGGCGGCGATATCTTTTTCCAGTGCAGCGATGCGGGTGAGGTGCTGCCGCTCCGTCTCGGCCAGTTGGTGGGTGAGCAGGTGGAGACTTTCGACTTCGTCCAGCAGGGTTTTTTCCCGGGCGGCCAGCGCGCCGGCCTCGGCCCGGGCCGTGTTCAGCGCCTCGTTGGTCACATGTTGCATGTGGCGCAGGTGGTCGAACTCGGCCTGCAGGCCGGCGCGGACCCGTTCAAGGTGGGCGGCGGTGCCGGTCTGGTGATCGGCGAGCGTTTGCGCCTCGGCCAGCAGTTTTTCCAGCTGGGCGATCTGCGGCGCAAGTTCGTCCCGGGTGTCCTCCAGCTCCATGATCCGCACCTGCGCCAGGATGAGCTGCTGGCGGAGGAGGTTCTGCGGATCGGCCGGCGCGGCAGGGTCGGGCTTCATCGTTCAGGCAACTCAACTCCCGCCGACGGGGGATGTGAAGCCAATAGTCCGCCCGCGCCCGGTCAGAAGTTGATCCGTTCCTGCTCGACGACGAGCGGGCGCTTCGTGACGTGCGTGTGGATGGCGCCGATGTATTCGCCGAGGATGCCGATGAAGAGCAGCTGGACCGAGCCGAGGAAAAACAGGCCGACGACGACCGGGGCGAGGCCGATGGTGAACTCGCGCCAGAGGATCAGTTTCAGCACGAGGTAGATCAGGCCGATGAGAAACGAGAGCGCGGACATGGCGAAGCCGAACATCGTGGCCAGGCGGAGCGGCACCTTGCTGTGGTTGGTGAAGCCCAGCATCGCGACGTCGTAGAGGCTGTAGAAATTGCTCTTGGAAAAACCGCGCTTGCGCCGCGGTTGCACGAAGCTGACGCGCGCGATCGGGTAACCCAGCTCGACGATGATGCCGCGAAAGTAGGGATAGGGGTCGTCGAGTTGCCGCATCTGCTCGACCACGGTCTGGTCGTAGAGGCCGAAGCCCGTGAAGTTTTTCAGCAGGTCCACGTTGCTGAAGCTGGCCACCAACGCGTAGTAGGCCTTGCGGGCCATGAAGAAGAGCGCGGATTCCTCGCTCTCGCTCTTGATCGCGGCGACCACCTTGAAGCCTTCCTCCCACTTCGGGATAAACTCGGTGATCAGCTCCGGCGGGTCCTGCAGGTCGGAGGCGAGGTAGATGACCGCGTCGCCGCGGGCCTGGAGGATGCCGTAGTAGGGCGAGCGGATGTAGCCGAAGTTGCGGGTGTTGAAGATGACCTTGATCCGCTTGTCCTCGGCGGCCATCCGGCGGAGCAGCGTGCGCGAGCCGTCGGTGGAACAGTTGTCCACGATGATGTATTCCCAGGCATACTGCGGGAACTTCGCGGCGGCGGCGAAGACGCGGGCCACGAGATCGGGGAGGTTGTCCTCCTCGTTGTAGCAGCCGCTGACGAGCGTGATGGTTTTCATGGGCGGGCGGAGAGCGGGTTCAGGCGAGGTGCTCCGACTTCGGGTGCAGCGTGCCGCCCATCTCCTCGCGGAGCACGGCTCGCGGCAGCAAGGGTGAAAGGTCCTCCAGCGGGGGTGACACGAGCGTGCCGTCGGCCTGTTTCGCGAGGGAGAGCTTGGGGTGGAAATATTGCTCGGGGTCCATGAACACCTCGACGATGCAGGGGCCGGTGGCGGCCTGCGCCTGCGGCAGCACCCGGTCGAAATCCTCCCAGGTGCGGATTTGCCAGGCGGGCAGGTCGAAGGCGGCGGCGAGCTTCGTGAAGTCGGGGCAGCTCACGCCCGACTTGCGGTCGGTGCCGGCGTAGCGCCCGTCCATGATAGCCTTCTGCGTGTGCTTGATCATGAGGTAGCCGTCGTTGTTGAAGATGAAAAGTTTGATGGGCAGCCGGTGGTGGACGACGGTCTGCAGCTCCTGCAGGTTCATCATCATGCCGCCGTCGCAGTTGAGGCACATGACCTCGCCGCGGTTGCGGGCGAACGAAGCGCCGATGGCCCCGGGCAGGCCGAAGCCCATTTCGCCGAGGCCTTGGGAGGTCAGCAGGCGTTGCGGCGGTTTGATCGCGAGCGCCTGATGGCCGCACAGCAGGGCCGTGCCCATGTCGGTCACGATGACCTGGTCGGGTTTCAGGTGCGGACCGAGCTTCGCCATGAACCGGTAGGTGTTCATGAAGCCGCGCTGGTCGGCGTGTTCCGGCCCGATCCACGGGAAGCGGGCGCGCGTGGCCTGACAGCGGGCAACCCAGGCGGCATGTGCGGAGGCGGGGGCGCGCGGCGCGGATGATTGCAGGGCGCGGATGAAATCACCGGCGTCGGCGTGAACGGGATGATTGAAACGCTGCGGGTATTTCCGCAGCTCGGTCGGATCAATGTCCACGACCGTGATCTGCTTGGCGGCGCGGGCCAGCTCGGCGACTTCGTAACCGATCTGCGGGATGGCGAGGCGAGTGCCGATGGCGAGCAGGTAGTCGCAGTTCTGGAGAATGAGATTGGCCGCGCGCTGCCCGTAGGTGCCGGCGCGGCCGACGACGAGCGGATGCTCCGAGGGCAGCAGGTCCACCGCCGACCAGGTCACGAGCGCGGGGATGCCGAGTTGCTCCACGAGGCGGAGGATTTCTTCGCGGGCGCCGGCCATCGTGATGCCCACGCCGAGCCAGAGCAGCGGGCGCTCGGCGGCGGTGAGATGGGCGAGAGCCTGCTTCACTTCCTTGGCGAGGGCGTCGCCGGAGAGCGGGACAGCAGCCGGTTCCGGTTTTGGCGGTTGGAAATGCGGCAGATCGTCCTCCTCGACGAGGGCGCCCTGGACGTTCATCGGGAAATCCAGCCAGCAGGGGCCGGGGCGTCCGGTGGTGGCGAAGTGCCACGCTTTCTCCAACTCGAACAGCACCTGACGCGGGTCCATGACGCGCGCGCCGTATTTGGTCATCTTGCTGACGGCCAACGGGCTGTCGTAACCCTGGATGCCATACAGGCGGAGCGCGTGATCGGGCGTGATGTAGCGCGCGTTTTCCTGTCCGGAAAGCACGATGCACGGGATGGAATCGGCCCACGCCGAGAGCACGCCGGTGATGGCGTTGCTCGAGCCGGCGCCGGCGGTCACGAGGGCGAAGGTGGGCGTGCCGGTGACTTTCCAGTAGGTTTGCACCGCCATCGTGCAGGCCTGCTCGTGGTGGTTGCAGACCAGCTCGATCCCGGGCGTGGTGTTGAAAAACGAATCGAACAGGTGCGAGTTGGCGGAGCCGATGATGCCGAAGCCATGGGTGATGCCCTTGCCGGCGAAAAAGCGGGCGACGATATCGCTGACTTTCGATTTCATGAAGATTGGATGAGCCGGTTCCACGCGATGGTGCGCTCAATGGCCACGGGGAGCGGCACGGTCACGGCGGCGCCGAGATCGTGCGCGGACTTGGCGATGACGGGCACGAGGCGGTTGCGGTCGTGGCCGGACTGGCCCACGCCGGTGCGGATCTCCGGGGCCGGCGTGAAGTGGCGGGTGATGAGACGCGCGAGCGAGATCAGGTCAATGGGCTCGGGACTGCCGACGTTGTAGGTTTCGCGCGCCCGGCCGTTCACGAGCGTGGAGAGGACCCAGAAGGCAAAATCGCTGCCATACAGGATGCTGCGCACCGTGGCGCCGTCGCCCATGATGCGGATGGGGCCGCCGTTCAGGCTGTCGCGGATAAAGTCGGTGACGGCCCACGGCAGTTGCAGCGACTGGTAGGGACCGACGAAGGCAAAAGGACGCAGCGTGACGACCGGCAGCTTGCTCTCGCTGATCGCGCACTGGGCGATGACCTCGGCGTAGCGCTTGGACTCGGCGTAAACCGACGTGACCTCGTCGCAACGCAACGGTCCGGCGAAATTTTCCGCGATGGCGGGCGTTTCCCACGGCTGCCGGCCGTAAACGAGGCCGGAGCTGAGCAGCACGAATTTCTGCAGGTCCTCGAGCAAATTGGCGGCGCGCAGGATGCGCAGCGTGCCCAGGCCGTTCGTTTCGGCGACCGCGCCGGGCTGGGAGGCGAAGAGGCGGCGGTCGGTGAGGGCGGCGGCGTGGATGATGTAGCGCGTGTCGCGCGGCAGCTCGGCGAGGTAGCGGATGTCGCCTTCTTGGAAATGGATCCAATCGAGTTTGCCCAGGTGTGGCCAGCGCCGGGCAAAATCGCGGGCGTTGCGGCTGAAGACGGTGAGCTTGAGTCCGAAGCCGTGCTGCGCGTTGAGCACGGCGGCCAGTTCCAGCAGCCACGCGCCGAGGAAACCCGTGCCGCCGCTGATGAACAGGTGCTGACCGCGCAGCGCATCGAGCCGGGCGGTGCGGCCCGAGAGCACGGCTTCGGCATCGGCGCGAACGAGATCGAGGGCGGCTTTCATGGGGCGGGTGATCCGGGGTTGGCGCCGGCCTGACGGCGGGCGAGTTCGTTGGCGACTTCGAGGATGATGTCTTCCTGGCCGCCCACGACCTTGCGGCGGCCCAGTTCGAAGAAGACATCGCGCGGGTCCACGCCGAGCTGGGTCGCGGCGCGCTGGACGGGTTTGGCGAAACCGGAGAACACGCCCGCCAGTCCGCTGACGATCGTGATGTCGCTGGCGCCGGGCAGGGAGCCCGCGAAAAGTTTTTCCGCCACCCCGGCGACATCGAGGGCCCGGTAGAAATCGAGCGAGGTTGGGTAGCCGCGCTGGCGCAGGACGGCGGCGAGGAGTTCGAGCGGCGCGTTGCCCGCGCCGGCGCCGAAACCCTTGGCCGTGCCGTCGATGATGCGGGCGCCGGCCTCCAATGCGGCCAGCGAGTTGGCGATGCTCAGGCCGAGGTTGTCGTGGGCGTGGAAGCCGACCGGCACGTCGAGGCGGCTGGCGAGCAGACCGATCTTCTCGGTGACATCCGCGGGAAAATACGCGCCGGCCGAATCCATGAGCACGATGCCCTGGGCACCGTAGGACTGCATTTTCTTGGCCTCCTCGAGGAGCACGTCCTTCGAGGCCATGTGACTCATCATGAGCACGCCCCAGGCCTCGCGACCGACGGAACGCACGTGGCCGATGTGGCGTTGGGTGATGTCGGCCTCGGTGCAGTGGCAGCCGACGCGGAAGAGGTCCACACCCGCATCGAGCGCACCGGCGATGTCGCGCTGGATGGTGGCGAAGCCCGGAATGACGTGGACGCTGAGCTTGGTGCGGCGGAGGCAGGCCTTGGCCGCGCGGAGCATCTCGCCCTCGGGCACGAGGCTTTCGCCGACCTGAAGGGAGGAGGCGCCGAGCCCGTTGCCGTGGCCGACTTCGAGAAAAGAGAACCCGGCCGCCTCGGACGCGGCGGCGTAGGTGCGGACCTGCTCCAGCGTGATCTGGTGGCTGCAGGCGTGCGAGCCATCGCGCAGGGTGGCGTCGCAGACCGTGATGCTGGGTTTGTCCGGCATGGCTAAGTTTGGCGACGATGGGCGCGCGCCTCGGCGAAGGCAATCGCGGCGCAATTGATAATGTCGAGGTTGCCCGCGTAGCGCGGCAGGTAGTCGCCGAGCCCGTCCACGCGGACCATGGTGACGAGCCGGCCGCCTTCGAGCAGGGGCGGCAGAATCAGTTGGTAGCCGGGCACGTATTTTTTGATGACGGCGACCATGGCCTCGACCCGTTCGCGCGTGCGGGCGAGGTCGGGCTGGCGGATTTTCGCCATGACGGTCGTCTGCATATGAATGCAGGGCTGCGCGGGATTCAGGTTGAGGATCGCCTTGGTGTGCGGGCAGGCCGCGAAGGTGCGCAGGCCGGTCTCGGTGGTGAGCAGGTATTCGTCGAGGTTGATGCGCGTGGCCGGGCCGGCGCTGCGCGAGGCGATGCTGGAGACGGTCTCGATGTATTCGACGCCGGGGTTGGCTTGGGCGATGGCCCAGGCGAGGGGCACGGAGGCCTGGCCGCCGCAGGTGACCATGTTGACGTTGGGCTGGTCGAGGCAGTCCGCGAGATTGACTGCGGGCACGCACATGCGGCCGACCTGGGCCGGGGTGAGATCCACGACCGTCACGCCCAGCTCGGCGAGCACCGGCGCGTGCTTGAGGTGGCTTTCCGCGCTGGTGGCGTCGAAGACCAGTTCGACCTGGCCGCGCAATTCGCGAATGCTGTCGATGCCCTTGGCCGAGACGGGGACGTTGAGCAGGCTGGCCTTGGTCATGCCCGGCGAGGAGAGGTTGCGGCCGGCGAACAGGCGGCAGTCGAGCACGGGTGAGCGCAGCACCTTCACCAGCAGGTCGGTGCCGATGTTGCCGGTGCCGAGGATCGCTACAGGGAGCTTGCGCGGCTGGCTCATGACAACCGGAAAGAGGCAAGCGTGCGGGCAAAGCCGTCCTTGGGCGACCAAACCGGCTGCCAGCCGAGCGCACGGAGGCGGGTGACGTCGGGGACGTTCACCGGGATGGGACTCGGCAGGTAGCCCGAGGCCGGCTGGCCTTCATGGCTGACTTTGAGCGGGCCACCGGCGCCCAGACCGGCCAGCAGATCGGCGAGCGCGCGAATGCTCAGCGCGCCCGCGGGATTGCCGACGTTGTAGGCGGTGCCGGTGCTGCCTTTCAGGAGGACGGTGAAGAGCCCCGCGACGGCATCGGCGAGGTAGCAGAAAGCGCGCACGGCCTGGCCATCGCTGTGGAGCACGAGGTCGCGATGGGAGAGAACGCCAAGCAAGAAATCTGAATGCACGCGGCCGTCGTCGAGGGACATGCCCGGGCCGTAGGTGTGAAAGGGACGTCCGATCACGAAGGGCGTGCCGAATTGCTTGGCGTGGCTCACGCCGAGGGTCTCGGCGGCGCGTTTGCCTTCGGCGTAGCAGGACCGCGATTCGGTGATCTCGATCCAGCCGTAGTCGGACTCCTTGGTGGGAATGTGTTCAGCCGCCACGCGGCCATAGACTTCGCCGCTGCTGACGAAGAGAAAGCCTTCGCTCTGCCAGGTCCGGGCCTGTTCGAGCAGGTGGTGTGTGCCGAGCACGTTGGCGTTGAAGGTGCCCACCGGATCGGGGCCGTAATGCTTGGGGCTGGCCTGGCTCGCGGCGTGGATAATGAAGTGCGCAGGTTCCGGCCAGGTTAGCGGACAAGCGACATCGCCTTCGATCAGGCGCAGGTCGGAGCGAGCTGCATGGTGGGCGAAACGCGTGCGTGCTTTCGCCAAGTTGCGCACCAGGCCGAGCACCCGGCAATTCAGCGCCCGTGTGTCGTTCAGGTGCAGCAGCGTCTCGACGAGGTAGGCGGGCAGGAAACCGGCCGCGCCGGTGATGAGCACGGCTTTGCCGGCGAAACGCTCCCATGGCAGCGGCGTCGCCGCGATGGCGGCGATATCCTCGGCGATGATGGGGTGAAGCGACACCATGGGTTGTTCACGCCAGTGCGGCCGCGACGGACGCGTGGCGCTCGCGGTGCAGGAAGATGAAGTTCGTTTCCTTCGTATCGTCGGTGACGGTCGGGCAGGGCGTCAGCCGGTCGTGGCGCACGACATGGCAGCCGTAGCCGAGTCCGGCGAGGTGGGCGATGATGTCGTTGGGGTGATACTGGTATTTGGCGCACCACTTGCGGAGCATCTCGGTGAAGATCGCGGGCCGGTCGCGGCGCAGCAGCCCGGTGCCGCCCTTGAACACAAACAGTTCGGCGCCCTCGACGTCGCACTTGATGAAGTCCGCGCCGAGCCGGTGCTGCGCGCAGAAAACATCGAGCGTCGTCACCGGGCAGCGGACTTCCTGCACGTCGGCGGCGTCCACGTTGCGGGTCATCGAGGACGAGCCGGACTGGCTGGGGTAGGTGTAGAAGACGAGTTCGCCCGGCTGGTCGGACAGCCCGAGATTGTGCGGCACGATTTTGCCGACGCCGTTGAGGGCGAAGTTACGCCGCAGGTGGCCGTAGGTGGCGGGGATGGGTTCGAAGGCCGCGCCGGCGAGACCCGGGAACCAGTGCGAAAGGGCGAGGCTGTAGAAGCCGGCGTTGGCGCCGATGTCGAGGAAGCGCACCTGCGCGCCGTCGAGCAGGCCGACCAGCCGGCGCACGAGCTGGATGTCGGCGTGCTCGTAGTCGCCGAAGTTGAAGGCCTCGATCGGCGCGATGCGCGTGTCGGCCGCCGGGCAGACCATGGTGACGGGCGGTTCCTTGAACGTCGCCGTCACCTCGCCGGGCGTGATCCGGATCTCGGCGAGGTTGGTCGCGGCGAGATGCTGCGCGTGGTCGAACAAAACCTCGTGCCGCGCATACATCGCGCGGATGTAGCCCGCCTTGTCGAGGCGGCCGGCTTGGTGGGAGGATTTGAGGTCGGAGAAATTGCTCATCGGCAGGTGGCCCGGCGGGCCGGCTCAGCGCTTCGCCTTCACGAAGGCATGGATGATCTCGATTACGTAATCCAGCATGGCCCGGCTCAAGCCCGGATAAGTGCCGAGGAAAAGGGCGCGCTGCATGATCTCGTCGGCCCCGGCGAGGTCGCCCACGACGCGGAAGGCCTGCGGCCGGTCCTGCCTCAACTGCACGAAGACCGGTTGGCGCAGGAGGTTTCCGCCGAAGAACATCCGGTTGCCGATCTTCTGTTCGTCGAGATGGCGCGCCAGCGCGGTGTGGGAGAAGGGGGCGCCGGCTTTGACGCGCAGCATGAAGCCGAACCACGAACAGTCGGTGCGGCAGCCGGTCTGGTCCCAGGTGAACGCTTCGCTGGCCGAGGCCCGGCGGCCCGGCGGAATCCACGCGGTCGCGTGGGTCGGCAGCGAGAAGTCGAAGAATTCGCCGAGATCGTCGAGTCCGGCGCGGAGGTAGTCCCAGTTACGTTTGCGGGCCTCGATGAAGCCGGGGAGTTTCTTCAGTTGCTGACGGCCGATGGCGGCCTGCGGGTCGAGCGGCTTCAGGTTGTAGCCAAGGTGGCTGTAGATGTATTTGTGATCGTAGCCGGCGGGGAGTTCGCCGAGCTGCCAGCCAAAACGCTTGTGGCAGGTGTTGTCCTTGCCGGAGGCGCACCAGCAGTCGCGGCCCCAGTCGCGAAAACTCTCGGCGTAGGTCTTGAGCGGCGGACGATGGATGATGTTAACGGCGCCGCCTTCGCCCATGGTGAGGTGGTGCGGCGGATAGAACGACTGCGTGGAAAGGTCGCCCCAGGTGCCGGTGTAGCGCGTGATGTGCGTGGCGCTCGCGGACAGCCCCGGGGAGTTTTCCGTGAAGCCGAGTTCCTTCGCGCGCGCGGCCGGCAGCGAGTAGCTGCAGCCGAGCGCGTCGCAGTTGTCCTCGATGAGCCAGAGGTCGTGCGCGCGGCAGAAAGCGAGCACGGCGCCCAGATCAAAGGGGTTGCCCAGCGCGTGGGCGAGCATGACGGCCTTGGTCTTGCCGGGAACGAAAGCCGCTTCGAGCCGGTCGGCGCGCAGGTTGCCGGTGGCGGGATCGTTGTCCACGAAGACGGGCACGGCGCCGGATTGGACGATCGGCGCGACCGTCGTGGGAAAACCCGCCGCGACCGTGATGACCTCGTCGCCGGGCAGGATGCGGCGCGGGGCGGCGATCTTCGGCGACGTGAGCGCGGAAAAGGCGACGAGGTTGGCGGAGGAGCCGGAGTTGACCAGCAGCGAGTGCTTCACGCCGAGCAGCGCGGCGAGTTCGCGCTCGAAGGCCTCGCCCTCGGGCCCGAGCGTCAGCCAGAAATCCAGCGTGCTGGACACGGCGGCCTCGACCTCGTCGGCCGTGAAGACGCGGCCGGCGTAGGGCACGGTCGTCTGGCCGGCGACAAAGGCGGGTTGATCTGCGTCGGCCGGCAGATTGGCGCGATGGGTGAGCGCGGAATATTCGCGCGTGAGACGCAGAATCTCGGCTTTCAGTTCGGCGGGCGTGCGGGGCATGGAATAGTTCAGTTGGACCAGGCCAGCCCCCGGGCGTGCGCGGCGGCGGTATAGGCGGTGATTTGGCCGGTGGTGAGCGCGTGAATGGCGGTCGGTTGCGCGGCCGCTTCGCGATACCACTCGATGGTGCGGGCGATGGTGTCTTCGAAGCGCCAGACCGGCTGCCAGCGGAGGAGCTGGCGGGCTTTGTCGGTGTTGAGGCTCAGCAAACCGGCTTCGTGCACGGCGGAAGGGTCGCTCTTGTCCTCCCAGCGGCCGGGCCAGGTTTTGAGAACCTCCTGCACGAGGTCGGCCACCGTGCGGTGGGCGGCGGGGTCGGGCCCGAAGTTGAAGGCCGAGGCGAGCGGGGAGGCGGGAACGGCGGCGGCCAGTTGCGCGCCGAGGGTGAGGTAGCCGCTGAGCGGTTCCAGCACATGCTGCCACGGACGGGTGGAAACCTTGTTGCGCACGGGAATCGCTTCGCCGCGCTGCAACGCGCGGATGCAGTCGGGGACGATGCGGTCCTCGGCCCAGTCGCCGCCGCCGAGCACGTTGCCGGAACGCGCGGAGGCAAGGCGGATGACCGAATTGGGCGCGGAAAAATAGGAGCGCCGATAGGCGCTGATCACGAGTTCGGCGGCGCCCTTCGACGAACTGTAGGGGTCGTGTCCGCCCAGCGGATCATCCTCGCGATAGCCGTGGAGGCGCTCGCGGTTCTCGTAACATTTGTCGGTCGTGATCGCCACGACGGTGCAGGGCCGGCCGGCGAGACGCAGGGCTTCGAGCACGTTCACCGTGCCCATGACGTTCGTCGAGTAGGTTTCGATCGGCTCGCGGTAGGAGAGGCGCACGAGCGGCTGCGCGGCGAGGTGGAACACGAAGTCGGGGCGCACGGACTCGACCGTCTGGCGGAGCTTGGGCAGGTCGCGGATGTCGCCCTCGATGTGCCGGAGGCGCGAGGCGAGGCCGAGCTGCTCAAAGAGGGCAGGATGGGTCGGGGGCGGCAGCGAGTAACCGGTGACGTCGGCGCCGAGGGCGAGCAGCCACTCGGCCAGCCACGCGCCCTTGAAGCCGGTGTGGCCGGTGAGCAGGACGCGCTTGCCGCGATAGGCGTGGGCGAGGGCGTTCACCATACCTTCCACGGCGCCCGGCCTTCCGACCAGAGTTTGTTCAGGTATTGGGCTTCCTGGTAGGTGTCCATCGGTTGCCAGAAGCCCTCGTGCTTGTAGGCGTTGAGCTGACCGTCGCGGACGAGGTCGTCCATCGGCTTGCGCTCGAGGAGCATGTTGGGGTCGTCGCCGAGGTAGTCGAACAGGCGGTGATCGCAGACCATGTAGCCGCCGTTGACATAGGCGTCCTCGAACTGGGGTTTTTCGTTGAAGGTGTGGATCTGGCCCGAGTCCTCGATGCGGAGGCTGCCGAAGCGGCCGGCGGGATGGACGGCGGAGAGCGTGCAGACCTTGCCGGCGGCCTGGTGCGAGCGGATCGAGGCGTTGATGTCGATGGTCGCGAGGCCGTCGCCGTAGGTGAGCAGGAAGGGTTCGCCGGCGGGGATGTATTGCTGGATGAGCTTCACCCGGTAGGCGGTCATGGATTCCTGGCCGGTGTTGGCGAGGGTGACGCGCCAGTCGTCTTCGTTATGGCTGCTATGGAATTGAACGGCCGGGTTGGCGCCGAGGCTGAGGGTGGCGTCGCAGGTGTTCCAGAGGTAGTTGCGGAAATAGTCGCGGATCATCTCGCCCTTGTAGCCGAGGCAGAGGATGAATTCCTTATGCCCGTAGTGGGCATAGGTTTTCATGATGTGCCAGAGGATCGGGCGCTCGCCGACGGGCACCATCGGTTTGGGGCGATATTCGGTCTCTTCGCGCAACCGGGCGCCTTTGCCACCGCAGAGAATGACGACTTTCATCGCGCCAAGAAATGCGGTTCGCGACCGGGGTTGGCAACGAAAGAGTCGGCTGAGAGTTACCCAAAAAATATGCGGGTCTTCCGGCAGGGGCCGATCTCCGGGCGGACCGGCAACATTCACGAACGCCCCGGCCTGCCCGGAGGTCAGGCCCTGCCTTGAACGTCACCTCTTTGGGTAATCCTCAATCACGTCTGTAGCCACGCGGTGTGGCCAGAGGGGAAAACGCCTCAGGGTGCGCGGAGGCCGAGCTTCCAGAGGAATTCGATGAAGGCGCTGCGACGAAGATAGCGGAGCAGGGTGGGGTTGGTCTCCAGCTCCGCGGGAGGGAAGGGTCGGCCGAAGGTGCGCTCGCGCAGGCGCGTGATCTCGGCCTGACCCACCGAATGCATCTGGGCGCTGGTCTTCTGGGTCGAGTGGATGCGGAAGCAGGCGAGGAAACAGGGCACGCGGACGATCTTCGCGCCCGCGGTCTGAAACCGCAGCAGCAGGTCCCAATCCATGGCGAATTTGAACGTTGGGTCGATGCCGCCGACCTTGTCCCAGATGCGCCGCCGCCAGAACAGCGTTTCCTGTGGGACGAAGTCGTTCAGCCGCAGCACCTCGGGGTCATGCTTGGGCAGGAACCAGCGGCCGATTTCCTGCGAGTTTTCATCCACAAGGATGCGGTGGCCGTAGATCACATCCACCTCCGGATGCCGGGCGAAGTAGTCCGCCACGAAGCCCAGTGCGCCCGGCAGGTAGAAATCGTCGGAGTTGATCCATGCCATGACATCATCCGGTCCGCCGGAGGTTTTGGCGAAACCCCGGGCGATGGCGTCGGCCTGGCCGGCATCGCGCTCGCTGGCCCAGGCCAGCAGGCGCGGCCTGACGGGAGAAGGGAGGAGGGAGGAGGAAGCAGGAATGAAACTATCGGAGTGGGTGTCTTGCGCATCCTTTTCCCCGGCTCCCTGCTTGAGGTTCCCGGCCTCCGGCCTCTGGCCTCCGCTCTCCGTTCTCCTTTCTCCATTCTCCGCCAAGCGCTCGATGAGTTCCGCGCTGCCGTCGGTGGAGCCGCCGTCCTGCACGACATAGTCGCAGGCCGCCGCACCGGACTGGTCCAGCACGCTGCGCATCGTCTCGGGCAGGAAACGCACCTGGTTGAACGAAGGGGTGACGATGGCTAGCTTCGGCTGGGATTGCCTCGCGGTTGTCGGGGTTAACCTTTCCGGCGAAATCGGGCGGGGGGCGTGGACCGGGTGTGCCGGCATCTGGAAGAACATCAACTCCGCCCAAGCGCCGCCGCGCAGCCAAAGGGGCAGCCAAGGCTGGGAAATCTCGGTGGTCTGGCGGAAAAACGAACACCAGCGGCCGTCACCCAGCCCGGCCTCCAACTGGATTTCGAACCGGCCGGCCGGCAACACGCCTCTGATTTCAAAGCCGGTGTTGCCATCGGGCGCCTCGGGCAGCGCGGCCCTCACATCCGGGCGGGGCAGCCCCGTGACGCCGTGCAGCACGCAATCGCCGGCGCGGAGGCGGATGTGGCGGAGGGGAACGCCGCCGTCGGCGAAGCCCCAGCCGCGCGCGATCAGGCAGCGGGGCAAGCGGCTCCAGTCCGCCGGCTGTTCGAGATTGAAGTGCAGCTTGGCCGGCAAGGCGGCATTGGTCGCCGGCGTCCGGCTGAGTTCGTAATCCCCGCCTTCGAGGGAGAACTGCGGGTGGTAAAATTCGCGGCGGTCCGTCGCACTCGCGGCGCTGATTTCAAGCGGTTCGCGCCAGGAGGCATCCAGTCTGGCCTGCACGGTGGCGCAAACCCGGTGATGGAGACCACGGGTTCGCAGTTCGCCCAGAAACGAGTGCCACGACTTCGCGCCGTCGGTGCGGAGGGAGGCCAGCAGCGAGCGCTTGATTGCGCCGCACCGGGGCGAAATGGCATCCACCTCGCGATTGCAGCGCAAAGAGCCGTGGTAACCGTCGCTGTCCGCGTGAAAACCGCGCATCAGGGACCGGTCGCCCACGGCGCCGGATGCAAAAACCAATCCTTCCCGGGCGATCAGGATGGGTGCAACGCAGCCCGAGTCGGGCAAGGCGGCGAGCGCGACCCAGTCGGCCAAATCGGCCGGAGCGCTCCACTGCACCTCGGGCGTGTGCCAGACAATGATCTCGGCCTGGCTCTGGCCGGCCAGAGCCAGGAGGCGCTCAAGCACGGCATCGTTGGCGGCCAAGCGGACAATTTCGTGCGTTGGCGTTTGGGTGGCGCGCAGGCGCACGCGGTGACCACCGGCAGGCTCGGCGTGGCGCGTGTCACCGAGACGCCGCAGGTGGGCCTGGACGGCGCGTGCCTGCTTCTCGTCCATGTTGCCTTTGACATTGCCGGCGAGTGCGCTGGAGCCGGCGGCCTGTCGCCAGTGGTATAGCATCCGGGGAACATGGCCGATCCGGCGCGTGTGCTCGGTCAGGCGCAGCGCGAACTCAAAGTCCTGCACCCCGTCAAACGCCGGATCAAAGCCGCCGATCTTGCGGGCCACGGTCGTGCGCACCCCCAGGGCGTGGCCGACATACATGACGCCGCGCAGGAATTCCGGCGAAAAATCCGGTTTCAACATCGGCAGGAGGCGTTGGCCCCCGGCCGTGACTTTGTCTTCGTCGGAGTAGAGGGCGTCCCACTCGGGCTCCCGGTTGAGTCGGTCGGCAAACTCGGCGAGCGCGTGCGGCCGCAGCAGGTCGTCGTGGTCGAGCAGCACGATGAAGCCGCCCTGGGCCATCGCGAGGGCGTCGTTGGTGGCGCGGCTGATGCCGCCGTTTGCGGTGCGGACTTGCATCCGGATGCGCGGGTCGCGGGCGGCCGCTGCTTCCAGGATGCGGGTGGTTTCGGCGGAGCCCGAGGCGTCATCGACGACGCAGAGCTCCCAGTTTCCGTAGTGCTGTTGGGACACGGAAGCGAGGCAGGCTTGCAGATCCGCCGGCGCCGGACGGTAAACGGGCAGCAACACGGAGAAGAGCGGTCCCTGGATCGGTTTTGCCGAAGGCACCGGCGGATCAGGGTCGTGCTGTGCGGCCCATGCCGGGTAGTTGCGCCAGTCGAGGGCGCCCCGCGGCAGGTCGGCCGCACTCAGGGAATGAAAGGGAATCAGGGTGCCTTGCTCGACCACCGCACAGAGCTGGACCGGCTGCGTAAAACTCGAACGGTCCAGTTCGAGCCGGAAGCCGGTATGGAGCGCGCGCGCATCATCCTGATGGTGGCGTTGCACGTCGGGGCGGGCCATCACCCCGACGCAGGCCCCAAGGCCGGCGTCGCGATGGATGGCGGCGACACCGTGCGTCCCGGCGTAGGAGGGCGGAAAACACCAGCCGGAGAGAATCAACCGGCCGGCGGTTTCGGTGGACCAGCGCATCTCTTCCACCCGGCTTTTCACGGTCGTCGCGGAGACGGACCAGCCGGACAGATCAAGATGCAGGACCCATTCGGCCAGCGAGCGGATGACGCCAAGCCGGGCAGGCAACACCCGTTCCAGGTAGGCGGGGTTGTTGTGGGTGGCTTCCAACTGCAACTGCCTGAGCCAGAAATACAGATGCCAGACGAGGCCCGGCGAAGCGGGTGCCGCCCCGGGTTGGTCCAAGTCGGGCCGCTCGCGCAGGAGACTGGAAAGCACACGGAAACGGACGGCGTCTTCCGCAAAAAAATGGGTGCGACGGGCAAATTCCGCATCAATCAGGCGGACGGAGCCGTCGTTTCCGAGCAACAGGTTGGCGGGCAGGAAATCACCGTTGCTCCAGCGCGTGGCGGCCGGAGTGGTGGCGAGGGCGGAATAGAGTGCCGGCAGCAGCGCGTTGGTCAGCAGGGCCCGTTCCTCGGGCCGCCAGTTGGGCAGGGCGGTCAGCTCCTCGGTCCACTCCCGCCATTCCTGCCGGCGGGCCGCTTCGCTTGAGGATTGTTCGGTCGCGGCGAGCGAGCGCGCGACGGTGGTGAGCGCGGCCAGAATGGTTCCGTTGGCGTGGGTGCGGACGGCTGCATCCAGCGTCGCCCCGGCAAAAAAATCTTCCGCCAGCACCTCGCATCCGGGCAACTGGGCGTGAAAGCGCTGCCGGGGGACGATGTCGGCACAGGCTGCGGCCAAGGCGGCATGCCGGGCGGGGAGACCGCCCAGGGTGCCGGCGAGCGTGAGTTTGACGGTCGAGCCGTCGGGCAGGGCGGCCAGCCAGTGGCTGCGCGCTTCTTCGGGCCGGCGGTCGGTGTTGCCGGAGATGAGGGCCCGCGGGGCCGGTGCCGCGGCGAGCAGGCCGCGGGCCGCGAGTTCCTGGAGGGCTGGTGCCGGCGGCGGGAGAGACATGGCTCGGGGCGCTCAGCCGGCGCGGACGAAGAAGCTCGGGGCAAACCGATGGGCGGCGCCGGCGGCGGCGAGCGTGCGATAGCGATGCTGCAAGCTCTGCTGAAACGTTTCGGGCAGGGGAGAACCGTCGTAGCCGTTGTGTTCCGCGGGAACTTCGTTGGCGGCGAGCCAGGCGTTCAAATTCTCGCCATGGTCGCCGAAAGCGATGATCTGCTCGGGCAGTTTGTAGTCGGGAAAGGCGCCGAAAAACTCGATCCGGGTGAAGCCCGCCTCGCGCAGCAGGCCCTGCAGTTCCGGCCAGGAATAGGTGAAGGCTTGCAGCGGGCCTTGGCCGGTCTGCGCCCAGTGTTTTCGGGCGAGCGGAGCAGGCAGGCTGGCGATGTGCGGCACGCCGAGGTGGTCATCGGGGCAGCCGAGCAGGTATTTGAGGCCGAGCCGGTTTTCGATGCCGAGGATCAACGATCCGCCCGGGACCAGTTCGGCGCGCACTTTGCGGAGGAAGTCGCGCTGGCGTTGTTGCGGATCGGCATGGTTTTGGAAGGCGCCCACCCACTCCAGCACGCCGATGACGCAGATGGTCGCAAAACGCGTTTCGAACCGGACGTCGAAATAATCGGCGCCGATGCAGGCGATCCGCCCGGCCACGCCGTCCTGCCGGGCGGCGGCCCGGATGAAGGCGAGGCGCTCGGCCACGGGCTCGAGCGCGACGACGGGATGGCGTGCGGCCAAAGGGCGGCAGGTCTGGCCCCAACCGGCGCCGATGTCGAGGGTCAGGCCGGGATCGGGCGGCAGCACGCGGTCGAAGAAGGCGGTGCGGGCCGGTTCGCCGATGATGCGGTGCAGCCACGGCTTGGCGGCGGCATAGCGGGTGTGCACGGCTTCGCGCCAGGGCCGGCCGGCCTCGATCTCATCGACCAAGGCCACCAAGTCGGAGGTGGAGGTGTCGCGAAACCCCTGTTCACGGGGGAGGCTGAAGGCTTCGCCGGGAGCCAGCGTGACGGCGTGCCCCTGATGCGTGAAACGGATCATAGCGGCCGGTCCGCCCCGGCCGGGGCGCCCACGTGGATCGAGGTGGGGCACCAGGCGAGGCCGAAGGACTTGTCGCGTGGCAGCACGTCGAAGCGGAGGACGTCGTAGCGACGGTGGATGACTTCCACCTCGCCGTTCACGAGCCGCACCCAGCCGAGGGAAATGAAATACACCCCGGGCAGGACGTTCAGTTGCAGGTCGAAGACGATCTCGGCCTGTCCGCCGGCCGGAAGCGGCGGCGGGGTCAGGTTTTGAAACCAGGTGTTGGTGCCGTAGATTTCCTGGCCGCGCACGTCCTTGAGCGTGAGGGCGTAGATGGGGTCGGGGATGGGTTGCGCCGCAGCGCAGCGGAGCCGCACGAGTATCCGGTCGCCGGTGAGGAAGCTGAGGCGGGGCCGTCGGTCGCGGTCGAGCAGCTCGACCGTGGCAATGCAGCCGGCTTCGCCGCCATAGGCGTATTCCTTGTCGGAAATCTGCTGGTGGGCGCGTTCCTCGGTGAGGAAATTTTCCGTAATCGACGGGGCGATTCCGGCCGGGAGGAGGGAGGAGGGAGCAGGAGCGGTGGACGGTGGGAGGGGAGAAGGCGTGATGGGGTCGTCCTTGTACCTTTCTCCTTGTTCCTTTCTCCCCTCCTTGAGCGCGGCGAGGTCGTCGCGGATGGCTTCCACGCCGTGCGGGCTGGTGATGAGCTTGGTGTAGATGTTGGTGACGTCGTTGGGCGAGCCCTTGAGCAAAACCTCGCCGCGCTCGAGCAGGATGGCGGTGCGGCACATGCGCTTCACGGCATTGGTGTCGTGGGAGACGAAGATGATGGTGCGCCCTTCCTTGAGCATCTGCTCAAGCGTGGCGTGGCACTTGAACTGGAAGCGCGCGTCGCCGACGGCGAGCGCCTCGTCGATGATGAGGATGTCGGCGTCCACGTGCACGCAGACGGCAAAGGCCAGGCGCAGGGCCATGCCGCTGGAGTAGGTGCGGACGGGCTGTTCGATGAACTCCTCGATGCCGGAGTAGGCGACGATGGCGTCGAACTTGGCGGCGATCTCGGCCTTGGTCAGGCCGAGGATGGCGGCGTTGAGCTGGATGTTCTCGCGGCCGGTGAAGTCGGGGTTGAAACCGCTGCCGAGCTCGAGCAGCGCGGCCACGCGGCCGCGGACCTGGACGGAACCGGAGGTGGGCTGCAGCGTCCCGGCGATCATCTGCAGCAACGTGCTTTTGCCCGCGCCGTTGCGGCCGATGATGCCGAGGCATTCGCCCGGGGCGACCTCCAGGTCGAGCTGTTGCACGGCGGTGAACTTGCGCGTGCCTTTGCCCGTCTTGCCGCCGCCGAGGATGCGGCGCAGCGCGGCGGACAGCCGGGCCGAGGGGTCATCCCAGATGGTGTAGGTCTTGGTGACGCCGCGCAGGGAGATGACGGTCTCGGTGACGGCAGTGTCCGCGGGGGAAGGCATGTGAACCGGTAGGAGAAGGGAGCAGGGAGAAGGGGGCAAGGACGGAGACGGGGCGCGCGAAGCACTGGCCCGGAGAGCGAGGGTCGAACAACTTTTTTGGGAAAACTCTTTCGACCCCTCGCAACCGTTGCGTGCTATGGCTCCGCAAACTTCAACTTAAACCGGCGCTCCCGGCGCTCCCGGCGCTCGCGGCGCCTCCGGCGTTTCGCGCCGAGCGCTGCGTTGATCTGGGCCAAAGTCTCGGGCTTGAGGGAGAGGATCGGGTCGGTGGCGTCGGGCGTGGTCTCGATGATGAGCCGGTCGTCCTTCACTTCGATCCGCGCTATTTCCCGGACCGGGGAAAAGCTGTCGAGCGGAAGCACGAGGCGCGTGCGTTGGCCCACGTCCACCAGGCGGATTCCCCGCACGACCATCCGGGTCGCGCCGTTGAGCGGATCGAAGCGGAGACCCTGGATGGGTTGGTCGGGGAGGACAAAGCGGAGGGTTTGTTGGTGCGGATGGGGCTCGGGCTGGGCGCGGGTGCTGTCGGCTTCACTCAATCCGGCGCCCAGGTCCCAGAAGATTTGCGCCTGCAGGGCCGGGTTCTGAGTGGTGAGATCCATTTCCAGCTTGAGACCGGGCGGCAGCGGCGGCGCGACGTAGCGGGCGAAATGCAGCGAGTTGCGGATGAGACCGCGGTTGCCGACCGGGGCGAACATCAGGGCCAGTGCGGCCATGAAGCCCGCGTGGATGAAGAACTCGCGCCAGCCGCGCGGCCGCCAGGTGGCGGTCAGGACGGCCATGAGCAAAATGAAGAGCATGCCGGCGAGGTAGCCCGTGGAGAGCAGGCCGCGCAGCAGGTTGCGGTGGTTCAGGCCCACGGGCACGATGGGGGAGAAGAGTTCGATCCGGGTGGAGGGAGCCGCCCCGTCGGGCGTGGCGACGAGCTTCCAGCCCTCGTCGAGGGGCGTGATGGCCGCGATATCCTGCTGCCCGCGGAAAAGATCGGCGGTGAAGCGGCGGAGCTCTTCGCCCCGGCGGTTGATGATCCGCATCTGCCGGATGGTCAGTTCGCCGCCCTTGGGCGGAAGGACCCGGAGCTCGACCATGGGCAGGTCGGGCAGGGGAAACGTGTAGGTATAGGTCCGCGCGGTGGGCGAGATGGGGAACCGGATGTTGTCGATCGGACGGTTGCCGAAGCGCCCGGCATCGTAGCGAATCTCCACGTCGCCGTTGACGTTCGATGCGCAAGAAATTTCGAGATAGTTGATGTCAGTGCCGGGCTCGTTCAGCGGATACCACTCCAGCGGCACTTCCTGGGGGAGGAGAAAGCCCATGACGGCCAAGCCCGCCGCCAAAGCCAAGCGCGCCCACGACGGCCCCAGCCAACTGGGTTCGGGTGGGGCGGCGGTAGGCGCAGTCATGGTGGAGGGTGGCGAGGACGGAGGGCGTCGGGCGGTGGGCAGTGGGCAGTGGGATTAGGACCGGTCGCCCGAGTTCAGGATCTGGCCATACCGACAGACGCCAAGCAATGCTAGGATAACCGTTTCCATCTGCTGTCACGCGAGACCGTTCGACCGTTACCCGTCCGACCGCTTGCCGGTGCATGGGCCACCGTCCGACGGTCCACCGGCTGCCGGCGCTGGCAAACGCGGAAACATCCCGCCGGGCGGGGCCGGCGTTCAACCCTTATGCCCACGCATGGAGGCCAGGCACGGAGCGGGCGGTTTCAATCGCGCCGCGGTGCGGTGACACCGAGCAGGCTCAGCCCGAAACCCGCGGCGAGCCCCACGGCGAGCCCGACAATCCCGGCCTTGGCCAAGCCGGGGTAAAACCGGCCGGTGGTCGCCTGCATGCTGATGCGGATGGCATCGGCGAATTGCTGCCGCTCATAATCTTCATGGGTGGTCCGGATATTCGCAAAGAGCGCAGCGTAGGCGGTGCTCAGCTCGGCCAGCGAGCGTTCCAATTGGGCGATCATTTCCGTTTGTTCCTCGCGATTGCCTTCGATGAAGGCCTGCATGTTGCGGCGGCGCTCGAGCAAAACGGCCTTCTCGGACTGGATCTGCCGGGTCTGCAGGCCGATTTCCAGGGCGCGGCGCACGAGGAAGTTGTAGGCATCGTTGGCGAGCAGGGAGTCGATCAGGCCCTGGTCAATCAAGGGCGTGTCGGGACGTTGTTGAACGGATTGGGACTTGATGCCGAGCACATGGCCTTGGGTGCGTTCCTGCGCTTGGCGAAGCAAACCCAGCACCAGGTTTTCTTCTTCGACCGCGCGCCGCTCCTGATCCTCCAAGGATTGAAGGTAGTAATCCATTTTGATCATGGCCGTCCGCCGGTCCTTGGAGAGGCCGTATTGCCGGATCAAGCCCAAGGTTTCGTTGAGGCGGATTTGGCTGAAAAGCTGGCTCTGTTTGTGCAGGTCGCCGAAGGAGAGATTGGTGCGCGGGGAGCGAAACGACCGCGCCGTTTCATTCATGCCGCTGAGGAAAGCAGCGATATTGTGGCTCTCCCGGCTGAGGATCAGCTCGTAGTCGAAATAGTCGGCTCCCTCCAGGGCTTTGAAGGCGTTGCCGAAATTCAAGGGGATGCTCACGTAGGTCTGCTGGAAGCGCTCCCGATAGACGCTCACGACTTCATTCAGCAGTTGCTCGCGCTGGCGCGGGCCGAGCGGAAACTTGCGGGGCAGCGACAGGCTGACGGTGTATTCATCCGGCCGGTAGGGTGCGACGGTCTGGCCGGCGGCGCGCTGCCGGTCGCGCTCCTTGACGATGTTCGGGGGAATGATGCCCTCGATGGAGAGGGCGGCCCGGACCTGGCTCTGAAACCCCTCCGAGTCATCCAGCCCCTGCCGTTTGAGCGCCTCGCTGATGATCTCGGGCGCGCGCAGGTCGTCGGCTTGGAATTTGGAACGGTCGGGATATTCGCCGCGTTCGTAACCGCTGAAGCTGAAAACCACCCGGGTGGCCGTGCTGACGGAGAGGAAGGGCCCGGCGGCGAAGTAGGCGGTGGCACCCACGGCCAGCCCCAGCAGTCCCAGCCCCACGGTCTTGGGCAGCCCCCGCAGCACCCGCAGCCAGAGCTCGCGCAAATCGATGGTGTCATCATCGGCAAAGGGAGGCTGGCTGTGGACGGAATGTTGGGGGTCGGGCGTGGGCGTCATGGCGATGGGTAAAGGGATGCGAGGGCCGAGGGTCAAACAACCTGTCAGCGGAATGGCAACCGTGAAGATGAGGGAGCAGGGAGCGAGGAGCAGGGAGCGTGGGCAGGGAGCAAAGGGCGGAGATCAGAAACAAGGGACGGACCCATCTGGCTGGCGCGGCTCCAAACTCCCTGCCCGCGCTCCCCGGGGAGACCCAAGGTGCTGTGGCCCGAATGAAGCGGCATGCCGAAACTGTGCGGGGTGTGCAGAATGAATTTCAACTGGAGCGGATCAGACAACTGGAAACTGCTGTGCCCGCCATGGCTTTGGCGACGGCGGGGCACCGCCAGCCAGGCCGGATGCAGATTGACGTTGGCGAGAGCGCAAGCCACCGTGGAAACATGAAATCCACCGCGGGAGACTTTTTCCGGTTCGACCGTTCCCGCGTTGAATTTGGCTCGCTGGAGCAGGAGCCGGATGATGTGGAGTATTGGTTGCGGCAGCCACCGGCGGCCCGTCTGGCGGGCATTGAGTTTTTACGGAGGCAATTCTACTCTTATGGAGAGGCTCGACGCGAATTTCGCCGGCTTCTTGAGATCGCTCAATCGCCACGAGGTTGAGTATCTGGTCGTGGGCGCTACGCGGTCGGCTATCATGGTTTTGTCCGCGCCACCGGCGATCTGGACATTTTTGTGGGCATCTCCGAGGCCAACGCCGACAAGCTGGTCGGCCGGTCGCCCCATAGACCTGGCGGATGTGGACGCACTGACCCGGCGAGCGCGGCAGCAATGAGGTTGTCGCCCCCGGCTCTGGGCCTCCGGGGTGTTTCCAGTCCCCCGGCGTTTCAAGGCCTCGCTGACGATTGCAGGCGCGCAGGCCGGCGGCTTGAAATTCAAGTCCTTGTGCCCTTTGCGAGCTTGGTGGTGAATCTGGCTGGCCGAGGGTTTGGGCTTTTCAGCACAAAGCCTGAATGGGAGACTAACTGCACCTCCGGTAGCCAATGCGCTTCCAGCCCAACCGTGATTACGTCAGCAACGACGAGGTGCAGACCCCGGCAGTCCTCGCGCGGATGCTGGTGCGGCACTTCCGGCCCCGGGGGCGGGTGCTTGAGCCCTGTTGCGGGGAGGGGCGGATATTGCACTGCTTGCCGCGCGGCGCCTGCTGGTGTGAAATTCGGCGCGGCCGGGATTTCTTCGCGTGGACGGAACCGGTGGACTGGATCATCACCAATCCGCCCTGGAGCCAGATTCGCCCCTTCCTGCAACACGCCATGAAGCTGGCCGACCACGTCGTGTTTCTGCTGACGATCAACCATGTTTGGACCAAGGCCCGGCTGCGCGACATCCGCGAGGCGGGCTTCGGTATCCGGGAAATCCTGCTCGTGGACATGCCGCCGGAGTTTCCGCAGAGCGGTTTTCAACTCGGCGCGGTGCATCTCCAGCGCGGCTGGCGCGGCCGGATCACCTTGAGCGCGGGGCAGCACCGGCAAGAGGCCAAAAGGCGGACGACTGGCCAACGGCCGGGCCAGTGATCGGGCCCGAAGCAATTTTTACCGCAGGGAACGCAGGGAGCGCAGAGACATGGAGGGCTCGCCTCCTGGCGAGCCGGCCCGCGGGGACGCGGGCCCTCCACCTGGCCACCTAGCATTGGTTCAAATTTTCTTGAACTAGCGGCTGGGGCCCGTCTTGCTGCGGTGGTTGCAACCCCGCCCGCCAACCACGGATATTTTGACGGCCGCCGATCCCGCCTTTGAGCGGGAGTGCGTCGCCCTTTTTTCCGAGTTTCTCCATGTGCTGGGCGTGCCGAAATCGGTCGGGGCGATCTACGGCCTGCTCTTTGCGTCGCCCGGGCCGCTGTGTTTTGCCGACATCGTCGAAAAACTGGGCGTGAGCAAGGGCTCGGTCAGCCAAGGGCTGGCCTTTCTGCGCCAGAGTAGGGCGGTGAAAACGGTGAACAGTAAGTCGGTGGACGGTGGTCGCAGGGAATATTTCGAGCCCGAGCTGGGGCTCCGGCGGCTGGCGAGCGGCCTGATTCAGGAAAAGATCCAGCCCCTGACGAAGGAAACCCGGGGTTCGCTCCAGCGCCTGCGTGAACAGACCGGTGCGGCTCAAGGCGCACAGAGGACCTTTCAATTGGAGCGGATCAAGCAACTGGAGACCTGGCGCCGGCAGCTCGGCCGGGTGCTGCCGGTGATGCAGATCCTGCTCAAGGTTTCGCCGTCAGCCCATTCCGCCCGCCAGAAAGCAATGGCGGATTAAGTCAGTTTCGTGGTCAGTCATTTCATGCCCCTTCCGGTTTCTTCCCTTCAGGAAGCGACGGGGCGAAGCCATTCCTTAATTATTACATGAAAATAGCCATTGTCGGTCTCGGTTATGTCGGCCTCCCGCTTGCCCTGCAGTTTGCCCGCAACGGAGTTGAAATTCTCGGTTTGGATGTCGATCCGGCCAAGATTGATGCTCTCAACGGAGGAAGGTCTTACATCAACCACATTGAGGCGTCTTCGGTTCAGGCGGAAGTGACTGCAGGACGTTTTACGGCTTCCACCGATTTCAGCAGGATCAAGTCGGTTGAGGCGGTTGTGATCTGCGTGCCGACGCCGTTGAACAAGAACCGCGAACCGGATATTTCCTATGTGCTCAACTCGGGTCGTGCCATCGCTCCGCACCTTGCCAGGGGAGCCTTGGTGGCACTGGAATCGAGCACCTACCCGGGCACCACGGACACCGACCTGCGCCGGGTGCTGGAGGAAGGATCGGGCCTCAAGGCCGGGGTGGACTTCCATTTGGCTTTCTCTCCGGAGCGTGAGGATCCCGGCAATCCTGACAGCAAGGTAGCCACGATTCCGAAGGTCTTGGGTGCGCTTACCCCCGCCTGTATGGAGAAAGCGAAGGCCGTTTATGGCCGGGCGATCCAGACGCTCGTGCCGGTATCCTCCTGCCGGGCGGCTGAGGCCACCAAACTGTTGGAGAATATCTTCCGCAGTGTGAACATCGCCTTGGTCAACGAACTCAAGCTGGTCTATGCGGCGATGGACATCGATGTCTGGGAAGTGATCAACGCGGCGAAGACCAAGCCTTTCGGCTACATGGCCTTTTATCCCGGCCCGGGCTTGGGCGGACACTGTATCCCGATTGATCCTTTTTATCTTACGTGGAAGGCGCGCGAATACGGCCAGCTCACGAAATTCATCGAGCTGGCGGGTGAGGTGAACACCGCCATGCCGCTCCATGTGGTCAACCGCACGGCCGAGGCCCTGAACGCGGCCCGCAAGCCGGTCAATGGCAGTCGGGTGCTGTTGTTGGGGCTCGCCTACAAGGCCAATGTGGATGACATGCGCGAATCGCCCACGTTTGTGTTGATGGACGAGCTCAATCGGCGCGGGGCTGAGGTGGCCTATTATGATCCTTTCATTCCGGTCATTACACCGACCCGCGAGCACGGCCAATGGACGGGGAAAAAATCAATCGAATGGAGCCGGGAACAGGTGGGCGCATATGATGCGGTTATCATCGCAACCGCCCACTCCGGCGTGGATTACCGGCAGCTCACCGAATGGGCCGGCCTCATCATTGACACCCGCAATGCTCTGGTTGGCATCCCGACCAAAGCAGGCCAAGTATGGAAAGCCTGATCTGGCTGAGTAGCTCCTAGCTTCCTGGCGACTAGCCTACTAGAAACATGCAATTCATCGACCTTCAGCAGCAGTATCGCCGCCATCAGGCGGAAATCGACGCGCGCATGCGGCGCGTGCTTGAGCACGGCCAGTATATCATGGGCCCCGAGATCGCCGAATTGGAGCAGGCCTTGGCGACCTATGTCGGTGTGAAACATGCGATCACTGTCGCCAGTGGAACCGACAGCCTGGAGATAGCTCTCCGTGCGCTCGGCATTGGGCCGGGAGATGAAGTTATCACCGTGCCCTTCACCTGGATCAGCTCGTGTGAAGTGATCGGGCTCGTGGGTGCGAAGCCGGTGTTCGTCGATATCGAACCACAGTCGTTCAACATCAATGTGGACCTGATCGAAGCGGCCATCACGCCGCGGACCAAGGCGATTATGCCGGTGAGTCTGTTCGGGCAGATGCCGGACTACGCTCGCATCAATGCCATCGCGGCGAAGCACGGAGTGACCGTGATCGAGGACGGGGCGCAGAGCTTCGGTGCCACCCAACGCGGTCGAAAAAGTTGCAGTGTGACGAAAATCGCGAGCACGAGCTTCTTTCCGGCCAAACCACTCGGTTGTTATGGCGATGGCGGTGCGCTGTTCACCGACGACGACCAGTTGAATGAAACCATGCGGGCCATTCGCACGCACGGCGGGGTGAAGCGACACCATCATCCGCTGTTGGGGATGAACGGGCGATTCGATACCCTGCAAGCGGCGGTGGTGCTGGCGAAGCTGCCGCACTTTCCTGCCGAGGTGGAGGCGCGGGGCCGCATCGGCGCGCGTTATACCGAGCTTCTGCGCGGGGCAGTCGGTGTGCCGGAGGTCGCTGTGGGCAACTCGCACGTCTATGCCCAATACACCATCCGCGTCAGCAACCGCGATGAACTGGGTGCGGCCCTGAAAGCGGCCGGTATTCCCAGCGCCGTTTATTATCCCAAGTGTCTGCATGAGCAGCCGGTTTATGCACCGTTGGGCTACAAGTGGGGTGATTTTCCGGAGAGCGAGCGGGCTTCGCGCGAGGTCATCAGCCTGCCCATGCATCCCTATCTTGGGGAAGATGAGCTTGCGCATATTGTCACCAAAGTGCGTGAACACGCAAAGGTATCCTGAACATGAGCACACGCAATCTGGCACTGATCGGAGCTGGTTATTGGGGAAAGAATCTGGCCCGCAATTTCCACGCCTTGGGCGCGTTGCATACACTGTGCGATCTCAGTTCCGTGATTTTGGAATCATATGGCGACGACTATGCAGGCGTCCGGAAGACCGGTGATGTGGACTCGCTGTGGAGCGACCCAGCCATCACGAGAGTGGCGATTGCCGCTCCTGCAGTTCACCATCACCGCCTGGCAAAGGCAGCGTTGCTGGCAGATAAGGATGTCTTTGTCGAAAAACCCCTATGTCTCGATATAGCTGATGCCGAGGAATTGATCGCCCTGGCCAGAGAGCGGGGACGCATTTTGATGGTAGGTCATCTGCTCCAGTATCATCCGATGGTGCGGCAGCTTCAGGCCTGGGTGCGACAAGACGAGCTTGGCAGCTTGCACTACATCGCCTCCCATCGGCTGAGCTTGGGAAAGTTTCGACGTGAGGAAAACGTATTATGGAGTTTCGCGCCGCATGACCTGTCGGTGATTCTGTCGCTGGCAGGGGATAGTAAGCCGGAAAAGATCTCCTGTCGGGGCGGGAGCTATCTGAGCTCCGGGGTGGAAGACATGACGCTCACCCAACTTTCGTTTTCAGGCGGGTTGAGGGCGCACGTCTATGCGAACTGGCTCAACCCTATGAAGGAGCAGAAGCTCACCTTGGTGGGAGCCAAGGCGATGGTGGTGTTCGATGATACCAAGCCATGGGCGGAGAAACTGGTGATCTACCGGGGGGCGGTGGTGCAGGGGCCCCATGGGCCGGTGCCCAGCAAGGTAGTACCCGAGTTTGCGGTGGTGCCGGAAGCCGAGCCCCTGCGGGAGGAATGCCGGCACTTTCTTGACTGTTGCCGAGATCGAACCACGCCAAGGACCGACGGTGCGGAAGGTGTGCGTGTCCTGCGAGTGTTACAGGCGGCGCAGGCGAGTCTCAAACAAGACGGCATGATTTCCCCTATCTGATCTCCATGCGTATCGCTGTCTTTGCCTACAATTTTCCTCACAAGAAGACGCAAGATTTTCTTTTTCGTCTTTTCATTGAGCAGGCTGATGTTGCATTGGTCCTCGCAGCCAATCCGGTGGAATTGGGGATCCCGCCCGCCGCTGTACGAATGAAAGTTCGCGGTGGCGGTGGTCTAGTTCACCCTTGTAAAATTTCCGAGCGGATGGGCTGGCGCTATGAAGTGGTGGAGCATAATTCCGCCCGCACGATTGAGCTGCTTCGCGAGGAGCGGATTGATGCGGCGGTAATTTCCGGCGCCCGCATCTTGAAATCTCACGTGATCGAGGCAGTACCCAAAGGCGTGATCAATTTTCATCCCGGCTTGCTGCCCGAGGGGCGAGGCTTGGATGCGATGCAGTGGGCAATTTACGAGGACCGGCCCATCGGTGTAACCGCCCATTTGATCGATGGTCGCGTGGATGCGGGTTTGGTGCTTTTGAAGCGAGAGATTCCAATCCAGGAGGATGACACAGTCTTCGATCTTTCGCAGCGTCTGATGGACGTCCAGTCCGACATGTTGCCCGAAGCGATCGATCTGCTGGGCCAGGGCACCGCGGGACTGGAATCTGTCGGGCGCGGCAACCTACACCGCAAGATGCCCCCCGAGATTGAGGCGCAAATCTCTGATCGCTTGCGCGCGCGGCAAGCCCGAATGAACGAAGCCAAATCATGACCGCTTCGAGCATCATGTCTGCCGAGCTAGAAACATTGTTTTCAGATTGCCGCGCTGGTCGAGTGGATGCCGTGCTTGCACAGATGGATCGGGTTGGCGGAATGGGCGCGCGGTCGCCCGAAGGTTGGACTCCCTTGATTGTGGCGAGCTATCACGGTCATTTGGAGCTAGCCCGGGCGTTGATTGAGCGGGGAGCGGACGTGAACGCAGTCAACCGCAAGGGCACATCCGTTCTGATGTTTGCCAAGAGTGCGGCATTGCGTGACGGTAATTTCGCGGTGATGGATCTGCTGCTAGCCGCCGGAGCGGACGTGTTTCATCGGGACCGGTTCGGCCGGGATATCGAGGACTATGCGAGGGAGCTTCAATCCCCGGCGCTGGTGCGATTTATCGTGGAAGTGAAAGCCAAGGCCAACACACAATCATAAAAACTGCCGTCTGCTTGTGTTTATCGAGATGCGCCACAAAACTGAAAACCAGCTGCTATCAGCTAACAGTGTGCAGTGTGCCGACCAACTCTACGGAAGATGTCGTTCAGATTCGCTGGTATCATTCTTTCGAATAGTAGCGGGTGTTTCCGGGAATCGATATTCAGGTGCCTATTGCCGCTCTCACTAATTCATGGTGGAACGCATAGAGAAATCTGTGTGCCTACTTGATGGCGTTTGAATTTTAAATCTATGCCGCCTGCTGGCGAGTGATATTTTGCATGCAGCGAATGGAGCAAAACCTTGGTGTTTGCGGCTAGCGAGTCAGAGTATGTTGTTCTTGGACAGATTCTCCAATGAGTGAACGCATGATCGCGTCTGCACCAATTGGTGGAAATCGGATTTCGCAGGGCCGCAGTTCACTGCCCTATTGGATCGATATTGGCTGGACCTCGGTCGGTGCGGCATCGGCGGCAATTACTTCAATTGGTTTAATGCCTGTGATGACGAGGTTGTTCCAGCCAGCCGAAGTAGCACTCCATTATCTCTTCCTGCAACTTGCCAGTGCATTAGTGGTTCTCCAAACGGCAAGAATTGAGCACTTTATTCTTGTTCCAAAGGCGGACAAGGAAGCGATGGCACTGGTGAACCTCTGTAGTATGCTTGGCTTGACGGTTGGGTTTGTCGCCCTACCTGTTTTCTGGCTGGGCAGCACTCAAATCACGCAGTGGTTCGATATGCCAGAGTTTGGTCGATTTGTCTGGTTGCTACCGCTTTATTCGCTGATGCTTGGCACAACGTTCGCACTGGAAAGTATGCTGCAAAGAAAGGGAGCCTATTCTCGCGCAGGTCTAGGAGAGGTCGCTCACAGAAGTTCCTATGCAGTCATTGTCATCAGCGGGGGAGTGCTTGCGGCTGGAGCACCAGGCTTGGTTATGGCCAGCATGGCAAGTCTTCTCATTAAGAGCATATATCTTTCAGTCAACCTGCGTCGCGTTATATCTATCGCCGGCAATTCGTTGCAAGACCTACGCCGCGGACTGTATTCCTATGGCGGCAGGGCATTGAACTTGGTTGCCGCACATCTTATGCAACTTGTGAGTGTGCTTGTGCCTCTGCTATTTATTGCGCAACATTATGGGGCGGATCAACTTGGCTATTTTAGCCTAGTATCGGCAACCATGAGCGTGCCGACTGGATTGCTGGGGGTGTCGGTCGGGAAAGTCTACTATCAGCGTGTTGCTGCGATGATAGCGCGGGGTGAAGTAGTTGACGACCTATGGGCTTACACATTAAAGCGGCTTGTAATAATTGCTCTTCCGGTCTTTGGGCTGTTAGCAATTTTCTCGGGGTGGTTGTATCCTTTTGTATTTGGCGCACCTTGGGCGCCTGCAGGAGAAGTCGCCATGCTCATGAGCCCCGCCTTTTTTGCCGGATTCATCTCCGTGCCCCTCGACCGCAATGCTGTGCTAGCTAACAAGAAAATTTATTTACTGTGTTGGAACGGTGGGCGGCTGGTGGGTGCGGTAGCAGTCATTGGCTTGGCGAGATATAATGACTGGCCATTCACGCTTTACATTCTCTCGGTCAGTGCAACTAGCACTGTCATTTACCTGATTGATTTGACTGCTAGTAAACGTTTTCTGCGGTATTTGAAAACTAACCAGATCAGTGTCACATGAAAATCCTAATGATCTGCGAGTTTTTCAACGAAAAACTCGAGTATCAAGAGAACCTTTTGGTAAAATACTACCGGAAGTTCGGTCATGAAGTTACAGTAATCGCATCCACATTTGATTCTGTTTTTGACTATTATACGGATCGACATGATTCTAGTTGGCCGAGCCGCACCTATTCTTACGCAGGTGCAAAAATACACAAGTTACGCTACTCATTCAATGTCCTAAATCGATTTAGAAGATATACTTCGATTAGTGCAATAATCGCAGAATCGACACCGGACCTCATATATATCCACGACATCATGCTGAATATACCTGAGGTTGTGGCTTACAAGAAGCGTAATCCTCATTGTGCGGTGATACTTGATTACCATGCGGATTACAGTAACTCGGGGAAGAACTGGATCTCCCTCAAGATTCTGCACGGTGTGTTGCGCAAGCATTATCTTGACATGGTCTTGCCTCATCTCAGCAAGATTTTTATAGCATGGCCGGCATGCGGCGACTTCCTTAAGGAGGTTTATGGGGTGGAGGAAAGCAAGCTGGAGTTGCTGCCACTTGGTGCTGATACCGACCTAGGACAAGCAGTGCGTGAATCAGGTGCCCGCGAACGTGTACGCCAAACGCTTGGCATTAATTCGGAAGACCTGCTCATCTTTTCCGGGGGCAAGTTTACTCCGGCCAAGCGCACTGAGCTCTTGATGCAGGCGTTTATCGAGACCAACAATCCACGGCTTCATCTTGTGCTCGTAGGCAGTGCTACGGACGACGATCGGCTGTACATGGAAAAATTGAAGATGCTTGGAAGGAAATCTGCGCGAATACATCTCGTGGGGTGGGCGACTACAACGGGCATTTATGAGTATCTTGCTGCATCCGACTTTGCGGTATTCCCAGCGAGCCAGTCAGTGCTCTGGCAGCATGCGATGAGCATGGGATTGCCGTTGGTTGTTGGTGACATCGGCGGACAGGACTTTTCCTATCTAAACAAATATTCGTCTGTAAAGATTTTGAGGGGAGCCGCGATATCGGTGCCTGGTGTCAGGCGCGAGCTGGAGGATTTGGCGTTAAACGACAATTTGCGGAATCGGATGGCGGCGGGGGCTCGTGCGGCCACGGCGGAGTTTCTCGACTGGAATCACCTTGTCGGCCGGACACTCCGATTCTGTCGCGTGTAAATGACATCGGCGATGAAGATGCATGATCTTTCCCTGCTTGGGATCAGAATCAGCACGCGAAGGATTCATCTCACGCTTTGGCTTGCGTTGTATGCTGCGGTTTTGTGCTGGAGCTATTGCGCGTACCTTGTGCCTACGTGGGGCTATTTCGGCTTAGAATTAGTCACACCGAGCTGGTCTCTGCTGGCTTTCATAATTGCGAGTGTTGCGGTCTCAGCTTGGTGGGCTCCACTTTCATGGCAGCGACCGGCTGTAAGTATTTACTGGTTGATACTTGTTTTTGCATACGCACCAATGCAGATTGGTGTCGGACTAGATGTAAAGTTCGATACAATGCTCCGGGTCAAATTCATACTCTGGCTCGCAGCTTCGATGTTTTTGGCGGGCGGAGCGTTCTACTTGCGTCCAATTCGACTGAAGGCATTTAAGTTATCCGAAACACAGGCGTTGGTGCTGGCAGCAGTCGTTGCCCTGGGGGTTACTGCATACATATATCTTATTTTTAGAGGCGCGCTGCAGCTCGTTGGTCTGCATTCTGCGGAGTTGTATGAGCTGAGATTTGCAAACCGAGAGGTAGAGACAGCCAATCCTCTGGCGGGTTATTTTATTCTTTGGGCAGGGTGTGCACTCTGGCCTATTCTGATATCCTGTGGACTCATGACGAGGAGGCCCTGGTGGCTGCTATGCGGAATTGCAGGACAAGTCTTTTTGTACATGACTCTAGCTAACCGCATGTTTCTTTTTTCCATCATTTTAATCGGCTATGTTTATTGGCTAACGGGAAAAAGTGGTGCTGAAAGCCGAAGGTTAATTATTAGCTTATCGGCCGGCGTAGTTGTCATAACCGCAGCATTTCTTTTGTTCGACAGGAACAGTGGTGGCATCATTCATGCGATTGCCTCGATCTTCATCTTTCGGGCAATGCTCGTTAGCAGTTTAATGGGGGTCTATTATTACGACTTCTTTCAGTCGAATCCAGTGACTTATTTTTCACATGTGACGGGAGTAAATCGACTGATGGCTTACCCATACAATGATACATTGGGTGTCGTAGTAGGGACGAATTATCTGCCGGTTGATCGCTACAATGCGAATGCCAACTTCTTTCTGACCGACGGCATCGCTGCGATGGGCGTGTATGGGCTCATTGTCGCGGGAGCACTCTTCGGCGGCCTGCTCTATCTCTGTGACTGCGCAGCCGCCCGGAGCAACCCTCGCTTAGCTTCTCTGCTCTTTGTCAATGTGGCAATTAATCTAATGAATGTCTCAATTTTCACTTCGATCGTTTCGGGAGGACTATTCTTGGTCCTTCTATGGCTGCAGTTTAGAAAAGAATATATATGACTAAATGCTCAATTGATAAACCTATAGCTAAAATTAGCATCATAGAGTGCTATAATTGCGAAAGCACAAGTCAGCTGCCATATCTGGATGAAAACGGTTTTAGTTTGGTCAAATGTGCTAATTGTGGCCTGCTTTATGTGAACAATCCTCCTGCACCCGATGTGGTCGAAGAATCGACGCAGCGTGGCGTGCACCAAGGCGATCATTCTCTGCAGGTGACCGGTCGCTTTAATTCAGAAACCGTCGCTAGAATGTCTGTGATCCTAACGGAGGTTTTCGGCCATTGCGAACCGCCGTTGGGGCGTTGGCTCGACGTGGGGTGTGGTCACGGAGAATTGCTCATAGCGGGAATGAAAACCTTTGGAGCTAGGGTCCAATTTCTAGGGGTTGAGCCAAATACCGGGAAAGTGCTGTCCGCGAAGTCACGCAATCTCGATGTAACGCAAGGCTCAATAGAAGCAGCAAAGGGAAATTTTGAGGTGATCTCGTTGATGGATGTGTACTCTCATCTGGTTCACCCGCCATCCTTCCTGCAGGCACTTTCAAGTAAACTAAGCCCCGGGGGGCTCTTGCTCTTGCAAACAGGCGACAGCGCCGATTTCAGTGCGCACGAGACGTTAAAGCCAGTTTGCTTGCCAGATCACCTTAGCTTTACTTCTGAGCGCATTCTGCGCGCCATGCTTGCCAAAATGAATTATGAGGTCGTGACCGTGAAAAAGTACCCCTATCTCTATCGCGACGCTAAGACGATAGCAAAGGAAGTGATAAAACTGGTCGTGCCTGGCAAGCGCTCGTATCTGCGCTATTATTTGAATTGGCGAAAGTACTCCCAACAGAACATGTTCATTCTAGCCCGAAAGCGGGCCGCGTGAGCCAACCGTACGTGGCAGTCGGCCTTTTCCTACAAGCAATCCTGACAACCTTTCTAAATACTAGTTTACAGCCAAAGTGGTTATGAGCATCCCCCCGTATCGTATTTGTGTCAAAACCGTGATGGATAGCAGCGATCCAGGCACCACCTTCGACGAGAGCAATATCTGTAATCATTACTGGGATTTCCAGAACACAGTGCAGCCAAACTGGCATCCCGACAAGCAAGGACGGCAGGAACTCGAGCGCCGCGTGGATGAAATCAAAAAAAGCGCCAAAGGCAGGGATTTCGACTGTTTGGTGGGATTAAGCGGAGGGGTAGATAGCTCCTACATGCTTCATACCATGGTAAAGGAGTTCGGATTGCGTCCGCTTGTCTTCCACGTGGACGGCGGCTGGAATTCGGAACTAGCGGTGCACAACATCCACGTGCTGGTCGACAAGCTTGGGCTCGATCTTTACACCGAGGTGATCAACTGGGAGGAGATGCGGGACTTCCAGCTTGCGATGTTCAAGTCTGGCGTGCCGCATATCGACATCCCGCAGGATCACGCCTTCATCGCGGTGCTCTACAATTTTGCCGAGAAGTACAAAATTTCGACGATTCTCAATGGTGGCAATATTGCGACTGAGTGTGTGATGATGCCTGGGAAATATTATTACTGGGGCACAGATATGGTGCACATTCGGGATATTCTTGCACGCTATGGCACGATCCCCATGCAGACCTATCCCTTCAGTTCTGTTTTCCGGCACAAGCTATATCTTCGTTATATAAAAGGTGTAAAGGTGCTTAAGCCTCTGAATTATATACCGTACACGAAGCAACTGGCATTCGAGATGCTATCAAAAGAATACGGATGGAAGCCATACCCACAGAAACATTTCGAATCGCGCTTCACGCGATTCTACGAGAGCTACTGGCTGCCTGCCCGATTCGGCTTCGATGTGCGACGCAACCAACTTTCCAGTTTGATATTGACCGGGCAAATTACCCGCGATCAAGCCCTCATCGAATTGCAGAAGCCACCATACGATCCGGTCGCCATTACGCAGGAATTCGAGTATATTGCGACCAAGCTAGGCATCAGCACGGATGAATTGCGGCACTATCAGGAGATTCCAAAAAAATTCTATTGGGATTATCGCAGCCAGCACAAGCTACTGACCATGATTGAGAAAGTTGTCTCAGCCCTCAGGCTGGCGCGCCGTGGCGGAGCATTCTGATGATCGCCATCGTTGACTACGGGCTTGGGAATATCGAGGCATTCAAGAACATCTACAAGCGGCTTGCCATACCTGTGACGACCGCACAGACGGCGGGCCAGCTGGCGGGCGCCAGCAAGATAATCCTGCCGGGCGTAGGTTCCTTCGATTGGGCGATGCAGAAGTTGGAGGACTCCGGTATGCGGCCCCAGTTGGACCAATTGGTGTTGCAGCAGCAGATGCCCGTGCTCGGCATTTGCGTAGGCATGCAGATGATGGCGCGCTCCAGCGAGGAAGGGAAACGGGCGGGACTTGGGTGGCTCGATGCCACGGTGAGGCTATTGCCAGCGGTGGACGCCCGGGAATCAATCCTGCTTCCGCATATGGGATGGAATGATGCCGTGCCAAGCCCATCCGGGTTGTTCACGGGATTGCCGGCGCCGAGGTTTTACTTTCTGCACTCCTACTATTTCGAGTGCCAGAATCCCCAGGACCGTCTTGCGGTGACAACTTACGGCGGCCAGTTCACTTCTGCGGTGGCTCATGGCAATATCTTTGGCGTGCAATTTCACCCGGAAAAAAGCCACCAATGGGGGATGCGCTTACTTAAGAATTTCGCCGAACTTTGACCATGCTACGCCCCCGGATAATTCCCTGTCTGTTGATTCATAATGGAGGCTTGGTGAAAACCATGCGTTTCACAGAGCCAAAGTATGTCGGCGATCCACTCAACGCCGTTCGCATCTTCAACGAAAAGGAAGTAGACGAGTTGTTCGTGGCCGATATCGACGCTTCAGTAGCCGCGCGAGAGCCGAACTACAGTCTGATCGCGAAGCTGGCGTCCGAATGCCGCATGCCGTTGTGCTATGCGGGCGGCGTCAAGACCCCAGAACAGTTCGAACGCATCATCAGCTTGGGTGTCGAGAAGGTCGCGATTGGCAGCGCGGCTATCGAGTCACCGGGGTTGGTGGTCCAGGCCGCGCGCCGGGTCGGAAACCAAAGTGTGGTCGTGGTAATGGACGTCAGGCAATCCGGTTTGCTGCGGAGATACGAGGTGTTCACTCACAACGGAAAACGGCCGAGCGGTTGGCACCCGGCCGAACTCGCTCGCAAAATGGCCGCCGAAGGAGTGGGTGAGATCGTGGTCAATTCCATAGATCGCGACGGCACGATGAAAGGTTATGACATGGATCTGGTTCAAGCAGTACGTGAAGCGGTCAAGGTGCCACTGTCTATCCTCGGTGGAGCGGGCGACCTCAACCATGTCAGGGAACTCGTGGCCCGTCACGGGACAATTGGGGCGGCAGCTGGTAGTCTTTTCGTCTTCAAGGGCAAATACCGCGCGGTGTTGATTCAATATCCCTCTCGCGAGGAAAAGGACACGATTTGCGGTTGAGTGGGCTTTCTGTGTTCCGCCTAATAAAATTAACATGCATTGGAAAAGCAGATTCAATGTGTGTATCTATTTTCTATATCTGCTGACGCCATTTTGAACATATGACTGCATCTTCATCTTCCTCTGCGATCGCTAATCTTAACGATCAATCTATCCTGATCACGGGTGGGACAGGCAGCTTTGGTAACGCCGTATTACGTCGGTTGATCGACAGCCCCGTAAATGAGATACGTATTCTCAGCCGCGATGAAAAGAAGCAGGATGACATGCGCAAGCGGTACCGCCACCCCAAGCTGAAGTTCTACCTCGGGGATGTGCGGGAGGCCGACAGCGTGCGCGCGGCCATGCGCGGGGTGGATTACGTTTTCCATGCCGCGGCACTCAAGCAGGTGCCGTCCTGTGAGTTCCATCCGTTGCAAGCGGTGCGGACCAACGTGCTTGGCACCGAAAATGTGCTCGAGGCGGCGATCAGTTTGGGTGTGCGGCGGGTAGTTTGCCTGAGCACCGACAAGGCGGTCTATCCCATCAACGCGATGGGCATCTCCAAGGCCATGATGGAGAAGGTCGCCGTGGCAAAGTCACGCGAGAGTTCCTCGACGGTCATCTGTGTGACCCGGTATGGCAACGTTATGGCCTCGCGCGGCTCGGTCATCCCGCTTTTTGTCCGGCAGATTCAGGAAAAGCAGCCGATCACCTTGACCGACCCGAACATGACGCGGTTCATGATGACGCTGGATGAAGCCGTCGATCTGGTCCTTTATGCCTTCGACCGTGGGCAGCCGGGAGAAATTTTTGTACAGAAGGCCCCGGCCGCCACGATCGGCGTTCTGGCCGAAGCGGTGAAGGCCGAACTGGGCGTCCCGGATCACCGGGTGGACATCATCGGGACGCGGCATGGGGAGAAGCTCTACGAAGTGCTGCTGAGCCGCGAGGAAATGGCGTCGGCCCGAGATTTGGGCGACTACTTCAGCGTGCCCCCGGACTTGCGTGACCTGAACTACGGCAAGTTCGTCGAACAGGGCGAACCGCGTATATCCGCCGCGACCGAGTACGGCTCCCATAACACCCGTCAGCTGGATGTCGCGGGCATGCGGCAGGTGCTCGGCAAGGTTCGCTTCATGCAGGCGGTGGCCAAGGGTGAGCGTCCGGAGGCGGAGGAGTAAGCGATGCGGGTTCTGATCACCGGCGCGCGCGGTTTCATCGGGCGCAATCTGGTCCACCACCTCAAGCGGCGTGAGCTCCTGCAGATCGTGACCTTCACCCGTGAGGATGCAATCGACGAGCTGCCACATCGGTTGGCCGGGGTGGATTTTGTCTTTCATCTGGCGGGGGTGAACCGGCCGCAAGATCCCGGCGAATTCCGGACAGGAAATTCAGCACTGACAGAGAAGCTTTGTGCCGCGGTCAGGGCGGAAATGCGCGCCTCGGGCCGGAAAATCGCGGTGCTTTACACCTCCTCGACCCAAGCTGGACGCGCCAATCCCTATGGAGAAAGCAAGCGTGAGGCGGAAGACCGGTTGCGCAGCCTGGCGTCCGAGACGGGGGCGCCGGTCCATCTATTCCGCTTGCCCAACGTGTTCGGCAAGTGGTGCCGGCCAAACTACAATTCGGCGGTGGCCACGTTTTGCCACAATACGGCCCGCGGGCTGCCGATCACGGTCAATGACCCGGCGGCCCCGCTGCGACTGGTCTATATCGACGATGTCGTGGCAACCTTCTTGAAAGCGCTCGATGGCATTGAACTCGCCCGCGATATTGAGGGTTTTGCCAAGGTTGAACCTGAGTATGCCACGACCGTCGGCGAAGTGGCGGAGTTGATCCGGGGATTCCGCACCAGCCGCCAGACCTTGGTTACTGAGCGGGTGGGCCACGGTTTTTTGCGGGCGCTGCACTCCACCTATGTCAGTTGTCTGCCGCCGGCGGATTTTTCGTATCCCATCCCTCAGCATGGTGATCCCCGCGGGGTGTTCGTGGAAATGCTCAAGACGCCGGACTGCGGGCAGTTTTCCTATTTCACCGCGCCGCCCGGGGTGACGCGCGGCGGTCATTATCACCACACCAAGACGGAGAAGTTCCTCGTCATCAAAGGCCGCGCCCGGTTCCGTTTCCGCCAGATTGACACTGGCGAGACCCATGAACTGAACACGGAGGGCAGTAACCCGGTGATTGTCGAAACCGTGCCCGGCTGGGCGCACGACATCACCAATGTCGGGCAGGAGGAGATGGTGGTCATGCTCTGGGCGAATGAAATCTTTGACCGCAATCATCCTGATGTCTTTGCTTCACCGTTATGAAAAAACTCAAGGTCATGACCGTCATCGGCACCCGACCGGAGATCATCCGCCTCTCCCGTGTCATGGCCGCGCTCGACCGATATTTCGACCACCGGATTGTCCACACCGGGCAGAACTACGATTACGAGCTGAACCAGGTCTTCTTCGAGGACATGGAACTGAGAAAACCGGACCGGTTTCTCGACGCCGTGGGCCGGACGGCGGCTGAGACCATCGGCAACATCATTGCCAAGACCGACGAGGTGATCGCGCTGGAAGCGCCCGACGCCCTGCTGGTCCTCGGGGATACGAACAGCTGTCTGGCAGCCTATGCCGCCAAACGCCGCAAGGTGCCGGTGTTTCATATGGAGGCCGGCAACCGCTGCTTCGACCAGCGGGTGCCCGAGGAGATCAACCGGAAGGTCGTCGACCATATCTCCGACATCAACCTTTGCTACAGCGACATCGCGCGCGAGTATCTTTTGCGCGAGGGGTTGCCGCCGGACCGGATCATCAAGACTGGCAGCCCGATGTTCGAAGTGCTGCAGCACTACGGCCCCAAGATCGGCGCGTCGAGGATCCTATCGCAGCTTCGGCTTGAGGAGGGGAAGTATTTCGTGGTGAGCGCCCACCGGGAAGAAAACGTAGACTCGCCGCGGCTACTGACGGCGCTCGTTGATACACTGAACGGTTTGGCGAAGGACTTTGGCCATCGTGTCATTGTCTCGACGCATCCGCGGACCCGAAAGCGTTTCGAGGCCGAAAATGTCGTGTTAGATCCCAAGGTCGAACTGCTGAAGCCGATGGGGTTTACCGATTACGTAAAGCTCCAGCAGCATGCTGCCGCAGTGCTTTCGGACAGCGGAACGATCAGCGAAGAGTCCTCGATTCGGAACTTTCCCGCGCTCAACATCCGCGAGGCCCATGAGCGGCCGGAGGCGATGGAAGAAGCATCGGTGATGATGACTGGCTTAGCCTATCCCCGCATCCGGGAGGCGCTCGGTATCTTGGCGGGGCAGGGCCGCGGCCCGAGTCGTACCCTCCGCCAAGTCGGCGACTACTCGATGCCGAATGTTTCCGACAAGGTGTCGAGAATTATCCTGAGCTACACCGACTATGTGAACCGTGTGGTGTGGAAAAAATACTGAAGGTGCCTGTGTCAAAGCCCTCGCGCGTCTTACTACTGACCCAGTGGTTTGATCCTGAGCCAACTTTCAAAGGCTTGGTATTTGCCCGAGCGCTAATTCAACGGGGCTTCGAAGTGGAGGTGCTGACAGGGTTTCCCAACTACCCCGGAGGTAAGATTTACCCCGGCTACAAAGTTAAATGGTTGCAGCGCGAGGTGATCGACGGCGTGCACATCACTCGCTTGCCGCTGTACCCCAACCACGACCAATCCGCTTTTAAAAGAGTGCTAAATTACGCCAGCTTTGCCGCTTCGGCGCTGTTTTATGGCCTGTTTATGGCCAAGCGTGCTGATGTGATATATGCCTATCACCCGCCGCTAACGGTGGGGATGGCGGCTAGCATAGTGCGACTCATCCGGCGTATCCCGGTAGTGTACGACATACAGGACATTTGGCCCGATTCCTTGCAAGCCACGGGCATGCTGACCAATCCTTGCGCATTGCGCTTGGTGGATGCGCTTTGCAATTGGGTATACCGCTGCGTAGATCGAATTGTGGTGCTTTCACCAGGGTTCATGCGCCTTTTATTGCAACGGGGAGTGCCCGAAGCAAAATTGAGCGTAGTGTACAATTGGGCTGATGAATCGTCACTGACCGCTCCATTTGCGCATGTGCCAGCTGCTTTCGCTGCGAGAGGCAAGTTTCGCATTCTTTTTGCCGGCAATATGGGCAAAGCTCAGGCATTGGACGCAGTACTTAAAGCGGCTGAATTGCTGCAAGAGCAAGGCAGCTGTGTGCACTGGATGATGCTGGGCAGCGGTGTAGAAGTGGAACGGTTGAAGGCTGAGTCGGCGCGTCGTCAATTGCGCAACGTAGCTTTCTTGCCAGCGGTATCCATGGCCGAGGTGGGTGTCTATCTGCAAGCTGCTGACGCGCTCTTGGTGCATTTACGCAAAGACCCTTTGTTCGAGATTACCATTCCGTCCAAAACCCAAGCCTACATGGCTGCAGGCAAGCCGCTATTGATGGCCGTGGGTGGTGATGCCGGCGATTTGGTCAAGGCGTCCGGCGGTGGTGTGGTAGCCGAACCAGAAAATCCGCAGGCTTTGGCTCAGGCTGCAGAGCAGCTGGCTAAGACCAGTCCCGAAATTTTGGCAGCCATGGGCGAACGGGCCAAAGCTTTTTATCGACAACGCATGGCTTTGTCTGTGGGCGTTAAGCGGTTTGATGATCTGTTTAGACAACTGGCGCATAACCGTTGATGGCCATGAAACGCCTGTTTGACTTGATGCTTTCGGCCTTAGGACTCCTGTCCTTGGCTTTGCCCCTACTGGTGCTGATGTGGATGGTACGGCGCAAGCTGGGTAACCCGGTTTTTTTCCGCCAGATGCGCCCTGGCATGCATGGCAAGCCATTTGAAATGCTGAAGTTACGCACTATGAGCGATGAGTGCGGTCCCGATGGTCAACTGTTGTCCGATGCTGTGCGCTTGACGCCTTTTGGCCGCTTTCTGCGCGCTAGCAGTCTGGACGAACTGCCTGAATTGTGGAACGTACTTAAAGGTGATATGAGCCTAGTCGGTCCGCGTCCCTTGCTAATGGAATACCTGCCGTTATACACACCCGAACAGGCCCGCCGCCACGCGGTGCGTCCAGGCATCACCGGCTGGGCGCAGGTGAATGGGCGCAACGCCATCAGCTGGGAAGACAAGTTCAAGCTCGACGTGTGGTACGTGGACCACCGTAACCTGTGGCTGGATATCAAGATTCTCTGGTTGACTGTTAAAAAAGTGCTGATGCGCGATGGTATCAGCGCTGAAGGCGAGGCCACTATGTCCCGGTTTACCGGCGGCAAAGCCCAGGAGCACCAAACATGAAGCATGTCGCAATCTTCGGCGCCAGCGGCTGCGGCCGGGGGGTTATGCCTCTGGCCCGGCAGCAATGGGCTGCCAGTGGCGAGCCGCACCAGTTGGTATTTGTCGACGATAATCCACCCGCTGCCGAGTGCAATGGCCATAGAATACTCACCTACACCGAATGGCTCGCGCAGCCTGCCAGTAGCCGGCATGTTAACATTGCCATTGCGAACAGCTCCCTGCGCCAGAAGTTGGTGGAACGCTGCACCGTGGACTCGGTGCAGTTTTTTGAGGTGCGAGCCTCCAATGTGGTGCAGTTGGACGAGGTGCGGCTGGGTGAAGGCGCCATTTTGTGCCCCTTCGTCACCCTCACCAGTAACATTTGCATAGGCAAACATTTCCACGCGAATATCTACAGCTATGTGGAGCACGATTGTGTGATTGGGGATTATGTTACCTTTGCTCCAGGCGTTAAATGTAACGGTAACGTGGTAGTGGAAGATCATGTTTACATCGGTGCTGGTGCCATTATCAAACAGGGGCAGCACGGTAAGCCCTTGGTGATAGGCCGCGGTGCAGTAGTAGGTATGGGTGCTGTGGTTACAAAAAGTGTACCGCCTAATGTTACGGTGGTTGGTAACCCGGCACGGCAGATGGAAAAGCCTTGAGGTAAGTTTATGTTAAACACCCTTTTTTCACCTTGGCCTCAGTTCACCGCTGAAGAAGCCGACGCCATTCAGCGCGTTTTGCTAAGCAACAAGGTGAACTACTGGACGGGCACCGAATGTCGGGAGTTTGAAAAGGAGTTCGCAGCTTGGGCCGGCACCCGCCACGCAGTGGCACTGGCCAACGGCACCTTGGCGCTGGACGTGGCACTGAAAGCACTTGGTATAGGCCCAGGGGATGAGGTGGTAGTCACTCCGCGCACTTTCATTGCCAGTGTATCATGCGTGGTGAACACAGGTGCAAAGCCGGTGTTTGCCGATGTGGATGCCGAAAGTGGAAATATCACCGCGCTCTCGATTGCCGCGGTGCTGACACCTGCTACCCGTGCGGTCATCTGCGTGCATTTGGCTGGTTGGCCCTGCGACATGGACCCGATCATGACTCTCGCGGCCCGTCACGATCTGAAGGTCATTGAAGATTGCGCCCAAGCCCATGGCGCTTGTTACAAGGGGCGTAGTGTCGGCAGCATTGGACACGTGGGTGCCTGGAGTTTTTGCCAAGACAAGATCATGACTACCGGTGGTGAGGGTGGTATGGTCACCACCAACGACGAGGCTCTGTGGCGCTCCATGTGGAGCTTCAAGGATCACGGCAAGAGCTATGCGGCCGTGTACGAGCGTCAGCACCCGCCGGGTTTTAGGTGGCTGCACGAAAGCTTTGGCACCAATTGGCGCATGCTCGAAATGCAGGCCACCATTGGCCGCATACAGTTGCGCCGTATGGCCGACTGGACAGCCTGCCGACAGGCCAATGCGGCCATGCTAGCGGAAGTGCTTAGACCGTTTGCAGCCGAAGATGGCCCAGTACGCTTGCCGCAACTGGGCTGCAGTGGGGCTTCCGCTTCAAACGCATGTACCACCGGCAGCGGGGCTGGTGGCATCCAATCGTGCGCCAAGGGTTGTGTGCATGCACAGTACAAGTTTTATACTTACGTGCGCCCGCAGAACCTAGCTCCAGGCTGGAGCCGTGACCGCATTATCGAGGCTATTAACGCACAAGGAGTGCCCTGCTATCAGGGCAGTTGTAGCGAGGTGTACTTAGAAAAAGCCTTTGATGACACTCGCTGGCGTCCCGTCCAGCGTTTGCCTGTGGCCCGAGAGCTGGGTGATACCAGCCTGATGTTTTTGGTCCACCCTACACTGACAGAGGCTGAAATTGCTAAAACCGGATCAGTAGTTCAAGGCGTGTTGCAAAGCGCCGGGCGCTATTGAGTAGCTCACTCGATCGACCTCACTCTTTGGGTAACAAGTGCCGCAAAATCTCTGCGCTGCCCCCGTACCCCCACGCGGCCTGTTGTGGTTGCCAATGGCGGGAAAGTTGAGCGGTTTGAGATGTGTGAGTTATCATTGGTTCTCTGCCGGGAAATACTATGAGCATGTTTTCATGCAGTAGTTTCACTTTCAGTATGCCCCGGGTCAACTCCACGACGGTGTCAGGCGTGGAGCTGTAATTGAGCAGAGCACCAATCCTAAAGTAAGCGGCATTGGCGGGGATGGCGACTGGTTCTCCCAAGCCGAATGTAATGGTGTAGGCTGTCCACTCCGGCGGAGCGGGCTGGCTAGTCAGCCCGTAGTAGCTGTAGGTGCCATTTGACCAACCGACAGGTGCGCCTGCACCTTCGGGCTGGGGGGCATGGGATTGAAGCAGACGGCCATCCCGGTCATACCAGACCACGGCGAGATAATTGGTGGCGGCGGAATCACCGGTCTGGCGAAGGCTGCTGGTGAGGCGATAGCGCTTGCTATGATCAACCGGGATCAACTCGGGGTTAAAGACATAGCTGGCCGCGCCCAAGGGATTGCTGATGACCAGTTGTCCACTGGCGAACGTGAATTTCGGTCCGCTCCCGCCAAGGCTCATCCACGGGGTGTTGCTGGTGGTAAAATCCACATGTAACCGGGCCGATGGATCGTCCCGGCCAATCCGCGCAAAAATTTGCCAGCTTTGTGATGCATCCGTCTCGGATGCTTTCCATTCTTCAGGAGAGAGTGCTCTCAGCCAGTCGAGCCGATGTTCGATTTCTGAAACCGGGATGGGGTCATGAATCGGTCGGAAGCGATACCAATATGGGCTGGGTGAAAAAGCTTCCTGCACTTTGGCGCCCATGGGGTGACCGATCAACAGCGTGTCGGGCGCTTGCGCCAAAGCCCGATTTTCCGGGGTCCAGACAGCAGTGAAATGACGGAGGGCCAGATCATCGGGCGTCACCTGCAGACTGTGCCAGAGGCGGTTGTAGGCGGAGGAACCGGGGGAAAAGCATAGCGCGAGAAGCAGGGCGCAGGGGAGGCCCGCCGTCGCTATCGTCATACGATAGCTAGGGCGAGGGTCCCGCGGCAGGGCCGCAGGCGAGGAAGGTGAGCTTGCTACACCGTGATAGGCCGCAGGTGTGTAGGCGAAGCCACTGCGTGAAAAGGCTGCGACCGCTGCGAGACCCAGCGGCACCGCGAGGAGGAAGCGGTGGAAGGTGACGATGTTTTCCGCGTGGGTTTGCGATACCACCACATGGGCGAAGGGCAGGGCGAAGCAGGGCAGGGCGAGCGCAAGCACGGGCATCAGCGTCAGCCAGCCGACGACGTGGTTGCGGCGCACGATCAGCCAGAGGCCGAGGATGAGGTTGAGTGCCCCGAAAGCGCCGAGGATGTGCAGGCTGCGCTCGAACGCCGGCGACGAGGTTGAGAACAGGTTGAAGCCGTACCACGCGTTCAGCCAACCCTCCGGGCGATAGATTTCATCAATCGCCGGATGGCGGGGAAACCACAGCACAGTGGCCACGCTCGCAAGCGAGGCGGCGAGGGCCAGCCAGCCAATCATCGAGCGTTTCCACTCGATCAGTCGCCAGACGATGACGGCCAGTACCCCGAGCCCGGCAATGCCGAGACCTTGGGGGTGGTTGAAGGCGGTCAGCGCCAGCAGGGCTGGCACTGAAGCGATAAGCGAGTATCCGCCTTCGCTGAAGCTACGGAGGACAGGGCGGTAAGCACTAAGCGGTGGTCGGTAGGCGCTCGGTGAGGGGGAATCTTTTGTGACTTTTTGTGCCTCTTTGTGGCCAAAACTCGGATCGAGAGATGCTCTTCTCCCAGCGAACTCCAGTGCGATCCGCGTCAGCGCGACGGCACCAAGCTGCGCGAAGATACTGCTGGAAAGCCCGTAGTAACGGTAAAACGAGAACACGTTGTTGCCCATCAGCAGCGCCTGCAGGATGACGAAGATAAATGCGGCACGCTCGCCAAGACCCACCGCCCGCGCCAGGCGGTAATACTGCCAACTGAGCAGGAGACACACGGCGGTGTAGTAAACATTGAGCCAACTGAGTTGGGTGAGCCCGGTGGTGAAGCCGGTGAGGCTGTACGGCAGGAAGTAACTGGATTTTTTCCAGGCCGAATGCTCCGTCACCAAGCTGTGCGCGTGCCACTCGTTGATCCGGCGAAGGTGCTCCCAAGGATCGGACGGCCATTCGAGGTAGAGGCCGGGGATGAAGAAAAGCAGCGCGAGCAGGAGCCAGGGAGCGAGTGCTGAAAGCGGTAAGCGATAAGCGGTAAGCGGTAAGTGATAAGCGTTAAGCTTTAAGCCGGAAGCCCGATCCCGCCACCAATGCCACAGGGCGACGCCTGCCATCATCACATGGATCGCGTGTAGCGCCCAATAGACGTGGAGGAGGGAAGGAGGGGAGGGAAGAAAGGAGAAGGAAGAAGGGAGAAAGTCCGACTCGGAGATGCTTTGCCCTGCTCCATTCTCCATACTCCCTGCTCCAACTGGATTTACGGGTAAATCCAGCCACGCATACAGCAGGTAGGCGATGAGGTAGGGAATCAGGAACGCCCAGCCGCTCCGAAAGTAGGTCCAGAGAATGCGCCGAAACACGAGCGGTGACTGCGGGATGAGCATGGCTTTCCCGGTCAATTCAGGCTAGGCGGGTCCGAAGGCAGGGGTTTGTAGATGCGCTGAATGACCGATGTGGAGTACTCGCCAAGCGGGGATTCAATCGTGCCGACCAAGAGGTAGTTGCACTCGAGATCAAGGCCGTAGCGATGCAAGAGTTCCGGGGAAAGACTTCGCCTGCCACCGGGCTCGGTCAAGACCCATGCCTGGCGCAGTAGTTCGGCCGGGACACGATCAAGGCCGACCTGTACGATGTCTTTGCTACCGGGATAGCCACCGGGGAGCCATGCTAGTCCCAAGTGACGTGCTCCGACAAGGACAGCCAAGGTTGGGTGACGTCCGCTCAGATCAATCCAAGGATCATTCGGTTTGAAGCCGTTTTCTTCGAGCAGTGCTCGCATTTGGGACACATAGCGCTGCGTATCGGCGGATACCCGGATGACATGCTGCTCGGCGGTCAGCAGTGAGACTGTATTAGCCCGGAGGGGAAAATGCTGCCGGTAGGGGGCTTCTGTGGCCAGCATGAGAGACAGGAAGACTCCGACAACAGTGAACAGTGCCAATGGGACGCCGCGCGTCCAAGAGCACCCTTTGGCGGGATCGGGCCAGACCAAGGTCAGACCGGCGGCACACCAGAACGCGACCGCGCCGCCAATCTTCCACCAATAATATGTGTTGCTGCCGAAGGCGAAGGCATAAGGCAAACAGAGCAGGCAGAGCACGGCAACAATCGGGCGGACCCGTGGCAGGCTGCGTATCCTAAATAAGAAAACCAAGAACGACCCTGCCGGCAAAAAGAACAAGACCAAATTGGTGAACAAATACTTGATGAACCAGCTGCCGTCCGCCGTGTATGAAAGGCCCTGCGTGAGTTCAAAACCCAGCACGTCGGCGAGTGAATAACCGAGGCGATGGCAAACGGCCAGCGAGATCCACAGCGCGGCGATGCCAGCCAAGGCAAGGCCGAAGCCAGCCAGCCGCAACGCGTGCCACCCCGCCGAAACAAGGTAGCCGCTCGTGAATACCAGGCCCGTGCCGAGCCAGAACAGGCGCTTTTCGGCAAGGTTAAGGTGAAAATTCTCCAGACGCAGTATTTCCGCCAGAGTGTGCCCACCCTGTAGTTTCTCCAAATCAGATGCTCCGATCGCGAGGCGGTTCACGAACCCTGAGATGGAGCCATCAATTGCCAAAGCCGAAAGCACCACAAGAGAGAGCGCAATGATCCCCGTGGTGCAGAACTGGTGCCATGAGATTCGACCATAAGCGACAATCCCGGTTAGCCATAACAGCCCGGCCACGGCCATGGTTGTCGGCTTGCCCATGAAGGTCAGCCAGAGACCAATACCGAGCAGGACAGAGCCGATCCAGTGGGCCCGCTTAGTCGCCGCACACGCCAGACAGGCACCGGCTGAGCCGAGCAGCAGACCTTGAAAGGCCAGGGTGTTGTAATTGGGCGTCGGGAGCCAGACCCGGAAGACCGCTAGCGCTGAACTCGCCAGGACAAAGGCCAGGCAGGCCATCGCTAAGCGGTCACCCTGTGATCGCATCGGGAATCCTGCGAGCAGGCTGGCGAAGAACAACCAGCCGGCACCGAACGTGAGGAGCACATTGAGCTGACGCAGTGCGACTATATTCCGGCCGGTCAATTCGTATAACGGATGAAAGACGAAGCCGAACTGGGTGTGCGACGCAGGGTAAAGCTCTGGATGGGCGATCCAGTTCAGGTAGTAACCTTCATCGGAGAACTCGATGCCGTAACCACAGAGCAGCAACAGCCAGTAAATCAGCCCAATGGTTGTGGCGACGCCCGCACCTAGGGTCAGCCGGGCCATTCGCCCGGTCTGGTTCACGCTGGGCGGGGCTGCTGCTGGAGCGTCGTTGCCAAGAACCGCGGAGGTCATTTGCGCAAGTTTGTTATGGGAGTGAAAGGGACGCCGGAACTGCTCCACGTTTGATGTCAGTCGGAGACGTTGGCTGATGTGGTGGGTTTGGCGGTCGTTGGCAATCCCAGGCGCGCAGGCGTAGCGATAGCCCGCCGTCGCCTTGGAGGCTATGGCGCGGCTCGTCCCGCGGCGGCGCCTCAGGTGAGGTGGACGGTGGACGGTTTTCGGAAAGAGGCACGGAGGGCAGTGGACGGAGCTTACGGTAAGACAGCAGACGGTGGACGGATTGAGAAAAGGAATTATACGCAACGTTACCTTGGAATGGCACAATTCCAGGAATGAGGAGTTACTTCGGCTCAACCACTGAGAGGGCGCGGCAGATTTTGCGGGCGAGGATATCCGGAATCTCGGCATGACGGGGCAACGGCTCACGCCGTCCCGTGACAGGGTTCCAGTAGATGGTGTGTGAGCCGCCCTCTCGTTTGAATTGGCAACCATGCGCCAGAAGATGGCGGATGAGTTCCTTACGCTTCATGCCAGCGCGAGCGGAATCAGTTTCTCCCCGTCGCCCAAGTTGGCCAAGGCGTCTGCCCGGCGGTCTTCCAGCAACAGCAGGATGGATTGGCGCAGTGACTCGACCGCTTCGGCCTCGGTGCGGCCTTGGCCGTTGCCTTCGGGAAATTCCGGCGAGAAGGCGACGAACCACGGTCCTTCGCGCACTATGCGGGCGGTAATCGTGGCGATTGGGTTCATGCTGCCAAAATGAAGCCGGTCGGGCTGCCATGCAAGTGCGCACTGGAGTTGCGGGTGCGGGGTCGTGATCAGCGGTAAGCGGTAAACAGTAGGTCAGCGCGCTGGCGCGCGCCCCAACCACGCCGTCCCGCCAGATTAAGTTGAGGGTTGAAGTTTAAGCGGCGGCCTTCCGCCCGGACATTTCACCGCAGAGAGCGCAGAATGCGCCGATAAAGCGTCGGCCTCCAATTCCCTTTTGCGCTTGCTCCCTGTTGCCGGTTTTTGGTTCTACTTCCTGATATGAAGGCGTTTCTGCGCGAGCTCGGGCTGCGGTTCTGGGTGACGGTATGCGTTTATCTTTCGATTCTCTGCGTTTCGTTCTATCTCGCCTATGAGCTGCGCTTTGATTTCGCGCTGCCGCCGGAGATGCAGGAAGAGCGACTGCGGCTGCTGAAGTATGCCGTGGGGGTGAAGTTCCTCTGCCTGGTGCTGATGCGGCAGACAGGCAGCATGCTGCGCTACTTCAGCATCCCGGACCTCGTGCGGGTGGCCGCGGCCATGGCTTTGGGGAGCACTTTGCTCATCCTGCCGCGGTGGATCGGGCAGGCGGACTATGTGTTTCCGCGCGGGGTCCTGTTGATAGACCTTTTGTTGAGTGTGACCGGGCTCTGTGCCTTCCGCATTTTTCTACGCGTTTACCAGGAGCGACTGAGCAGCGCCAGCAGCCGGGGCGGCAAGCGGCTGGAGGAAATCGCCATTGTGGGGGCGGGCGATTCCGGCGCCTCGCTGGCCAAGGAGTTTCTGAGCAAGCCTTCCCGGGGGTTCAAGCCGGTGGCGTTTTTTGATGACGATCCGGCGAAGCGGGGCCGCTTGGTGCACGGCATCCCGGTGCTGGGGCCCCCCGAAGGCATGATGGACGCCGATCTCAAGCGGGTGCGCACGGTGGTGGTGGCCATGCCTTCGGCCGCCCGGAAACGGGTGAAAGAGATTCTGCTCAGCCTGGTCGCCCAGGGTTACAAGGTGGAGATCATGCCGGCCTTGGAGGATCTCGCCTCCGGGAGGGCCAAGGTCAGCCAAATCCGGGCGGTGGACGTGGAGGATCTGCTTGGCCGCGAACCGGTAAAATTGGACACGGCCGGAATCCGCCGATTTGTGGAGGACAAGGTGGTGCTCGTGACCGGGGCGGGCGGCAGCATCGGCAGCGAGCTTTGCCGGCAGGTGGCGGACCTTAATCCTCACCGGCTGCTGCTGCTCGACCAGTCCGAGGGCAGCCTTTTTCTCATTGAACAGGAGATGAACGAACGCGGGATGGGGGCCATTGCCACGCCGGTCGTGGCCGACATCCTCGACGAAACCCGGCTGCAGGAGCTGTTTCGCCGGCTGCGGCCGCAGGTGGTCTTTCACGCGGCGGCGCACAAGCATGTCTATCTGATGGAACGTCAGCCGGGCGAGGCCGTGCGCAACAACAGCGTGGGCACGCGGGTCCTGGCGGCAGTCGCTGCCGCGCACAGGGTCGAGGCCTTCGTGCTCATCTCCACGGACAAGGCGATCAACCCGACCAACGTCATGGGGTGCAGCAAGCGTTTGGCGGAAATCCACCTGCAGGCCATGCATGCCCGGGTGACGGCCGCTGCACCGCAGCCCGCCGCGGTGGCCGCGGGCGGTGCCCGGGGCGCGGCTTCGGGCAAGCCTGCCCTGCAAGTTCCCGCGACCAAATTCATGGCGGTGCGGTTTGGGAATGTTTTGGGTTCCTCGGGCAGCGTGGTCCCGATCTTTCGCCGGCAGATTGCCGCCGGCGGGCCGGTGACCGTGACGCATCCCGATGTCACCCGCTATTTCATGACGATCCCGGAGGCGGTGGGCTTGGTTCTCCAAGCGGCGGTGCTCGGGGAGGGCGGAGAGATCTTTGTCCTCGATATGGGGCAGCCGGTGAAGATCGTGGATCTCGCCCGCCAGATGATCGAGCTCAGCGGCTTCAAGGTGGACGAGGACATCGAGATCAAGTTCACCGGTCTCAAGCCGGGGGAAAAACTCTACGAGGAATTGCGGCACAAGGATGAGGACCATCTGCCGACCAGCCACCCGCGGATCATGCGCTTTGTGCCCCAGGGCAATCCGACCGAAGCCAGTGCGCGGGCGATTGATCAACTGGAGCCGCTGCTTTACACCGTGAGCCCGAATACCTTGAAGGCGCAGTTAAAGGAAATTGTGCCCGAATATGTGCCTCACCTGGACTGAGGCGGTAAGCGGAAAGCTGTCAGCGATCAGCGTTCAGCGAACCAGCCGCCAATCCTTCCCGCGGATCACGCGGAGCGAGGTGCTAGCGAACCAGGACCAGGGCATATCAAGTAACAGTGCAGCCGCAGTCCTGTGGCGCGGTAGCGCCGGTAGGGTCCGCTCTTCCGCCGTCGCCAAGGCTATGGCGGACAGGCCGAGCGGACCGCTGCCCGCCCGGAGGTCGGGCCCTACCTTTTCCGGCTACAGTTTTAATGAAACCGCTATAGCAGACCAGGTGACCAGCTGAGCCATCCGTGAAATCCGCGGGGAGGTTCGGGTTACCTCTTTGCGGGTTTTGCGTTCCTTGCGGTTAATTGGATTCTGGCCGCGAACCAGCGCCCGCCAGCGGGCTGCTACAGCACATCCGCGAAGCTCGGGCGCAGGCGGCGGAAAAGCCAGGCGCCGACAGCCAGCGCCAAAAAGCTCACGGCGTAAAGGTAGCCCACGGCGGCGAGGTTGACCGGTTCGCCCCAGAAGACCACGCCGCGGGCTTCGTGAATCAGGTGCAGCAGCGGATTGAACCGGAGGAAGGTCCAGATGGCGGGAGGGATGAGGTTGACGGGATAAAACACCGCGCTGGCAAACAGCAGGGCCAGGCCGAGAAACTGGGTGAGCGGGGCGAAATCACGCACAAACACGCCCAAGGCCGAGAGCCCCAGCGCCAGGCCGAAAGCGCCGGCCGCCAGCGGCACGAGCAGCACTGGCAGCCAGCCCAGCGTCCCCCAGCTCAGCGGCACGCCGGTCGCCAATGCGCCGACGAACACCAAGGCCAGCGTGATAAGAAAGTGGATGAACGCCGCGCCGACCCCCGCCACGGGCAGCACGCCGAGCGGAAACACCACTTTCTTCACAAAGTTGGGGTTGGCCGTGACCAGACCGGGGCTCAGGTTGATGACCTCGGCGACAAAATGATGGAGGGCGAGCCCGAGAAAAACCACCAGGGCGTATTCCACGCGGCTTTCCATGACGGCTTCGGCCTTGAACCGGCCGGAGAAAATGAAGCCGAAAACGAGGACATAAAGCCCGAGCATCAGCAGCGGCCCGAGGAGGGACCAGACCAGCCCGAGGTGGCTGCCCTTGTGGCGCAGCTCGACGTTGCGCAGGGTGAATTGCCAGGCGAGGGAGCGGTGCGACCAGAGTTCACGCAGCGGGGAGGAAGTCATCGGAGCAGCGCTTGTAGCCTGAAAAACCGCGGCGAGTAAAGCCCGGCGACCGGCAGGGCGGCGTGATGTACGCGGCCGGGGAGGATTTTCCGCACCGGTTCCCGGCCGCCGGTATAATCAATGCAATTAACGGATTGCAATATCCGGACCGGGCGGCGTTCTGATGCGACCATTGCTCATGAAGACATTACACCTGCGTTTTTGGTTTGTTGCCGTCCTGCTGGGTCTGACCGCCGCCTCCCGGCCGGCTGTTGCGGCCGAAGGTTACACGATGGCCGAGGACCTGTTCCCGCAACTGCGGCAGGTGCTGGCGGACGTTGATGCCCAATCCCCCCGGATGATCCTGCGGAATCTCGAACTCATGGCCGCCGACGGCGATTTGCAGCAGGCGAAGTCCAACCTCTATCCGAATTTGGGCGGAAACTACCGCCCGACGTGGGGGCGGGAAAAACGCCAGGATCGCCCGGACTGGTATAACACCGACAAGGTTTATTACGCCGTTTCCCTGAACCAGCCGGTGTTTCATTGGGGAGAGCGGATGAACTCGGCCAAGATTGGCGCCATCCGGCGGGCCATCGCCACGGACAATCACGCGGAGGCCCGGCGGTTGCTGGCCCACGAGGTGCGCACCGGTTTCATGTTCATGGTGCAGCGCAAGGTGCAGATGGAGGCCGCCCAATTTGCCCGGGTGATGGCCGACAACGCGCAAAAGGTGGCCGAGGAGCGTCTGGCCAAGGGCGAGATTGCCGAAGGTGCGGTGTTTCTGCCCCGGATCGCGGCCGAGCAGGCGGCGCTGGCCCAGGAAACCGCCGAGTGGAACTACGAAATGGCCAAGCAGGGCTACGCCGCCCTGCTCGGGGGCAACGAGCCGCCCGACAGCCAGGTGCCGTCGGTCATCCCGCCGGTCCCGTCGAGCGCGGCGGCGGTGCGGCGTGAACTGAGCCGCTTTATGGCCCAGGACGAGCCGGATGTCGCCAGAATCCGCAGCAGCCGGCGCGAGGTGGAAGTGAACCGGCTGACCTACAAAAACCAGCGGACCCGGCTCCTGCCGAAACTCAGCTTCCAGGCGGCGATCACCCAGGACGAGCAGAGCTACTCGCTCGACATCGCCCAGAAATACGGGCTGCAGCACAATTACGTGGGCTTGGTGGTGAATTGGAACATCTTTGACGGCTTCCAGAGCCAGGGTGCCACCCGCACCGCGCTGGCCCGCCTGCGGCAGTCGGAAGAAAACTTCCGGCAGTTGAAAACCAACCTCCCGCGCGACGCCCAGCGCGCGGCCAAGGCGGTGGAGCTGGCCGAGCGGCAACTGGTCATCAACGAGCGGCTGCTCAGCAACGCCACGGGCTTCCTTGATTACCGGCAGGATGAATTCCGGCGCGGACAGGCATCCGAGACCGACGTCAATGCCGCCCGGGCCGCCTACGACCGGGCGCTGACCGCGGCCCAGCTCTCCCGCTACGACTACCTCCTCAAGCTGGGTGAGTTTGTGAATTTCGTGAACGCCGACGTTTCCCTGCCGTCGTCCGGCGGGCTTTGACCGTGGCCGCCGGCCAGGCGGAGGCCCGACCAGGCGGAACGAAACCGCCGGGGCCCGGTCCCTTCGCCCGGACGGATGGGTGCGACAGGCCTTGCCCCGGCCGGCATTTCCATCCCTAGTTGTCATTCTGTTTTATCCCGGCGGACAGGTTTTGCACCTTCCGCCATCCGCCCAACATCAGCCCGCCCCGTTTCCGATCCTCCCATGTCCGCCTCCTCCAAAAAAATCCTGTCCATCCTTGCCGGACTGATTGTCGTCGTGGTGCTTTTCATCCAGCTTTCCCGGCCGACCGCCGTGGTGGCGAAAGCGAGCAGCGGCCAGGCCCTGAAGCAGGTGCCCGGCAGCGTGACGGTGCTGGCCGAATTTGAAATGGAGCTCAAGAGCGAGGCGGGCGGGCGCGTCATCCACAGCATCCTCGACCCGGGCAGCGTGGTGAAGGAAGGCGAGGTGCTGGCCCAGCTCGACACCGGCGACCTGAAACTGGAAATCGAGGGCATCCGGGTGAGGTATGAGGCGGAGAAGCGCCGGATCGCGGTCGGTTCGGCCATCGAGCTGGAATTGCAGACGGCGCGCGAACAACTGGAGGAGTTTGAGCGCCTCACCCGCTCGGGCAACCGTTCCGAGGCCGAGCTGACCCGCGAGCGCCGGAAGGTCCGGGCCATTGAGCAGCGCCTGGAACTGGAAGAGGTCAGGAACCGCGAATTGATTGACGGCTATGAGAACACCCTGAGGGTCAAACAGCGCCAACTGGAGAAAATGACCATCGTGGCGCCGTTTGACGGCGTCATTTCCGAGGTCGGCGCGGCCCGCCCCGGCGATCTCATCGGCCCGAACTGGCCGCTGGCCAAGCTGATCTCCTCCTCCCGGACGGTGGAGGCCAAGATCAGCGAGGAAAACTTTGCCGATCTGCGCATCAGCCAGCGCGCGCGGGTGCGCTTCCTGCCCTACGGGGGCGAGCTGTTCGACGCGATCATCACCAAGATCCTGCCCACCTCCGATCCCGAGACCCAGCGTTACATCGTCCATCTCGATGTGAGCATCAACGCCGAGCGCCTGGTGCCGGGCATCACCGGCGAGGTGACCATCGTCGTCGGTGAACGGCAGGCGGATGCGAACATCCCGCGCCGGGCGCTGTTCGGCAACAACGTCTATCTCGTGAAAAACGGCCGGGTCGAACTGCGCCAAGTCGAAGTGGGTTTCACCAGCCTGACCACGGTGGAGATCCTCGGCGGCCTGGAAGAAGGGGACGAGGTCATCGTTGACGAACTGGATCGCTTCCGCAACGGCGACCGGGTGCGCACCCGGCCGGCCCCGGTGCGCGGTTGATCCGCCGGCCGATCCGCCCTGTTCGTCCCGATGTCACCCAACCTCCATATCGCCTTCCGCTTCCTCACGGCCAAGAAGCGCGCCATGCTGATGAGCCTGTCGTGCATCGTGCTGGGCGTGGGGCTGTTTGTGGTCACGCAGGCCACGACGAGCGGTTTCGAGCAGTTTTTCATCCGGACCATCCTGGGCACCAACGGGGCGATCCGGATCGAGGACAAAATCCAATACACGATCCGCAGCATGTCGGCCGACGGCTATGGCTCCGACTACGAGATCCGGACCAAGGAGGGCCAAAAATACATCGAGGGCATCGAGGAGCCGAAGCTCGTCATCGATGCGGTGAAGCGTTTCCCCAACGTCGCGGGCGTGTCGGAGGTGCTGCACGGCGCCGTGATCATGCGCAGCGCTTTCAAGAACGAGTCGGTGCGCGTTTACGGCATCAATGTGGAGGACCACCTGAAGGTGTCCGATTTGGAGCGGCAGATCGTGCGCGGCGTGATCGACGATTTTCGCGGCACGCCCAGCGGCAGTCTCATCGGCCTCGAAATGGCCCGCCGGCTGCAACTGGAGGTGGGGGAGAGCTACCAATTGGAAATCGGCGGACAACTCCGGCGCTACCGGGTGTCGGCTATCTACGAGACGGGCGTCAGCGACATCGACCGCGTGCGCGTCTATCTGAACATGGGCGAAGCCCGCTCGCTGCTGCGCAAACCCACGGGGGCATCGTTCATCCAGGTCGGGCTGATCGAGAAGGACCGCGCGGTGGCGGATGCGGCCCACATGACCGAGGTTCTCCATCACCTCTCGAAAAGCTGGCAGGAGCGGGAAAAAACCTGGCTGGAGGTTTTTCGCGCCCTGCGCATCTCCTCCGCCATCACGGTCTCGGTTTTCACGCTCATCGCCGGCCTGGCGATGTTCAACACCCTCGCGATGATCGTCATGGAGAAGACCAAGGAGATCGCGATTCTCCGGTCCATGGGTTACACCCGCGAGGACATCTCCAGGATTTTCATCTGGCAGGCGACCATTGTCCTGACCATCGGCACGGTGCTGGGTTGGATCCTCGGCGCCGGCATCACCTACGCCGTATCCAAGACCCCGATCAGCATCCGGGGAATTTTCGCCGCGGACACCTTCATCGTGGCCTGGTCCATCTGGCATTATGTGGCCGCCACCCTCACGGCCGTCGTCATGGTGATGCTCGCCAGCCTGGTGCCTTCCCGCCGGGCGGCGCGGTTGGAGCCGGGTGATGTGATCCGGGGGACGGCGCAATAAAAGATGAAAGCGATAAGCATCAAGCAGCAAGCTGACGGGGGCGCTGAAGCTGGAAACCGTCATTCACCTCCTTTCATCCGATCTCATCCAACCCGGTTCCGCCGCTGATCGCCCCGATGCCTGTTTCCGCCAATACCGTCGCGCTGCGTTGCGCCAACATCCACCGCTACCTCGGTCAAGGCGAGGGGAGGGTGCATGTGCTCAAGGGCGTTTCCTTCGAGGCGCACCGCGGGCAGGTCTATGCGATTGTCGGGCCTTCCGGCTGCGGCAAAAGCACGCTGCTTTACCTGCTGGGCCTGCTCGACCGGCAGGATGACGGCGACATCTGGATCAACAACCGGCTGATGTCCAACAGCAGCGATGCGGACCGCACGGCGGCGCGCGGCGAGCACATCGGGTTCGTGTTTCAGTTTCACTTTCTGATGCAGGAGTTCACGGCGTTGGAAAACGTGATGATGCCCATGCGCAAACTCGGCCGGTTGACGCCCGAGGCGATGGAGGCCCGGGCCCGACAGTTGCTGTCTTCCGTGGGTCTCGGCGAGAAGACCCACCGGCTGGGCACGCAGTTGTCCGGCGGCGAGCAGCAGCGCGTGGCGATCGCCCGCGCGCTGGCGAATGAGCCGGCCATCATCCTTGCCGACGAGCCGACGGGCAACCTGGACGTCAAAAACTCCACGATGGTGTTCGACCTGCTCACCCGGCTGGCCAAGGAGAACGGTCAGGCGGTGATTTTGGTGACGCACAACCCCGAGATTGCGAACCGTTGCGACTCGGTGAAGCCGATGCGGGACGGACTCTTCGTCTGACTTGGCGGCCGGACGGCCGGGGTCTGCAAGCCGCTAGGGATTAGGCAAAACCGTTTTGGCGGCTGCCGATGCTAATGATTTCCGCAAAACAAATTCGGGCGCGAAAATTTAGTTTACTTTGGAAATGCCGCCGCCTTCGTTAGGTGCTGATTTTGCAGACCACCAACGACCTGTGAGCAACAATCCATCGCGAAAACAATTCCTGACCAAATTGGTCGGGCTCGTCGCCACCGCCGGGCTTGCGCCCAAGCTTCTGGCCAAACAGCCGGCGGTCCCCGCCGGCGGTTCTGTTTCCGCACCCCAGACGATCAAGGTCCAGCCCGACACGCGTGCCATTGCGCGCCGTGAAGGCATGATCTGAACCAGTCCCCGCCAAAGCACCGGACCATGTCGAAACTCTTCCCGAAGTCGGCCAACAAACTGCCGCTCCAGATCATTGTCTTCCTGTTTGTCTTCGGCGGCATCGCCACGGCGGGCGTCACCTACTACATGACGCCGAAATACACCCGCGTGGGCTACGCGCCGGTGCAGCCGGTGCCCTTCAGCCATGCCCTGCACGCCGGCCAGCTCGGCCTGGATTGCCGCTACTGCCATTCGAACGTGGACAAGTCCGGTCATGCCAATGTGCCCACCGCGCAGACCTGCATGAATTGCCACAACCAGGTGAAGGTGGACAGCCCCCTGCTGGCGGCGGTCCGCCAGAGCTATGAAACCGGCGATCCGCTGCCCTGGGTGAAAATCCACCAACTGCCCGACCACGCCTACTTCAACCACGCCGTGCACGTGAATCGCGGGGTGAGCTGCGTCGAGTGTCACGGCAAGATCAACGAGATGGAAGTCGTTACGCACACCCAGCCGCTGAGCATGGGCTGGTGTCTCGACTGTCACCGCAACCCCGAGACCCGCGTCCGCGAGCCCGGCGACATCTACAATCTCAACTCCCCGACCATCGCGGAGAAGTCCGGCGTCGAGGCCGGCATCAAGTTTGTCCACGACTGGAACATCAAGCCCCCGCAAAGCTGCTCGGGTTGCCACCGCTGATGAAACGCAAATTTCACCATCCCGCTCCTTCTGAACGCGAGTTGAACGGCCCGCGCTACTGGCGCAGCCTCGGCGAGTTGACCGAGACGCCGGGCTTCAAGGAGCAGTTGTCCCGCGAGTTTCCCGAGGGCGCCTCCAACCTTGAAGGGGTGGACCGCCGCCACTTCATGAAGATCATGGCCGCCTCGTTTGCGCTGGGCGGCATCGGTTTGGCGGGTTGCCGCCGGCCCGAGGCGCACATCCTGCCCTACGGCAAATCCGTGGAGGGCGTCATCCCGGGCCTGCCGCTGTATTTTGCCACGGCGATGCCGCTGCGCAAATCGGCGATCCCGCTTTTGGCCGAGACCCATCAGGGCCGTCCGACCAAGCTGGAGGGAAATCCCACCTACGCCCCGCATGGCGGCGCGAGTTCGTTGCTGGCCCAGGCCTCCGTGCTTGATCTTTACGATCCGGATCGGGCGACCGCCCATACCCGTGGCGGCGCGGTCATCACGCCGGCCGTGGTCAACGATTTGCTGGCCAAGATCAGTTCCGGCTACAGCGCGACCAACGGCGCCGGGCTGGCCTTCCTCGCGGAGGAATCGGGCTCGCCGACGCGCGCCCGCTTGCAGGCCGGTTTGAAGCAGCGCTTCCCGCGGGCGATTTGGGCCGAATACGAGCCCGTGCAGGACAATCCGCCGCCGGCCGCCGCCCGCGCCGCCTTTGGCCGGGACGTCGCCCCGCAGTATCATTTTGCCAAGGCCAAGCGGATCGTCGCGCTCGATGCCGACTTCCTCAACGCCGCCGGCACGAATCTGCGGCATGCGCGCGATTTTGCCAAGGGCCGGAAGGTCCTGAAGAAGGACGATCCGATGAACCGCCTGTATGTGGCGGAGAGCGGATTCACCCTGACGGGCAGCATGGCCGATCACCGGCTGCGGCTCGCGAGCAGCCACATGGTGGCGTTGGCCGCGGCCTTGGCGCAGAAACTGGCGCCGTCGGCCGAGGCCGCCCGCCTGGCTGCCGGCCTCACGATCAATCCGCAATGGGTGGACGCCTGTGCCGCCGATTTGCAGGACCACCGCGGCGAATGTCTCATCGTCGCCGGCGCCCATCTGCCCGCCGAGGTGCACGTGCTCGCTTACCAGCTCAACGCCGCGCTCGGCAATATCGGCCGGACGGTGGACTTCGTGGCGGCGGAGCCCGCGACAGCTTCGACGATCCAGGATTTGGCCGCCGCCATCAAGGCCGGCAGCGTCAAGACCTTGGTTGTGCTCGGCGGCAATCCGGCTTACAACGCGCCGGCCGATCTCGATTGGGTTGCCCTGCAAAAATCGGTGCCCGAGGTCATTCGCCATGGTTACTACGTGGACGAGACATCGGCCGCGGCGGGGGTTCATCTGGCGGCGACCCACTATCTCGAATCTTGGGGCGACGCCCGCGCGTCGGACGGCACGGTCGTCCCGGTGCAACCCATGATCCTGCCCCTTTTCAAGGGTCTCACGGAGCTTGAGGTGCTGGCGCGGATCGCGGGCGAGGCAAATGCCGATCCCTACACGCTGGTTTTCAACACCATCACGGCCTTGGCCGGCGGGGACGCCCAGCAGGCGTTCCGCAAGTTTCTGCATGACGGCCTGCTCGAAGGCTCCGCTCATCAGGCGGTCGCGGTGGCCTTCAACCAAGGCAGTGCGGCCGCCCTGCTTGCCGGTGCTTCGGTTGCCGGCGCCTTTGGCAAAGACAATCTGGAGGTTCGCTTTGTCACCGACCACAAGATGGACGACGGCCGGTTCGCCAACAACGGTTGGCTGCAAGAGTGCCCCGATCCCATCACCAAGATTTCCTGGGATAATGCGATTCTCGTCAGCCCCAAGCTCGGCAAGGAGTTGAACATCGCCCCGAAAGGGTCGCTGCTACAGGTCGCCCGGGTGGAGGAAGCCGAATTCGTGCGCGGCCAGGAGATGGCCCATGTCGGTGAGGTCACTGTCAACGGGCGCATGGTGCGCGGACCGATCCACATCCAACCGGGGCTTTCCGACTACACCATCGTCCTCCCGCTGGGCTATGGCCGCGAGCAGACCGGGCGGGTGGGGCAGGGCGCCGGCTTCAATGCCTACGGTGCTCTCACCTCGGCGGCACCGGCCATCGCCACCGGCGCAAAAATCGCCCTCACGGGCGAACGCCGCGCCTTGGCCAACACCCAGGAGCACTGGTCGATGGAAGGCCGCGACATTGTCCGCGAAGCCAACCTGGATGAATACCGGAAGAATCCGGGCTTCGTGCATGACATCGGCACCGAGTCGCATTCACCCGCCATCTACGGCGAGGCCGGGCCGAAGGCCGAGGCCGATCTGCCCCGCGACGAGCGGGCGGCGCTCACCGCCAACCGTGCTTTGCTGACCCCGCGCGGCCAGTCGCTTTACGAGACCCCGGATTTCACCGGCACCCACCAGTGGGGCATGTCGATCGATCTCAACACCTGCATCGGCTGCAACGCCTGCGTCGTTGCCTGTCAGGCCGAGAACAACATCCCCATCGTCGGCAAGGATCAGGTCCTGCGCGGCCGTGAGATGCACTGGATCCGGCTCGATCGTTACTACTCCGATGGCAAGGCCGACGCCGCCGCGTTTGGCGGTGAAGGCAACCGCGAGCTGCCGGAAGACCCGCAGGTTTCGCTCCAGCCGGTCGGCTGCATGCATTGCGAGCTGGCCCCGTGCGAGACCGTGTGCCCGGTGAATGCGACCGTGCACGATGACGAAGGCCTCAACGTGATGGCCTACAACCGCTGCATCGGCACCCGTTATTGCGCCAACAACTGTCCCTACAAGGTGCGCCGTTTCAATTTCTTCGACTACAACGACCGCCAGCTCGACAGCCTTTACCTCGGGCCGCTCGGTCCCCAGGGCATGCCCGAGCTGGTCAAGCTCGTGAAGAATCCCGAAGTCTCGGTCCGCATGCGCGGCGTGATGGAGAAGTGCACCTACTGCGTGCAGCGCATCCAGAACGGCAAGATCCAGCACAAGGTTGCCATGGCGAAGGCCGGCAACCCGGGCGATGTCTCCGTGCCGGATGGCACCATCAAGACGGCCTGCCAGCAGGTCTGCCCCGTGGAGGCCATTGTCTTCGGCGATCTCCTCGACAAGCAGAGTGCGGTCTCGCAGGCCAAGGCCCGTGAGCACGACTACCAGTTGCTCGGCTATCTGAACATCCGTCCGCGCACCACCTACCTCGGGCGGTTGCGCAATCCGAACCCGAACATGCCGGATTACAACAAGCTGCCGCTCAGCCGCGTGGAATACAAAAACAAGAACTATCCGCCCGCCCTGAAAAACGGGAAGGACAAGGGTTCCCATGACCACTCCAGCCTCAAAGGCGACCTGCGCACGGGAGGGCAAAGCTAATGGCTCACGCTGACTCAGCCCACTCCGCCCCGGCGATCCTCCAGGAAGTCAAGCCGGCGGTCCTCCCGCGGGCGACGCTCGTGGAGAACAACCGCAGCTTCGCGTGGATCACGGAAAAGATCTGCAGCATCATCGAGGGCAAGACCCCCACCTGGTGGTGGGTTTGCTTCATTGTGGCCTGCTTTGTCGCCTCGTTCACGGTGGCCGGCATCACCTACCTCGTGGCCACCGGTGTCGGTGTCTGGGGTCATGCCAACCCGGTCAACTGGGCCTGGGACATCGTCAACTTCGTGTTCTGGATCGGCATCGGCCACGCCGGCACGCTGATCTCGGCGATCCTTTGCCTGCTGCGCCAGAAGTGGCGCACCTCCATCAACCGCGCGGCCGAGGCGATGACCATCTTCGCGGTGGTTTGCGCCGCGATCTTCCCGGTCTTCCACGTCGGTCGCGTCTGGTATGCGTGGTATCTTTTCCCGATCCCCAACTCCAACGTGATCTGGCAGAATTTCCGTTCGCCGCTGGAGTGGGACGTGTTTGCGGTTTCGACCTACGGCACGGTCTCGGTGCTCTTCTGGTACGTCGGCCTCATCCCCGACCTGGCCGTGCTGCGCGACCGTTTCTATGCGGCGGGCAACAAGCTGCGTTCCTTCCTTTACGGCCTGTTCGCCCTCGGCTGGCGCGGTTCCAACCGTCACTGGAGCAACTACGAGATGGCCTACCTGATTTTGGCCGGCGTCAGCACGCCGCTCGTGCTCTCCGTGCACACCATCGTGTCCTTCGATTTCGCGGTGTCGCTCCTGCCCGGCTGGCATACGACCATCTTCCCGCCGTATTTCGTCGCCGGCGCCATTTTCTCCGGCTTCGGCATGGTGCTCACGCTCATGCTGCCGCTGCGGGCGATCTACAAGCTCGAGGACCTCATCACGCAGTATCACATCGACTGCATGTGCAAGATCACCCTCGCGACGGGCACCATCGTGGGCTACGCCTACGCGATGGAGTTCTTCATCGCGTGGTATGGCGCGAATCCGTATGAAGGCTTCGCGTTCATCAACCGCGCCTTCGGTCACTACGCCTGGGCCTACTGGATCATGATCGCCTGCAACGTGATCACGCCGCAGTTCTTCTGGTTCAAGAAGGTCCGCCAGAACACGGCTTTCGTGTGGATCCTCTCGATCTTCGTCAACGTCGGCATGTGGTTCGAGCGTTTCGTGATCATCGTCACCTCGCTCGCCCGCGACTTCCTGCCCTCCAGTTGGGGCTACTACAGCCCCTCCATCGTGGAGATTTTCACCTTCTTCGGCACCTTCGGCGTCTTCTCGGTGCTCTTCCTCCTCTTCATCCGGTTCCTGCCCATCATGCCGATGGCGGAGCTCAAGGCGGTGACCCCGCAGGCCGACGTCCATGCCGGTCACGACCACCACTAATCCGATCCGACCATGTCCGCCCAATCATACGGCCTGATCGCCACCTTCGACACCGCCGCCGGCCTTTACCAGGCGGCGCAGCAGGTGCGCGACGCCGGCTTCAAACACTGGGATTGCATCACCCCGTTTCCGGTGCACGGCCTCGACAAGGCCATGGGAGTCAAACGCTCCATCGTGCCGCGGTTCTCGCTGGCCGGCGGCATCACCGGATTTATCACCGGCATGTCGCTCATCTGGTGGACCGGCGCGGTGGATTATCCGCTGATCGTGGGTGGCAAGCCCTACTTCAGCCCGATGTTCGCCTTTCCCGTCGCGTATGAGCTGACGATTCTTTTCACCGCCTTTGCGACGATCGGCGGCATGTTTTTCCTCAACGGCCTGCCCAAGCATTATCATGCCGTGCTGAAGCACGACCAGATCGTGCGCGGCATGGATGACCAGTTCTTCATCGTGATCGAGAGCCGTGACCCGCGTTTCAACGCCACCAACACCCGGGCCCTGCTGGAAAAAGCGGGCGGCACCGACATCAAGGAGCTGGAGGCCTGACCATGCGCAACCTTTACCTCATCACCGCCTTCGTGGTTGCGCTGACGCTCTCCATCCTGGGACTGCGCGGCACCCTGTTTGTGAAGCCGCCGATGGATGTGTTTCCCGAGTGGATCTTCCCGGGCATGAAATACCAGTCCAAGCTCAAGCCGCAGGCCCAGAGCAAGTTCTTTGCCGATGGCCGGGCCGACCGCCCGCTGCCCGCCGGCGTGGTGCCATCTGCCTACGGCCCGGCTGGCCAGCCATTGCGCAACGATTCCGCCCGCTTTGCCGGCAAGGATGCCGCCGGTGATTTCGTCGCCAAGATTCCCGCTTCCATCACGGTGGACAACAAGCTCATGGCCCACGGCCGCGACCGTTATGTCATCTACTGCGCTCCCTGCCACGGAGCCCTGGGCGACGGCCAGGGCATCACCCGCCAGTATGGCATGGGTGCCACCCCGACTTTCCACGACGAGCGCCTGCGCCAGTTGGCGGACGGCGAGTTGTTCAACACCATCACCCACGGCAAAGGCAACATGCTGTCCTATGCCGACAAGTTGAATCCCGATGAACGCTGGGCCGTGGTGGCCTACGTCCGAGCCCTCCAGCGCGCCGCCGCCGGTTCGGTGGCGGATGTCCCCTTGGTGAACAAACCGGAGCTTGGTCTCAAATGAGCACGCAAACTGCCACCGCTTCCGCCGGGCTTCCGGCCAGCACTGCCGCCGCCGCCAACAAGGCGCTGATGGCCGGCATCGCCGGCATCATCCTGACCGCCCTGGGCCTGTTGGTTTCCGACAGTCATGGCGTGGCCATGTCCTGGCTCGTGGGCATCAGCTTCTGGACCGCCATCGTGATTGGCATGCTCATGCTGATCCTGATCCACCACATCTTTGACGCCTCCTGGTCCGTGGTGCTGCGCCGGCAATTTGAGCACGGCCTCGCCGCCTTCAAGTGGCTGGCGCTCCTTTTCCTGCCGTTGCTTATCGTCTCCTGGGTCAAGCCGGGCTTCATCTGGCATTGGATGGACCTCGGCCATGAGCTGCACGGCCACGGCACGGTCGGCACCGATGTGCTCTACCTCAAGAAGGCGAGCTTCCTGAACCCCGGCATGTTCACCGGCATGACGGTGGCCTTCTTCCTTTCGTGGATCTGGCTGGCGGCGCGTCTGCGTAAGGCCTCCTTCTCGCAGGACGCGGACGGCAGCGTGGGCTGGACCCACGTTAACCGGAAAACGGCCGCCTTCGGCCTGCCGCTGGGTGCGCTCACGCTGACCTTCGCGGCCATCTACTGGATCAAGAGCCTGGAATACCACTGGTTTTCCACGATGTATGGCGTCTGGTTCTTCGCCAATTGCGTGCGCGGGGCCTTGGCCGTCGGCATCCTGATCATGCTCTGGCTGTGGGCCCGCGGCGACTACAAGGGCATCCTGAACAACAATCACTGGCACTCCATCGGCCAGTTGAGCTTCGCCTTCACCGTGTTCTGGGCCTATGTGACCTTTTCGCAGTATTTCCTCATCTGGAATGCGAACATCCCGGAGGAGACCTTCTGGTATAACCTGCGCGAGCTCAATGCGGACGGCACGCCCAACCAGTGGAAATACGTCGGCATCGTCGGCATTCTCTTCGGCCACTTTGTGGTGCCGTTCCTCTTCCTGCTTTCCTACAAGCACAAGCTGAACCACGGCAAGATGCGCTTTATCTCGATCTGGATTCTCGCGGTCATCCTGCTGGACATCTGCTACAACATCCTGCCCTCGCTCAAGGATGCGCACGGCAACGCGCTGCCCCTGTTCAACCTCAACCTGCTCTGGACCCTCACGGCGGTGGTGGGCATCGGCGGCATCTGCGTCTGGGCCTACCTGCGCAGTTTCCCTTCCACCAAGCTGATTCCGATCCGCGATCCGCGCATCGGCGAGTGCCTCACCCATCATGAGTGATCAGACCACCCGTTCCAAACCCGCCTCCCTGGTGTCCGTCGTGGCCATCATGGGTTGCTTCGCGCTGTTTCTGTTCCTGGTTTACCTCGCTTACCTGCCGCGGCACACCGGCGCCTATGTGGGCGACGGCATCCGCACGCCGGAGCAGCGCCTGGCGGCGCTGGCCGAATTGCGCGCGACCGAGCAAAAGCAGGCCAAGGCCTATGCTTGGATCGACCAGTCGGCCGGGCAGGTGCAACTGCCGATTGAGCGGGCGATGGAGCTGACGGTGCAGCACTACAACCAGGGCAAGTAAAGGCCTGATATTTCTTACAACGCGATGACGACCGTTTTGCCCAATCAAGTTCCGGCCGGGACAGACGACGCCGACCAAACGTGCGGCGGTCCGCTGCTCCTGCTGATTGCCTCCGGCCTGCTATGGCTCGTGCTGGGTGGCACCTTGGCGTTGCTGAACCTGATCCAGGTTTACACCCCGGCTTTTCTCGCCGACTGCGCTTGGCTGACTTACGGCCGCCTGCAGGCCATGCAGGAAACCGCCCTCCTTTACGGATGGGCGGGGAATGCCGGATTGGCGGTCGCACTGTGGGTGCTGGCCCGGTTGGGCGGCGCTCCGCTGCGCGGGCCGAACTATATTGTGGCCGGCGGTCTGTTCTGGAATCTGGGCGTGACCTTGGCCTTGGTCGGGATCGCCGTGGGCGATGCCTCGGGTCACGGGATGTTCCAGCTTCCGCGGTATGTGCAGCCATTCCTGCTCTTTGCTTTTGGCGCCATTGCCGTGCCGGGCGTATTGGCCTGGACGGGGCGCCGCAATCCCACGACCTACGCCGCGCAGTGGTATGCTGTCGCCGCCTTGTTTCTCTTCCCTTGGTTCTTTTCGGTGGCCTCCGTGATGCTGACCTTCGCCCCGGTGCGCGGGACGCTGCAAGCGGTCGTGGCCACCTGGTATGCGCAGAACGTGTTCAGCCTCTGGCTGGCGCCCGTGGCCATTGCGGCCGTGTATTATCTTTTGCCCAAAATCACCGGCCGCGTGATCCCGAGTTACGATTTCGCGGTTTACGGCTTTTGGTCGCTCTTGTTTTTCGGCTGCTGGATGGGTGGCCGGCTGTTGGTGGGTGCGCCGGTGCCGGCATGGGTCTCCACCATGGCCATCGCCAATGCCTGGGTGGTGCTGTTCCATCATATCATCGTGTTCTTCAACGTGCGTGATGTCTTCCGGCCCGGAGCGAACACCACGTTGAAGTTTCTGGCGCTGGGCATGGGGGCCTATCTGCTGTCCGCTGTCATCGACACGGCCTTCTCGGCCCGCGCCTTGGCCGTGACCACCCAGTTCACCCACTTCCAGCAGGCGCAGACGCATCTGGCGATGGGGGCGGTGGCGCTGATCCTGACGGGTGCGCTTTACCACATGACTCCGCGGCTGGCCGGGGGTAACTGGCCTTCCGTGGCCCTGATCCGGGCGCACTTCATGGCCTACATCATCGGATTTGTGCTGCTGGTCGGGAGTCTGGCCGTGGCGGGCTGGATCCAAGGCAGTGCGCTGAATGATCCCTCGGTTGCTTTCACGCAAATTGCCGCCCGCACCAAGGTGTGGCTGCAGCTCGCCACCGCGGCCCAAGCCCTCCTGGTTGTCGCCCACGTCCTCTTTGCCGCCCACTTCTTCAAATTGGTGGGCGGGCAGATGGCGAAGTGCTGCGCGACCCGCGGAATTCTGACATCGGAGGCGACTGTTTCATGAAAAACGGACCACTTTTTTTCCTGGGTTTGTTTGCCGCCCTGGGCATCTCGTGGGCGGGCCTGCTGATCGGCACCAACGCCCAGCTCGGTGGCTTGGCACCGCACTTTGACGAAAATCAGGACCTGGCTTTTCCGGCCCAATTTCCGGGCGTGGCGGAGCAGGGACTGCGCGTTTACCGTGATCTGGGCTGTGCCTCCTGCCATACGCAGCAGGTGCGCCGGCCCGGCTTTGGCACGGATCAGGAGCGCGGTTGGGGTGAGCGGCAAAGCGTGGCCCGCGATTACATCTACCAATCGCAGCCGCAGCTCGGCGCGATGCGCATCGGTCCGGATCTGGCGAATTATGGCAGCCGCGCGGCCGAGGCCGGGATCGGCGCTCCGGCGTTGCTGGCCTATCTCTACAACGGGCACGAGGGCATGCCGGCTTACCGCATGCTTTTTGAACAGCGCAAGCTGGTGGGCGAATCATCGGCCAAGGCCTTGGTGGGCGGCGCACCGGAGGGCTATGAATTGGTTCCGACGCCCCGGGCCCAAGCGCTGGTCGCCTATCTTCTCAGTCTTAAACAGTCCTATGAATTGCCCGAGGCCATGCCCTACGAGCCTGCTGAAGCCGCGAAAGGAGGGAGCCAATGAGCTCACCTGCTTCCCCTGATCCCCGGCACGAGCCGTCCGGCATGACGGACGAGAACCTGATCACTGCCCACGAGAAAGAGGCGGCCGGCGCCCCGGATACCCACGCGCAATATCGGCTCCTGCCGCTGGTGCTGCTGTTCGTGTTCAGCGGACTGATTTTCTATGCCGGTGCCTACCTGAACCGCTACTCGGGTCATTTTAGCCGCGATATCTTCGACGAACGCCAATTGCCTGCTTCGGGCCAGCCGGCCGTGGCCGCGATTGATCCCGTGGTCTTGGGCAAGCGCCAATATGCCTTGGCGTGTGTTACCTGTCACATGCCCAACGGAATGGGCGTGCCCAACCTTTATCCTCCGCTGGTCGGCACGGAATGGGTGCTCGGCAGTGAGGAGCGCCTGATCGCAATCGTGGTTCACGGCCTCAAGGGCCCCATCACCGTGAAGGGCAATGTTTACAGCGCGGCCGCCATGCCTGCTTTCGGGCAAGTGCCCGGCGGCGGCTACAACTGGTCGGATGAGCGGATCGCCGCTGTCCTCACTTACATCCGCCAAGAGTGGGGCAATGAGGCCGGAGCCATCACCGCGCAGCAGGTTGCGGCCGTGCGCACGGCCCATCCCGATCGCAAGGAGTGGACCGAGCCAGAACTGCTCGCTCTGCCCTGAGCAACGCCCGACTTGACTTGGCCGCCCGGAAACGGGCGGCTTTTTCATGCCAAGAAACCGGGTTACTCGCCCAGTTTGCGGCCGGTCATCAGGTGGTTCTGGACGTAATCGGTCACAGCGTCCGCGAGGGGAGTCATTGGCCGGGCATAGCCCGTCGAGCGAAGTTTTGAGATGTCGGCGCGGGTGAAATACTGGTATTTCCCTTTCAGGACGTCCGGCATCTCGATGAAATCGATCTGGGGCTCCCGGCCGAGCGCGGCGAAGATCGCGCGGGTGAGGGCCAGCCAGGTATTCGCTTCACCCGAGCCCAGGTTAAACAGACCGCCGGCCTGGGGGGCTTGCTCGGCAAAGTGCAGGGTCATCTCGATGGCGTCCTTCACGTAGAGGAAATCGCGCTTCTGCTCACCGTCGCGGTAGTCCGGATGATAGCTCTTGAAGAGACCCGCGCGCCCGGTGGCCGTGATTTGCTGGAATGCCTTGTTCACCAGCGAGCGCATGTCGCCCTTGTGGTCCTCGTTGGGACCGTAAACGTTGAAATATTTTACGCCGACGATGCGTTGCAGCCAGCCTTCGCGCTGCGCGTGCAGGTCGAAGAGGTGCTTGGAGTAGCCATACATGTTCAGTGGCCGCAGCCGGGAGATGTCCTCATCGAGGTCGCTCATGCCCTGTGCGCCGTCGCCGTAGGTCGCGGCGGAGGATGCGTAGATAAAACGGGTGTCGGCCGCCAGAGCCCAGGCCGCCAGCTCCTTTGTGTAGGCGTAGTTGTTGTCGATCAGGTAGGCGGCATTGCGCTCGGTCGTGGCGGAGCAGGCGCCGAGGTGAAACACCGTGGAAAATTTGCCAAAGGCGGCCGGCTTGCCGGCCAACCGGCTGCGCAGGACGTCGGCCTCGACGTAATCGGCGAATTTCAGCGGCACCAGGTTCTTCCACTTTTCGTCGGATCCGAGCAGGTCGCTGACGACAATATCGGTGTGCCCGCGCTGGTTCAGCGCCCAGATGAGCGCGCTGCCGATGAAGCCGGCGCCGCCGGTCACCAGAATACGTCCGTGAAGAGTGCTCATGATTCCCGCGACAATTCTTCCGCCCGGGCCTTGGCGGCAAGCACGGTTTCACGGATCAGATCGCGAAAGCCACCGGAGTTCAGCTTGCGGAGGCCGGCGAGGGTGGTGCCGTTGGGCGAGGTCACCTGATCGCGCAGGTGCTCGGGGTCGGCTTGGCGGCGGGCCAGCAACCGGGCCGATCCCAGCACGGTCTCGACGGTGAGACGGGTGGCCGTGGCTTGATCCAGACCGGCGGCCATCCCGGCATCGCGCATGGCCGCCACGTATTCGAACAGAAAGGCGGGGCCGCCGGCGGTCAGGGCCGTCACCGTATCCATGTGCTCTTCACCCAAGGGGAGGTATCCGCCGCAGGCACCGAGCAGAGACTCGACGCGGTTGCGGTCGTCCTCGGCGAGCGGGCGCAGGGAGCAATAGGGTGAAATGCCCGCGCCGATGGCCGCCGGGGTGTTGGGCATGGCGCGCACGAGATTGCGGGCTTGGCTGAAAGTGCGGGCGAGGGTGGCAAGGCGTTTGCCCGCCAGCACCGAGATCACCAGTTTGCCCGCGGTCAGCTCATCCAGCCGCGGGTCGGCCGCGGCCAGGTGCTGGGGTTTGAACGCGACCACGACTATCGTGGCATTTTGCAGCAGTTCGGGCAGGCCGGGGGCGAGGGTGATGCCGGTGCGGGCCGCGAGCGCGGGTGCCGTCCGGCCGCCGCCGCCGAGGCAGGCGAGGTCTGTTTTTGGCACCTTGCCTTGGGCGAGAAGCCCGTCCACGAGCGCGGAGGCCAGATTGCCGGCACCAAGAAAAGCGATCTTACTCATCCGACTCTTTGCGCACGCGCTTCGCGACGGGATGGACGAGGATGGTGCAGGCGCCGCCTTCCGGCCGGTCACTGATCGTGACTTCACCGCCCATGCTGCGCAGGGCATGACGGGCCACGGTCAGGCCCATGCCGACGCCGACGGTGCTCTTGGAACTGATGAACGGTTCGAAAAGATGGTCGCGCAATTCCGGTGGCAAGCCGCCCCCCTTGTCCTCGACCTTGATTTGCACGGCCTGGCCTTCGCCGGGTTTCTCCACGAGGGCCGTGCGGACCCAGATGTGGCGGGATTCGGCCGGTGCCTGGCCGTAGCTTTCCCAGGCGTTCATCAGCACCTTGCCCATGACGTCCTCGATCACCTCGGTATTTGTGTCGATGAGGAGGTTGCCGGCCGGGTTTTCGATGACGATGTCGGCGTTGAATCCGTTGTCCTGCTTGAAGCGGTTCACGCTGTTCTCGAGCAATTGCTGCACGCCGACCTTGTCGAGCGGCGGGCGCGACTTAACGACCAACTGGCTGAGCTGCTTGATGATCGCCACGATGCGCTGCACGGCCTCTTCCACGTGCTGGGTGTTCTTTTTTACCTGATCGGGCTTGTCGTAGTAGGCCTTGAGCAGATCCAGATAGCCGATGACCACGCCCAGGAGATTGTTGAGATTGTGGGCGATGCCTTGGGTGACGGCGCCGATCGTGGCGGTCCGCCGGGATTCGACCAGCCGGCGTTGGAGCTCGAGCATCTCGCGGTTGACGGCAACGTAGCGCAGGTGGGTTTGCACCCGCGCGTAGGTCTCGTCCAAATCGATCGGCTTCGTGATGTAGTCCACGGCTCCGACGCCAAGGCCCTCGATTTTTCCCTCTTTCGAGGTTCGCGCCGTGATAAATATCACCGGGATGGAGCGGGTATCTTCATTGGCCTGCAGGCGTTGGCAGACCTCGATGCCGTCCATGTCCGGCATCATGACATCGAGCAGAATCAGATCAGGGCGCTCACGGCCGACCAAGTCCAGCGCTTCCAAGCCGTTGTAGGCGGTGACGACACGAATGCCTTCGCGTTCGAGTTTGCGCTTCAGGAGCTGGACGTTGATGGGTTGGTCATCGACGACCAGGATGGTGGGCACGGGCATCTTGGGTCCCAGCAAAAGGGAGTGCGCCGGCGGGTGCAACTCCTTTGCGGGACAGGGCTAACGCTGGTTTTGCAGCCGGTAAGCCTTGACGGTGTTTTGCATGAGCATGGCCACCGTCATGGGGCCGACGCCGCCCGGGACCGGGGTGATCTTCCGGCAGAGCGGGGCGACCGTGGCAAAGTGGACATCGCCGGTGAGGCGGTAGCCCGTTTTCTTCGTGGCGTCCGGCACGCGGTTGATGCCGACGTCAATCACGACAGCACCGGGTTTGACCATATCGGCCGTCACGAATTCCGGGCGGCCAATGGCCGCGATGAGGACATCGGCCTGCCGGGTAAGGGCCGGCAGATTGCTGGTGCCGGAATGGCAGATGGTCACCGTGCCGTTGGCCCCGGCCTTTTTTTGCAGGGCGAGCAAGGCAACGGGCTTGCCGACAATGAGGGAGCGGCCGAGCACGACCACGTGCTTGCCCTTGAGGTCGGTGCCGCTGCGGGCCAGCAGCTCCATGATGCCGGCCGGAGTGCAGGCGACGAACCCGGTGTCATCTTCCTGGGCCACTTTGCCGAGGTTGAGCGTATTGAAGCCGTCCACGTCCTTCTCGGGGGCGACACGGCGGAAAACGGCCAGTTCGTCGATATGCTTCGGCAGGGGCGATTGCACGAGGATGCCGTCCACGCCTGGGTCGGCATTGAGCCGGTCGATCAGGGCAAACAGGTCCGCCGGCGTGATGTCCACGGGCGGCAGGTGGATGCGGCCTTCGATACCGATCTCGGCGGCGGTTTTCTCCTTTTTCTTCACGTAGGAGACGGAGGCGGGGTCCTCGCCCACGCGCACCAGCGCGATGCAGGGTTTGCGGCCGGTAATGCCGGCGACCTCGGTTTTGAGCTCCGCGATGATGGCGGCAGCGATTCGGTTTCCGTCGATGAGTTCCATGGGAATTAAATAAACGGGCCGGCAAACCGCAGGGGTTTGCCGGCCACAGCGGAAAAACGGTTATTTCAACTGGAGGCTTTCAATCTCAATCACGATGTCGCGGCCGCCCGGCATGGGCTTGGGTGCACCGAACACAACGACCACGCGATCGGTGTATTTTTCAATCTGATCGGTCAGCAGGAGTTTGCTCACATCCAGATACGCGTAACGGACGCCGGCATCGTCGTTCAATTGCCAGTCGTAGGGCCGGCGCGGCGCGAAGGGCCTGCGGCTGGAGACGAAGCGTCCTTGGAACAAGCGCGGCAGCACGCCCGAACCGCCGTCGTTTGCCGTGACCACGGGCGCGGGGCGGCGGACATCGGTGACCGGGGCGAGGGCGGGCTGATGGGCGGGAGCCGGAGCCGGCGCGGGCACGTCGGCCAACACCGGCTGGGCGGGCGCGAGCGTTGCTCCGCCGGCCACGCGCACATAACCCACGATATCCTTTTCCAACTGGAGCTGGGTCCAGCGGCCGTGCAGGCCGGTGATGGTGGCCTTGTCCCCGGCTTCCATGTGGCTGATCACGGTGGCTTCGGCCCGGGGTTGGAGATGAAACGCGGTGCCGGGACGCACTTCCAAGCTTTTGCCGATGGCCTTGTTTTCAACGTAAACCTCGAAGGGCCCCGACAAACGCACCGTGACCCAACCCGCAGGCGTCGAGCCGAGCGGATCGGAAATGAGCGTCGGCGACGAACCGGCCTTCAAAAAGGTAACGGTGGGTGCGGCCGAATCGGGCCGCGTGTGCACGGCGGCGGTGTGGGCGAGGGGAGTGGCGAGCAGCCCGGCGGATCCGAGCAGGCTCAACAGTGTGAAGTAGAATTTATTCGTCATGGGAGGCAGTTTCAGCGGTTTGGCGATGCGATCGCGGAACCTTGAACAACAGTGAGACATCTTTGGTAGTGAGTAGTTTCGCGGCGCGCAACGGGATTCCCTTCAGGCGGTAAGCGCCGATCTGGTAGCGGCGCAGGCGCTTCACATCGTAGCCCAGTGTGGTGAAAAGCAGCCGGATCTCGCGCTTTTTGCCGTGGTGCATGTGCACGTCGAGGCTGGAGGAGGCTTGATCGGTGCCGGGGTTCACCAAGACGGCATGCTCCACTTTCAGGTGTTCGCCCTCGTAGCGGATGCCCTTGATGAGCTGGGTCAGGCGCGACGCTGGATAGCGCTGCTTGAGCACGACCAGGTAGCGTTTAACCACGATGTTCGAAGGATGCATCAGGCGGTTGGCGAGGTCGCCGTCGGTGGTGATGATGACCAGCCCTTCGCTGTCTTTGTCGAGCCGGCCGGCGCAGAAAAAGCGGTGCCGGGCGAGTTCGCGGGGCAGGAGGTCGAAGATGGTGTCCGCATTGTGCGGGTCGTCATTGGAGCAGACGAGGCCGCGCGGTTTGTGCACGGCGAGGGTGAGGCGGGGCTGCGGGGTGCTCCGGATCTGTTTGCCGCCGGTGGTCACCTTGTCCACCCCGGGCACGACCTTTTGGCCGAGCTGGGCCGGCGCGCCGTTGACCCAGACCTCGCCTTGGGCGATCAGCGCCTCGGCGTTGCGCCGTGAGCACACGCCCGCGTCGGCGAGGAATTTTTGCAGGCGGATGGGTTCGGAAGCGCTCATGATGCCGGGGCAGTTGGCGGCAATTTTGTGCAGGGAGCAAGCCCGGTGGTGGGATGAAACTAAGGCTTGCGCGGCTTTGGGGCCGTGCGCTTCATGCGGCAGCCATGTCCGCCGTTGCCGACACCTCCGTTTACACCAAGGACAACCCGTTTCCGGCCAGGATCACCGAGAATCGCGTGCTCAACGGGCCGGGCTCGGCCAAGGAAACCCGCCATTTCGTCGTGAGTATCGCCGGCAGCGGCCTGACCTACAAGGCGGGCGATTCGCTCGGGGTTTATCCGACCAACCGGCCGGGCGAGGTGGATGAGATCATCGCCGCGCTCGGCGCCACCGGCGACGAACTTGTGACCCCGGTGCGCGCGCCCAACCCGCTGCCGCTGCGCTCGGCGCTGGCCGCCGGCCTGGATCTCGACGGACCGACCAGAAAATTTGTTGAGCTCGTGGCGGCCAAGGTGACGGAGGAGAAGCAGCGGGCCGAGTTGCAGACCCTGCTGGCGCCGGAGGCGAAGGAGCGGCTGGAGGCCTTTTTGTATGAGCGCAGCTTTGTGGATTTCTTGGTGGAATATCCCTCGGCCAAGTTTGCGCCGCAGGAATTTACCGGGCTGCTGCGCCGGCTGATGCCGCGGTTGTATTCGATCGCCTCTTCGCCCCGCGTCCACCCGCAGGAAATCCACCTGACGGTGGCGGCGGTCCGGTATCGCACGAACAACCGGGACCGGGTGGGGGTGTGCTCCACTTATCTTTCCGACCGGGTGACGGTGCAGGCCGACCCGGTGCCGGTGTTTGTGTCGCACTCGCATTTTGGCCCGCCGGAAGACCCGACGAAGGATTGCATCATGATCGGCCCGGGCACGGGTATCGCGCCTTTCCGGGCCTTTGTGCAGGACCGGGTGGCGGCCGGTGCCAGCGGGCGCAACTGGGTGTTTTTTGGCGACCAGCACCGGGCGGATGATTTTCTCTACGGTGACGAATGGCTCGATTATGCCGGCAAGGGTCAGGTGGCCCGGCTGGATCTGGCCTGGTCCCGCGATCAGGCGCACAAGATTTATGTGCAGGACAAAATGAAGGAAAGTGCCGCCGAGATCTGGCGGTGGCTGCAGGGTGGCGCATATTTCTACGTCTGCGGCGATGCCAAGCGGATGGCCAAGGATGTCGATCTGGCCTTGCACGAGATTGTCGCCCAGCAGGGCGGCATGGACACGGCCGCGGCCGCCGACTACGTCAAACAGTTGAAGAAAGAAAAACGCTACCAGCGCGACGTCTATTAAACCTCGAAAAACCATGAGCCTGACCTTCACCAATCGGACTGCCCTCGTCACCGGCGCCGGCCGCGGCATCGGCAAAGCCATCGCTGAGACCCTTGCCCGTCACGGGGTGACGGTTATCTGTGTTTCAAAATCAGCCGACTCGTGCGGAGCGGCGGCGGATGCCATCATCGCCGCGGGCGGCAAGGCGAAGGCGCTGGCGGTGGATGTGGCGGACGGCGCGGCCATCGCCCGGGCCGCCGAGGCGCTCCTCGCCGAGTTTTCGGCGATCGACATCCTGGTGAACAACGCCGGCATCACCCGGGACGGTCTGCTGTTCCGCATGAGCGAGGCGGATTGGAGCGATGTGATTAGCACGAACCTGTCCAGTTGCTTCCATTGGACCAAACACCTGGCGCGCCCGATGACGCGTGCGCGCTGGGGGCGCATCGTCAACATCACATCGGTCAGCGGCATCATGGGCAATGCGGGGCAGGCCAATTACTCGGCGGCCAAGGCCGGCATGATCGGCCTCACCAAGAGCCTCGCGCGGGAGTTTGCCGGCCGGAGCGTGACGGTCAACGCGGTGGCGCCCGGCTTCATCAAGACCGACATGACGACCGACTTCGTCAACAACCCCGAGGTGGCGGGCAAAGTGCTGGAGGCCGTTCCGCTCAAGCGTTTTGGCGAGGCCGCCGACATCGCCAACATGACGGCCTACCTGTGCGCCGAAGAGGCAAACTACATCACGGGCCAAGTTTTTACCGTTGACGGCGGCATGGCGATGTGAAGTCTCCAGAACCTAGGTATTTACCCACATGGCCGACACAAAAACCATCGAACAACGCGTTAAGGAAATCATCGTTAACCAGCTCAATGTTAACGAAGAGCAAATTACGCCGACTGCCTCGTTTCTTGACGATCTTGGCGCCGACTCGCTCGACACCGTCGAGTTGATCATGGCTTTTGAAGAAGAGTTCAAGGATGAGATCAAGGGTGAGATTCCGGAGTCAGACGCGGAGAAGCTGCAGACGGTCGGACAGGTCACCGATTACATCAAGGCCAAGGCCGGCAGCAACTGAGTCAGACGATTTTCGAGGCGCTCCGCCGGAATTTTTTAATTAAAATTCCGGCGGAGCGCCTTTTTGTTTTTTAAGAATCGTTCACCGTTAATCACTTCATGGATTCTTCCCCATCTCATCGTGTTGTTGTCACCGGCTTGGGTGCGGTCGCTTCCCTGGGCCATACGGTGGAGGCGTTTTGGAGCAGCCTGCTGGCGGGCCGCAGCGGCATCGACCGGGTCACGCATTTTGATCCGGCCCAGTTTGCGAGCCAGATCGGGGCGGAGGTTCGCGATTGGGATCCCGCACTGCACATGGATCCGAAGGAGGCCCGCCGCAACGACCGCTACACGCACTTTGGATTTGTGGCCGCCAAGCAAGCGGTCGCGGACGCCGGATTGCAGATGAGCGCGGAGGATGGGGACCGCGTCGGCGTGATCATCGGTTCGGGCATCGGCGGGATGAACACCTACGAATCCCAGCTGAAGGTGTTGATCGAGCGCGGGCCGCGGCGGGTGTCGCCGTTCACCATCCCGTCGCTGATCGGCAACATGTGCTCCGGGTTGGTGGCGATCGAACTCGGGGCGCGCGGCCCGAATTTTGGCATCGTCTCGGCCTGCGCCACCGGGACCCACGCTTTGGGCGAGGCCTGGCATGCGATCCGCCGGGGCGAGGCCGATGTGATGATTGCCGGCGGCAGCGAGGCGGCCATCACGCCTTTTTCCTATGCGAGTTTCTGCGCGATGAAGGCGATGAGCACGCGCAACGGGGAGCCGCAACGGGCCAGCCGTCCGTTTGACCTCAACCGCGACGGCTTTGTCATGGGCGAGGGCTCCGGCATCCTGGTGCTGGAATCCCTGGCGCATGCCCGGGCGCGCGGGGCGCGCATCTATGCCGAGATGCTCGGCTATGCGGCGACCTGCGATGCTTTCCACATCACGCAGCCCGATCCGGAAGGAAAAGGGCTGTCGCTGGCGATGAAGCGCGCCCTGCAAAGCGCGCAGGTGCGGCCCGAGCAGATCGACTACATCAACGCCCATGGCACCTCGACGCCCTATAACGACAAGTTTGAGACCATGGCCATCAAGCAGGTGTTTGGCGACCATGCGCGCCGGCTGGCGGTGAGTTCGACCAAGTCCATGACGGGCCACCTGCTCGGCGCCGCCGGCGGCATCGAGTCGGTGATCACGGTCAAGACCATCCAAACCGGCCTGATCCCGCCGACCATCAACCTGGAGGAGCGCGATCCGGAATGTGATCTCGATTATGTGCCCAATCAGGCGCGGCAGAAACCGGTCCGCATCGCGCTGAGCAACAACCTTGGTTTTGGGGGCCAGAACGCGGCCGTCGTGTTTGGCGCCTGCGCCTAGTCAGGGCGGGTCGCTGCGCTTCAGCCATTTTTCCAAGGTGGTGCGCAGTTCATCGTGCCGCAGGGGCTTGGCGAGAAAGTCGTCCATGCCGGCGGCGAAACAGGCCTCGCGGTCGGCTGGCATGACGTTGGCAGTGAGGGCGATGATCGGCAGATGCGCGCCCTGCAGATGCGCCCGGATCAACTTGGTCGCCTGAAATCCGTCCATGACCGGCATCTGGCAATCCATGATGACGGCGTCCCAGGTTTCTGCCTTGGCGGCGGCGAGTGCCGCGGCGCCGTCATCGACGACATGGCAATCGAGGCCCAGTCGCCGGAGCATGAGCTGGATCACCCGTTTGTTGGTGGCGTCATCTTCGGCCACGAGCACCCGGCCGCGCAGGGGCGGACGGGCGGCATGGGCCGGCGCATTGCTTGGCGCCGGCGCCTCGGCCTTGGGGTAAGTGATTTCAAAGCTGAACTCTGAACCGCGCTGCTCCTCGCTTTTCACGTTGATATCGCCCCCCATCAGCCGGACCAGTTGCTGCGAGATGGCGAGGCCCAGGCCGCTGCCGCCGAAGCGACGGGTGGTCGAACTGTCGCCTTGGGTGAAAGTTTGAAAGAGGCGGTGCTGGGTCTCCCGCTTCATGCCGATACCGGTGTCGCGGACCAGAAAATGGAGCGCCACCCGGGTCTGATCTTCGCGCACAACCGCCATTTCCAAGTCAATGGCGCCGCGTTCGGTGAATTTGAGCGCGTTGCCCGTGAGGTTGAAGAGGACCTGTTTGAGCCGCACGGCGTCGCCCAGCACAACGAGGGACGGTTCGGCGGCGATATGCAGATTGAGTTTCAGTCCCTTGGCCGCGGCGCCAGGCGCGAGTAGGGTTGCGATTTCGCGGACGGCGGCGCCGGGTTGGAAAGGGAGCGACTCAAATTCCACTTTCCCGCTTTCGATCCGGGAAAGATCGAGGATGTCATCGAGCAATCGCAACAGCGTCTCGGCGGAGTTGCTGGCGACTTCCGCGTGGCTCCGTTGCTCGGAGTTGAGGCGCGATTCCCGCAGCAACTGGAGCATGCCGATGACGCCGTTCATGGGGGTGCGGATTTCATGGCTCATGGTGGCCAGAAAATCGCTTTTCGCCCGGCTGGCGGCTTCGGCCCGGCTTTTGGCGAGCCGCATGGTCGTGACGAGATCTTCGTTCTCAAAGATCAGGCGGTAGAGCCGGCGCAGGTCGGTGTGGTGCAATTTGGCCGTGTTGAGCAGGAAAAGCGCGTAGGTGACGATGATGAGGGCCAGCGTCCATCCGCCGGCGGCCGAGACTTCGAGAAAGCGCACCACGAGCGGCGTGAGGGTGGTGATGATGTAGAGCCAGTAGCAGGCCATGGCCGGAGCCAGCGAGCGGGCGGCCCCGGCATTCATGCCGGCGATAATGATCATCAGGAGCAGTTGGGCGAAAACGTTGTCGGCCCCGAAAAACAGCCAGCCGGCCGCGCCCCACGCGAGGCCGGCGATGGTTACGCCGGCCAGAAATGCCGCGCGCCAAGCGGGCAGATCCTCGGAGGCCGGATTGCGCCGTTTGAAAGCGAGGTTCAGGCCGAGACGGGCGCAGGAAATGAGAAAGATGGCCGCAAACCAACCGCCGGTGGTGGTCCAGGCAAAATACTGGCCCACGCCAATGGCCAAAATCGCGGCGAGCACAAAGTTGGAAAACAACCCGAATCCCGCCGAACGGTAGAGCAGCCTGGTCAGCTCATCATTGACTTTGCGGGTGACGCCCGGATCGACCGCAAGGATGGGGCTGGGGGCGGCAGAAGCCATGTCCTGATTTGACGCAAAGTTCAGGCGCTAGGAAGCAGATTAATCCCACGGACCGTCCGACCAATCTGGCATGCGGCCGCAAAAAACCCGCGGCTGAAAAACCGCGGGTGGTTAAAAAAGGGGTCTTGGGACGGCTCAGGCTTTCTGGACCAAGCCGGCCTTGATCGCCTTGACGGAGACCAACATGCGCTTGGTGCCGCCATTGGGCAGTTTGACGCGGATGCGCTGCAGGTTGGGGCGGAACTTGCGCTTCGTGATGCTGGTCACGTGCGTGCCGATGCCGCCGCTCTTTTTGCTCTGTCCCTTGCGATTGATGGAGTTGCCTTTGACGGGGCGCCTACCGGTGATTGCACAAATTCTTGCCATGTTTTGAGTGGTTAAAGGGTTGGGAGTAAAGGGTGGCACTTGGTCGAAGCAAGGGGATTTTTTGCCGGCCGTGTCAGGACGAACGGAGGGCATGCAGCACTTGGAATTTATGCCCAAGATGCGTTGGGTGGATGAGTTGGGTGATGGCCAGTTTCCGTTGGGAGAGCGTGGCGGCCTCGGCGGCGATCACGGTTTGGAGGTGGTGGCCGGCGTGGCGGACGAAAAAAGATTCCTGCGATTCCACCTGCGGGAGCTGAAAGCTCTGCGCCGTAAGCTCGCGGGCGAGCCAGTCCCAACAAACATGACAGGTGAGGTCCTGTTCGCCGGGCCGGGCGAGCAAGTCGTTGCTTTGCCGGTGCTGGTGGTAGGCGCGGGCGGTGCCGGCAGGCAGCGAGCCGGTGATTTCATGCCAGGTTTTCCCGTAGTCGCAGGCGATCAGCAGGCCATGCCAAGGCTGGCTTGCGATCCTGCGCATCAGGACGGAGGCGGCGAGGGGAGCGTCAATCACATAGCCATCGGTGGCGTCTGCGGGCAATTCCACCGGCGAGGGAGCGGGCGGCAGGATGGTTTCGACAAGGGTTGCATCAGTCAGTTTTACGCCGAGTTCCCGCCAGGTGCCGTCCCGGTAAACATAGCGGTTGAAGGGTTGGGCGTCGAAGAGCTCGTTCGAGAAAACTATGAGCCGGCCTTTGAGATTGATCTCATCGCCAACACCGAGGGTCTGGGAACGGGCGAAAGGGTGGCTGACGCCTTGCAGGACGCCGGCACCGGGCTCGGCGCCGATCTCGAAGAATTCGTAGTCGCGGGGATTTTGGCCTCCCAAGAGTTGGCCGGCGGCGGCTGCGATCAGTTCGCCGAAGACCGGTCCCGCACTGGTGGCCGTGTAGAAATCGGTGCCGGGCTGGCGGCCGATCCGCCGGTGCGGACGGCGGTAATAGCCGAACTCCGGGTGATAGAGCGCCAGCTCCATGAACGCGGCGAAGCTCATAACCCCGGCGGCATCGGCGCGCGCCCGGAACGCCGCGAGGAACGCGGGCGGGAGCGGGGAGGCGGGACTTTCGGCTGATGAACCCATTTACAAAGCGAAGCAGATGCACACTGTCGCAGGCATGCTCAAACGCTTTTTCACGGTCGCCACGGGCGCGGTGCTGGGCACCTTGCTCTCCGCGGGTGCACTGCATCTGGCGTGGAGCTTCTGGCCGGACCGGCAGCTCAACCGGTCGGTGGACCAATTGCGGAACGTGCTTCGGCTGGTGGGCGACAATTATGTGGAAGCGGACCGGGCGGCCTACGAACGCCTGACGAAGGAGGCGGTCCAAGGGCTGGTTTCATCGCTGGATCCGCATTCCGCCTACTTGGATGCCGCCGATTATCAGATCTTGGAAAGCGATTTGGACGGGAATTTTGGCGGGATTGGCGTCCAGGTGGAAATGAGGGACGGCCGGGTCGTGGTCATTGCGCCGATGGCCGGCACCCCCGGTGAGCGCGCCGGCATCCTGCGCGGCGATGAGATTCGCGCCGTGGACCGGCAGGAGCTGGGGGCGACGGCCAGCATGGACGAAGTGATCAAGCAACTGCGCGGCCGGCCCGGCACCACCGTCAAGGTGGGCCTATACCGGCCGGAGACCAAGCAGCCGATCGAGGTGATCATCACCCGGGAGGTTATCCGGCAGCTTAGCGTGCGGGCGGCCGAGATGATCACGCCCGAGACCGGCTACATTCATGTCACGGATTTTTCCGCGCAAACGGTGAAACAGTTTCAAGAAGCGGTTGGGCAGCTGAAGGCCGCGGGCATGGAGAATCTGGTCCTTGATCTGCGCAACAACCCGGGCGGGCTGTTGCAGGCGGCGGTGGGCGTGTCCGAGGTGTTTTTCTCCCGCGACGAGCTGATCGTGTTTACCCAGGGCCGCCGGCCCGGCGACCGCGAGGAGTTTCGGGCAAAATCCCGGGGCGATGCGTTGGTGCTGCCGGTCATCGTGCTGGTGAACTCCGGCTCGGCGAGTGCGGCGGAAGTTGTCACCGGGGCATTGAAGGACACCGGCCGGGCCGTGATCGTGGGCGAGCGGACCTTTGGCAAAGGCTCGGTGCAGTCGTTGTTCCGGCTCAAACACGGTGAAGGTCTCCGGCTCACCACGGCCCTGTATTACACGCCCAACGGCACGAGCATTCACGAAAAAGGGATCGCACCCCACGTGGAGGTGATCATGTCGCCCGAGGAAGACAACCGGCTGCGGATCCAGCGCCTGCGCCAGGATATCCGCGATCCGGAGGAGTTTGCCCGGCGGTTTGGCTTCACCCCGATTGAAGACCGGCAGCTTCAGGTCGCGCTTGATCTGATCCGGGGCGGCCGGCTTTTGGCGCAGCGGGAGGCGGGAAACTGAAGCGCATGATCCTGGCCTTGGAAAGTTCCTGTGACGAGACCGCGGTCGCGGTGTTTGACCCGCAGACGGGGCTGCGCGGGGAATGGATTCACACGCAGTTGGCCGTGCATGAGCGGCATGGCGGCGTGGTGCCCGATCTCGCCGCGCGGGAGCATCTCCGGCATTTCGCCCCGCTGCTCGCGAAGGCCCAAGCTGCGACCGGATTTGACGGTGTTACCCGGATCGCGGTCACCAACGGGCCGGGACTCGCGGCCTGTTTGGCCATCGGGGTGGCGACCGCCAAGGCCATGGCGCTGGCCCTGCGGGTTCCGGTGGTGGGTGTGAATCACCTGCGGGCGCATGCTTTCTCGCCGTTCATCACGCGGCATGCACTGGCTCCCGAAATGTTTGCGGCCGATTTGAAGCAGTTGCTCCCGCACCTTTCCCTGATCGTGTCGGGCGGCAATACTTTGCTCGCCGTGATCGACCGCGATCTGCGCATCCGCGTGATTTCCTCGACCCGCGACGACGCTGCCGGCGAGGCGCTGGACAAAGGGGCCAAGTTGCTCGGGCTGGGCTATCCGGGCGGACCGCTGATCGAGTCCGCCGCGAGGGATGGTCGGAGCGATGCGTTCGATTTTCCCCGCGGCCTGGGCCGGCGGGATGAACTCGATTTCAGTTTCTCGGGCCTGAAGACGAGCTTGCGCTACACCTTGGAGAAAATGCCGGTCGCGGAGGTCGAAGCGCGGCGGGCCGATCTGTGCGCCAGTTACCAGCAGGCGGTGATTGATGCGCTTTTGCGCAAAACGTCCGCCGCGCTTGATCAGGGCGACTTTGCAAGCGTGGGGCTGTCGGGCGGCGTGGCCAACAACCGGTTGCTCCGGCAGCGGTTGGCGACGCTGGCCGAGCGGCAACGCCGGCCGTTGCTGGCGGCGGAGCCGCGGCACACCGGTGACAACGCGGGCATGATCGCGTTTGCCGCGTGGATCGACCGGCACGGGATCGAGACCGCGCCGGATTTCGGGCTGCCCATCCGCCCGGCCGCCGGCATCGCCGAGGCCGGCGGTTCGGTTCAGGAATAGTCGCGACGCAGATTGCTGGGCAGGATGCCGAGTTCCTCGCGGTATTTGGCGACCGTGCGCCGCGCGATGGTGAGGCCCTTTTCCTGCAGCTTGGCGACGATTTCCTGGTCGCTCAGCGGTTTTGAACGGTCCTCGATCGCGATGAAGTCCGCGATGAGTTCCTTGACACTGGTGTTGGAGACGGCTGCGCCGCCGTCGGCCTCGTAGCCCGTGGTGAAGAAAAACTTGAACTCGAAGATGCCGTGCGGGCTGCGGAGATACTTGTTGGCGATGGCGCGGCTCACGGTGGTCTCGTGCACGCCGACGACCTCGGCGACCTGTGTCATGGTCAGCGGCTTGAGCTGGGAGACACCGTGCTCGAAAAAGTCGGCCTGAAACTTGAGGATCTCACGCGTGATCCGCTCGATGGTGCGCTGGCGCTGTTCGATCGAGTCGATGAGAAATTTGCCCGACCGCATCCGTTCGCGCAGATAATCGCGCTCGTCCTTGGAGAGGGTGCCCTTCGCGATCATTTCCCGATACGTGTTCGAGATGCGCAGGCGGGGGATGTAGTCGCTGTTGAGGGTGATCTTCCATTCGTCGCCATCCTTGTAAACGGTGACGTCGGGCTCGACGACGCGGTTGCTGTCCTCGGTGAAACGCCGGCCGGGCGCGGGATCGAGCTTGCCGATTTCCTCGATGGCGGACTGCACGTCATCGGGGTTGGCGCCGAGCTTGCGGGCGAGTTCGGGGATGCGGCGGCGGGTGAGCAGGTCAAAGTGGTCGCGGAGGATGCGGGCGGCGAGGGAATTGGCCCGGCCTTGCAGGTCCAGTTGGTTCAGGAGGCACTCCTCAAGATTCAGGCTGCCAATGCCCGGCGGATCAAAGGTCTTCAGCGCGGCGTGGGCCTCCTGCATGGCTTCGAGCGGCAGGCCGGTTTGTAACGCGGCGTCCGCGGGGCTTTGGGTGAGGAAGCCGCGGTCGTCCAGGCTGCCGATGAGGTGCTCGATGGCGGCCAGCACCGGCGGCGAGACATCGAGCAGCTCGGCCTGGCGCATCAGGTGCTCCTGCAAGGAAGCCTCGCTTACCTGGGAATCGAGGAAGTGCTGGCGCTTTTCCGCGCTCTCGGCGGTGTAAGGCTGGTTGCCCCCCGCGTTGGCCATGTAATCGCGCCAGTCCTGGTCGAGTTTGCCAAGGATTTCGAATTCCTTGGTGAAATCCATCTCCTCGCGCCGGTCATCCGACTCGCTGCCGGTGTTTTCCTCCTCGGTCTTGGCGGGTTTTTCCAGACCCGGGGTCTCCGGCGTCAACTCCTCCAGCGTGGGGTTGCTCTGCAGCTCTTCCTGGATGACGGAACGCAGATCCTGCGCGGCGACTTGCAGGATCTTCAGCGAGTGTCGCAGTTGCGGCGCAAGGACAAGGGATTGTGTCTGGCGCTGGCGAAGGTCGTGACTAAATCCGGGCCCGCTCATGCACGAAGGGTGGGGGAAAGCGGTTCATTGGGATGGCGAGCTGGGGGAGCCGGGAGGATTGCTGGTGCGAAACGGCACGCCCGAGGGCACGGGGTTGCGCACTTCGAAAAGTTCCTTGATGTAGGTGCCCAGTTTTTCGTTGGTGGGCCCGTAGCCGTCGCTGTAAAGGTAGAGTTCGAGATCGGTCATCATTTCCGCGGCGGCCTGATAGCGTTTCTCGCGGTCGCGCTGCAGGGCCTTTTGGATGATGGCCTCCAGCCGTTCGTCGATGTCGGGCCGCAGGGTCGAGAACCGCGGGATGGGCATCGTGAGGATGTTGCGGCGCGACTGGGCGCGATCGGTTGAGCGGAAGATATTTTTGCCCAGCAGCAATTCCGTGAGCACGATGCCGAGCGGGAAGAGGTCGGCCCGGGCATCGGTGACGGCATAGCTGGCCTGTTCGGGGGAGAGGTATTCGTCCTTGCCTGCGATCACCTTGCCTTCCTCGTTATACATGAGGTCGAGGGCCTTCGCGATGCCGAAGTCGGTGAGCTTCACGTCGCCCTCGTAGGCGATCATGATGTTCTTGGGGCCGATGTCGCGGTGGACGATGTTGAGGTGCCGGCCGTCGCGGCCGCATTTTTCATGGGCGTAGGTGAGGCCGCGGGCGATCCGGGAGATGAGGAAGGCGGCGAGATCCACCGGGATGGTGCGTCGCATGGCCCGGTGCCGCTCCAGGAATTGCTCAAGGTTCACGCCGCGGACGAACTCCATCACCATGAAATACTGTCCGTTGGCCTGCCCGAGGTGGTAGGTCTGGACGATGTTGGTATGGATCAAATCCGCCACCAGCCGGGCCTCGCCGATGAAGTTTTTCTGGAATTCATCAATGGCCGAGTATTCCTCGCGGATGATTTTCACGGCCACGACCTTGCGGAAATTGCCGGCACCGAGCTGCTCGGCCTCGTAAACCAGCCCCATGCCGCCCTCGGCAATCTTGCGCACCATCTCGTATTGGATTTCGGCAAATACCTTGTTGGCGGAGGTCACGGCCGGAGCAAAGGATGCGGGCGAAGCACTGGCAAGCCGTGAAATTTTTTTCGGCCCGAATCCTGCTACAGGCCGGGTGACGGCCGGTTGACAGCGCCGGCCGCGTTCCTACGTTGCGGGCATGATCACGCTCACACCGCGCGCCGCGACGCAGATTCGCCAGATGCAGGCCGAGGCCGGTGCCCCGGGAAAACCGCTTCGCGTGCTGGTCGAAAGCGGCGGCTGTTCCGGCTTCCAATACGGGATGTCCTTCGACGAGCCCAAGGCCGACGACACCAAGTTGGAAAGCGAGGGCGTGGCGCTGGTCATCGATCCGGCCAGTCTCGCTTACCTGAACGGCAGCCGGGTTGATTTTGACGACGGCCTGCACGGGAAGGGCTTTGAGATCCAGAACCCCAACGCCCAGAGCACCTGCGGGTGCGGCAAATCCTTCAGTTGAGCCGGCTCATTTGACGGCTTCGTGCAGGGCGACGGCGCCAAAAGTCAGCCCGGTCGCGGTGACGGCCGTGTAGCCTGCACGCAGGATCTCGGCGGACAAGGCTTCGCGGCCGGGAAAGGCCTCGATGCTCTCGTTGAGGTAAACGTAAGCTTTCCGGTCTCCGCACAGCAGCCCGGCGACGACCGGCAAGATGTGGCGCAGATAAAACAGGTAGATCGGGCGAAACCAGCGGTCGGGCTGCGAGAATTCCAACACGTAAAGCCGGCCGCCGGGACGCAGCACCCGGTGAATCTCCGAAAGAGAGCGATGCCGGTTGGCCATGTTGCGCAAACCGAAGGCGATGCTGACCGCGTCAAAGGCAGCATCCGGCAGTGGCAGATTAAGCCCGTCGCCTTGGCTGAAAGTGACGTTCAGGTAGCGGCCGTGCTTGGCGGCTTTCTGCTTGGCCTCGGCTTCGTCGAGCATCGGTTGACAGAAGTCCATACCGATTATCTTTTTGGCTGACAATATATTGCGGCTGATGGCAAAAGCCAGATCGCCGCTGCCGGTGGCCAAATCCAACACCTGGGCGGGCTGGCTCAGCCGCATGGCCCGCACCAGCCGGTGTCGCCACCACAGGTCCAGTCCGCCGCTCAAGACCCGGTTGCCCACGTCATAGCGTCCGGCGATGCGGGCAAACATGGAATTTATCGTGGTCGGATCGGGCATGTGGGCTGAATCTGTTTACTGGCTTTTTATTCGCAAACCATTCATATTTATTGACGCAATCATAGAACTGAAAATAATTTAGCTCGTATCCCACTTCTCACAGCGAAAGGAAAATTATGTCCACCAACCTGACGAAACGTGAAATCGTCCTGGAAATCTACAAGAAGACCGGCTTTCCCCAAAAGCAGGTCGTAGATACGGTCCAGTTGACGCTCGACATCATCCAAAAGGCGTTGGCTGACGGCCGCAATGTCGAGTTGCGCAACTTCGGCGTGCTTGAGGTGCAGGTGCGCAAGTCCCGCATCGGCCGCAATCCGAACAAGCCCGAGGCCGAGGTGGTGATCCCGCAGCGCGCCGTGGTTAAGTTCAAATCCGGCAAGATTCTCAAACAACAGCTCAAGAAAATCGATCTGGGCAAGTTGCAGTCCAATCCGCCCACGCCTCCGGCCGCCTGAAGGCGGGTGGTTAAGCGGACGTTTGTTTTTGGCCGGGAAGTCCTCCCGGCCTTTTTATTTGGCCAAAATTATGGTCGCCCGCCGCAACCGGCTGCGCAATTTCCTGACTTCCATGCCCACGTTCCAAACCCTGCCCGGCTTCCGTGAGTTCTATCCCGAGGACCTCGCACGGAGAAATCATGTCTTCCGCCTGTGGCGGCAGACGGCGACGGCGTTTGGCTTTGCGGAATACGATGCGCCCGTGCTGGAGCCGTTGGATCTCTACAAGGCGAAGTCCGGCGATGAGATCGAGGGGCAGCTCTTCAGCTTCACCGACAAAGGCGGCCGCGAGGTCGCCCTGCGGCCGGAGATGACCCCGACGGTCTGCCGGTTGGTCGGTGCCAAGGCCAACGCGCTCAAGCGCCCGATCAAGTGGTTCAGCATCGCCGAGTTCTACCGCTATGAGCGCATGCAGAAGGGCCGCGGCCGCTGCTTCAACCAGTTCAACGCCGATATCTTTGGCGAAGCCGGCCCCGAGGCCGAGATCGAGCTGATCGCGTTGCTCGTGCAGTGCCTCACGGCCTTCGGGCTCACCGAGCAGGATTTTTACGTGCGCCTGAGCGACCGCAACCTGTGGTTCTACTATTTGGAAGCGCTCGGTCTCGACGAGCTGCGTATCCGCGGCGTGCTCGGCGCGGTGGATCGCTACGAGAAATACGGCGACGAGGCCTTCAAGGGCTACACGGAGCAGTTCGGCGAACTCGATGCCGGGGTCAAAGCCAAGGTGCTCGCGTTTTTGCAGATCAAATCGCTGGCCGCGCTGGAAGCGACGCTGGCCGCGCTGGGCGGTGAAAAATTGACCGGCCGGCTGGCCGACTGGCGCAAACTGCTGGGCGGGCTTGAGGCGATGGGCCTTGCGCGCTTCATCGAGGTGGACCTTGGCGTCGTTCGCGGGCTGGCCTACTACACCGGGTTTGTGTTCGAGGCTTTCGACCGCAAGGGCGAGCTGCGGGCCCTGGCGGGCGGCGGCCGCTACGACGATCTGGTGCAAAAACTCGGCGGTCCGGCCCTGCCTGCGGTCGGCTTCGCCATCGGCGACATGACGTTTTCCCTGCTGCTGGAGCAGCGCGGCTTGATGCCGGCCTTCGTTTCCGCGCCTGATGTGTATTGCGTGATCGGCGGCGAGGCGGAACGGCGCACGGCCTTTGGCGACATTCAGGCGCTGCGGGCGATGGGCTACCGGGTGGATTATCCGATGAAGGAGGTTCCCTTCGGCAAGCAGTTCAAGGCGGCGGCCGAATCGGGCGCAAAACTCGCGTTGATTTATGGTGCCGATGAAATCGCCAAGGGCGTTGTGAAGATCCGCGATCTGGCCACCCGCTCCGAGCGCGAGGTGCCGGCGGCGCAGCTCGCCGACACCGTGCGCGATTTCTTCAGCGCGGCCTGACGCGCAGGTTTTTGGGGCCGAAGGCGGCCGGCAGCAGTTGATCGAGCGTAGTCTCGATGCGGTCCGGGCCGTCGCACACGCTGATCACCCGGGCGGTGGGGCCAAACTCGTTGATGACCTGCCGGCAGGCGCCGCAGGGCGTCGTAGCGGTCTTGGTCGGCGTATAAACCGCGACGGCCCGCAGCACGCGTTCACCGGTGGCGACGGCGGCGAAGATCGCCGTGCGCTCGGCGCAGTTGCACAGCCCGTAGCTCGCGTTTTCGACGTTGGTGCCGGTAAACATTTTGCCCGACCCGGTCAGGATGGCGGCGCCGACGCGGAACTTGGAGTAAGGCGAATAAGAGCCCTTGGCCGCGGTGCGGGCGGCTCTCTCCAGACGACGCAGGGTGGCGGGGGCGAGGGTATCCGACATGGTTACAGGCCTAGTTCGGCTTTGACTTCGGCGAAAGCCTGAATCGCGCGATCCAGATCGGCCCGACTGTGGGCGGCGCTGACCTGGGTGCGGATGCGCGCCATGCCCTGCGGCACGACGGGATAAAAGAAACCGATGACATAGATGCCCTTTTCCAGCATCCGCGCGGCAAACTTTTGGGAGAGGGCGGCGTCGCCCAGCATCACGGGCACGATGGGGTGGGTGCCGGGACGAAGGGTGAGCCCGGCTTTGGTCAGACCTTCGCGGAAATACCGGGTGTTGGCTTCCAGTTTGTCGCGAAGCTCGGTCGAGCGGGTAATGAGGTCGAGCGTGGTGATCGAGGCGGCGGCGATCACGGGCGCGAGGGAGTTGGAAAACAGATAGGGGCGCGAACGCTGCCGCAGCAGATCGACGATTTCCTGCTTGCCGCTCACATAGCCGCCGCTGGCGCCGCCGAGGGCCTTGCCCAGCGTGCCGGTGATGATGTCCACCCGGCCCATCACGCCGCAGTGTTCGTGCGTGCCGCGGCCGGTCTTGCCCATGAAGCCGACGGCGTGGCTGTCGTCCACCATGACCAGAGCGCCGTATTTGTCGGCAAGGTCGCAGATGGATTTCAGGTCGGCAATAAAACCATCCATCGAGAAGACGCCGTCGGTGACGATGAGCTTGAAGCGCGCCTGCTTGGCGTCGGCCTCGCGGAGCTTCGCCTCCAGGTCGCCCATGTCGTTGTTTTTATAACGATAGCGCTGGGCCTTGCAGAGCCGGATGCCGTCGATGATGGAGGCGTGGTTGAGCTCATCGCTGATGACGGCGTCCTCGGCGGTGAGCAGGGTTTCGAACACGCCGCCGTTGGCGTCGAAGCAGGAGCTGTAGAGAATGGTGTCCTCGGTGCCGATAAAGGTGCTGAGCTTGGCTTCGAGCTCCTTGTGAATCTGCTGGGTGCCGCAGATGAAACGCACCGAGGCGAGGCCGTAACCCCAGCGGTCGAGCGTCGCGTGGGCGGCGGCGATGATCTCCGGATGATCGGCGAGGCCGAGGTAGTTGTTGGCGCAGAAGTTCAGCACCGCGCGGCCGTCGGCCACGCCCACTTGGGCGCGCTGCGGTGTGGTCAGCACGCGTTCGCGTTTGTAGAGTCCGGCGGTCTCGATTTCGGCGAGGGTTTTCTTCAGGTGGGCGAGGTAGGCGGGAGTCATGGTCAGTCCCAGTTGAGCACGATTTTGCCGCTCTTGCCGGAGCGCATGAGGTCGAAGGCGGCTTGGAAATCGGTGTAGGGGAAGCGGTGCGTGATGACCGGCGAGATATCGAGCCCGCTCTGGATGAGCGCGGTCATCTTATACCACGTCTCATACATCTCGCGTCCGTAGATGCCCTTGATCGTGAGCATGTTGAAAACGACTTTGTTCCAGTCCACCGCCGCCGCGCCGGGCATGATGCCGAGGAGCGCGATGCGGCCGCCGTGCGCCATGTTGTCGATCATGTCGTTCAGCGCGCGCGGATTGCCCGACATCTCCAGACCCACGTCGAAGCCTTCCTTCATGCCGATGGCGCGCTGCACGTCGCGGAGGTTTTCCTTGGAAACGTCCACGGTGCGCGTGGCACCCATGCGGGTGGCGAGGGCGAGACGGTCGGGGTTCACGTCGGTCACGACAACCTTGCGCGCGCCGGCCTGCTTTGCGATGGCCACGGCCATGCAGCCGATGGGGCCGGCGCCGGTGATGAGCACATCCTCGCCCACGAGGTCGAAGGAGAGCGCCGTGTGCGTGGCGTTGCCCAGCGGGTCGAAGCACGAGAGCACATCGAGCGGGATGGCCGGGTCCACATGCACGGCATTGCTGGCGGGGATGCAGAGATACTCGGCGAACGCGCCGTCGCGGTTCACGCCCACGCCTTTCGTGTCTTTGCAGAGGTGGCGGCGGCCGGCGAGGCAGTTGCGGCACACGCCGCAGACGATGTGGCCCTCGCCGTCCACGAGGTCGCCGGGCTTGTAGCCCTGCACGTTGGCGCCGACCTTTTCGATCACGCCCACGAACTCATGGCCGACGACCATGGGCGTTTTGATCGTCTTCTGCGCCCAGTCGTCCCAATTGTAGATGTGGATGTCCGTCCCGCAGATGGAAGTCTTCTTGACCTTGATCAGGACGTCGTTGACCCCGGGTTCGGGAACGGGGACCTCGGTCATTTGCAATCCCGGGCCGGGGCTGAGTTTGGCGATGGCGCGCATGGTTCGGGCGGGCATGGAGAATGGGTTTGGCGGCAGTGTGCCGGGATGGTGCGATGAAACAATCCCTAAGCCGGGAGCGACCGGCGGTCTTAGTTTCCGTAATGGCGGCGGTTACTCGGCAAATAGCTGTGCGCCTTCCAGGGCGAGCAGGCGGAGCTTGGTTTTGACGCCTCCCGGTCCGGAGAATCCGGTCATTTTGCCGTCACCCGCGACCACCCGGTGGCAGGGCACCAGCAGCGGCCAGGGATTGGCGCCGAGGGCCGTGCCGACCGCCCGGCTCACGGCGGGAGGCTGCCCGAGTTTCTGGGCAATTTCACCATAGCTGCACGTGGCTCCGGCTTTCACCTGCAGGGTGGCCCGGTAAACCTGCCCGGCGAAGTCGCCGACGGATTCAAAGGCATAAGGCAGATCGGAAAAATCCTGCAGTTCACCCGTAAGATGACGCTGCACCCGGGTGATGACGTTCGCGACCCAGGGAGGAATGGCGGCCGCTTCGCCGGACGCCGGGGGCAGCTGGAAACCGGTCAGCATGTCATCCTGCCAGCTGATGCTGCAGGTTCCGAGCGGGGTGGGGAAGGCGGCGGTGGGCATCGGGTATGGGTTTGCAAGATGGCGGGATTAGCTGTCCTTTCAACCGCTCTTCCATGGAAAACCGTTTCTACAACGCCTTCGACGCCGCGTCGTTTGGCGGTCGGCGCACCTCCGATTACCGCAACCCCTTTCAGATCGATCGCGACCGGATCATCCACGCCCACGCCTTTCGCAAGCTGCAGTCGAAGACACAGGTGTTTCTCTCGGGCGAGTATGACTTCTACCGCACCCGGCTGACCCATTCCATTGAGGTGTCACAGATCGGACGTTCCATCTGCCATTTCCTGCGGACACGCGGCGGGCCGCTGAAAGCCGATTTCTACATCGACAGCGACCTCGTGGAGGCGGTCTGCCTCGCGCACGATCTCGGTCATCCGCCTTTCGGGCATTCGGGCGAACGCACCCTGCAGGAACTCATGATGAAATGGGGAGGTTTTGAGGGCAATGCGCAGACGCTGCACCTGCTCACCGAGACGATCTTCCAGAACGAGTCCGGCGTGCGCGGGATGCGGCCCACCCGGGCACTGCTCGACGGCGTCCTGAAATACAAGCTGCTCTTCGGCGAGTGGGCCCGTCCGCCGCAGAACCACTTCCTTTACGACGCGCAGCGGGTTTACCGCGATTTCGTGTTCGACGGTGCCGCCATTCCGCGCCCGTTGCGCCAGGGTGAGGCGCTCAACCAGTTCAAGAGCATCGAGTGCCAGATCATGGACTGGGCGGACGACGCGGCCTATTCGCTCAACGACATCGTGGACGGGGTGAAGGCTGGCTTCCTGACCGTGGAAAAAATCGAGGACTGGGCCCACGACCAGACCATCGGCCCCGCGGAACAGGGCCACCTAGACCGTCTGTTGCAGGCGATCCGCACCGACCGGCTGGAAGGCGTGTTTGGCGCGCGCATTGGCGGCTTCATTCAGGCCTGCCGCCTGCGGGAGCGGGAGAATTTTATGGCCGCCAAGACCAACCGTTATCGCTACGAACTCGTGGTGGACGAGGTGGCGCAGCGCGAGGCGCTGTTCTTCAAGCAAATGGCCAACGACATCATCTTCGAAAGCCCGCAGCTCCAGCAATTGGAGCACAAGGCCCGGCGGGTGCTTTTCGACCTTTGGGACGCCATCTGGCGCAATTACGTCGAGAAGGGCCCGCGCGTGATCAACATCCTGCCCCCGCAGGTCGGCCGGTTGATCGACTCCGCCAAGACCCGTCCGGCCAAGGCACGCCGCATCTGCGACTACCTCTCCGGCCTCACCGACGGCACTGCCGTGCGCATCTACCGCCGCCTGTTCGACCCCGAGTTTGGCAGTTTCCGGGATTTGAGCTGAGGGCGTTTTGCGTCACGCAAACACGCCGCCGCCGAGCAGGCGTTCGCCGTCGTAGAGGGCCATGATCTGGCCTGGGGCCAGGGCGCGCTGGGGCTGGTCAAACGTGATTGCGGCCGTGCCGTCGGCGGAGGGGTTGAACTCGATCGCCACGCGGGGATCGCGGTAACGCACGCGGCACTCGATGCGGCATTTTTTCGCGATGGGCTCACCGATGAAACTGAGGCCGTGGACGCGACACTCGGAGGTCCACAGCCCGGGCGCGGCGGGTCCGTCGAAAGCCACCAGCAGCGCGTGATCCGCGGCGCGTTTGCCCACGACAACGTAGGCTTCATGATCGGTGTTGGAGGGAATGCGGATGCCCTTCCGCTGGCCGATGGTATAATAATGCAGCCCACGGTGCTCGCCCAGCACGCGCCCGTCGGTGGCGCGGATGATCGGGCCGGGATGCTCCGGCACGTAGGTTTTCAGGAAGTCGGCCATCTTCACTTCACCGATGAAGCAGATGCCTTGGCTGTCTTTCTTGTCGGCGTTGGGCAGGCCCGCTTCGCGGGCGAGCCGGCGGAGATCGGGCTTGGGCAGATCGCCGATTGGGAAGCGGGCGGCGCGGAGCTGGGCTTGGGAGAGCAGCGCGAGGAAGTAGGATTGGTCCTTGTTTTTGTCCGCGCCCTCCCAGAGCTGGAATTCGGCTTCGGTGGGTAGGGGCCGATCCCCGAGCAGCCCGCCCGGAGGTCGGGCCCTACCTTTTATCTCCAATCGCCGCGCGTAGTGTCCAGTTGCCACGGCCGCAAAGCCCTCGGCCTGTGCGTAGCGGAGGAACACGCCGAACTTCATCTCGCGGTTGCACATCACGTCGGGATTGGGCGTGAGGCCGCGACGGTAGCCGTCGAGCAGGTAGTCCACCACGAGCCGGCGGTAGTCCTGCATGAGATTCACGATGCGGAACTCGATGCCGAGCCGGTCCGCCACGGCGCGGGCGTCCTCGATGTCCTGCATCCACGGGCAATGGCCGATGACATTGTCCTCGTTGATCCAGTTCTTCATGTAGGCGCCCACGATGTCGTGCCCCTGTTGCTTCAGCAGCAGGGCGGCGACGGAGCTGTCCACTCCGCCCGACATGGCGACGAGAATTCTTTCCCGGGCGGGCATGGCATCAGCGACGCGGCGGGCCGTGGTTTTGTCAAACCGCGAGCATGGGCACGCTGCGTGCTTGCTGCGGGTGGCGCCGCGGCGCATTTTCACCCGCCCATGAAGCAAGAACTGCCCGTCCGTGCCTGGCTCGAATCCCCCAAGTCGGGGTGCATCGAGTTTCCGCGCGACTGGCGGGACAGCGAGGTGCCGGCCGTGCGGTTGGTCGGGCGCGGCAAGGTGCGGGTTTTCGCCTCCTTCGATCGCGCGCCGCGGCACGCGGCGGCGCGACGCTACGGCTATTTTGTCAACGAGCACGGCGACATGGTCTTTGCGCTTTCACCCGAGGCGACGGCGGAGAAGGCGGTCTATGTCGCGGGTGACTTCAACGGCTGGCAGGAGGCCGTGGGTCGCGAGGAATGGCGGCTGCAGCCGGGGGAACTCGACGGCGTGCCGATGCTGCTGTGGACCGGGCCGGGCGTGCGTTTCTTCGGGGAAAGCCCGCCGCCGCGCTTCAAATTCGTGACCGGCGAGCATCAGTGGCTGCGGCTGCCGGACAATGCGCCCAACGCCGTGGGCGATACCGACGGCCACATGAATCTGGTGGTCGCCCCGGAGATCACAGGCCGGCAGCTTTTTCGTTTTACCCTGGCGAAGCCGTTGGATCTCTCGGTGGCGTGGACGGTGGCGCCGGCCGGGGCCGACGCCGAGGGCGTGCCGCTGGAGCCCGGCGAGTTCTTTTTCTCGGTGGCGACGGAGTTGCCGCTGGGTGCATTGGTCGGGGAGGGGAGCACCGTATTCCGCATCTTTGCGCCCCGCGCCCGCTCGGTGCGTCTGCTGTTGGCGCGGGATCAGTCACGGTTGGAGAAGGTGAAACCCATCGACTTGGTCCAGCTTGAGGACGAGCCGGCGGTGTGGGAGGTGACCGTGGATGGCCGCCACCACGGTTGGTTTTACTGGTATCTGCTCGACGGGCCGCGCGACTCCACGGCCCAGTTTGACCCGAACCTTCGAGTGCTCGACCCCTATGCCTTGGCGGCGGTTTGCCACACGGGTCCGGGCATCGTGTTCGACCGGGCTGCGCTCGGCGCGGGTGATCGCACCTTCAAGACCCCGGCGTGGCAGGATCTTGTCATTGCCGAGGCGCACGTGCGCGATTTGGCCGCGCGGGCGCCGGTGGCGGCGACCGAAGAGGAGCGCCTGGGCTTCAGCGGCCTGCGCAAATGGGTCGAGAGCCCGGAATTTTACCCCGGTCAGCTCGGCGTGAATTGCATCGAGCTCCAGCCCGTGCAGGAATTCGACAACCGCAGCCGCGAGGAGTATCACTGGGGCTACATGCCGGTGAACTGGTTCGCCCCGGCGAGCGCCTACAGCCTCGATCCACTGAAGGCCTCGGGTATCGCGGAATTGCAGGCCTTGGTGGCGGCGTGCCATCGCCGCGGGCTCGCGGTGGTGCTTGACGTGGTTTTCAACCATGTCGGGGAACCGGCCCACCTGCTGCACATCGACAAGCTCTACTACTTCGAGCAGGACGCGGCGGGGCGGCTCGCCAACTGGAGTGGCTGCGGCAACGACATCCGCACCGCCGCGGCCATGACGCGGCGTCTCATCATCGACAGCTGCTTGCACCTGATCGAAACCTTTGGCGTTGACGGTTTCCGCTTCGACCTTGCCGAGCTGCTTGGCGTGAAGGCGCTGCGCGAGATCGAGGCCGCGCTCAAGCGCGTGAAGCCCGACGTGATCCTCATCGCCGAGCCCTGGAGCTTCCGCGGGCACATCGCCGGCGCGCTGCGCGACACGGGCTGGACCTCATGGAACGACGGCTACCGCGATTTCCTGCGTGAATTTGTGCGCGGCGGCGGCACGGCGGCGGCGTTCGAGTATTATCTCCGGGGTTCGCCGTGGTATTGGGCCAAGTGGCCGGCGCAGACGGTGAACTACACCGAGTCGCACGACGACCGCACCTGGATCGACGGGATCACGGAGAACCCCGACGGCAACGGCCAAACGCCCACGCCCAACGACCGCCGGCGCACCCATCTCATGGCGGCCATCCTCTTTTCATCCATCGGCATTCCGATGATTGCTGCCGGGCAGGATTTTCTGCGCTCCAAGCAGGGCGTAAACAACACCTATCAGCGCGGCGACCTCAACGCGCTCGATTACCGTCGCCTCTTCCGGTTCTCCGGGACGCACGCCTACTTCGCCGACTGGATTGCCTTCCGGCGCGGCGACACCGGCCGGCTCCTGCGGCATTGGTCGCGCCCGGGGGAGGGGTTCTTCCGTTTTTTCAACGCCCCCGATACCACCGCCGTCGTGGTGCTCTACAATGCCGACCGCTCCCAGGGCCCGGGGCAGCTGTTGTTCGCGGTGAATCCGACCGGGCATGACGCCGTCGTTCCGCTGGGAGCCGCGGTGCCGGCGGCGGCGCGGTGGCGGCAGCTGGCCGACCACGAGCGGTTTTTCTCCGGGCACGGTGCCCGCCAGCCGGTGGAAGCGGATCTTTTTGTGCCCGCCTTGGGCTGCGGGCTTTGGGCGGGAGAGTAGGGGATTTACGACCATGACACATGCCGGGCCAAAACCCCCTTGCATCCATCCGGACCGCCTGTTGATTTGAACCGTTTCCGCGCTCGCGCGGAGGTATTCCCTTAAACCAGCAAACAACACCAAACCGGACACTCCCATGGCAGTTAAAGTCGCTATCAATGGTTTCGGCCGCATCGGCCGCCTCGTATTCCGCGCCCTGTGCGAACAGGGCCTCCTCGGCACGACCCTCGACGTCGTCGCCGTCGGCGACATCGTGCCGGCCGACAACCTCGCCTACCTGCTCAAATACGACTCCGTCCAGGGCCGTTTTAACGGCACCGTGGGCTCTAAAAAGTCGTCGCCCGACAAGGCCGAGGACGACGTGCTCGTGGTCAACGGCCGCGAGATCGCCGTCGTCAGCGCCAGGACCCCGGCCGAGCTGCCGTGGGCGAAGTTTGGGGTGGACCTCGTGATCGAGTCCACCGGTCTTTTCACCGAGGCCGAGAAGGCCAAGGGCCATATCACGGCCGGCGCCAAGAAGGTCATCATCTCGGCCCCCGGCAAGGGCGAGGACATCACCATCGTGATGGGTGTGAACGACGACAAGCTCGACCTCGCCAAGCACAGCATCATCTCCAACGCCTCCTGCACCACGAACTGCCTCGCGCCGGTCGTGTCCGTGCTCCTCAAGGAAGGCTTCGGCATCGAGGAGGGTCTCATGACCACGGTCCACTCCTACACCGCCACGCAGAAGACCGTGGACGGTCCCTCCAAGAAGGATTGGAAGGGCGGCCGCACCGCCGCGCAGAACATCATCCCGGCTTCGACCGGCGCCGCCAAGGCGACCGCGCTCGTGTGCCCCGAGGTCAAGGGCAAGCTCACCGGCATGTCCTTCCGCGTGCCGACCCCGACCGTCTCGGTCGTGGACCTCACCGTGAAGACCACCAAGGAAACCTCCTACAAGGAGATCTGCGCCGCGATGAAGAAGGCCAGCGAGACCTACCTGAAGGGCATCCTCGAATACACCGAGGACGAGGTGGTCTCCTCCGACTTCATCCACTGCCAGGCCTCGTCGATCTTCGACGCCGGCTCCGGCATCGAGCTCAACAGCAAGTTTTTCAAGCTCGTGAGCTGGTATGACAACGAGTGGGGCTATTCCAACCGCGTCGTCGATCTGACCAAGAAGATCGCGGCGAAGCTTTGAGTCTGGCCGACATCACGGCCACGGAGGCGCGAAGACACGGAGAATTGAAATTCTCCATGACTCCGTGTCTCCGTGGCTGATTTATTTCCCATGCCCAAGTTCAAATCCATCCGCGACCTCGCTCTGAACGGCAAACGCGTCCTCATGCGCGTGGACTTCAATGTCCCGCAGGACAAGGCCACCGGCGCCATCACCAACAACCAGCGCATCGTGGCGGCCCTGCCCACCATCCGCCACGCCCTGGAGCAGGGTGCGTCCGTGGTGCTGATGTCGCATCTCGGCCGGCCCAACGGGCAAAAGGTGGCCAAGTATTCGCTCCGCCCGGTGGCGGTGGAGCTGGCCAAATTGCTCGACCGCCCGGTGCGGTTTCTCGACGACTGTGTCGGCCCGGCGGTTGAGGCGGCCTGCGCCGGACTGAAGCCCGGTGATGTCGTCCTGCTGGAGAACCTGCGCTTCCACATCGAGGAGGAGGGCAAGGTGAAGCACGAGGACGGCACCTCGACCAAGGCCGACCCCGCTGCCGTCGCGGCCTTCCGGGCCTCGCTGACGAAGCTGGGCGATGTCTTCGTCAACGACGCCTTCGGCACCGCGCACCGTGCGCACAGCTCCATGGTCGGCGTTGCGTTGCCGGACAAGGCGGCCGGCTTCCTCATGGAAGCCGAACTCAAGGCCTTCGCCGCCGTGCTCGACCATCCGTCTCGCCCGCTGCTGGCCATCCTCGGCGGCGCGAAGATCGCCGACAAGATTCCCCTCATCAAAAACCTCATCGCCAAGGCGGACGAGATCATCATCGGCGGCGGCATGGCCTACACCTTCAAAAAGGTCGTCGATGGCATGGCGATCGGTGACAGCCTGTTCGATGCGGAGGGCGCGAAGATCGTGCAGGAGCTTGTCACCCAGGCCCGAGCCAAGGGGGTGAAGCTCATCTTCCCCGTGGACTATGTGTGCGCCGACAAGTTCGACCCGGCGGCGAACACACAGCCCGCCACCGATGCCACCGGCATCCCCGCCGGCTGGCAGGGTCTCGATGCCGGTCCCGAGTCCATTGCGCTCTACCGTGCCGCCATCCTCCGGGCCAAGACCATCGTTTGGAACGGCCCGGCCGGCGTGTTCGAGTTTGAGAAATTCGCCGGTGCCACCAAGGCCATGGCCACAGCCGTGGCCGAGGCCACCGCGCAGGGTGCGACCACGGTGGTCGGCGGCGGCGATACCGCCACGGCGGCCAAGAAATTCAAGGTGGCCGACAAGGTCACGCATTGCTCCACCGGCGGCGGCGCCAGCCTCGAATTTCTTGAAGGCAAGGCCCTGCCGGGCGTCGTTTATCTCGAAAGCTAAAAGAAGATTGGCCACGGCGACGCGGAGACACAGAGTCGGGCATTCAAACTGCTCTGTGGCTCCGTGCCTCCGCAGCAAACCATTCCCATGACCCTCCGCAAAAAACTCATCGCCGGTAACTGGAAGATGAACAAAACGCCGTCCGACGGCGTGGCGCTCGTCACCGAACTCGTGGCCGCCATCGGCAAGCAGACCGAGGTCGATGTGGTCGTGTGTCCGCCGCTCACGGCTTTGGAGTCGGTCGGCCGAGCGCTGGAGGGTTCTATCCTCAAGCTTGGCGCGCAGAACATGCATTTCGAAGCCAGCGGCGCCTTCACCGGCGAAGTGTCGGCCCCGATGCTGCGCGCGCTTTTTGCCACCCACGTCATCCTTGGCCACAGTGAGCGCCGCGCCCTGTTCGGCGAGAACGACGCTTTCATCAATCAGAAGGTCATCGCGGCCCTGAAGAACCAGTTGCGGCCGATCCTCTGCGTGGGCGAGACGCTCGCCGAGCGCGAGGCCGGCAGCACGCTCAAGGTGGTGCAGACCCAGTTGGAAGCGGGCCTCGACGGCGTGGGCAAGGAGCAGGCGCCCGGCGTGATCATCGCCTACGAGCCGGTCTGGGCCATCGGCACCGGCAAGGTGGCGACCTCCGACCAGGCGCAGGAGGTGCATGCCTTTATCCGCGGCCTGCTCACCAAGCTCTTCGGCGAGGCCGTGGCCCAGAAAGTCCGTATCCTTTACGGCGGCTCGATGAAACCGGCCAACGCCCCCGAACTGCTCGGCCAAAAGGACATCGACGGCGGCCTCATCGGCGGCGCGAGCCTTGAGGCCCGCAGTTTCGTGGACCTTGTCAAAGCCGCCGCCGAGGCGAAGTGATCGCCTGGATCAGCGTGCGCGGCTGGCCATTGAGCTGATCAATGCCGCAAGAAACCCGGTGTCGCCGGGCAGTTGCCGGAACGCTAGGAGAGCCCGGTTGCTGTGTTCAGATGCCAGTGCCCGCGATTTTTCCAGGCCGTGCAGTTTCACGAAGGTGGTCTTGTCCGCCTTGGCGTCCTTGCCCGCGGTTTTGCCGAGGGTCGTGGTGTCGACGGTGGCGTCGAGCACGTCGTCGATGATCTGGAAGGCCAGGCCGAGGTGCCGGCCGGCGAGCCGTAGGGAGTTGAGGTCGTCCTCGTTGGCGCGGCCGATGAGTCCACCCATGACGAGCGCGGCTTCCAGCATCGCGGCGGTTTTGTTGAGGTGGATGAACTCGAGCTCCTCGTTCGTGGCGTTGGCCTGCTTCTCGGCGAGCAGGTCTGCCATCTGGCCGCCGATGAGGCGGCGGCTGCCGGCGGCGTCGGCCAGTTCGCGGATGAGGGCGTGGGCCAGCGCGGGCTGGTCGGCGTAGGCGACGGCGAGGAGGCCGAAGGCATGCGTGAGGAGGGCGTCGCCGGCGAGCAGGGCGGTGGCTTCATCGAACTGCCTGTGCGCGGTCGGCCGGCCTCGGCGCAGGTCGTCATTGTCCATACAGGGCAGGTCGTCGTGGATGAGCGAGTAGGTGTGCAGGCATTCGATGGCTACGGCGGCGGGCAAGGCGTCAGCAATTTTCGATTTTGGATCCGCCTTCGCCAAGGCTGCGGCGGACAGGTTCTCGATTTTCGATTGTGCGTTGCTGACGAGATCGGAGACCGCAAGGATGAGGACCGGGCGGAGTCGTTTTCCGCCGGCCTGCAGGCTGTAGCGCATGGCTTCGTGCAGCCGGGCCGGCCGGGTGTTGGCGGCGGGCAGGTGTCGGTCCAGCCCGCTTTCGACCCGGGCGACGTATTGTTGAAGCGTGGCGGCAAAGTCCATCACCCCTTGCGTGCGCGAAAACTTCCCGCGGTGCAATCCCGCTGCGCCAGAAGAATCTCGCCTTCGCCCGGCACTTCCGCCTTTCTCCGGGGAGCTTCCCATTCCCCATGGCCAAAAAAATCGATCGTGCGCTTTACGGACCCAGTATGACGGAAGTCGTGCTGGGTGCTTTCCTGAGCATCATCCTGGGTATTCTGCTCGCGGCCCTGTATCTGGTCACGAAGCCCGTGGAGACGGCGCGTGAGCTGCCCAAGGAGCCAGTGCCCGGCGTGGTTTACTTCCTCGAAGGCAGCAAAGATTCGAACAAGGGCCGGTTTTGGAACGTGAAGCAGCAGCAGCTGGTTTCCGGTCGGGCGGTGACGCTGATCGAGGATGAGCTGAACGCCGCCGCCGCGGGGCTGAAACCGCCGGCACCCAAAAAAGGCGAGGAAGCGACGGAGGCCAAAAAATCGGCGCTGAGCGTTGGGACGGCAAATTTCCGGGTGCGCGAGGGCGAGCTGCAGGTGGGCGTGCCCCTGACGCTGAACACCTTTGATCTCGGCCTCAGTGCGATCGTGCAGGCGCGGGGTGTTTTTGAGAAACGCGGCGATCAGCATGCGTTTGTGCCCTCGACCCTGCTCGTGGGTTCGTGCCGCGTGGAGAAACTGCCCTTTGTGTCGTCCTACGTGATGGGCCGGGTTTACTCCGCTTTCACCGTGCCGGAAGAGCTGGGCGCGGCCTTGGCCAAACTCAGCGAGGTGAGCCTCGACGGCGCGCAGTTGCGGCTGACGCCCTGAGTGACGCTTGCCAGCGGCCGGTCGCGCCGCGATTCTCCCGGGCGTGTCCAAGAGCCTGAAAAACATCAGCATCGTGGCGACCGCCACGGTGGCTTCGCGGGTGCTCGGGCTGGTGCGGGAGATTTTCACGGCGGCGGTCTTCGGCACGGGTGCGTTGGCTTCGGCGTTTGTCACCGCGTTCACGCTACCCAACCTTTTCCGGCGCCTGCTGGGTGAAGGCGCTTTGACGGCGGCCTTTGTGCCAACTCTCACGGAGGAATTGCAGCAAAGCCAACGCGCGGGCGCCTTCCTGCTGGTCAGCCAGGTGGCGTCGTGGCTGCTGGTCGTTACGGTGTCGCTGGTGGTGCTCGCGATGCTGCTGCTCGCGCAGGCCGGCTGGTTGCTGCCGCTGCTGGGCGAACGGCTGGCGGTTGGGACGCTGGATCGCCTGGTGCTCGGCGCCCAGCTCGCGGCGATTCTGTTTCCTTACATGGTGTTCGTTTGCCTGGCTGCGGCCTTCAGCGCGGCTTGTCAGGTGCTGGGCCGTTTTACGGAACCCGCGCTCTCGCCGGTGTGGCTCAATCTCAGCATTCTTGCCGCCTTGGGGTTCGGCGCTTGGTGGGCCTGGGATCAACCGCAACGCATGCACCTGCTGTGCGCGGGTGTGCTGGTGGGTGGGTTTCTGCAGATGGCGGTGCCGGCAGCGGTGCTGTGGCGCGAAGGTTGGCGGCCGGGCTTCGATTTGCGGATGAACGATCGCGTCCGTGCCATCGTCCGGCTGATGGGACCGATGGTCATCGGCTCGGCGATCTATTTGGTCAATATGGCGATCTCGCGGTTTCTGGGCCTGTCGCTCAACGAGCAGGCGGCGACGATCATCAACCTCGCCACGCGGGTGATGGAGCTGCCCATCGGGATATTTACGGCGGCGGTCGCGACGGTGGTGTTTCCGCTGATCGCACGGCATGCGGCAGAGGGACGGTGGGAACGGTTGGGTGAGGATTACCACAAGGGGCTGCGGCTGGTGCTGGTGCTCAACGTGCCGGCCGCCGTGGGGCTCGCGGTGTTGAGCGAGCCGATCACGCGGCTCCTTTTTCAGCGCGGGGCCTTTGGGGCAGGGGATACGGCATTGATGACGCCGGTGCTCGCGGTCTATGCGCTGGGCTTGCCGTTGCTGTCGTATGTCACGGTGGCCCTGCGCGGGTTTTACGCCGTGCGCGATACCGCCACGCCGGTGCGGGCGGCGGCGTGGAGTTTTGTCGTCAATCTCGGCCTGAGCCTGTTGTTGATGCGCTGGTTTTCGACCGTGGGATTGGCCGCAGCCGGCACGATCGCGGTGGCGGTGCAGGCCTGGTATCTGCAAACGCGCTTGCAGCGCCGGCTGCCGGCTTTGGGCTTCGGCCCGTTGCTTTCCAACCTCGGCAAGATTGGTTTGGCCGGCGCCCTGATGGGCGCGGCCGTCTGGGCCGGCTGGCGCTTTCTGGGCGGGCTGACCATAAATGAAAGGACCGCCGACCTGCTGGCCGTGGCCGGGCTTGTGCCTTTGGGCGCGGCGTTTTACGCCGGCCTGCTCTGGGTGCTGAAGATCGAGGGCCGGGCGGAACTGGAACTGATCCTGCAAAAAATCCGCGGCCGGGCGGGCGGGCGCTGAACAACCATGTCCGCACAGCGCAAACGCGATTGGTTCACCCCCGCCATGCTGCTGGCCGTGGCGCTGGCGTGGGTTTTTCCCCGGCTGGGTGCGGGCGACGGCCCGCTGCCCGTGGCGCTTTTGGTGAAGCTCGGGGTGGCGCTGATTTTCTTCCTTTACGGCCTCACGCTCTCCTTCGCGGCGTTGCGGGCCGGGGCGCTGCACTGGCGGCTGCACCTGCTGGTCCAGGGCATGACCTTTCTGGCGCTCCCGCTGCTCGGGCTGGGGATCGCGGCGGCTACCGCCGGCCGGATACCCGCGGATTTGCGGCTGGGCATCGTGTTTCTCAGCGTGCTGCCCTCGACGGTGTCCTCCGCCGTGGCGCTGACGGCGGCGGCGGGCGGGAACGTGGCGGGGGCGGTGTTCAACGCCACGGCATCCAGCCTGCTGGGCATTGTGCTGACGCCGCTGTGGCTGGGATTCTACCTGAAGACGGGCGGGGATGCCGGGCCCATTCTGCCGGTGATCCTCAACCTGATCTGTTGGTTGCTGCTGCCGATGGTGGCGGGGCAGTTGTGCCGGCTCTGGGCGGCGGACTGGGCGGCGCGCCACAAGCCGCGTCTGCAGGTCGCGGACCGGCTGGTCATCCTGATGATCATCTACACGTCGTTCTGCGACTCCGTGCAGAACGGCGTCTGGCAAGGGCGCGGCGCCGGCGAATTGATCCTCGTCCTGGGTCTGACGGTGCTGCTGCTCAGCCTTGCGCTTGGGTTGGTTGACCGCGGCGGGCGCTGGCTGGGCTTTGGCCGGGGTGACCGGGCGGCGGCGTTGTTCTGCGGTTCGCAAAAGAGCCTGGCGGTGGGCGCACCGATGGCGGGCCTGCTCTTTGCCGGGCAGCCGGTGCTCGGCAGCGTGTTGCTGCCCGTGATGATCTATCACATGCTGCAGTTGCTGGTCGCCGGCTGGCTGGCGGCGCGTTGCGAGGCAGGCTTTGCTTCAAACGGACGAAGCCGGGATATCAGCGCCTGACGGATGGAAGACCGTCAGCAGTGACGATCTTCAACCAGCGTTTGCGCAGGTCGGCCTGCATGGCCTCCACCCTGCGGGCCAGTTCCACGTCTTGAACTTTTACGGTGTAACCATACGGGGACAGCACGGGGTGCGCCTGCTCCCGGTAAACCGCCAACAACGAGGGCAGCAGTTCCTGATAGCTGGCGAACACGTGTCTGATGCGCGCCAAGCTCGGATAAGATGGATCAAGCGACAGGGCCGTGACCAGCGAGTCCTCAAGCCGTTCCACGACGCTTTGCGTCTTGTAGATGAAGGCGAGGGCGTTGGCGTCCCCGATGGACAGATGCTCAAGCGCTCGGTTGTTGAGCAACATCTGGTAGCTGGATGAGCGCAGCATGGCCGGCTCAAAACCCCGCCATTGCGGGGATTCGTAAACCGTCTGCATGTTCGGCGGATTGTGTTCGGCCAGCCAAGCCAGGATTCCGCGGTGATAGACGAACGCAGCTTCGATGCGGTGATGATTGTAGGTGATTTCCTCGGCCAGTCGCACGAGGGCCTGCCTCGTGTCATTGGCCCGCTGCCGCGACTCCTGCCACTCGGCGACCATGAGGCCCAACGCCACCGCGAGCACGATTGCGCAGAATTCAAGCAGGAGCAGACCGCCCAAGGTTAACGCGCTCGAAGGAGTGCTTTGGCGGCGCAGAATTCTGCTCAACATGACTTGTCCTTAAAGTGGTCCGCAGGGCATGGCAAGCGCGGCGAACCCCGGAGGGTGCCACGGCATGGCGCCGGGCGGGAGTTTGCCAAAATCGCTTCCCAGATCATTTCTGGATTCATGCCGCCCTTGTTTTCACCTTTTCCCCTCAGGTCCGTCACGTTGCGCAACCGCATCGGCGTCTCGCCGATGTGCATGTATTCCGCGACCGACGGGCTGATGAACGACTGGCACTTGGTGCATCTGGGTGCGCGGGCGGTGGGCGGGGCCGGGCTGGTGATCGTAGAGGCGACCGCGGTTTCGCCGGAGGGCCGCATCACGCCGGATGACGCCGGCCTTTGGTCCGATGCGCACGTCGAACCGCTGGCCCGGATCAATCGCTTCATGAAGGCCCATGGCGCGGTCCCGGGCATGCAACTGGCCCATGCCGGGAGGAAAGCGGGCGCGGCCTCGCCGTGGAAGGGGTCCGGCCATTTGGCCGATGAGGCCGGCGGCTGGGCGACGCTCGCCCCAAGCGCAGTCGCCTTCAGCGCCGGGCTGCACCGCGTGCCGGCGGCCATGACACCGGCCGACATCACGCGGGTGCAGGCGGATTTCGCGGCGGCCGCCCGCCGTTCGCTGGCCGCGGGCACCGAGTGGATGGAAATCCATGCGGCGCACGGCTACCTCAATCATCAGTTCCTGTCGCCGCTCTCGAACCACCGCACCGACGCCTACGGCGGCGGCTTTGAAAACCGCATCCGTTTTTTGCTCGAAACCACCCGGGCGGTGCGGGCCGTGTGGTCTGAGCGGCTGCCGCTGACCGTGCGGTTATCCTGCACGGACTGGGTGGAGGGCGGCTGGGACATCGAGCAAAGCGTGGAGTTGTCCCGGCGACTTAAAGCCGAAGGTGTCGATCTGATTGATTGCAGCTCGGGCGGTGCCGTGCCCGATGCCAAGATCCCGGCCGCGCCGGGTTACCAGGTGCCGTTCGCCGCGCAGATTCGGCGCGAGGCCGGGATCGCGACTGCGGCGGTGGGCCTGATCACCGCGCCGGCCCAAGCCGAAGCGATCGTGCGCGAGGAACAGGCCGATGTGGTGCTGCTCGCGCGGGAATTTTTGCGCGACGCCTACTGGCCGGCGCATGCGGCCAAGGCTCTCGGGATCAGCTTGTCGGCCCCGCCGCAATACGCCCGGGCGTGGTGAATCAGCCCTTGATCGCGCCGGCGGAGAGGCCGCGGACGAAGAGGCGCATCGTGAACAGGAAGATGATGATCAGCGGGATCGAGGCGAGGAAGTAGGAGGCCATGATCTGGCCCCATTGTTTCACGTATTCGCCATCGAGGTAGATCAGGCCGACGCCGAGGGTGAAGAGTTCCTTGTCGCGCAGAATGATGAGCGGCAGGAGAAAGTCGTTCCACTTGTTCAGGAAGGCGAGGATGGCGAGGGTGCCGATGATCGGGCTCGCCATCGGAATCACGATGTTGATGACCTGCTGGAAGTGCGAGGCGCCGTCCATCTCGGCCGCCTCGAAGAGATCCTTGGGCAGGTCCTCGATGAAGTGGCGCAGCACGAAAATATTGAAAACCTGCGCACCCGCGACGCCCACGAGGATGAGGGCGAGCAGCGTGTTGAGCAGGCTCATGTTCTTCAGCAGCATGAACAGCGGCACAATGTTGGCCACGCCGGGCAGCAGCATAAGAATGAGGAAGGCCGACCAGAGAAAACCGCTGAAGGGCAGCTTGTGCCGCGCGAAGAAATACGCGGCGAGGATGGCGAGGAAGAGCGAGGCCACGGTGCCGGTCACCGCGACGAAGACGGTATTGGCGAGGTAGGGGCCGATGAGCTTGAAGGCGAAAACCCAGTTGTCCCACTGCCACTCGCCCGGCCAGAGCGGCAGCCACGGCTGGCGGATGAACGAGGCGTTGTCCTTGAACGACACCTGGAACATCATGTAGAGCGGAAACAGCTCGATCAGGATGAAGGCCCAGATGATGGAGTGCTTCGGCCAGTCGCGCTTGCGCCGGAGGGGGGAGGCGGTGATGGCAGCGCTCATTTTTCGACCCGCACGTAGCGGTTGTTGATGATGGTGAGGGAGAGGATCACCACGAAGAGGATCATGCCGATGGCGCAGGCGTAGCCGAATTCGCCGGCCACGAAGCCGCGGTTATACATCCACAGGCCGGGCACCATGCCGCGCCCACCGGGGCCGCCGTATTCGTTGAGCAGGAGGAGCTGCAGGCCGTAGCCGCCGAGCGTGCCGATGATGAGCAGCACGAGGCTCAGCCGCACTTGCGTGAGGATCAGGGGCAGCTCAATGTAGATGAATTTCTTGAAAGGGCCGATTCCGTCGAGCTCCGCGGCTTCGTAGATCTCGGTGCTGATGGACTGGAGGCCGGCGAGGTAGATCAGCACGCCCACGGTGCCGATCCACGGGAAGCCCCAGATGAAGAGCGCGGGCAGGATGAGCTCGGGCTGCGAAAGCCAGCCGATGGGCACGCCTTCGAAAAATACGCTCCAGCCGAAGAAGTCGTTGATGGCGACCAGCACCGACTTGAGGCCGGTGGCCTCGATCACGCGGTTGAGCGCGCCGAGATTGGGATCGAGGATGAATTTCCAGATGAAGAGCGTGACGAGCTGGGGCACGATCATCGGCACCACGAGCAGCGCCCGGTAAACGTATTGCCACCGATCGCTGAAAAGCCGGTGGATGAGCACCGCCAGCAAAATGGACGGGATCATCTTGAAGAGGTTAAACACCATCAGGGCGCCGACGGTGACGAAGGAGTTGAGCAGCGTGGAGTCGGTGAACGCGCGCTTGAAGTTGTCCAATCCGATATACTGCTTGGCTTCGCCGCCGGACCAGTCGAAGAAGCTGTGATACACCGCACTCGCGGCCGGGAAATAGGCAAAGGTGAGCACCATCACCAGCGAGGGCACCACGAAGAAATAGAGCCGCCATTCGCGGAGGAGCTTTTGCCGGGAGAGTGGGAATGCCATGGGGAGAGCAACGCGTCGGGCCGACGCACGGTCGAGTGAGGCACAGCCCGGGGTCATGCCAAGCCGGAATTTGCCTGAAGACAGAATAAGCGCCGGCTTGCGCTTTGCGCGGGTCCGGTTGCGCTGTTGGGCCGATGAATCCTGTCCCCCCGGAGCAATTGCTGGCCGCCCTGCACTGGCGTTATGCCGTCAAGAAATTTGACGCGGCGCGGAGAATCCCCGCGGAGCTCTGGACGACACTGGAGGAGGCGCTGGTGCTCACGGCTTCCTCGGTCGGGCTGCAGCCGTGGAAGTTTATCGTGGTGACGGACCCGGCCGTGAAGGCCCGGCTGGTGCCGGCGGCTTGGAACCAGCCGCAGGTGGCGGACTGCTCGCATTTTCTGGTGTTGGCCGTGCATCGCGACATCGGCGCCGCGCATGTGGAGAAGCATGTGGCCCGGATGATCGAGCTCCGCGGGGTCGCCCCGGAGTCGCTGGTGAAATTTCGGGCGATGGTGATGCGCAATCTCGATGAGGCCCGGGCCGCCGGCCGGCTCGACGGGTGGCAGACGCATCAAATTTATATCGCCTTGGGCAATTTCCTCACCTCGGCGGCGTTGTTGGGCGTGGACACCTGCCCGATGGAAGGCATCGAGCCGGAGAAATTCGACGAGATCCTCGGCCTGCGCGGCAGCCCCTATGCGACGGTGGTCGCCTGTGCGGCCGGTTACCGGCTGCCGGAAGACAAATACGCCACGGTGAAAAAAGTGCGCTTCCCGGCGGAGGAAGTGATTGTGCGGATCTAAACGGAATAAACCAGAAGGTTTCCCGCAAATAACGCGAATCTTCGCGAATATCAGGGGAAGGATTTTAAGGCTTTTTGTTCGCGTAAATTTGCGTGATCAGCGGGCGATGCACCGGCTGGCCAAGCCAACACCAGTGCGCGCTCGCCGGGAGTGAGTGCGCGCCACTGGCCCGCCGGCAAAACGCCGAGCGAAAGACCGCCGATGCGCATACGGATGAGTCGCAGGGTGGGGTGGCCGATGGCGGCGGTCATGCGACGGACTTGGCGGTTTTTCCCTTCCGTGAGTTCAAGCGCGAGCCAACAATCGGGCACGGATTTGCGAAAGCGCACGGGCGGCACGCGGGGAGGCAGGGCCGGCGTGGGGTCGAGCTTTTGCACGCGGCAGGGCAGGGTTTGATGATGGCCGATCCGCACGCCGGCGGCGAGCCGGGTCAACGCGGCGGCGTTTGGGATGTGTTCGACCTGCACCCAGTATTCGCGGACGTGGGCGTTGACGGGATCGAGCAATTGCGAATTGAGGCCGGGCTCGTCGGTGAGCAACAGCAGGCCCTCGGAGTCCGCATCGAGCCGCCCCACCGGATAAACCGCCTTGGGCAAGCCGAAGTCAGCCAAGGTCCGCCATTTCGATCCCGTTTCGGGTGTGAACTGCGAGAGCACTCCGTAGGGTTTGTGCAAAGCGAGTAGCATCGGCGTTTGCCAATGAAGCCGGCCTGGCCTATGGCTTAAAGCACGAAACCATGCGTGCCGTTTGTCTCACCGCCGTCAACCAGCTCGAAATCGCCGACGTGTCCGCGCCGGTGCCGGCTGCCGGAGAGGCGGTCGTCAAGCTCCGCGCGGCGGCGCTCAACCATCGCGATGTCTGGATCAAGGCCGGACAATATGCCGGGTTGAAGTGGCCCTGCATTCCGGGCTCGGACGGAGCGGGGATGGTGACGGCCGGCGATCCCGCCTGGATTGGGCGCGAGGTGATCATCAACCCGAGTTTTCATTGGGGAAAGCGCGAGGCGGCGCAGGGGAAGGATTTTGAGATTCTCGGCCTGCCGCGCGACGGCACACTGGCGGAGCAGATCGCGGTGCCCGCCGGCCAACTTGCGGTGAAACCGGGGCATCTCTCGTGGGAGGAGGCGGCCGCGCTGCCGCTCGCGGGGCTCACCGCTTATCGCGCGCTTTTCGGCCGGGCGCAGTTGCGGTCCGGCGAGCGCGTGCTCATCACGGGCATCGGCGGCGGCGTGGCGTTGTTTGCGCTGCAATTTGCCGTGGCACAAGGCGCGGAAGTCTGGGTGACGTCCAGCGCGGCGGAGAAAATCACCCGAGCCGTGGCACTGGGGGCGCAGGGCGGATTTGACTACACTGCGGCCGATTGGGCGAAGGGCGCGGCGGCCCGGCCCGGTCTGTTCGACGTCATCGTGGACAGCGCCGGCGGAGAGGGTTTCGAGTCCCTGATCGATCTGGCCGCGCCGGGCGGCCGGATTGTGTTCTTCGGTGCGACGCGCGGCAATCCGCCGGGCTTCACGATGCGCAAGGCATTCTTCCGGCAGCTTTCGCTCCTTGGCACCACGATGGGCAGTCCGGCGGACTGGGCGGCGATGACCTCGTTTGTGGAGCGCCACCGGATCAAGCCGGTGATAAGCGACGTGTTTCCACTCGTGCAGGCCGGCGGGGCCTTTGCGCTGATGGAGCGCGGCGGTCAGTTCGGCAAGATCGTGGTGCGGATGGACGAGTGATCACTGCCGGCCCATGTGGGCCCGCCCGGGTTTGACGGGCTGGCCGGTGTCGGCGCTGGCGAGGGCGGCGAAACACAGTTCCAAGCTGCGCAGATTGTCGCGGGCGTTGAGCGTGGATTCGCGGTTTTCCTCCAGCGAGCGCAGGAACTCGCCGAGCGCGCCGCGGAAGCCGTCGGGAAACCAGTTGCCCTGCAGGGGCATTTTCCACGCGCCCTTTTTCGTGGTGAGCTCGACCTCGGTGATGCGGTTCACGTTGCCGATGCCGCGCAGGGTGCCTTTGGAGCCGACGCAGCACAGGAACTCGAGCGGGGCGAGCGACTCGTAGGCGCTGAAGCCGAGCGTCGCGAGCCCGTCGCCGTAGTTGACGACCGCATTGGTCAACATCGGCGGCTTCATGTCCTGCCGGGGGGCGCGCACCGCGTTGGCGAAGACGCTGCGCGGTTTGCGGCCGGCGAACACGCAGGTGGCGGCGTCGAACCAGTGGATGGCAAAATCGCAGAGGATCAGGTGGTGCTGGTCTTCGTAGGGCATCCCCCGGCACCACGTGTGGTCCCACGCCATCACCATGTCCAAGGTGTAAATCTCGCCGAGCAGGCCCTGGCGCACGGCGGCGAGGAGAGCGGCAAATTGCGGTGCGTAGCGGCCGTTCTGGTTCACGGCGAGGCGCAGTTTTTTGCGGGCGGCGAGGGCGACGAGGCGCCGGCCGGTGGCGAGATCGAAGACAAAGGGCTTTTGGCTGAGCACGTGCTTTCCGGCCTTTAGCGCATCCTCGATCTGCGGCGCACGCACCGGCGTGTGCGTGGCGATCTCCACAGCGGTGATATCGCCCCGCGCCAGCAGTTCCCGGTGGTCGGCGTAAACCGCGGCCTGCGGGTAAAACTCGTCGCGCCGCTTTTCCGCCGCGGCGGGATTGACGTCGGCCAGCGCCACGACCTCGACGCCGTAGGATTTGGCGGCCTCGAGGTGGTAGCGGGAGATGCCGCCGCAGCCGATGAGGCCGAGCTTGTGACGCTTGGGAAAGCGCGGGCCGCGGGGGAGGTAGTCGAGCTTGGGCGGGCGCATGAGAATTGCTGATTTCGGATTGTGAGTTGCGGAGTGAGCGCAGGTGAGCCGGTTATCTCAGCAACTTCAGCGGCTTGCGGAGTTTGGCACTGCGGGCGGCGGTATCCACGATTTGCTGGCCGATGCGGCTGGTGGCGACGGAGATCGGGCCGGTGATGGGTGCGCCCGTCTCAAGGCAGTGCAGCAGATACTGCACGGGGTTGGCCCGGGGCTTTTTGGGTTTGTCCACCGGGATAATCCGGCCTTCCGGGTGACGGGCCGTCTGGAGCCGGATGGTTGGTTCGTAGTCGTAGTTTGCGATCGTGCCCTGTGTGCCTTTCAGCACGAAGCCGCATTTCGGCTGGTGCTGGTGAATCCACGGGTGGGTGAAGGTGCCCCACCGGGTCTGGAAGGTGGAAAGCCATTCGCCGTAGCGGGCGATCGTCACGCTCTGCTCGTCCACCGGCACGCCTTTGGCCGCGGCGGTGACGGCGGTGATCTCATCAGGCTTGCGGCCGTCAAAATACCAAGTGGCGATGGTCGCGCCGTAGCCGAGGTAATCAATCAGCGAGCCGCCGCCCTCGGGGGCGTAGAACCAACTGCGCTTTTTGGTCGCGAGGGATGGTTCAGGCGCGCCGAGTTTGGGGTTGGACTGGATCGGGCCGCGGTTGCCGTCGTAAAAATGCACCTCCTGCAGTTCGCCGATGCGTCCTTCGCGCAGCAGCCGGTGCGCGGTGACGTGCGGCGGATACCAGGCGAGCGGCCAGTTGATCGCCAGCTGGCGACGGGCATTTTTCATCGCGGCGATCATCCGGTCGGCCTGCGTCAGGTTGATGGCGAAGGGTTTCTCGATGAGCACATGCACCCCGTAGGACGCGACCCGCTCGATCCACTCGGCATGGTCGGGGTAGGCCGGGCAGAGGATGGCCACGTCGGGCTTGGTCTGTGCGAGGCAGGCCTGCCAATCGGTGAAGACACGGTCGGCCGGCACCTGCAGGTTGCGGATGACATCCTGCATCTCGCGCGGATCGTGGTGCGCGATGCCGACGATCTCGGCGTTGGGCTCGCCGTGCGCGTAGGCGAGCAGATGGTCCATGTGCCGAAAATCGAAATTGATCCCGGCGATACGCCATTTTTTTCGGGTGGGCATGAGGGCTCAGACTTTCCAAGTCGCCGTGAACCGGTAGGTGCCGGCAGCGAGCTCGCAGGTGGTGGCGGCTTTGCCGGCTTTGACCGCGGAAACGCCGGCGGAGCGGGCGAGTGGCGAGCGGCCTTCGGTGATTTTGGACCCGGCCGGGATCGGGAAGGTGGCGGTCGCGGTGGCGTTGGGCGGGACGGTGACTTCCCATTCGAAACGGCCGGCGGCGGTTTTCCACGCGCTGACGATTTTGCCGTGCGGAGTGTCAAGGGTGCCCCGCGCGCGGGTGAGTTCGCCGCCGGGCCGGGGTGTGAGGCGGATGCGCTTGAAGGCCGGCGCCGCCGGGTCGAGGTCCACGCCGGCAACCACGGCATACAGCCACGAGCCGATGGCGCCGTAGGCGTAATGGTTGAAGGAGTTCATACCTTTGTCCTGAAACCCCTTTTCCTTGGTCCAGCCGTCCCAGCGCTCCCAGATTGTGGTGGCGCCCTGCGTGACGGCATAAAGCCAGGAGGGCCATTTTTTCTGGTGCAGCAGTTTGTAGGCGACGTCGTTCCGGCCGAAGCGGGTGAGCACGTGTGGCAGGTAGGAGGCGCCGACGAAGCCGGTGGTGAGCTGCCAGCCGCGCTGCTCGATGTCGCGGACGAGTTCGCGCATGAGCTTCGGCCGGACCGCAGCGGGGGCGAGGTCGAACTGCAGCGTCAGCACGTAGCTGGTCTGGGTGAGTCCGGCGGCCACGCCGTCGTCCGTGAGGAAGCGCTGCTGGTAGGCGCGGCGGATGCGGGCGGCGAGCTTCTCATGGCGGACGGCGTCCCCGGTGCGGCCGAGCACGCGCGCCATTTTGGCGACGAGATCGGTGCTGTAGCAGAACAGCGCCGTGCCGATGAGGTCCTTCGGCGTGTTGCCGAAGACATTGCCGCTGCCGTCGAGCGCCAGCCAGTCGCCGTAGCCGTGCCAGACCTTGGTGTCGGGGTGCGAGCGGATGAGCGCCTTGGCCTGGTCCTCCATGTAGGCGATGAATTTCTCCAGCGAGGCGAAGTGCCGGGCGAGCAGCTCCTTGTCACCGTAGCAGAGATACATGGTCCACGGGCAGATGACGGCCGCATCGGCCCAGGCGGGGCCACCGTCGGGTCCGACGCCTTCGATGTGCGGAGCGACGGACGGCATCTGGCCTTCCTTGCCCTGGGCGTCGGCTATGTCGCGCTGCCACTTGTTGAAGAAGGCGGCGACGTCGCGGTTCCACGCGGCGGTGCGGCAGAAAACCTGGGCGTCGCCCATCCAGCCGAGGCGCTCGTTGCGCTGCGGGCAATCGGTGGGCACTTCGAGGAAGTTGCCGCGCTGGCCCCAGTCGATGTTGCGCTGGAGCTGGTTGATGAGCGGATCACTCGTGGAGAAATCGCCGGTGCGCGGGGTGTCGCTGTGCAGGACGACGCCGGTGACGGCGTCGGGCAGGGGATCGCCGGGCAGGCCTTCAAGCTCGACGTAGCGGAAGCCGTGGAAGGTGAAACGCGGCTCCCACGTCTCGCCCTGCGGGTCGCCCTTGGCGGTATAAAAATCGGTGCAGCGGGCGGCGCGGAGATTCTCGGTGTAGAGCGTGCCGTCGGGGTTCAGCACCTCGGCGAAGCGCAGGCGCACGGTCTGGCCGGCGGCGAGTTTGGCGCGGAGCCGGACGCGGCCGACCATGTTTTGGCCGAGGTCGTAGATCCAGACCGGCGCGGGCCAGATCTCCAGTTTTTTGGGCGGGGCGACAGGCTTGATTTCCTGGGTGACACGCACCGGCGGCCCAAGCACGGGGGAGAGATCGATCGCGGGGGCGGGAAAGGTCGTGACCGGCAACCACGCGCGGTCGTCGTAGCCGGCGGTGCTCCAACCCGGCAGCTCGCGGCGGGCGTCGTAAGTTTCGCCGGCCATGATGTCGCTCTCGGTGATGGGGCCGAAGGCGACCTTCCAGGCGGAGTCGGTGGCGACCACGGCGGTGGCGCCGTCCGCGTAGGTGAGGACGAGCTGGGCGAGGAGCTTGGGCCGGTCGCCGTAGTAACCGCGGGTCCGCCAGCCCACGCGGCCGGCATACCAACCGTCGCCGAGGATCGCGCCGGCGGCGTTGGCACCGGGTTTCAACAGGGCCGCGACATCGTAAACGATATATTGCACGCGCTTGGCGTAGTCGGTCCAGCCGGGGGTGAACTCATCGCGGCCGACGCGGCGACCGTTGAGTTCGAATTCGAAGCAGCCGAGCGCGGTGACGTAGAGCCGTGCGGAGGCCAGTTGCCGGCTCACGTTGAAAATCGTGCGGACGTAGGGCGAGGGCATCGACACCTCGGGACCGCCCGCGAGGCTGGAGCCGATCCATTCGCCCAGCCAGTCGGCGGCGTGGAGCAGGCCCGTCTCCCAAAATGCCGGGCTGCTTTCGCTGCGACGGTTTTTCTCGTCCCACACTTCGACCTGCCACCAGGCGCGCTGCCGCGAGGCCAGCGGCTTGCCGGCGTAGGGGATTTGCGTCGTCGCATCCGAGGCGACGCGGCCGCTGTTCCAGAGATCGGCCCGGCCGTTGCGCGTGGAGGAGACGGTGATGCGGTAGGCGGTCTGACGGGCGCCGCGGCGGCCGTCGGTGGCGAGGCGCCAGCTCAACCGCGGAGTTTGGTCGTGAACGCCGAGCGGGTTCTCGAAATAGTTGCAACGCAGTTGAACGGGGCGGGTAGGGGCGGGCATGGGTGAATGAACCGAGCCAAACGCGAGACGCCCGGGCATGGCAAGGGTGGTGTCGCGGAACATTCATCCGCCTTCGCCGAGGCTACGGCGGACAGGTCCGCCTTCGTCGGAAACGCGGCGGGTGGGTGGTGCCGGATTCCCAGCGGTGCTTGTCAAGGGTCGGGTTTGAAACCTAGCGTCCGTGCATGGGCAGAATTCTTGTCACCGGCGCGGCCGGGTTCATTGGCAGCCACACGACCGAGCGTCTGCTGGCGGACGGGCACACCGTGCTGGGGGTGGACAATTTCCGCTCCGGGCACCGCCACAACCTCACCGCCGCGCTCCGGCAGTCCGCGTTCCGGCTGGTCGAGGCCGATGTGGCGGCGGCCGATGCGGTTGACCGGCTGGCGGCCGGGTTTCAGCCCGATGCGATCATCCATCTCGCCGCGTTGGTGAGCGTGCAGGAGAGCATCCGCGATCCGGAGTTGAACCACCGGTTGAATGTGACCGCGACGGAGCGGGTGGCGGCCGCCGCGCTGGCGCACGGGGTGCGGCGCATCGTCTTTGCCTCGTCGGCCGCGATCTACGGCGACACGACCGATCTGCCGATCCGCGAAGAAACCGAGAAAGCGCCGATCAGTCCCTACGGCGCGGCCAAGCTGCATGCCGAAGGCCTGTTGCTTGGACTGGCAGCGCAAGGCGTGACCGTGCGCTGCCACCGCTACTTCAATGTCTTTGGTCCGCGGCAGGACCCGGCCTCGCCTTACTCGGGGGTGATTTCGATTTTCGACCGCCGCTACCGCGAGGGCAGGGGCGTCACGATCTACGGCGACGGCCGGCAGACGCGCGACTTCATCTCCGTGCACGACGTGGCGCGGGCCAACGCCATCGCGGCGACGCAGCCGGGGATTGGGTCGGGCGCGGCCAATATCTGCACGGGCCGGGCGACTTCGCTGCTGGAGATCGTGGGGATTTTTGCGCGGCATTATCCGCAGGCGCCGGCGCCGCGGTTTGAGCCCGGGCGGCCGGGCGACATCATCCATTCGCGCGGCCGGGCGGAGCGCGCCGAGGCGGAATTGGGCTTCACCGCCCAAGTGCCGGTCGCCGAAGGGCTGGCCGAGCTGATCCGCGTAGGCTGAAACGCCCGGAGAGAACAGCATCTGTTTTGCCTGCGGCAAAAGCGACTGGTCGCGGTTAGATGCTTGGTTCCGGGAAGAAGTGGTGAGGCTTGGTCGAGATGTAGGAGCCTGCTGGCAGGCGATGCCGCACATGGGAGGCAGGCCCGCGCTCCGAATCGCCTGCCAGCAGGCTCCTGCAAAAGGTGCTGAGGTTGGCCCCGTGACCGGTCATGAGTTTCCGCTTGGCCTGCGCAGGCCGGCGGCAACACTCCCGGGCATGGCGGAAAATTCCCAAGCGTATGCCTGCATCATGGCCGGCGGCAGCGGCGAGCGCTTCTGGCCGCTGAGCCGGCGGAGCACGCCCAAGCACCTGCTGAAGCTTTTCTCGGAACGCACGCTGGTCGAGGAAGCCGTGCGGCGGCTGGAAGGCGTGGTGCCGCTTAAGAACGTCTTTGTGCTGACCAACGAGCTGCAGCTCGCCGGCACGCGCGCGGCCCTGCCGTTTTTGCCCGCGGCGCAGATCATCGCCGAGCCCGCCAAGCGCGACACCGCGGCTGCGGCGGCGCTCGCCACCGCGTGGGTGCGGGCGCGTGATCCCGAGGGCGTGCTGGCGCTGCTGCCGGCGGATGCGCTGATCAAGGATGCCGCGACCTACCGCCGCCAGTTGGCCGCCGCGCTGAGCCGGGCGGCGGGCACGCCCGCGCTGCTGACCTTCGCCATCAAGCCGGCGCATCCGGCCACGGGCTTCGGCTACCTCGAGCTTGGCGAGGCCGGCGACGGCGGATTCCGTCGTGTCGTGCGCTTTGTGGAGAAACCCGACCGCGCCACCGCCGAGCGCTACGTGGCCGGGGGCCACCACGCCTGGAATGCCGGCATGTTCGTGTGGCGGGCGGATGCCTTCCTCGCGGAGGCGGAGCGGCAGACGCCGATGCTTGCGCGTTTTATCCGCGAATTTCCCGCCGGCGATGCGGCGGCGTTTCTCGCGGCGCGTTTCCCGACCCTGGAGCCCAAGGTCTCGGTGGACTACGCCATCATGGAAAAGGCCGCGACGGTGGAGACGCTTGTGGCGGAGTTTGACTGGGATGATGTCGGCGCCTGGACGGCGCTGCCGGCGCACCTGCCGGCCGATGCCGCTGGCAACACCCTGCGCGGCCCCGTGGTCGTGCACGGGTCGGCCAACAACATTGTCCTCAGCAGCGGACGCACCATCGCCCTGTGTGGGGTGAAGGATCTTGTGGTGGTGGAGACCGCCGATGGCATCCTCGTTTGCCACCGCGATGCCGTGCAGGACATCAAGAAACTGCTGCCGGGTCTGCCGCCGGAGTTGCTTTGACGGAAGCGGCCGGCGGGGGTGAAATTCCCGTTGACGCCGCCGCGACGCGGGCCTTTATCTGCGCCTCTTTTGTTACGGCGAGTTAGCTCAGTTGGTAGAGCAGAGGACTGAAAATCCTTGTGTCCCCGGTTCGATTCCGGGACTCGCCACCACTTTCAAAGCCCGCGGTTCCCAAGAACTTGCGGGTTTTTTGTTGGGTTTGGTCGCCGGGTAGTCGTCCGCTGGTAATGCCGCCTAACCGCGACAAAGTTGCTTTGGCCGCAGGCAAAACGGATGTTTCTCCACCTAAAGAATTCATGACCGTGAACTATCCGGGTTAGGAGAACGAGGAACGATTGGGCGGGCGCAGGACCAGGGCCACGTTGCTGCCGCCGAAGCCGCTGCTGGTGCTGAGGACGTTGCCGGGGGCTTCGTCGAGGGTGGCGCGGGGCAGGTCGAGCCCGGCGCAGGCTTCGTCGGGGGTTTGCAGGTGGGCGTTGCCGGGGATGAAGCGATCCTTGATGGCCAGCGCGCAGAAGGCGGCCTCCATGACGCCGGCCATCGAGAGCGGGTGGCCGGTGAGCCCCTTGGTGCTGCTGACGCGCGGGCGGGCGCCGGCGGCGGTGAAGGTGGTCTGCAACGCCACGGCCTCGGCGCGGTCGCCCGCGGGGGTGGAGGTGGCGTGGGCGTTGATGTAGCCGATGTCGGCCGGGGTGAGGGCGGTGTCGGCGAGCGCGCGGCGGATGGCGTCCACGAGTCCGGTGCCTTCGGGGTGGGAGATCGCGATGCTGTGGCCGTCGCCGGCCTGGCCCCAGCCGGCGAACTCGGCATAGACGGGTGCGCCGCGTTGTTGGGCGCAGCCGGCTTCCTCGATGATCATGGCCACGGCGCCGGCGGCGCCAACGAAGCCGTCGCGCGCGGCGTCGAAGGGGCGGGAGGCGGTGGCGGGGTCGGGGTTGGTGGAGAGCGCGCCCATGCCGTGGAAGGGCAGGATGCTGCCGGCGGTGGCCTCCTCGGCGCCGACGATGATCATGCGCTGCTGGCGGCCGAGGCGGATGTCGTCGAGCGCGCAGCCGAGGGCGTGGCTCGACGAGGCGCAGGCGGCCACGAAGCCGCCGACCGCGCCACGGATGCCGTAGTGCGCGGCGAGATTGAAGTTGAGCGTGCCGGCGATGGAGGAGACGACGCTCAGCGGGTGGCAGCGTTCGCCGCGGGCCTCGAGCAGGCGGCTGACGTGGTAGTGTGCGAGCAGGGTGGAGCCGGCGGAGGCGCAGTAGAGGCCGGTGGCACCGTTGCGGATGTCGGCGGGGGCGAGGCCGGCGTCGGCCAGCGCCTGCTCGATGGCGCAAAGGGCGTAGAGCCCGTGGGGCGAGAGGCCGCGCAGCGTCTCTCGCGGCAGTTCGTAGCGGGCGGGCCAGCGCCAGTCGCGCCAGTGCGGGCTCTCGGCGGTGAAGTCCTTCACCGTGCCGAGCACTTTCACGGGGATGGCGGGGTTGCCGAGGAACTCCACCGTCTCCAGCCCGTGCCGGCCTTCACGCAGGCTGCGGGTGACCGCGGCGCGGTCGTTGCCGATGCAGGTGATGAAACCGAGTCCGGTGATGACGGCCTGGCGGGGCATGCCGCAGTCGTCTCAGGCCGCCGGCAGCGACGCAAGCTTGGCGCGGATGAAGCCGCGGAGGTCGCCGATGGTGCGCACGCGCACGAGCTCCTTGTTGGCGATGTTCACGTTGAAGACTTCCTCGAGCATGAAGACGGCGTCGGCGATCGACACCGAATCGATGCCGAGGTCGCCGGTGAGGGTCATTTCATCCGTGACCACGGGCGGGATGGTGCCCTGCCGCTTCGCCGGGACGTGATCGCGCATGATGGCGATGACGATTTCGTCCGCTGCCGACGGATCGCGGGTGGCCGCGAAGCGTTCGTAGCTGGCCCGCACCGGGGCGGGAAATTGCCGGAGCAATTCCGCGGGAGTCGGGGCGGCGAAGTGGCTGGGCTGGGTTTTTGGTTCCATCAGTGGTGCAATGGCTTGAGGCCGCGGCGGGGTCGCAGCAAGCCAAGGGGGCGGAATTGAGGGTCGGCAAACGGGCAGCGCAAATTATTTAGAAAGTTTTTACGCGCAAATGCACACGGGTTACATCTGACTGCAGGCGACGGCGAACGCGATCGCGCGTGCGGCCGGCAACCATTTTCATTTTTTCGAATCTACCCTCTGCATGCCCGGTCTGACCCGAATCCTGTTGCTGTTGTCCGTGCTGCTGTGGCCGGTGGCGGGCATGGCGGCGGGCATGCCGCCGCTGGTGGGCGAACTTTCCGGCCGGCTGGAGTTGCGGAAATTTGCGGGCGCCGCGCCGGTGGACTGGCGTCTGACGTTGTGGCCGCCGGATGCCGCGGGGTCTTCGGCGCGCCTGAGGCTCACGCTCGCGGCGCCGGGTTTGTCCGCGCAGTTGGAAGTGCGGCCCGAGAGCGGCGACTGGCGGGTGGTGGAGGGCGCCATCGATCTCGCGGTCTGGCTGCGGACGCTCGCGGCGGCGCTGGAGGCCGGCTTGCCGGCCGAGCTGGAATGCGCCGGCACGGTGAAGCTCGCGGGCGAGGGGACCTGGCGGGCGGGCCGGCTAAATGGCGAACTGGCGCTTGTGCTCAACGACGGCCGCGTGCAGGGCGGAGAGTGGCAGGCGTCGCCGGTGGCGTTGTCGGCGCGCCTGACTCTTGCCGATGGCGAACCTGCGCTGCGGTCCGTGCAAGCGCGTGTGGGTGAGATTGCCGGGCTTGGGTTGGCGTTGGGCGAGGTGGAATTGTCCGCCGTCGGGGCGGGTGACCGCCGCATGCGGGTGGAGCGCGCCGCGGGCCGGATGCTCGGCGGCAGCGTGACGCTGGCGTCTTTCGATTTTGATCCGGCGGCTCCCGCCGTGCTGAGCACCATGGAACTGGAGGGGCTGGATCTCGCGCAACTGGGGCACTTGCTGCCCGATGCGTTGAGCGAGGCGAGCGGTCGCATCGACGGCCGGGTGACGCTGGATTGGAGCCTCGCGCACGGAGCCCGCGCGGGCCGCGGCGAACTGAGCGTGAGGCCCGATACGCCCGCCTCGTTGCGGCTGGCGCCCGCGCCCGGTTTCCTGACCGACCGCGTGCCGGCCCGCATCGCGTTGTTGCCCGCCTGGCTCGGGCCGCTGGCGCGCTGGTCCTCCCCGCCGAATCCGGCCTACGACACCTTGGGCGAAATCGAGCTGGGCCGGACGCCGTTGCAGGTGGAGCAACTGCGGGTGGAACTGCAGCCCGACGGCGCGGACGGGGCGCGTTCCGCTACGGTAATGGTGGCGGCGCGCCCGGCGAATGGTTCCGTGGTGGAGCGGGTTACTTTCACGATCAACGTGGCCGGGCCGCTGGAGCAGGTCGTGCGGCTGGGGCTGGATGAGCGGGCCCGGCTGAATTTTGGCGGACGATGAAACCCGGATTGCGCTTGGCGGTCTGCCTGTGCAGCATGCGTGCAATGTCCCGACGCCTTTTCCTGCTCGCCCCTGCCGTCCTGCTGGCGGGTTGCATCCACGTGAAGATGGATCCGATCCACGTCCACGCGACGGTGGATGTGAACGTGAAGATCGACCAGGCGCTGGATGATTTCTTCGGCGACCTCGACCGTCGCTCCACCACGATCCAGGCCGAACCCAAGACCAAATGATGAAGACGCCCCTTGTCCGTTTCCTGTTTGCCGTGCTCTTGCTCCTGCTGGCGGCCCCCGCAGGCCGGGCGGAAGATGTCGCGGCCGTGCGTGAGCGCATGGCGGCGCGACTGCCGCAGATTGACAGCCTGAAGGCCGCCGGCGCACTCGGCGAAAACAACCGCGGCCGCCTCGAAACCCGGGAGGGGACCGACGGTGCAAACATCGCGGCGGAGGAAAACCGCGACCGCGAAATCGTGTATGCCGAGCTGGCCCGGCGCACGGGCACCACCGCCGAGACCGTGGCCCGCGCCCGTGCGCGCCAGATCGCCGCCACCAGCGCGCCCGGCGTCTGGCTCCAGCGCGAAAACGGCGAGTGGTATCGGAAATAAGTTTCGACACGCGCCCGTAACATGGCCGGCCGCTCGTCCTGCCCGCCCGCCGATCCTCCTGTTTTCTTTGGTCGGGCCGGTGCAAGCCGCAGCATGCCGGCATGAACTCGCTTCCTGCCCATCCGTCATTCGTTGATTCCTCCGGCCCGGCAGTCACAGTGCGCTTGCCGCCGCCTGCGCCGGCCGGAGGCAAACCGCGTCAAGGCTGGCTGCTTTTTCTGCTGATGGCCGTGGCCGGGGCCGCGTTTGGCTATTTCGGCGCGAAGTTTGCCGCGCAATTGCTCCTGCCCGCGGATGGCGGCCGCGTGGTCAAGTTGCTGCTGCTGGCCGCCGTGCCCTTCGTGTGGCTGTTCACCGTGGGCTGGCATGAACTCGGTCACCTGCTTGGCGGGCGGCTGGCCGGCGGGCGTTTCCTGCTGTTTATCATCGGGCCGTTCCAGTGGCAGCGCTCGCCGGCGGGCATCCGCTTCAGTTGGAACCGCCGCATCAATCTTGCGGGCGGGATGGCGGCCTGTCTCCCGCTGGATCAGCACAACCTGCCGCGGCGCTTCGCCCTGATGATCGCCGGCGGGCCGGTGGCCAGCCTGGTGCTGGTCGTCTTCGCAGCCTGGGTTGCCGCTGCCTTCGCTTCCGGCGGCCAGGTGCTGGCGCAGCATGTGGCCATGCTGACGGCGCTGCTGTCCGGCATCATTTTTGTGGTTACGGTCATCCCCGGCGAAGCCGGCGGATTACGCACGGATGGCCGCCGGCTGCTGAATCTGCTGGGCGAGGACGCCACGGCCCGGCAGGAAGCCGCGTTGCTGTCTCTCACGGTGGCGGGGCTCAACGGCACGCGGCCGGCAGACTATGCCGTGACTTGGCTGGAAGCGGCCATAGCGGCCAATCCCGGCTCTTTGCACACGCTTTACGGTCATTTCAGCGCCTACCTGCACCACGCCGATCGCGGAGAGCATCGGCGGGCACAGCGGCATTTGGATGAGGTGATGACGGGCGAAGCCTGTCTGCCGCCCTTCATGCGCAATATGGCGCGGGCGGAATACGCGTGGCTGCTGGCCGCGACGCGGGCGGATGCGGCTGCGGCCCGCGCTTGGTTGGAAACGGCCGGCCCCACCGATCTTGATCCTTCGGCCCGTCTCCGGGCCGAGGCGGCGGTGTTGCTGGCCGAAGGCCGCCCGGCGGAGGCCGCGGCCAAGGCACAGGAAGGACTGGAAGCCGTTGATCATGGCAGTTTGGCGCTGGTCAGGAGCGAATTTGCGGCCGATGCATTGCAGGCCATCATCAACGAGTATGCCCAGACCGGGGTTGCGCCGCCGCGGTAGTTCCCGCAGAAAAGCCGCATGGATCGCCGCCTGCTCTGGTTTCTTGCGTTGCTGCTGCCGGTCTTGCTCTGGTCGGCCATCGGGCCGCATGACCGGCTGACGTGGTGGCTGGAGGCGGCGCCCGTGCTCATCGGCGTGCCGCTGATCGTGGCGGTGCAAAAGCGGTTTCCGCTCACCTCGTTGCTGCTGGTGCTCGTGTGGCTGCACGCGGTCATCCTGATCGTGGGCGCCCATTACACCTACGCGCTGGTGCCGGCGGGTGAGTGGGCGCGGGACTGGTTCGGCTGGTCGCGCAACAACTACGACAAGCTCGGCCATTTTGCGCAGGGGTTTGTGCCGGCGGTCCTCACCCGCGAGATTTTGCTGCGCACCTCGCCGTTGCGCGACCGGGGCGACGGGCGGCCGAGCCGTTGGCTCGGGTTTCTGACGGTGAGCGTGTGCCTGGGCTTTTCGGCCTTCTATGAATTGATCGAGTGGTGGGCGGCGCTGCTGTCGGCGGAGGCGGCGGAATCTTTTCTCGGGACGCAGGGTTATGTGTGGGACACGCAGAGCGACATGGCTTGGGCGCTGGGCGGGGCCATCCTCGCCCTCCTGCTGCTGTCCCGCCGGCACGACCGCCAACTGGCGCGGCTGCCGGCGGCGCCCGGCTGAAGGTTAGTCCGCAAACAGTTCCAGATCGCGCGGGGCGTAGCCGAAGATGCGGAAAAAATCGTGGCTGCGGCGGTAGTCGAGCCCGGCGGTGCGGATGGCGGCCTCGATCCAGGCTGAGTGGTCGGTCCATGTGGGCGCGGTGAGGGCGTGGGCGGTGTGTTCCTCGCGAAAGGCGATGTCGAGCCATCGGATCACCAGCGGGTCGGGCACATGGGCATGCCATTCGGTATCCCAGCCCAGGATGCGGTCCTCAACGGTCTTGCAGCGGTAACTCGGCCACCAGCCCTCGCGGCTGCGCATCACGGCGAAAAGTTCCTGCCACTTGGTGTGGTTGGCGAGTCCGGCCAAGCCCCGGCGGGCGATGAGACGGCGAAATTTGTCGGCCGGGTCGGGCGACGATGAAGCGGGAGGCATCGGTGGATTGTCACCGGCTCCGGACCGACGGGTAAAGCCGACAATCGTGCGAAAAACGGCGTCGCGATGCAGCCTGTCAGGGTTGCGCGGGCGCGGGCCGGAAATCCTGGTTCCACGGATTGATCGCCGGGGAGGGGCGGGCAATCTGCACCTGGCCGTGGCCCGTGGCCGCGTGGCAGGCGTTGCAGGTTTGGATGAGCGCGGTGTAGCGCTGGTCGAAGACGGCGGCGTCGCGGGCCTTGACGGCGCTCTCCAGCGATTCGACCACGGGCAGGAGCATGGCCCGGGTGAGGGCGCTGATGTCGTGGCCCTCGTCCACCACACCCGCCTTGATGAGATCCTCGGCGGTCTCATCGATCTCATGCAGGTAAAAATCGGCGAGCGGCCAGTTGCCGGCGTCGGCGGCGCGGCCGAGCTTGTCGGTCCAGCGCTGCAACCATGCCATCGTGATGCCGACCTCGTGCTCCGCCGCCGCGGCCGCGAGCTTGGTTTCAAGTGCGTTGAAGCGGGCGTCGTGGGTGCGGACCATGATGAAGATCAGGACGCACAGCGCGATGACGAGGGCGGAGAGCACGGCGAGGGAATACTTCATGCGGACAGGTTGCCGCATGAAGCGCCGGGGTCAACCGGGAGATGCCGGATCACTCCTGGGCGGCGGGCAGGATGGTCACGCGGAAGGCGCGGTCCGCCCCGAGATATTCCCGGGCGAAGGCGGAGAGTTCCTCGGCGGTGATGGACTCGACATCGGCGAGGCGCGTGCGGGCCCAGTCGAGCACCTCGGGCTTTTCCTGCGCCCGGCTCAGGACGGAGCCGAGCCAGTAGCCGTTGGTGCGGACGGATTCGCGGATGCCGGTGAGCTGGGGAAGCTTGGCGCGTTCCAGTTCCTCGGCGGTCACGCCGTCGCGTTGGAGTTCGGCGGCGATCTGGACCACGGCCTCGCGGATGTGGGCGGCCTGCTCCGGGTCCACGGTCACGCCGGCCTGCATCCAGCCGTAGCCGGGATAGACGTCGCTGGTGTTGCTGCCGGCGCCGGGGCTGTAGGCGCCGCCGAGCTCGTTGCGGATCTTTACGCGCAGGCGGTCGCGGAGCACGCTGCCGAGGAGGTTGAGCCGGCGGGCGGTCTGCACGTCCCGGCCGTCGGTCGTCCGCCAGTAGAGGGTGATCTGGCCTTTTGGGATTTCGGTCACCACGCGGTAGGTCAGGTCAAACGGCTCCTCCGGCAGGCTAAGCCGGCGCAACGATTCGTCATCCGAAGGTGCGGCGCGCGGCGGCAGGGCGCCGAAAGTGCGGGCAACCGCGGCGATGGCGGCCTCGAGCTCGAAGTCGCCGACGAGCGCGATTTCAATCGCGCCCTGCGCGAGCTCACCGGCGAGCCAGGCGCGGACATCCTCCAGCGTGAGTTGCTCCATCTGCGCCTGGGCGGGCAGGCCGAAGCGGTGGTCGCCTCCGGCGAGGAGAGACTGCACCTCAAGCATGAGCGGACCGTCGGGCGTGTGGTTGAAGCCGCGATACATCTGCGCGATGCCTTGCTTGGCCTGACGCATGGCCTCGGCACGATAACCCGGATCGGTCAGGTAAGCGCCCATCAACTGGAGTTGGAGGGGCAGATCCTGCGCCGTGGTCGAACCGCCGAGCGCGAAGGCATCGGCGGCGACGGAGAAGCCGACGCCGACATTGCGGCCGGCGAGGATGCGCCGGAGATCGTCGCTGCTGTGCCGACCGAGGCCGCCGGCGGTGAAGGTGTTGCCGGCGAGCCAGGCGAGGCCGCGGCGGTCGGCGGGCTCGATGAGGCGGCCGCGGCCGAAGCGGGCACTGACCTGGACGCGACCGGCCTCGAAGTCGGTCGGCTTGAGATTGAGCCGCACGCCGTTGGCGAAGGTGACGAGGGTGAGGTCGAGGTCGGCGACGTGCTCACGCCGGGTGATTTTGCCGGCGGGTCCGAAATCGGTGTAGGCGAAGGCGGTCTCCTCGATCGCGGGCGGGGCGGACACCGCCACGGCCTGTGCCGCGGTGTAAACCGCGGTGATGGCGGCGGCGGCATCGCCGGGGATGACGGTTTCGCCGCTCACCAGCACATGGCGGCCGGGTGCGGTCCAGACCTCGCGCAGCGCGGCGAGGCAGTCCTCGGGCGTGATGGCATCAAGCGCGGGGCCCAGCAGCGCGAGATTGTCGGCGGGGTGGGTGAAGACGGTATCGTTGACGACGCCGCTGATGAGCGTCGTGGCGAGCGCGCCGGAGCGGCGGGTGGGCGCGGTGCGCACCGCTTGCTCAAGGGAGTTGCGGAAGGCCGCGGTGACTTCGCGCAGCTCCGCGGGTTGAAAGCCGTGCTCCAGCGCGCGGCGCAGCTCCTGCTCGGCCACGGCGAGGGATTCCGCCCACAGCCCGGGCTTGGCGGTGAGCCGGATCGAACTTGTGCGGTAGAGACCGTAACCCTGCGAGACGCTGGCGCTGCCGCCGCTGAACGGGGCCGTTTCCGTCTTGGCGAGGCTGGAGAGGCGGCGGTTGATGATGTTGATCGCGACCGAGCGCGGCAGGTCGGAGAGGCGCCGGGTGGTGGTATCCGGTTCGCGTTCGCGCCGCTCAACGGCGTGGATCGCGACGGTGGTGGCGACCGCCTCGGGCTCGTGGTGGTGGCGCACCCGGAGGCCCTCGAAAGGCACGATGGTCCCGAGGTCCGGCTGCGGCCGGGCGGGGGCGCGGGCGGTCAGGCCTTCGAAGCCGGAGCGGAGCAGCGGTTCGATGACCTCCGGGGTCACGTCGCCGACGACGAGGACGGTCATGAGTTCGGGCCGATACCAGGTGTCGTAGAAATCCACGAATTCCTCCCGGGGGGCGGTGCGGACGACGTCCATCAGGCCGATGGGCAGGCGGTGCGGCAACAGGGTGTCGGGGTAAAGAAAATTGAGTTCGGCGACCAAGGCGCGAAAGCCCACGGTGTCGCGGGTGCGTTCCTCGGCCATGATGACGCCGCGTTCCGGCTCAAGCTGGTCATCTTGGATCAACATGCCGCCGGCGTAGTCGGCGAGGACGCGCAGGCCCTCGGCGAGGGAGCCTTCGCCGTTGTCGGGCAGTTCGATCATGTAAACGGTCTGGTCGAAGCCGGTGTAGGCGTTGGTGTCGTTGCCAAAGCCCATGCCCATGCGCTGGAAAAATTCGATCAGCGTGCCCGGCGGGTAGTGGGTGCTGCCCTTGAACGCCATGTGCTCGAGAAAATGCGCGAGCCCGCGCTGGCTTTCCGTCTCCATGAACGCGCCGGCCTGCACGATGAGTCGGAGCGAGACGCGTTCGCGGGGCTCGGCATTGGGCAGGATGATGTAGCGCAGGCCGCTGGGCAGGGCCCCGAAACGGGCGGCGGGGTCGGGCCGCAGGTCGCTGGCGGCGTGGGCGAAATCCGGGGCGGTGGCGCGCAACGACGGCAGGACGCCGAGGACAATGAGAGCGGCGGTGAGGCGGAACATTCGGGACAGCATGCTTTCAACGTGGCCGCGCCCGTGACTACGCCAAAGCAAAAAGGCTCGGAATCGGGCGGATTGGGTATTTTGGACTATATGACCACCGTGATGCTGCTCTGGCTCTACCGCTTGCTCTACCTGCCCGCCCTTTTGCTGGGCGCGCCTTATTATATTTGGCGCATGCGTCGGCGCGGCGGTTACCGCCATGGGCTGGCGCAGCGATTCGGGGCGGAGCCGGTGCTGCCGCCGAAGCGGCCCGGGGTGCGGCGGATCTGGCTCCATGCGGTGAGCGTCGGCGAGATGCTGGCGGTGGGGCCGATGATCGAGGCCTGGCAGCGCGAGGGTGAGGTGGATATTTATCTGACGACCACCACGAGCACCGGTCGGCGGCTGGCGGAGGAGCGCTACGCCACGATGGTCGCCGGGTTCGGGTATTTTCCGCTCGACTGGTGGCCCTTCAGCGCCCGGTCCTGGCGGCGGGTGCAGCCTGACCTCGTGATCCTGACCGAGGGCGAGCGCTGGCCCGAGCACATCCACCAAGCGCAGCGCCGCGGGGTGCCGGTGGTGTGCATCAATGCGCGGATGTCCGACCGCAGTTTCCGGCAAATGCAACGGGTGCGCTGGGCGGTGGCGCCGCTGCTGGCCGGGATTACGCGCGTGCTGGCCTGCTCGGAGCACGATGCGCAGCGGTTCCGCACGCTGGGTTTTCCGCCGGAGAGCATTTCCGTCACCGGCAACATCAAGCTCGATGTCGCCATTCCCGCGCTGGCCGCGGCGGAGTGTGCGCAACTGCGCCGGGAACTCGGTCTGCCTGCGCAGGGGCTTGTGCTCATGGGTTCTTCCACCTGGCCCGGCGAAGAAGCGGCGCTGGTGGCGGCGCTGCGGCAGGCCCGGGCGGCGGGGCTGGACTGCTCGCTGTTGTTGGTGCCGCGGCACGCGGAACGGCGCGGCGAGATCGAGCCCCTGTTGCGCGAGAGCGGGTTCTCCTGTCATTTCCGGACCCGCGGTGCGGCGGCTTCGACGGTGGACATCGCGGTTGGCGACACGACCGGGGAAATGCGAAAGTTCCTGCAGCTCGCGGATGTCGTCTTTGTCGGCAAGAGCCTGGCACCGCATACCGAAGGGCAGACGCCGGTGGAATCGGCCGTGCTGGGCCGGCCGCTGCTGTTTGGTCCCGGCATGGGCAATTTCCGGGTGATCACGCAGGACTTGGTGGCGGCGGATGCCGCCATTGTGGTGGCGGATCCGGCGGCGCTGGCGGAGGAGGCGGTGGCCTTGCTGCGGGATCCGGCCCGGCGCAAAGCCCTCGCGGCTGCGGCCGAGGCCTGGCACCGCCGGAATTCCGGCGCGGTGGAGCGGACGCTCCAGGCGATCCGCGCCGTTCTCACCGCGGGCAACCGTTAAGCCCGGGTGGCAGGCGGTTGCGCCCACCTATGCCTCGACCAGCTCCGACAACTGCTCCTCGCCGGTGGTGGAGGTGGCGGGCAGGGGATACGTCTCGCGAAAGCGGGCGAAGTCCACGAGTTCGTAGCGACCGTCGGCATGCTCGATGATGGCGGTGAGCGATTCGACCCAGTCGCCGGAATTGAGGTAGTGCACTTCGCCGAGCATCTTGTCGGCGGGGGTGTGGATGTGGCCGCACATGACGCCGATGCAACCGCGCTCGCGGGCCAGTTGGGCGATGTGGTCCTCGAAGTTGGAGACGTGGCTGACGGCGGATTTCACGCGGGCCTTGATGGCCTTGCTGAGCGACCAATACTCCAGCCCGCGCCAGCGCCGCCACGCGTTGTAGGCGCGGTTGATGCCGAGGAGGGCGCGGTAGCCCCAGTCGCCGAGGTGCGCGAGGAACACGAAGTTCTTCGTGATGGTGTCGAACACGTCGCCGTGCAGCACGAGATAGCGGCCGCGCGCCCCCTCGTGGATGTGATCCTCGACGATGGTGAGTTTTTCAAAAGCCAGCGGAAGGAAGGCGGTGAGCACGTCGTCGTGGTTGCCGCGGAGATAGACGACCTCGGTGCCGCGCTTCTCCAATTTTTTGAGGATGATGCGGATGAAGCGCGTGTGGGCCTTGGTCCACTGGCCGGCGCGGCGGAGCTGCCAGCCGTCGATGATGTCGCCGTTGAGGATGAGTTTCTCGCAGCGGACGTGGCGCAGAAAATGGTTTACCTCCTCGATCTTGCAGTCGGGCGTGCCGAGGTGGACATCCGAGAGGATGACGGTGCGGGCGTGCAGGACCTTCTTATCCATGGTGGGCAAGGGCCGGCGGCCGTGGCGATTTTTCGCCGGGGACGTGGGCGGCGGATTTCGGCGCGGCGGTCCGGGCGAGCACGTGGCGGACGATGTCGCGGGCGGCGTGGGGGCGGAGCAGGGGATCCAAGGCGCGCCGCCATTCGTGCCAGAGCGCGCCGCGGCCGGCAAAGGCCCGGTGCAGCGTGGCGATGACTTCGTCGGGAGTCGGCGCATAGGCGCCGATGCGGTGGCGGCGCAGCAGCTCGTAGTTGCCCTCTTCCTGGCCGGGCACGATCTGGTTGACGATCATGGGGCAGCGCGCGGCGATGGCTTCCTGCGTGGTGGCGCCGCCGGCCTTGCTGAGGACGACATGGTGGGTGAGGAGGAGCCGCGGAATCTGGTCGGTCCAGCCGAGGATGGTGACGGGTGTGCGGCGATGCGCCGCGACTTTTTGCAACCGTCGGCGCAGGGCCTCGTCGCGGCCCACCGCGCAGGTGACTTCCCAGGCGTTTTCCGCCAGCAGGCGGTGCGCGGTGGCCTCGGCGTGCTGCGTGCCGGAATTGATGATGTAGAGGATGCGCGGGGCATGACCGGCGGCGAGGTTGGGCGGCTGGAGGGCCGGGCCGGGCGCGGTGAAGATGGCGGGCAGCGGAAAGCCCGTGGTGTGGACGAGCGCGGGATCCACGCCCGCGTTGATCATGACTTGGGCCGAATCGGCGTTGGGCACGAACCAGCCGGCACAGCGGGGCAGCCACCACAGCGAGTTGATGCTGATGGAATCGGTGACGACGTTGTAGTGCGGCGTCTGCACGCCGGCGTGTCGCTGGAGCTGCTCCAGCAAAAAGCCGTAAACGGGATAGGTGCTGCAGACGGCGGCGGGTTTTTCCTCGCGCAGCAGGCGGGCGAGCAGTTGGTGCTCGCGGCGCAACAGCCAGAGGTGCCGCGGAAACGGGCGCGCGCGATCCACCCAGCCGAAGAAGGCGCTCCACAGCCGCGGGGTGCGGTTGATCGCGGCGAGATAACCCCAGCGGGTGACGCGCGTCAGGCGGGGCGAGGCGAGGGCAAACAGATCGGCCAGCAGTGCGGTGCCGGGGCCGGCCTCGGTCTCACAGGCCGCGACGAGATTGCGGGCGGCGGCGTTGTGGCCCTCGCCGTAGCCGGCCGTGAGGATGAGAATGCGCGGTTTCATGCGGTGACCGCGTCCGCGACGGCGGGCCGGGCGACGGCCAGCAGGTCCGCTTCAAACCGGGCGACGACGTTCTCCCAGGATTGGTCCTCCAGGGCGCGCCGAGCCTTGTTGCGCAGACGCTGGCGCAGGGCTTCGTCGGTGGCGAGGCGAACCCCGGCGGCGACGAGTGCGTCGGGCTGGTCGCAGGGAACGGTGAGCCCGTTTTCCCCGTTGCGGATGAACTGGCGGGCGGCGGCGTAATCGAAGCCGGCCACGGCGAGGCCGCTGGCCATCGCCTCCGTGAGCACGTTGCCGAAAGTCTCGGTGAGGCTCGCGTGGATGTAGATATCGGCCGAGGCATAGTGCCGGCCGATTTCCTCCCGCGAGTAGAAACCGGCGAAAATGCAGTCGGGGTGCTCGCGTTGCAGTTGCGCCTTGAGCGGGCCTTCGCCCGCGACGACGAAGCGGCAGCGGGGATTGGCGGCGCGCATCGCGGCGAAGGTGCGGAAGACGAGGCCGTAGTTTTTCTCCGCCGCCATGCGGCCGACGTGCATCACGACCGGCGTGGTGGCATCGGCGCCCCAGGAGGCGCGGAGATCCGCGCTGCGGCGCGCGGGGTTGAAGTGGCCGGTGTTGACGCCGCGGGAGAGCACGGCGAGGTCGCGGAAGCCGAGGGCGGCGAGTTCCCCGCAGAGTTCCGCCGTGGGCGCAAACGTGCGCCGGGTGCGGTTGTGCACGCGCCGCAGCCAGCCGAGGACGGCACGGTGCAGCAGGGCGAAGCCGTAGTCGCTCGTGTAGGCGTGGAAATTGGTGTGGAAGCTGGAGGTGACCGGCAGCCCCAGTTTGCGGGCGGCGGTGACGGCGGAGGCGCCGAGCGGGCCTTCCGTGACCACGTGGACGAGGTCGGGCGGAGCCGCGCGCCAGAGGCGGGTGAGCTTGCCCCATGCGGGCAGACCGAGCCGGAGCAGGGGATAGCCGGGGATGGGCAGGCCGGGCAGGGGCACTTCGGCGAATTCCGGCGCCGGCACCCGGCCGGCCAGATCCTGGCGGTTGGGACGGTAAACGGTCACCGCGTGGCCCCGCCGGCCCAGTTCCCGGGCGATGAGGCCAAACGTCATCGCCACGCCGTTGATTTCAGGCGGAAAGGTCTCGGTGACGATGGCGATTTTCACGATTGGAAACGGGTTTGGTGCGGCGGAAATCTGCCCGCGTTGTGTGTCAATGCCGTGTCGTTTCGGTGACGATCCGGGCAATTCCCGTTGAGGGGAAAAGAGTTGCACTTAGGGGTTGCACCGCACGCGGCGGTTTCTACGTTCGTCTCTTTTACGCGGATGCAGTCCCACGGCCCCAAGCGCGTCTATACTCCCCAATCGCTGGAATTTTGGTTCGATCGGCTGGAAAACGATTGGGCGGCGGCCTTCAGTGCGACCCAGCTTGAGGCCGGTCGGCAGCTCTACCGGGATGGCGAAATCCGCGAACTCGAACTGACCGCCAAGGATGCCATCATCCACCGCCGGGTCGAGAAACGCGACGAGTATGCCGTGATCGAGTGGGACGAGGACGGGTTGAGCGTGCGCTCCTCCACCACCGACCAGGAAATCGCCCGGGCGCTGGCCGTCGCCGGGCTCCACGAGATCGAGGAATTGGTGGCCGACGAGATTCCGGTTTTGCCCGAGGAGGCCAAGGCCAACGGCCATGGCGTGACCAACGGGCGCAACGGCCACGCTGCCGAAAACGGCGCCGGCAAGCCCGCGGCCAAGTCGCCGGCCGTCGCCGGCGCGGTGCGCCCGCTCCTGCTGGTCTTCCGCACCAAAACCTCCGGCCTCACTTTCCAAGCCTACTGGCTCGAAGCCGACGGCAAGAAGCGGCATCCCGCCCTCGGGGCGGCGGCCCATGCGGACGGCAATGGCCACGTCTCCTCCGGCGAACGCACGAAGCTCATCGGCCTGGCCGCCTACGCGCGCAAGGCGCACTTCCACTACAACCAGCAGACGGGCATCTATGTGCTGGAGTCGCTGGTGGAGATTCCAAATTTCCTCCGGGTCACCCTGCCGGCGTGGCGCCGGCTGTTCCTGATCGAGCTCGATGACCGGTCCGCCAACCTGCTCAAGGGGACGCGCACCATCGACATCGAGGCCGTGGCGGAGCGCGGCACCGCCCCGGCGGCCGCAGGCGGCCCGGGCTCTGCCGATGGCACCGCGCTCAACCTGCGTTGGATCTTCCGCGCCGGCGAACGCCTCCTGACCGACAGCGAGGTCAACACCCTCCTGAAACGCGGCGGGGCGCCGGTCATCCTGCCCAACCTCGGTATCGTCAGCCTGACCGGCGAACGGTGGGAGTCGTTCAACGCCTGGCAGAAAAACGTTATCGAGACCCACGGCGACAACCCGCTCTCGCCGTATCTGATTTTCTCCCTGTTCAACGATGCGCGGATGAAGCTCACGCTGACGCCGGAGATCGAGGCGTGGCGGCAGTCGGTCCTGGCGCCGCCCGCCGCCCCGCCGGCGTTGCCCGATCTGCTGCGCCCCTACCAGAAGCGCGGCGTCGAGTGGCTTGGGCATCTGGCCGATGTCGGCTGCCACGGGCTGCTGGCGGACGAGATGGGTTTGGGCAAGACCCTCCAGGTCATCACGCTGCTGGCCACGCGCCCGCTACCGGGCCGGCCCAGCCTGATTGTGTGCCCCGCGAGCGTCGTGCCGGTGTGGCGCGAGGAGATCGCCCGGTTTTTCCCCGGCTTGAAAACCGATGTGCTCAAGGCCGGGCATGATTTTGCCACGGTGACGGACGACGTCGTGTGGCTCGCCAGCTACACCCAGCTCCGCAAGCACCGCGAACTCCTGCCGGCGCACGAGTTTGGCTACGTCGTCCTGGACGAGGGCCAGTTCATCAAGAATCCGGACGCCAAGGTCACGCAGGCCTGCTTCGCCATCCGCGCGCGGCACCGCATCGTGCTCACCGGCACGCCACTGGAAAACCGGCAGCTCGACCTGTGGAGCATCTTCCGGTTTCTGCTGCCGGGCCTGCTCGGCTCACGGTCGGCCTTTGAGGCCGCGCTCTTGCAGGACCGCACCGCGACGCTCGTGCGGCTGCGGGCGCAGCTCGCACCGTTCATCCTGCGCCGCACGAAGAAGGAAGTGGCCACCGAGCTGCCGCCCAAGGTGGAGATGGAGCTGCTCTGTCCGCTCACCGACGTGCAGCGCGCCGAGTATGCGCGCATCTGCACGGAAGGCCTGGAACGCCTCGGCGACGACGTGGGCGCGGCGATGCGCGAAAAATCCTTCGGCTTCCTCGCGCTGCTCACCCGCCTGCGCCAGACCTGCTGCGATCCCGACATGCTGCCGTGGCGCGATTCGCCGCTGGCCGATTCGGGCAAGATCACCCTGCTCATGGAAAAACTGGCCGAGATCGTCGGCAGCGGCCACAAGGTCGTCATCTTCTCGCAGTTCGTGATGTTCCTCGATCGCGTGCGCGAGGCGATGGTGGCGCATTTTCCCGATCTGCCGCGCTATGAACTCACGGGCATGACGCTCGACCGGCAGAAGCCGGTGCAGGATTTCCAGGGCGCCGAGGGCGCCGCCGCGATGCTCGTGTCGCTCAAGGCCGCCGGCACCGGGATCACGCTGCACGCGGCCGATTATGTCTTCCTGCTCGACCCGTGGTGGAATCCCGCCGTCGAGGCGCAGGCCGTGGACCGCGTGCACCGCATCGGCCAGACGAACACCGTCTTCGTTTACCGCATGGTGACCGCCGGCACGATCGAGGAACGCATTCAGGCGCTGAAGGCCGACAAAAAGGACCTCTTCGACAAGCTGATCGGCGGGCTCGGGGGCGACTTCGACCTGAGCCAGCACTTCACCTCGTTGCAGAGCCTCGTGCAGCTGACGACCCAGTTTGACGTCGAGCATACGGAACGGTCCGGCGAGTGAGTCCGTTGGAGCCAGTCCCGCCTGCTGGGTCTAGGCAGGCCTGCCGAGGTGGACGCTTGAAGTTCCAGCCGGGCTGGCCGAGATTGGACGGATGAGCACCGCCGAGACCAAGCCCAAGCTGTTGTTCAAGGTGCACGCGCGGCGCGTGGACGCACACGGCAGTGAAGCGCACTGCAAGGATGCCGTGCTTGTGCTCGACACCGATCTCGGCGGGCGGCGCGACGCCTGCAATCCCGCCGAGTTGCTCCTCACCGCGGTGGCCGCATGCATGCTCAAGGGCATCGAACGCCTTATTCCGATCCTCAGGTTCGAACTGCGCGGCGTTGAGGTGCGGATCGAAGGCGTGCGGCAGGACAGTCCGCCACGCCTGGAGAGCATCACTTACGAACTGCTCGTGGACACCGACGAGAGTGATCGTCGCCTGGAGCTCTTGCATGAAAACGTTCGGAAATATGGCACGGTCTTCAACACCGTGGCGCCGGGCACGAAACTTGAAGGGACCCTGCACCGGGCCTGACCCCAAGCATGAAAACTGCCAGCAACCCCGGTATCAGTTTTTTTGAGAAAAACCTGACGGTGTGGGTCGTGCTGTGCATGGTTGCGGGTGTCTTGATCGGCCGGTTCCTGCCCGGCATTCCCGGTTTTCTCGGCCGGTTTGAGTATGCCAAGGTATCGGTCCCGATCGCGGTGCTGATCTGGCTCATGATCTTTCCCATGATGCTGAAGGTAGATTTCACCAGCATCAAAAACGTGGGGCGAAACCCCCGCGGCCTTTACGTCACGTGGATCGTCAACTGGTTGGTCAAGCCGTTTACAATGTTCGGCATTGCGGCGTTGTTTTTTTACGTGGTCTTCAGGGCGCTGATCCCGCCCGAGCTGGCGCGCGACTATCTTGCCGGCGCCGTGCTGCTGGGGGCGGCGCCCTGCACCGCGATGGTTTTTGTCTGGAGCCACCTCACGCGCGGGGATCCGGCTTACACCGTGGTGCAGGTTGCGACCAACGACCTTATCATCCTGCTGGCCTTTACCCCGATCGTGGCGCTGTTGCTGGGGATTGGCGGCATTGCGATACCCTGGGAAACCCTGCTGCTTGCGGTGGTCCTTTTTGTGGCGATTCCGCTCTGCGGCGGGATATGGACCAGAATGACCGTGATCAAACACCGGGGAATGGATTACTTCACGCAAAAGTTCATCCCCAAGTTCATTGACTTAACCATCGTCGGCCTGCTGCTGACCTTGGTGCTGATTTTTTCATTCCAAGGCGATGTGATCCTCGGCAACCCGCTGCATATGCTGCTGATCGCGGTCCCGCTGACCTTGCAGACGGTTGTGATTTTCTTTCTGGCCTATCTCATCGGTCGGAAACTGCGGCTATGTCACAACGTGGCTGCGCCGGCCGGCCTTATCGGGGCGTCCAATTTCTTCGAGCTCTCCGTGGCGGTGGCCATTACGCTTTTTGGGGCCGCTTCGCCGGTTGTGCTGGTGACGATTGTCGGGGTGCTGGTCGAGGTTCCGGTCATGCTCGCGCTGGTAAAGGTGGCGAACCGCACGGCCCATTGGTTTCCCGCCCACCCAACTCCATGATGCCAGCATGATGCCCAAACTGACCGTTTTGATACTCTGCACGGGCAACTCATGCCGCAGCCAGATGGCGGAGGGACTGCTGCGGGCGGCGGCAGGCGACCTGATCGAAGTGCATAGTGCCGGGGTGAAACCGGCCGCTCAGGTGCAACCCGGGGCCATTGCGGTGCTGGCGGAAATCGGCATCGATATTTCCGCACAAAGGCCGAAGCACCTCGACTGCTTTCTGCACCGGCCGATGCACACGGTCATCACGGTCTGCGATCATGTTGCCGAGGTCTGCCCGGTGTTCCCGGGCAAGGTGCGCCGGCACCATTGGGGTTTCCGCGATCCTGCGCAGGCGGTGGGGAGCGAAGTTGCGGTTATGGGTGAATTCCGGGCGGTGAGGGATGAGATGAAGCGGATTTTCGACGCCTATGCCGGTGGCCTGCGGGACGGCATCAATCCCATTGCACGATGATAACCGGATCGCGGGGGCCAGTTTGCCGCACGCCGGTCTTGTTATCTGCGGCCGCAACCCTACGGTGAAATCGTTGCCATGAAGGTCGTGACCGATCCCGCCAAGCTCCTGATGGAGCGTCTGCTGCGCTTGTTGCGCTGGCGGCTTTGGCTGGCGGAGAAACTTCAGCCCACCGAGTGGCAGGTGACGCTGATGTGGGCTTCGTTGGCGGGCTTCATGGGCGCGCTGGGCGCGCTGCTCTTCATGGCCAGCGCGGAGGGCATCCATTTGCTCCTGACCAATTCCCACGCCGGCATCGTGGAGTCCATCCGCCGGTTGCCGTGGTGGGGCCGCCTGCTCGTGCCGGCCCTGGGCGGCCTGCTGGCCGGCGCGGTGCTGTATTTCGGTGGCCGGATCGTCAAGGGGCAGAGCTCGACCGACTACATGGAGGCGATCTCCATCGGCGACGGCCGCCTGCCGTTGCGCACGAGTCTGGTGAAGATCGTGGCCTCGCTGTTTACCATCGGGTCCGGCGGCTCCGTCGGCCGCGAGGGCCCGATGGTGCAGACTTCCGCGCTGCTCGCCTCGCTGCTGGGCCGCTGGCGGAAATTCTCGACGCAGCAGTTGCGGCTGCTCGTGGCCTGCGGCGCCGCCTCCGGCATCGCCTCGGCCTACAACGCGCCCATCGCCGGTTCTTTCTTCGTGGCGGAAATCATCCTCGGCACCATCGCGATGGAGAGCCTCGGGCCGCTGGCCGCCGCCGCGGTGACCGCCGCCCTCACCACGATGGTGCTCGGCGACGCGCACAATCTCTACAGCGTGCCGAAGTTTGCGCTGGGTTCCCCGCTGGAGATGGGGCCCTACCTTGTGCTCGGCCTGATCGCCGGCACGCTGGCCCCGTGGTTTCTGCGCTCGCTGCGCCGGGCGGAGGCGATGTTTCTCGCGACGAAGCTGCCGGTCATCTGGCGGCTGGCGTTCGGCGGCCTGCTGGTGGGCGTGATCGCGATCAACGTGCCCGAGGTCTGCGGCAACGGCTACTCGGTCATCATGGACATCCTGCACGGGCAAATGGCGTGGATGATCCTCCTCGGCGTGCTCTGCTGCAAGTGGCTCGCCACGGCCTGCTCGGTGGGTTCGGGCGCGCCGGGCGGGGTGTTCACGCCGACGCTTTTCATGGGCGCCGCGGTGGGCTCGCTGTTCGGGACCGCGGTGCAGACCTTGTGGCCCGCGGCGCCGAGCCCGGGCGCTTTCGCGCTCGTGGGCATGGGTGCTTTTCTCTCCGCGGCGAGCCGGGCGCCGGTGATGGCGGTCATCATGCTTTTCGAGATGACGCTGAGCTACGACATCATCCTGCCGCTCATGCTGTGCAGCGTGGTGGCGTTCTTCACCGCCCGCGGCATCGAGGGCAGCTCGCTCTACAGCGAAGTGCTCAAGCGCAAGGACGCGGCCAATGTCACGACCGAGACCGCCAAGGCTGAGCGGGTGGCGGACTTGGTGAAGGCCGATCCCCCGACGGTGGCGCCGACGGCGCGTTTTGCGGAGATCGCCCAGCGGTTCCTGTCGGTCCGCGTCAACAATCTCTACGTGGTCAATGCGGACGGCGCGTTTCTCGGGGCCGTGGCCCTGCACGACATCAAGCCTTACCTGGCCGATCCCGGGCTCGCCGAACTGGTGCTGGCCGGCGACATCGTGCGGGATGACTTTCCGCGCGTGACACCGGCGGAAGCCCTGAGCGATGCCTTGGGCAAGTTCCTCGCGCATGAAGGTTTGCAGCGGCTTCCGGTGGTGACGGCCGACGGCCGTCTGGCGGGCAGCCTCTCCAAAAACGACCTGATGCTCGCCTTGGTCGAGCATCGCAAACGCTGACCGGCCGGCACGCGGGCGGAAAATTTCCGCAGGGGAGAGCGGTCTTTGCGGCTTTGTGACGGAGCCGACACGAAACCGTCACAATCGGGGTGCATAAAGGTGCTGCTACTGAAACCAGCAACCAAAACACATCCCATGTTCTTCAACAAAACCAAATGGCTCGCGCTGCTCGGCGGCGCCGTGCTGCTAGCCGCTCCGGCGGTCGCCCAGGAAAGCAAGGCGATCATCGATGCCCTCGTGAAAAAAGGCGTTATCTCCAGCGATGAGGCCAAAGAAATCCTCGCCGAGGCGAAGAAGGCCATACCCGTCGTCGCCGTTCCCGGCGCCAGGCCCGTGACCCGCTTGTCCGTCGGCGGCCGTCTGCAGATCCAATATGCCGGCTTGAGCACCGACATCGCCAACACGGCCAACGACCCGGCCACCACCAATCACTTTTTCCTCCGCCGCATTTATTTTGGCGCCCGCGCCAGCCTCGGTCCGAAGTGGAGCGCCAACATGACCTACGACTTCGCGCGCGACGGCTTTGATGCCGCCCTCGTGCAGTGGAAGGACGGCGACATCTCGGTGGACGTCGGCCTGCGCAAGGTGAACCTCGGCTACGAGGAGCGCACCTCCGGCGCCAGCCTCAAGTCCATCGAGCGCTCCGCCGCCACCCGCTTCTTCGTCGAGGAGAACAACGGTCGCCGCCTCGGCGCCGGCGCCCACCGTGTGGGCGTGTTCCTGGACGGCAAGGAAGGCAATTTCTTCTACGGAGCTGCCATCACCAACCCCGAGCGCGCGCTCAACTTCAGCGTCGCCTCCGGCGCCGGCAACGGTGGCAACAACTCGCCCGCCTTCTGGGCCAACGGCGGTTACAACGGCAAGTTCAACAAGGACGGCAAATTCGTGATCGGCGGCGGCCTCGGCGTGCTGCCCGACCAGGGCGGCAAGAACCCCGGCACCGGCTGGGACATGACGGTTTACACGATCTACGCCGACATCACCTCCGGCGATTTCAACCTCGCGGCCGAGTTCATGGGTGCCGATGTCGAGCGCGGGGCTTCCGCCACGGTGGACTCCAAGCCCACCGCCTTCTGGATCCAACCGAGCTACAAGCTCTCCAAGGCCGTGGAACTTGCCTTCCGCTACAGCTACGTCGATTCTGACGGCCGCGGCGTGAATGTCTCCGACGGCATTCGCTCGGCTCCGGGCGGCGGCACGCACAACAAGCTCACCGAGATGTATGGCGGCGCCACCTGGTTCATCATGGGCAACGACCTCAAGCTCCAGGCCGGTATCGTCTATGGCAAATCCGAGGACACCCTCGCCGGTGGCTTCGCCGAGGCCAAGGTGCTGGGCCTCCGCTCCCAGATGCAGCTCCAGTTCTAAATTCCCAAACTTCTCATCCCAAAACCACGCAGTATAACAACATCATGAAGAAACTAATCCTCACCGGCCTTGCGGCCGCGCTCGTCTCGGCCTCGGCGGCCTTCGCGCAGATCCAGGTCGATCCCAAGCTCAAGGCCTACCAGCCCGTCTCCGGCGTCTCCGGCAACCTCAACTCCATCGGCTCCGACACGCTGAACAACCTCATGACCCTCTGGGCCGAGGGCTTCCGCGCCATCTACCCGAACGTCAACATCCAGATCGAGGGCAAGGGTTCTTCCACCGCGCCTGTCGCCTTGATCGAGGGCACCGCCCAACTTGGGCCCATGAGCCGCGCCATGAAGGGCTCCGAGATCGACGCTTTCGAAAAGAAATACGGCTACAAGCCCACCGAGATCAAAGTCTCCATCGACGCCTTGGCGGTTTATGTCCACAAGGACAGCCCGCTGAAGAGCCTGTCGCTGCAGCAGGTTGACGGCATCTTCTCGAGCACCAACCGCATGGGCGGCACGCCGATTACGACTTGGGGTCAGGCCGGTCTGACCGGTGATTTCGCCAACCGCCCGATCTCGCTCTTCGGCCGCAATTCCGCTTCCGGCACCTACGGCTTTTTCAAAGACGTGGCGCTTGGCGGCGGCGACTACAGCACCCGCGTGAAAGAGCAGCCGGGCTCCTCGGCCGTGGTGCAGGGCGTGGCATCCGATATCTACGCGATGGGTTACTCGGGCATCGGCTACAAGACCTCCGGTGTGAATGCCATCGCCCTCGCTTCCAAGCCGGGCGGCAAGGCCTTCGAGCCCAACCCTGAGAACTGCCTCAGCGGCGACTACCCGCTCGCCCGCTTCCTCTACATCTACATCAACAAGGATCCGAAGAAGCCGATGGACAAGCTGACCAAGGAGTTTCTCTTCTTCGTCCTCTCCAAGGCAGGTCAGGAAGTTGTCGCCAAGGATGGCTACTTCCCGATGCCGGCCGAGCTTTGCGAAGAAGTCAAAGCCAGCCTCTAAGATCCTCATTCATGGCGGTTTCTGCCGCCATTTTAGCCTAGGGCGGGACGAGTTCCCTTCGTCCCGCCCTTTTTGTGACGAAATTGTAACCTGGGGCGGTTGTCGCCGCAGGACCGGGGCCTCTAATCGGCCCGAATCTCACCGGTTTTCCCGTATTGCCGTCCATGCCTGCCAAGCCCACGCCACCTCCCGTCCCGGCCCGCTTTCAAGTGGGCAAGGCGACCTTGCTGATGGACCGGTTCATGAACCAGTTCATCAAGATCGGCGGCCTCTCCGTGATCGTGGCGGTTTTCGGCATATTTATTTTCATCCTGGTGCAGATTTTGCCGCTGTTTCGCGGCGCCCAGGCCGAGGAGCTGAAAGCGATCCAACTGGAGCCCGCCGACTACGTTCGGCTCGGCATCGACGAATGGTCGGAGTTGCCCTTCGCGATGCAGGCCGATGGGGACCTCGTCTTCATTGATGTGGTCGGTGATCGCGGTGCCATCACGAAGCAGTTGCCCTTCGCCGCCGAGCATGGGGTCGGCGCGGTCGAATACAACCAACTGGCCCAGCGCCTGACGGTTGGCACGCAGGACGGCCAGTTTGCCCTGGTGGATATCCTATACAAGCCGGCCTATGGTGCCGGCAATGCGCGCACCATCGAGGCGGAGCTCAAGGCCGGCGACCTGCTGGCCATCGGCCGCCCCGGCGTGCCCGTGGCGATGATCGGCTATGCCGACGCCGGCGCCCGCAAGCTCGCCATCGCCAAGCAGATTGTGGACGGCCGCATGGAACTGCATGCCGTGACGCTCACCCAGCGCCGGACATTGATGGGGGGCGGCCGCACCACGGTGGACCGCACCTACGACCTGACCGGACTCGTTACCGGCACCATCGACAAATTCCTCGTGGCGGCGCAGGCGGATTCGGTCCTGATCGCAACGACCGAAGGCGAGCTGATCTATCTCTTTCTTGATGGCGGCGAGTTTTACGTGCGCCAGCGGCTCAAACCCTTCGCCCACCTGCCGGACGCCCGGATCAATTTGCTGAACTATGTCTTTGGCGATGTCACCTTCGTGGCGGTGGGAATGAACGGTGAGACGAAGGGCTACAGCCTGTTTCGCGACCCGGCCGTGGGGTCGCGGCAGTTTGGCGAGACCAAGCGTTTCGATGCCCAGCCGGGGGCCACGGATGTCTTCGCGGCAAGCGTCCGCAACAAGGCCTTTCTCCTCGGCACGGAACGGCACGCGCGGCTGATTTTCTCCACGACCGAAACCGTGCGCTGGCAGCAGGACCTGGATTTTTCGGTCCGGCAGGCGATCATCGGCGGCAAATACGACCGCATGGTCTTCCTGGATGACCAATCGAAGCTGCATTTTTTCCGGCTCAACGATCCGCATCCCGAGTCGAGCTTCCGCGCCTTCTTCGGGAAACTCTGGTATGAAGGCTCGCCGGGACCGAAATACGACTGGCAGTCCACCGGCGGCTCCGACGACTTCGAGCCCAAGCTCTCGCTGGTGCCGCTCATCATCGGTTCGCTCAAGGGCACCTTCTACGCGTTGCTCTTCGCGGTGCCGATCGCCCTGCTCGCCGCCATCTACACCTCGCAGTTTCTGAAGCCCGAGGTGAAGACCATTGTGAAGCCCACGATGGAGATCATGGCCTCGCTGCCCTCGGTGGTCCTCGGCTTCCTCGCGGCGCTCTGGCTGGCGCCGATCCTGGAAACCCGCGTGCCATCCGTGATGCTCATCGTCACCCTCGTGCCGCTCACCGCCTTGATCTTCGGCTGGGCTTGGACGAAACTGCCGCCCCGGGCGCGGCTCGCCATCGCGCCCGGCTGGGAGTTCGTGGTGTTTCTCCCGATGATGTTCGCCGCGGGCTACGCCGCCTGGCATCTGGGACCGTCCTTGGAACGACTGCTTTTTGTGGTCACCGACCCCACGAGCGGACTGCGGGTGGCCGACTTCCGGCTGTGGTGGCCGACGGTCACCGGCACGCCCTTTGAGCAGCGCAATTCGCTCGTGGTCGGCTTCATGATGGGTTTCGCCGTCATCCCGATCATCTTCACCATTGCGGAGGACGCCCTCTCCAATGTGCCGCAGTCCCTGCGCTCCGGTTCGCTCGCCCTCGGGGCCAGCCGTTGGCAGACCGCCTTCCGCATCGTGCTGCCCACCGCTTCCGCCGGCATCTTCTCCGCGCTCATGATCGGCCTCGGCCGCGCCGTGGGCGAAACCATGATCGTCGTGATGGCCACGGGCAATACGCCGATCATGGAGTGGAACATTTTCTCCGGCATGCGCACGCTCTCGGCCAACATCGCGGTCGAGCTGCCCGAGGCGCCCCACCATGGCACGCTCTACCGCACGCTCTTTCTCGGCGCGATGGTGCTGTTCGTCATGACCTTCATGGTGAACACCGTCGCCGAGGTGCTGCGCCAGCGCCTGCGCGACCGCTACAAGACCGTGGAATAACCTTCATCCCCCTCCGATGCCAAAGCGCGACTTTCTTTCCAGTGACGTGAAGCCGGCCGGCGAAAGCTGGGTGTGGGTGACCTCCATGGGCCTGGGCGTGGGCCTGACCATGATCGTGTTCCTGCTGGGCATGATCCTGTGGAACGGTTTGGAGGTCTTCTGGCCGAAGCCTGTGGTGCAGCTCGAACTCCGGCCCGGCAGCACTGCCGGCCTGAACAATGCCCCGGTGTTCGGCGGCGAGATCGTCAAGAGCCAGATAAAGGCAGTGCAGGTCCGTGCCGATGCCGATGCCGGCGATGAACCGCCGCAGCGCGAATACCAGCTTTTCGTCGGCAACAAGGACATCTACGGCTTCGGCTACAAGTTCATTGATCATGCCGAGATCGCGGGTGAGAGCCGCCCGGCTGATGTCATCGTTGCGGAGCGGCTCGAATACGGCAACGCCATCTTCCGACCGAAGGAGCTGCGGCTGGCCGATGGCACGGTGCTGCCGGCCGCCGCAACCGCGTTTGATCGCACCTTGGCCGGACTGGTGCGCGAAAGCAACGACCGGCGCGCGGCCATTCGCCGGATTGAGCGCGACGAAATCGGCGCCATCAACCGCCAGTTGGAGAAAATCCGCCTGGAGCGCCGTGCGCTCGAGAACAAGGGCCCCTTGGTGTCGCCCGCGGACCAGCGCCGTCTGGCTGATTTTGACGCCGCCGTGGCGGACTTGCAGGCCCGCTACGAAAAATTGGCGGCCAAGGCCCGCGAGCTGCGCGGCCTCCAGTCGGTCAACCGGATTGCCTATACGACCATGGATGGCGCCGAGCGCACGCTGCCGACCGGCGACCTCATCGACTACTATCGTCCCAACCAACTGACCGTCCTCAACAAGGCCGGCATTTTCGCCCACCGTTTCTGGAAATTCCTTTCCGACGAGCCGCGCGAGGCCAACACCGAGGGCGGCATTTTCCCCGCGATTTTCGGCACCTTTGTGATGACGCTGCTGATGAGCGTGGCCGTTACGCCCTTCGGCGTGCTCGCCGCGATCTACCTGCGCGAATACGCCAAGCAGGGCCCCTTCGTCCGGGCCGTGCGCATTGCCGTGAACAACCTCGCCGGTGTGCCCTCCATCGTCTTCGGCGTTTTCGGCCTCGGTTTCTTTGTCTATGTCGTGGGCGGCACCATCGACCAGTTGTTCTACAGCCTGTCGCTGCCCACGCCCACCTTCGGCACGGGAGGCGTGCTTTGGGCGGCCCTGACCCTTGCGCTGATGACCGTGCCGGTGGTCATCGTCGCCACCGAGGAATCGCTGAGCGCGGTTTCCCGCGGCACCCGCGAGGGGTCGCTGGCCTGCGGCGCTTCCAAGTGGCAGACGATCCAGCGCATCGTCCTCCCGGCCTCGTTGCCTGGCATTCTCACCGGCCTCATCCTGGCGATGGCCCGTGGTGCCGGCGAGGTGGCCCCGCTCATGCTGGTCGGCGTCGTGAAGCTCGCCCCCACACTGCCATTGGACTCCATCTATCCGTTCATCCATCTCGAGCGGAAGTTCATGCACCTCGGCTTCCACATCTACGACCTCGGCTTTCAGTCGCCCGATTCCGAGGCGGCCAAGCCCATGGTGTTCGCCACCACCTTCCTGCTGATCCTGCTCGTGGTGTGCCTCAATCTCGGGGCGATTCTCATCCGCAATCACCTGCGCAAAAAATACAAGACATCCACCTTCTGAGCGACCACCATGAGCACCGCCACGCTGCCGTCCACCTCCCGCCCGACCATGACCCAGAACACCACCGCATCCGCCGGCGCTCCGGCGCTCAATCCCGCCTACATCCAGATCAAGGATTTCAGTTTCTACTACGGTGCCGCCAAGGTCCTGCACGGGCTTTCGCTCGACATCCCCGAGCAGCAGGTCACTGCCTTCATCGGACCCTCCGGTTGCGGCAAATCCACCCTGCTGCGCAATCTCAACCGCATGAACGACCTCGTGGACGGCATTCGGCATGAGGGCGATATCCTGGTGAACGGCCACAGCATCTACGACCCGCTCATCGAGGTCATCGCGTTGCGCAAGCGCATCGGCATGGTCTTTCAGAAGTCCAATCCTTTCCCGAAGTCCATCTACGAGAACGTCGTTTATTCGCTCCGGGTCGCCGGTCGCAACGGCAAGGCCGAGCTCGACGAGGTGGTCGAGCGTTCCCTCCGTGGCGCCGCGCTCTGGGATGAGGTCAAGGACCGACTCAACGAGAGTGCCTTTGGTCTGTCCGGCGGACAGATGCAGCGGCTCTGTATCGCGCGGGCCATTGCCAACCGGCCCGAGATCCTCCTCATGGATGAACCCTGCTCCGCGCTCGACCCCATTGCCACCGCCAAGGTGGAGGAGTTGATCCACGAGCTGAAGAAGGAGTTCACCATCGTCATCGTCACCCACAACATGCAGCAGGCCGCCCGCGTGTCCGACCGCACCGCCTTTTTCTACCTCGGCAAGCTCATTGAATACGACGTCACGACCAACATCTTCCAGAACCCCGCCAACGCCCAGACCGAGGCCTACGTCTCGGGGCGATTCGGCTGACCTCATCGCCCCGAAACGCCAAACTCCAAAACCCAAACTCCAAATATCCACCAACCCTGAGCCAGGTCATTTCCGCCCGTTTGGCGTTTGGACCTTTGGCGTTTGTTATTTTTTCCCATGAAACGTTTCTTCGACGCCGAACTTGAAACCTTCCGTTCCGATCTCCTCCTGATGGGCGAGACCGCCATCCGCCAGGTGCGCGATGCCATGAAAGCCTTGGTCGAGGCCGACGTCGGACTGGCCGACCGGGTCATCGCCGCGGACGACGAACTCGACAACCTCGAGATCAAGATCGACGACGAGGCTATCCGCTACATGAACCTCCGCGCGCCCATTGCCACGGAACTGCGGCTGGTGATCGTCGGCATGAAGGCCTCGCACGACCTCGAGCGTGTGGGCGACGAGGCCACGGGCATTGCCAAGCGGGCCGTCCGCCTGTCCGCCGAGCCCCCGCTCAAGCCCTACGTGGACCTGCCGCGCATGGCCAACATGGCCGTGGAGATGCTGCGGGACGCGCTTGATTGCTTTCTCAAGGGTGACACCGATAAGGCGGTCGCCGTCATCCGCCGCGACAAGGACGTGGATGCCATCAACAAGCAGCTCTACCGCGAGCTGACGAGTTTCATGATCGAGCAGCCCGGCACCATCAGTCGCGCGATCGAGCTCATGTTCATCTCCAAGTCCATCGAGCGCATCGCCGACCACGCCACCAACATCGCCGAGGAGATGATCTACCTCGCGAAGGGCAAGGACGTGCGGCACGACGACTCCGTAAAAAACGGCGACGCCCAAGCCTGATCCCGGGGCTTCAAATCCCGGCGAAGGCGGCGTGAAACATGGCCTTCGCGTCGCGGGCCAAATCAATCGTTCTGGCTCAGGCTTTCCCCCGCAGGCGGGCCCAGAGCAGGCCGAGGCGTTCGTAGATGCCCTTGGTGCTGCGTTCGAGACCGGTCAGGTCGCAGTTCCAGTCGCTCCAGCGAAAATCGGCATTGGCCCGGGCGGTGAAATCCGCCGGGCAGGGCAGGGCGTTGAGACCGGCTTTTCGCGCGTAGGCCATGGTCCGAGGCATGTGCCAGGCGGAGGTGACCAGCGCCACGGGGGCATCACCGAGTTGCTCGCGCAGGGCGTTGATCTCCTCCTCGGTGTCGCGGGGCGAGGTGAGCAGCCACAGCCGCGCGGGGCTCACGCCGAGGGCTTGGGCGGCCTGGGCCAGGACGGCACCATGGGTTTCCTCATTCGCGGGAGTCAGGCCCGGTCCGGTCAGGATCAGTTGCGCGTCAGGCAGGGCGTGAGCCAGCCGCACGCCTTCCATCAGGCGGGAAGCGGCGGAGGTGCTCAACCGGTTCGTGGCCGGCAGGCCCGGGGTGCTCGCGTGGCCGCCGCCGAGAATCACGATCGTGCGGCAGGCGGCCAATTCGGCCGGCAACGGCGCGCCGGGTTGCAGTTCCGGGATGGCGGCGTAGCGCGCCTCCAAGGGGCGCAGCAGGGCGAGGCCGACTTGCTTGTGGCTTAAAATCAGCAGCAGGAGCACGCCGGCGGTGAGCAGCACCCGGCCGAGCCAGGCCTTGCGGCCGAGCCAAACCAGCGCGAGCCCGACCAGCATCAGCAGCAGGCTGAGCTGCAGCGGCATCAGCAGGTAAGTCAGCGCTTTCTTAAGCTCGAACATGTCGCTTCACCATGGGTGTCCGTGGCTTGCGCTGTCGAGCCGAAGACTCGACCGGCACTGGATAAAAATGGGGCGGCCAACGGGACTCGAACCCGCGACCCCCTGAATCACAATCAGGTGCTCTAACCAACTGAGCTATGGCCGCCGCAAAGAGCCGCAAAAAGTCGCGGGCGAGTTAGCGGCTGTCAACTCCTAGTTCAGCCCGGGAGACCGGCCGCCGCCATGACAATTCCCTGACAATATCCTGACGTGGCGGTGACAACCCGGCGGGCGGTTTGTGGTTCACTGGGGGCGTAATCCATGAATCCCATGAAAAAAACCTCCCTCCTCGTCCTGTTGTTCGCGGCTGCGCTTTTCGGCGCGGCGTCGCTGTTGGCCAAACCCGCTCCTGCCGCCCCGGTCCGTCTCACGATTGATGTCGATCGTCAGGTGCTGCCGGCGGATGTCGTCGAGCGGGCCATCATCAAGGTCCGGCTGGATTGTGTGCCGCCGCCGCGGACGAAGGCCCGGCCGCCGGTGAACCTTGCGCTGGTGATCGACCGCTCCGGTTCCATGCAGGGCGACCGCATCGAACAGGCCCGGGAAGCCGCGCTCGAGCTCGTCCGGCGGCTGGATCGCAACGACATCATTTCCCTCGTAGCCTACGACAGCGACGTCGAGGTGCTGATTCCGGCGCAGCGGGTCGGTCAGGTGCGAGGACTGGAAGCAGCCATCCGCGGCCTGACGCCGCGGGGCATGACGGCCCTGCACGGCGGCGTCACTCGCGGCGCAGAAGAAGTGCGTCGTCACATCGAGGAAGCGGGCTACGTGCACCGCGTCATCCTGCTCTCGGATGGGCAGGCCAATGTCGGCCCGCGTTCCCCGGAGGAACTTGGCCGCCTCGGCGCCGCTTTGATGAAAGAAGGCGTCTCGGTGACGACCATCGGGCTCGGCCTCGGCTTCAACGAGGATTTGATGACCCGGCTCGCGCAACGCAGCGACGGCAACACCTACTTCGTCGAGCACGGCGCGGATCTGCCGCGGATCTTTGCGAACGAGCTGGGCGATGTGCTCAACGTCGTGGCGCGCCGGGTCGTCGTGGAAATCGATTTTCCCGCGGGGGTGCGGCCGGTGCGCTTCGTCGGCCGCGACGGCTCCATTTCGGGCCAGCGCGCCGAGCTGACCATGAACCAGTTGTATGGCGGCCAGGAGCGTTTTGCCTTGGTCGAGGTGGAGGTGGCTCCGGCGAAGTCCGGCAGCGTGCGCGAGATCGCCCGTGCCCAGGTGCGCTATGATGATGTCGCCAGTCAGCGTCCCGCGGAGCTGACGGCGAACCGTAAGGTCACGTTCAGCACGGACCGCACCGCGGTGGTGGCTTCCGCCGATCACAAGGTGCAGACCGACTATGCGGCCAACTTGCTCGCGGTGGCAAAGGACGAGGCCATCGCGCTGGTCGATGCCGGCAAGCGGGACGAGGCGGGGCGTGTGCTCAAGGCCCGGTCGGCGGAGGTTTCCGCCATGGCCGAGACCTACCGGAATGCGTCGCTCGCCGCGGTCGCGGCCCCGGCGGCGGCGGAAGCCGAACGGGTGGCGCGCGACGGCTTGGACAACGCGCAGCGCAAAAGCTACCGCACCGAGAGCTCCCAGGTGCGGAACCAGCAGACGGTTGGTGATGACCGGCGCTGAACCCGCGGTTTCGCGTCTTTCCAACCGGTCAAAGCCCCGTAACATCGCCGCCGTGTCCTCCTCGCGCCGTCTGCTGGCTTATGGTCTCCTCCTGCTCGTGCCCACCGTGTTGGCCGGGTTCGGGGCGATCCATCTGCTGCGGCGTGAGCAGGTCCGGCTGGCGGAACGCGAGGCTTACGCCGGGGCGGCGCGCCTCGCGGCGGTCACGGCCCGGGCCGGCCTGATCGTTGAAAGTGCGGAACTCCTGGTGGGCGACGTGCAGGTCGGGCTGCTCGACACCCTCGCGACCATGCCGGCGGCCGGGCTCAACGAGGCGCTGGCGGCATGGCAGCCCGGCAACCCGCTGGTGCGATCGGCCTTTCGCGGCACGATTGATGGCCGGATTCTGCAGGTGGTGCCCGGCGGTGAAGCCGGCCAGGCCGTTCGCCGGCGCTTGGCGGCTTTGTTCAACGATACGCTGCCGTGGAAAACGGACAGCGCGCAGCCGGAACCCGCCGCGCCCACGGCGGCCGACACCGGTCCGGCCCGCGAGGAACAGGCGACCCGGGCTGCCGCCTCGTCGAACGTTGCGAAGATGCAGTCAGCGCGGCAGGACGCCCGCTCGCTGGCGCAGTCGCGCGAGTATCTGGCGAGGGACGGGCGCAAAATCGCGGCTGCGCCCGCGGCGGCCCTGTCCCTCGAAGCCGGGCGCGGTGAATCCGTGGCCGGGCCCGACCGGAGAGGCTGGACGGCTGTGAATGCCGAAGGCCGGCGCGGCTTGCTCGGCTGGCTGGCGAATACGACGACCGGCGAGGTGCGCGGCTTGGAGCTGGATATCACGGCGCTCATTGCCCGCTTGGGCGGCGTGCTGCCGGCGGAAACCGGCGGCGGCGAAGGCTACGCGCTGCGCGATGAGCAGGGCCGCATCATGCACCAGACGGGTTGGGTGCCGGACGCACCGGACGCGGCGGCGGTGCGGGTGCCCCTCACCGGTCCGGTGCTGCCGGGCTGGGAAGTCGTGGCCTTCCTCGATGCGCCGGTGGGGCGCAGCGGGGCGGGGGCGGGATTTTTCGTGGTGGGCCTCCTGCTGGTCGGCACCTTTATGGTGGCGATTCTCGCGGGCGGCGCGCTTTTGATTGCGCAGGCCCGCCGCAGCGAACTGGAGGCGGCGCAGAAAACCTCCTTCGTCGCCAACGTGTCGCACGAGTTCAAAACCCCGCTCACGACCATCCGGCTCTACGCAGAGTTGCTCGAGCAGGGCCGGGTGGCCGGGGCGGAAAAACGCGCGGGCTACCTGCGCACCATCGCGCGGGAGACCGACCGGCTGGCGCGGCTGGTGGGGAACGCGCTCGATTTCAGCCGGCTCGAGCAAGGCCGGAAGAAATTTGCCCGCGAAGAGGTTGATCTGCGCGCGCTGTTGGATGGCCTGCTGGACACGCAGACCCCGTTGTTGGCGGAGGCCGGGCTGCGGCTGGTGCGAAACCTGCCCGCCGGGCCGCTGCGGCTCAGCACCGACCGTGATGCCTGCCAGCAGATCGTGCTCAACCTGATGGACAACGCCGTGAAGTATGCCGCGGCCGGCGGCGAGATGGCCGTCAGCCTCACGCCGGCGGCCGGCGGCGGTGCCACCGTGGAGGTGGCGGACCGCGGGCCGGGCGTGCCGGCGGCCCAGCGCGAACGGATTTTTGAGAAATTCCACCGGGTGGATGATTCGCTCACGGCCGAGAAGCCGGGCGCGGGGCTCGGCCTCAGCATCGCGCGGCAACTGGCCCGCGGCCTCGGCGGCGACCTGCGGTGCAACGCCCGCGAGGGCGGCGGCGCGGTCTTCACGTTTACCCTGCCATGAAAGCCCGCATCCTGATCGCCGAGGACGACCCCAACATCCGCCTGGGCCTCATCGCCACGCTGGAGAGCGAGGGCTACGCCGTCACGCCGGCCGCCGACGGGGCGCAGGCCTTGCGGCTGTTTGCGCAGGAAAAGTGCGACCTGGTGATTCTGGACGTCATGATGCCGCACCGGAGCGGTTACGAGGTCTGCCGCGAGTTGCGGGCGCAGGGCAGCCGCACCCCGGTCATCCTGCTCACGGCCAAGGGCGAGGAGATCGACAAGGTTGTCGGCCTCAAGCTCGGCGCGGACGACTATGTGGTGAAACCGTTCGGCGTGCATGAGCTGCTGGCCCGGGTGGAGGCGGTGCTCCGGCGTGCGCGTTCCACGGCGGCGGCCCCGGCGGCAGAGGCGCTGCCGGCGACCTTCCGGCTGGGGGCGGCGGAGATTGACCGCCGGCAGTTCACGGCGAAGGTCGCCGGCCGGGTCGTCACGCTCACGGCCCGCGAACTGAAGCTCGCGGAGATCTTTGCCGCCCACCCGGGCGAGGTGCTTTCCCGCGACGCCCTGCTCAACGCCGCGTGGGGCGTGGACTATTTCGGCACCACCCGCACGCTCGACCAGCACGTGGCGCAACTGCGGAAAAAAGTGGAGGCCGACGCCGCGAACCCGCGCGCGATCGTGACCGTGCACGGCGTGGGCTACCGCCACGACCGCGCGGGCTAGAGCGGGATTGGAAAGGGTCGTGGCTGCGGGCATGCCGCGGGCCGCTCGGAGATCGGCCCCTACCGCGCCTGCGGCCGGCTCATTCGTGGGCAATCTTCGCTCTGCTCCAAAAACCAAGGGATGTCGGTCTATGGTCCGCGTCTGCTTTGCCGTTGCCTCGGCCGGCGGTGATTTCACGCTGGGCGGCCGGATGCCCAGGCTGAAGATCCTCACCTTCAACATCGCCCACGGTCGCGGGCTGACTCCCATCCAGGGCTTCACGCTCGCGCGGAAACTCCGTGCAAACCTGAGCAAGATCGCCCGCCTGATCCAGCGCACCGACCCGGACATCGTGGCCCTGCAGGAGGTGGACCAGGATTCGCGCTGGGCGGGCAATTTCGACCATCTGGAATACCTGCGGCTGCACACGGGCTACCGGCATTCGGTGTTTGGCATCAACAACCGGCGCAGCGGCCTGCTCAACCTCAGCTACGGCAACGCCATCCTCTCCAAGCACCCGATCCTGGAGTCGGAGAACGTCGTCTTCGGCGAGAGCACGGTGGGGGAGAAGGGCTTCCTTTACACGGAGATCGACGTGGCGGGCCGCCGGCTCCCGGTGATGAACCTGCACCTGCATTACCGTTCGCGGCTGCACCGCTTCAACCAGGTGGAGAAGATCCTGGACTACGTGTCGCGCAAGCACGTGCACCGCCGCGACCACTGGCACATGCCGCCCATCGTGTGCGGCGACCTCAACAATTCCCACAAACGGCCCGATGCCACGGCCGAACTGATGCGCTACTTCCGGCTGCACGGCCATTACACCCTGCATCCCGAGAGCGGGCACACTTTCCCTTCGCCGCTGCCCAGCCAGGCGCTGGATTTCATCTTCCTGCCGCCGGCCTGCCGGGAGGCGCGGAGCGAGGTCGTCCGCAGCTTTCTTTCGGATCACCGGCCGGTCTTGGCGGAATTCACCCTGCAGGAATGACACGAAACTTCGTTTGCACCCGGGAGTCTTTCTGGTTGCATGCCCGACTCACCGCCGATGTCCCGCCTCGCCCAAGCCTTTGCCCGCGCCCGCGCCGAAAACCGTGCGGCTTTTGTCGCCTACCTCTGCGCCGGCGATCCGGATTTCGACACCTCGCTCGCCGCCTGCCGGGCCCTGCTGGCCAACGGCGTGGACGTCTTGGAACTTGGCGTGCCGTTTTCCGATCCGCTGGCGGACGGGCTCACCAACCAGCTCGCCGCCCAGCGCGCGCTGGGCAGCGGCATGACGGCGGTGCGGGTCTTTGAACTGGTGCGGCGCATCCGCGAGTTCAGCGACGTGCCGATCGTTTTCTACACCTACTACAACCTGGTTTTCACCAACGGGGTCGAAAACTACGTGCGCACCGCCAAGACCGCCGGGCTGGATGCGTTGCTGACGCTGGACCTGCCGCCCGAGGAGGCCGATGAGCTGGTGACGGCCTGCCGGACCCACGGCCTGGACACCGTGTTTATCGTGGCGCCCACGACGCCCGAGGCCCGGCTCGCCCGCATCTGCGGCGCGGCGAGCGGTTTCATTTACTATGTTTCCCGCGAGGGGGTGACCGGCGTCCGCGCCCAAGTGGCGGCCAACATCCCGGAGGCGGTCGCCCGCATCCGCGCGCACACCGGCCTGCCGGTGGCGGTGGGGTTTGGCATCTCGACGCGGGCGCAGGTGACCGAGGTCGCGGCGCACGCGGACGGGGTGGTGGTGGGCAGCGCCTTGGTGAACTGCATCAGCCGCAACCTCGGCTCCCCGGAGCAGATCACCCGATCGCTCGCCGAAGTATGCTCCGACCTTGCCATTGGCGTGAAACGACTAAGCTCAAACGGACATGCCTGAACCGTCCCAGACCCGCAAAATCCTGCTGATTGACGACGACCGGATGCAATTCCGCGTCACGCAGCAGTTGTTCAAGAGCTTTCGCGGCGAGCAATACGACCTTGAGTGGGCCTCCACCTACGAGGAAGGCATCGATAAACTCATGGGCGGCGGCTATGTGGCCTGTTTGCTGGACTACCAGCTCGGCCCGCGCGACGGCCTGGTGCTCATCCGCGAGGCGGTTGGCCGCGGCTGCCGGGTGCCGATCATTTTTCTGACCGCCGAGTCCGGCGAAAAGGTGGACATCGAGGCGATGAACGCCGGGGCGCTGGATTATCTCGTCAAAGGCGAGATCAACGCCCGCATGCTCGAGCGCTCGCTGCGTTACGCGCTTAAGCTGGGCGACACGCTGGAGGAGCTGCGGCGGCTGGCGACGCGCGACCAGCTCACGGGGCTGTTCAACCGGCGGGAGTTTGAGCGCATGCTGCAGGTGCAGAAATCCCAGGCCGATTCGGCCAAGACCGAGTTCTCGCTCGTGCTGGTGGACATCGATCACTTCAAGCGCGTCAACGACCAGCATGGCCATCCCGCGGGCGACGAGGTCCTGCGCGAGATCGCCCGGCGGCTGCTCGGCGCGGTGCGCGGCAACGACCAGGTGGCCCGGATCGGCGGCGAGGAGTTTGCCGTCACCATGCCGGGCACGCCCAAGCAGGCGGCGGCGGCCGTGGCGCGGCGGCTTTCCGAGTCCGTGCGCAGCCGGCCGATTGTGGTGCGGGAGGGCCTTGAGCTGCCGATCACCCTGAGCGTGGGCGTGGCCAATCATCCGGCGGATGTATCGGCCAAGGCGGATATCGTGATGGCGGCCGACAAAGCCCTCTACGAGGCCAAGACGGCCGGCCGGGATCGCGTCGTCTTGGCCGGCGGGGCCTGATTCAGCCGGCCGCCGGCACGAGCACCCGGAGGCTGCGCGGTCGCACGGCCACCTCGACGGTTGCCGCCGTATGGCGGGGCTCCCCGTCGGTGTGGATGAGCCCGGCGGCCGGACGTTCGAGCGTGAATGCCGCCGCGCGCAGGCAGTCGGCCGAGGCGCTGCGATCCACCGTGCCGGCGAACAACCGCACCGCGAGCGGCAGGGCGCGCCAGAAGCCCACGGGCCGGATGACGGTGAGATCGAGCAGGCCGTCATCCACCTGTGCGCGCGGGGCGATGTAGCAGTCGTTGCCGTATTGGTCGGAATTGGCGACCGCCGCGATGAAGGCCGTGGTGGACAGTGCACCGGAGGGCGACCGCACGGTGAGCGGCACGGGTTGGAAGGTGCGCCATGCAGCGAGGGTGGTGCGCACGTAGGCCGGGAGGCCGCGGCGGGTGACGCGGGTGAAGCGGTCGCTGATCTCCGCGTCAAACCCCAGGCCCATCGCGTTGATGAAGACGTGGCCGTTGGCCGTGCCGGTGTCGATGAGGCGGGGCCGGCCGCCGAGCAGGGTGCGAAACGCGCCCCGGCCCGGGCCGGGAATGCCAAGGTGGCGGCCGAGGCCGTTGCCCGAGCCGCAGGGGATGAGCCCGAGCGTGGCGGTGGTGCCGATCAGCGCGCTGCCGACCTCGTTCATCGTGCCGTCGCCGCCGATCGCGACGACGACCGCGCAGCCGTCGGCCACGGCCTGCCGGGCGAGGTCGGTGGCGTGCAACGGGCGCTCGGTCGAGACGACGGTGGCGTCGAGCCCGTGCTCGCGGATGAAAGCCTGGGCCCGGCCGAGCAGGTGCGGGTTGCGCTGGTTGTGCCCGGAGCGGGGATTGAAGATGAAGCGGAGTTTCACGCGGTCGGCAAAATGCTACGGAGAGGCAAAATCCTGCCGCTGACAAAGGCGGCATTGTTACGATTGGAAGACGCGCCGTATTTTCAAGCTGGCCCGGTCAGGGGGAGTGGCAATGGTGGCGGACACATGCAGCGGACCATCCACGTTCTCACCGGTTGCACGGCCGTCGGCAAGACCGAGCTGGCGCTGCGCTGGGCCGAAGCGCACGGCGCGGAGATCGTGTCGTGCGACGCGCTGCTGTTTTACCGCGGGATGGACCTCGGCACGGCCAAGCCGACCAAGGCCGAACTCGCCCGCGTGCCGCACCATCTGATTGATGTCTGCGACCTGCGGGAGCCGATGGATGTCGCGCGCTACGTGATCCGCGCGCAGGCGGCGGTGGCGGACATTGCCGCGCGCGGCCGGCCCGTGCTGGTGACCGGGGGCAGCGGGTTTTACCTGAAGGCGTTCTTCGCCCCGGTGGCGGACGACGTGGCCGTGCCGGCGGCGGTGCGGGCCCGCGTGCGGGCGCTCGATCTGGCCACGGCGCTGGCCGAACTGCGCACACTCAACCCCGGCGGGCTCGGCGCGCTCGATACCGCGAATCCGCGGCGGGTGACCCGGGCGCTGGAGCGCTGCCTCGCCAGTGGACGAACTTTGGCGGACCTCGCGGCGGAATTTGCGCGGCAGCCGCCGCCCTTTGCCGGGTGGGAGGTGAAGCTCGTGCAGCTCGACCGCCCGCCCGCCGAACTGGCGCAGCGGATCGAACAACGCGTGGCGGCGATGCTCGCGGCCGGGCTGGTGGACGAGCTGAGGGGGCTGCTCACGCAGGGCCTGAAGGACAATCCCAGCGCAGCGCAGGCCATCGGCTACCGGGAGGTCATCGCCATGCTGGAAGGTCGGCTGCCCGCGGCCCGGCTGGCGGCGGAGATCGCCCAGAACACGCGGGCCTTGGTGAAGAAACAGCGCACCTGGTTCCGCACGCAGCTGCCGGCGCACCGCGTTGTTCCCGCCGCCAACGCGGATCCGGCGACGTTGTTTTAGCTGCCCGGCTTCTGGGGATTTTATCTCTCTAAAATCTAACACCTAACGGCCCGACTCTATTGGTTTGCATCTTTATTTGCTATGCACCGCGACAAACCCCCCAAATCCGAGAATCATCGCATAAAGTAGTGACCAGAAGAGCCCCACAGGAAGGACTGAAACAAGACAGTATCGGCGATCATTGATTCGGTCTTCCTCCTTTCGCATGGCTTCAAGACGATCGCTCACAACGACGGCATCTGCGGCGATGAGCTCTCGATGGCGGATGGCAACTCGCCGGTGAAAATTGATCTTCTCGTTCTGCTTCCAACTTAGAAGCAGGCCAAACGCTCCGACACCGATGAGCAGAACGCCAAGATAATATTCCGTGTGTAGCTTACCATCGGCGAGGCCGAACGCGACGACACCGCCGCAGACCGCTACTAGCACCGAAGCAAACTGCGACCGTTGCTCTTCTAGGTGGCGGACATGCGCCATCGCTTCGTCATGCAGTCGAAATAACGTCTCGAGTCGGTCATTCATACTTTTTTGGCTAACGTCAAAGATGAGCCGCGATCGTTGGCTCTGGCGTCTTGTTCGGCCGTTTTTCGACTAGCAAAGGGCCTTTCCTGCCTTGATCATCTGGACAGCTATTTCGAGGACCGCTTCCTTATCGGTCATCGTCGTTCTCTCAACGTGATGGAGCTTCCACAGATTCCCTTCCTCCTTCTCAAATGAAAGCTTAAGCTTATACCGGCGCCTGAATTCCGAGAGATTAAAAACTACCGCCTCATTGCCTTCAACATGCCGGTAGGTGCGGTAAAGAATCCCCCTTGGAATATTATTAGCGATCGCCGCCCTGAGCGTCTTTCTTAACTCATCGTCACGAACCTCAACAACCTTTATGGCACTGAGTGTATCGAGGTAACTCAAGACGGGAACTAGCTGCTTTCCTCGCACCACGAGAGGATCGATGGGCTCGATTGAATGGCCTTCAGATACTAACTCCAAATTTCGCAGCTTGGTAAGATAGAGCGCCTTTAGCTTGAGGCTCTTCTCGACTTGAAGGCGCAGCTTGTAGCCGAGCTCCAAAACATCTGCGCCCCGCCACGGTGGAAAAATGATAAATTTCCAGAATCGCTGACGATACCTCTCCATCAAATACGCAGCACGGTCTTGAACCGTGAAATGCGCTACGTTGCTCAGGAGAGTATTGCACTGGGTGCAGCAATGGACTGTGTCGCCCGGCCGATAGGTGCGATAAACGGACGCGTAGGATACGGGAATGACATGATCACGGCACTGAAAATAGTCGCCGCAATAGACGCAGTGTTCGTTACCAATGGCGCTCACGAGAATTATTCGCCGAACAGTGTTGTTCGGCCTTACGCGAGGGCCTGAGTGGGGTGGGGCGCCTGAACATGGAACTGTTTATAAGTGATTGGCGGGTGCGCGTCGAGAAATTCGGGTAAGGCTTTTGCTGGTGGCGGCAGGCGTCGGCGAAAACCTTACTCGCTTGGGTATATTTGTGACGGTCCGCTCGGCCTGTCCGCCATAGCCTCGCTGTGTCCGCCGAAGCCTCTGGCGAAGGTGGGGCGACGGCGGAAGATCGGACCCTACCGGCGCTGCTGCGCCATCGGACTCGGACTGCCGGGCTCAGGTCGCCGACGAATTGCGGCGCAGGAGGAGCAGGTGCAGGGCGAGGCAGAGCGGGGCGAGGAGGGTGGGCACGAGGCTGAGCGGCAGGTGGGTGAAGGGCAGCAAGACGTGGGGGGAGGTCAGGCTCAGCCGCAGGCCGGCGACGAAGAGCAGGCTGAGGTCCACGAGGCCGATGACATTCCAGATGGTGAGCGCGCTGCGTCGGCGCTCCGGGGCGAGCGGCAGCAGACAGACGGCGAGCGCGAGCAGGCCGGTGACGAGCGCGCCCAGCCCGGCCTGATAATAGGCGCGGGGCAGGACGCCGTCCGCCGCCAGCATGGTGAAATAGAATCCGGCGAGGCGCAGCGCCTGCGGCAGCACGAAGGCGCGCGGGTCGAGCCGGTCCACCCAGGCGGCCACAGGGGCGAGCCCGCGGACGAGGGCGAAGAGCGCGAAGCCGAGCCCGGGGATGAGCAACTGCCCGAGGAAGGCCGGCACGGTGGCGAGCAGGTGCAGCTTGCCCACGGCCAAGGCCAGGAAGAGCCAGAGCAGGCCGATCGCGCGAAGGGCGACGGGGAAGGGGGAAGGCGGGCCGCTCACTCTTCCGTCCGGATGTTGTAGCGGGCGAGCGAGCTGCCCTCGAGGCGCTGGAGATCGGCGATGGCGGTGCGCAGGTTCACCTTGGCCTGCAGCTCGGAGACGCGGGCGCGCTCCAAGGCATCCTGGGCCTCGAGCACGAGCCGGCTGGTGGAGAGGCCGGCGTCGAAACGGGCTTTTTCCAGCTCGTATTGGCGCACGCTGAGCTCGGTGGCCTTGGCAGAGATGTCGGCGCTTTCCAGATTGGTCTCCACGGCGCGCACGGCGGCGCGGACTTGGGCGAGGAGGTTTTGCTCGACCTGCTGGAGGCGGGATTGTTCGCGCTCGAGGTTGTTTTGCGCGATGCGCAGGCGGGCGCGGTCGCCGCGCATGCCCCAGGGCATGCTGAGGGAGAGGTCAACCTGCCACGAGTAGCCGTCGCCGTCGGGCAGGCGGTTGAGCGCGCGGCCGGTGGAGCGGTCGCGGGCGTTGTGGCCGACGGCACCGCCGAGGTCGAGGGACGGGCGGTTGGCGCTGCGGGCGGTCAGGAGGTCGAGCTCGAGCTGCTTGAGCGAGGCCTCGACCGACTGGTATTCGGGCTGGTTGCTGCGGGCGAGCTGGTAGGAGGCGGCAAAGTCGGGAATCGCGGGGCGGTCGGCGGGGAGGCGGACTTCGCCGAGGGCGGAGTCGAACTCAAACTGGCCGATGAGGTTGAGCAGGTCGTCCTGCCGGTCGCGCACGAGCTTCTCGGCCTCAAGGACGCTGCGGCGGGCGTTGGCGACGCCGACCTCGGCCTGGAGGACGTCGAGATCGGTGGCGACGCCGGTGTTCTTGCGGGTTTTGTTTTCCTCGAAGAGGCGCTCGGCGAGGGCGAGGCTCATGCGCCGGACCTTCAGTTGTTCGCGGGCGAAGACGAGGTTGTAGTAGGAGGCCTCGGTGTTGCGGACGACCTGCAGGATCTGGCCGCGGAAGTCGAGGCCGGCGCGGGTGACGCCCAGTTCGGCGCGGTTGATGGCGGCCTTGTTGACGGCGAACCCGGCGTTTTTGAGCAGGGGCTGGGAGACGGAGAGGCTGAGGTCGGCGTTGTAGGCGGGGTTCAGCGTGCTGAAGGTGTTGTTGGTCTCGTTGCGGTTGAGGCTGCCGTTCAGGTTGACCGTGGCGCCGGAGGTGAGGCGCTGGGAGATACCGACGCGGGTGTCGCTCAATTCGCTCCGGGTGCCGGTGAGCGTGGTGGCGGCGACGTCGGCCTGGTTGAACGAGCGGCTGGTGCGAAGCGTGAGGGTGGGATCGAAGCCGGCCTCGGAGGCGGTGAGGGCCTCGCGGGCGTTGGCGGAATCGAAGGACTGGATCCGCAGCGTGAAGTTTTTCTCCAAGGCGCGCGCGATGCAGTCCTCGAGCGTGAGTTCCGGTCCGGTGGCAGCGGCGGCGGAGGCGGCGGGGACGAAGGCGGCGACGGCCGCGGCCAGGCTGAGGAGCGGAAGGCGAAAGGCTTTGAGGGACATCATGTGGTTATCAGGCGGTCGTGGCTGGAGGAAAAACACCCGCAACGGGCAAAAGTTACGAAAAATCCGGGAGGATTTGCCGCTTATGACGGCCCGGTTGGCCGCAGGTTGCAGTGGCTGGGTGCATGCGGGCCAAAAGCACAGCCGGAACGGGCCGTTGCCGAGCCAAAAAGGGCCGAACGGTCAGGTGCGCGGATGAATGGTTGGACATCCGGCGGCACCTGCATGGGCGGGCGGCTCAGTTGAGCTGCGGCTCGGAGCGTTTGAGCTCCGCGGCGACGAGGTCGTTGATCACCGAGTTGGCCGCGAGGCGGGAGGTGAGCAGGGCGATCTGGGCGCGGGTCTCGGCATAGACCGGGTTGGCGTCGCTCAGGTCGGGCAATTGCTTGTCCGCGGCAAAGACGAGGAGGCCGCGGTCGGCCGTGATGACCATGTCGGAAACCTGTCCCTTTTCGAGGCGCTCCAAGGTGCTGAGGGCGGCGGCGTCCACCTCGGCGGCGGGCTGGCGCCGCGAGAAGGCGGGAACTTCCTTGGTTTCCACCGTGACGTTGGCCGTGCGGCCCGCGGCGGTGACGGCGGCGGCAAAGGTGTCGCCGGCCTGCAGGCGCTGCTCGACGGCGGCCTTGACCGTGCGGCCCAGCTCGACGAAGCGGCGGCGCTTTTCGCTTTCGATGTAGTCGGCGGTGACCTTGGCGAGCACTTCGTTGAGCATCGGGGTGCGGGAGGGTTGGGTCTCCTGCCACACGAGGATCACGGCGCCCTGCCGGTGGGTGATGGCGTCGGACAGGCGGCGGGATTCGCCCAGCCGGAACGCGGCGGCGGCGATCTCCGGGGATTGCTCGAACTCAACCGGGCCGGCCTCGCGGGTAAACGGGGCCAGCGGCAGGAGGGTGAGCTTGCGGCTGGCGATAAAGGCCTCGAGCCCGGCCGGATCCTTGGTGGCGGGGTTTTCGTAAAGCGCGAGCGCGAGGTCGGAGGCGGCGCGGGTGGCGAGCGTGCGGGCGCGGTCGAGCGTCAGGAGGGTCGCGACCTGATCGCGCACGAGCGCGTAGTCTGCGGGGCCGGCCGGGACCGGGGTGGCGTTGGGGTCCTCGCTGGGCTTGGCAAACGCGCCGGGATAGCGGTCGAAGATGGCGCGGACCTCTTCCTCGGAGACCTGCACGGAGGGGAGGAAATCAGCGGCGGGGAAGCTCAGGGCGCTGACGACCACGCGCGGGCCGATCTCATAGCGGAAGGTGTTTTCGCCAAAAAACTTCGCGAGGTCGGCGCTGGTGGGCGTGATGGCGGGATTGAAGGTGGTGTAATTGAGGGACGCGATGCCGAGGGTCCAGCGGGTGTCCGTCCGGCCGAGGGCCGTGCGCACATCCTCGTCGAGGACGTAGCCGGGGCCGCCGACGAGTTTCTGGACCTTGCTGATGCGCACATCATCGCCGAGCACGCGGGCGACATCCGCCTCCGTGAGGCCGGGGTTGAGCTTGAGGGAATCGCGGAAGGCTGCGTAGCTGGCGGCATCGAACTCGCCGTCCTCGCCGGCGAAGGCGCGGAGGGTCCGGATGTGGTCGGCCACCTCCGTCTTGGACGAGGCGGGAATGCGCAGTTGGTCGGCGAGGTGGAGCGAGGCGACGCGCTGGAAGGCGTAGCTCTGCAACTGTTCGCCGCCAAAGCCGCTGTAGCCGAGCTGCAGGGTGGCGCTCAGGTTGGCATCGCCGAAGAGGCGGGCCTGGTCTTCATCCGAGCCGAGGTTGTAGCCGAAGAACTCGCGTTTGGCCACCTGCCGGTCCTTCCAGCCGAGGCCGGAGGAAGCGTTCGTGACGAACACGAAGGCGACGATGACGACGAAGAGCAGCGATCCGAAAAGGATTTTGTGGTGCCGCTGCATGTTGCGCTGAATCCAGGAGATCATGGCTGAAAACCGCCGAACCTAGGTTCCCGAGGCGGTGAGGCAAGGGCGAATTGCCCCCGGCGGCGCGGCTCAATTCCCGGCGGCGGGCCGGCGCGCGCCGAAGGTGAAAGGCGGGCGGGAATCGTCGAACTTGTGTTCGCGGAAGAGGCTTTCCAGGTCCTGCTGAAAGAAGGCGGACCGCGTGAGGCTGCCCGTTTCCTCGATGTAGCGGCTGAGCACGGGGTCGAAATCGCTGAAGACCGGGCTGTTGGGGTCCGTGCCGAGGTTGTCGTCCAGGTGCTTGAAGTCGCCGAGGGTTATGCGGCTGAGCGGCCGGCCGGGTTGAAAGCGGTAGTCGGTGGCGTTCTCCGTCGGCTGGGGCGGGATGCTGGTGACGAGGCCCATGTTTTTGAGCCGGTTGATGGATTCGTTGAGCAACTGGGTGGGGACCTTGAGCATGTCGCCGAGCTGGGCGGCGGTGCAGGGGGGCAGGCAGTCGTTGAAGCGGCGGCAGATGGTGAGGAGGACGACGAGGGAGAGCTGCTCACGGGTGCTCTCGGCGAGGCTGTTCCAGGCGGCCTGGGAATTCCGGAAGCGGGCGTTTTGCACCGCGTAGCTGACCTGGCCGCCCAGCAGCACGAAAAACCAGAAGACGTAGAGCCCGATCATCAGGATCGGCAGGATGCCGAGGGAGCCGTAAAGGCTGCGCGCGAGGATGACCCGGCGGAAATACAGGAAGGCGAGAAAGTTGTTCAGCACGAGGAGCAGGGCGACGACCACCGCGCCGATGAAGGCGGCCCGCCAGAGCACGTGGGTGTTGGGGATGTAGCGGTAGAAGATCGTCAGGATGCCGACCAGCATCACCACGGAGAGCGACGGCACGAGGAAACGCAGGAGCTCCAGCAACTCGGGCCCGAGCGGGATTTTGGCGGCGAAGGTGTTGAAGAAAGCGCCGGCGGAAAGGCCGGTGACGGCGGCGAAAAACAGGACCGCGCCGAGGGTCAGGATGGTCCAATAAAAAGCGATCCGGGCAAACCAGGACCGGCCGCGGTGCACGCCCCAGATTTCGTTGAACGCGCTCTCGATGGACGTGAACAACTGCAGGACGATGAAGATGAGCGTGAGCGCGCCGATGGCCCCGACGGCGCCGTTGCGCGAGCCGTCGATGAAACCGTCGATGAGCGAAAGAATCTCGGGATCGAGCTCGACCGGGACGGGGTTCACGGGAGCGGCCTCGGGCGCGGGTGCGTGCAGGGTGGCGGCGGTGACGATGTCGCTCTTGGGCGCGCCCGGCGGCGCTTCCTCATGCAGCGCGATGGTCGGGGCGACGAAGCGGAGCAGCTTGTTGAGGGAATTGGCCGCGAGGTGCGGATCATTCTGGTCGAGCACAAAGCCGGCGACGAGGACGGCGATGGCGACCAAGGGGCCGAGGCCCAGCAGCGAGCTGAAGGTGAGCGCCGCCGCGCGGCTGAAGGCATTGTTCTCCTCCAGCCCGTTTGAAGTGATGGAGACCACCCGGAGGCACGCGTAGAGCCGGCCGCGCGGGGAACGGTCTTTCAGGTGGGGGCTTTGCCAGATTTCCTGACGAAACAGCCGGGTCAGGCTTTGGAAGCGTGCCGCCAGAAATCCCATGGGTGAGCGCCGGACGGCTCAGCGCGTGAGCATGGCGTGGGTAACGCCCAGCATGCCGAGGAGGCCGATGCCCACGGCCAGCACCACCGGCAGCAGGCTGACCGAGACGGTGCTAAGATAGAGGCCGGCGGATCCGGCCAACACCGCGACCAAGGGAAGGCCCTGGCCTTGGGTGTAGAAGATGAACCCCAAAAAGCCGAGTCCCAAGGCGGCGCGAAAGCGGACGAAGGGGTAGATGTTGACCATGCCCAGGCCCAGCAGGAGGCCGAGCGCCAAGTCGAGCACTCCCAGCAACACCAGCGGGTGGGCGGGCAATTGCTCCAAGTTGAAAGCCATCAGAAAATCCACGGAAGGAAGCAATTCGCCGGCCGCGGCGATGAGGAGCATTCCCATCGCGCCATACATGCCGATACCGGCCGCCCGGGCCATGGCGATGGCGGGGTCCTTGCGGTCCTTGGTCTCGTCGGTGTGGCCTTCGGCCGCGGCGAGCATCTCGTCCACCGTGATGGGCGGGCGGCTGTCCGACGAGGTGTTGAGGGTGGTGAGGTTTTCCTTGGCCTTGACCTTCAGGCGCTTCTTCTCGGGGAAAAGCACCGCCTTCATCTCGGCGTTGCTCTCGATGGTCGCCCACTGCTCGGTGGCGGCTTCATAGTAAAGTGTGCCGGTGGTGATCTGACCGGAATCGAGGAGCGAGCTGAGCTGCTCCAGGCTGAAAGGCCCGCGGGCCTCGGTCTCTGACTCGTTGCGGATGTAGAATTCCTGCGTGGCCATGGGGATGCGGGAGGGTGACCGGGGCGCCCGGCGCCGGCAAGTGTATTGTCGCCGGCCTACATGCGGGCGAGGGTGCGCAAGCCCAGCAACTGGAGACCGTTTTCCAAGACCAGCAGGCTGCGGGCGCAGAGCAGCAGCCGCCGGGCGCGCACGGGCGCCTCGTCCACGATGACCTTGTCGGCGGCGTAGAAGGCGCTGAATTCGCCGGCGAGTTCAAAGAGGTAGGTGCACAGGAAATGCGGGCGGAGCTGGGTGGTGGTGAGGTTGAGCACCGTGGCGAACCCGACGAGCTTGCGGGCCAGGGCGAGTTCGCCGGGAGTCTCCGGCGGCGTGGCACCGGCGGTCGCGGCGGCGTCGGCGGGATCGAGCCCGGCCTTGCGGAAGATCGAGCGGATGCGGGAAACGGCGTAGAGGAGGTAGGGGGCGGTGTTGCCCTCGAAGGAGAGGATCTTCTCCCACGAGAACACATAGTCGCTGCTCCGGTTCTGGGAGAGGTCGGCATAGCGGACCGCCCCGAGACCGACGGCGTTGGCGATGTCGCGGCGCTCGGCCTCGGGCAGATCGGGCGATTTTTCCGTGACGAGGGCGAAGGCGCGCTCCTCGGCTTCGTTGAGCAGGTCCTGGAGTTTGATCGGGTCGCCCGAGCGGGTCTTGATGGCCTTGCCGTCCTCGCCGAGGATGGTGCCGAACGTGACGTGCTGGAATTCGGGCTGCGGCCGGCCGGTGGCGGCGAACCACTTCCGGGTGGTCAGCCACAGTTGCTCGAAGTGGTCGTTCTGGCGGGTGTCCGTGACGACGATGACGCCGTCGGCCCGGAAGTGCTCGACCCGGTAGGCCATGGTGGCGAGGTCGGTGGAGGCGTAATTGCTGGCGCCGTCGCTCTTGCGGACGATGAAGGGTTGGGTGGCGAAGCGCGGGTGTTCGGGGTGGAAGACCACGAGGGCACCCTGGCTTTCCACGGCCAGGCCGGTGGCGGTGAGCTCGCGGTAGATGGCGTCCACCTTGTCGCGGTAGAAGCTCTCGCCGAGGAAATGGTCGTAATGGACGTCGAGCCGGCGGTAGATGGCGTTGAGCGAATCGAGGCTGAGTTGGTTGACCTGCTGCCAGAGCGCCACGGCGGCGGGATCGCCCTGCTGGAGGCGCACGAGCTCGAGCCGGGCCTGCTCCAAGGCGGCGGGGTCGGCCTTGCAGGCGGCGCTGGCGGCCTTGTAGAGGCGCTCGAATTCCTCGAGGGGGTCCCGCTCCAGCGCGGCTTGGTCGAGGAAGTGCCGGTAACCGTGGAGAATCATGCCGAACTGCGTGCCCCAGTCGCCGAGATGATTGTCGCGAATCACCTCCGCGCCGCAAAACGACAGCAACCGGCAGATGGCCTCGCCGATGATGATCGAGCGGATGTGGCCGACGTGCATCTGCTTGGCGGTGTTGGGCGAGCCGTAGTCCACGACGTAGCGCCGCCCGTGGTAGAGCGCGGCGGCGCCGGCCTTGAGGTGCTGGGCGTTGTCGTGCGTCTGCACCCATTCGAGCAGGGCGGCGGGCCTGAGCGTGAAGTTGACGAAGCCGGGCCCAGCGATCGCGACGTCAAAACGTTCGCGGAGCGGCGGGGGCAGGGCGCCGATGAGTTGCTCGGCCACCTGCCGGGGATTGAGCCTGCGGGCCTTGGCGTAGCCCAGCGCACCGTTGGCCTGAAAGTCGCCATGCCGCGGGTCGGCGGGGCGCAGTTCCGGCGCAAACCCGGATTCGAGACCGGCGGCTTGGGCGGCGCTTTGCAGGGCCGAGTCGAGCTCGGCGGCGAGGTGAAACGAAACTGACATCCCCTCACTCAACGGCCCGCCGCGGCAGGCGCGCAAGCGTGGAGTTTTGGCGCTTCGCGGCCGGTGGCGGCCTGGCGAGCGGGGCGGCGCAAAGCCGTTGGCCATGCCGGTTTGCGGAGTTAGCGGTGGGCAGTTTTGGCTCGACAACGTCCCGGGGGCTGGTTTGCTCGCAAACTTTTCCGCTCTGCGGCAGCGCGCAGATATTCACAACCAATCCACATGAGCAGCAAACGCACGATTCCGGCCCGCCGATTCATCAAACCCTCGTTCACCCAACTGATCGAGAAGAAGCGTGATGGACACGAGTTTACCCAAGAGGAAATTCGCTATATCATTGACAGCACGCTTGATGGAGAGATGCCGCAGCACCAATTGGCGGCGCTCGCGATGGCCATTTACTTCTCCAATATGTCGGCGCAGGAGACCGCCGACCTGACCGAGGAAATGATGCTTTCCGGCGAGGTGATTGACCTTTCCCACATCGCCAAACCGAAGATCGACAAGTATTCCACCGGCGGCGTGGGCGACAAGACCTCGCTGGTCCTCGTGCCGCTGGCCATGGCCTCCGGTGTCGTGGTGCCGATGATGTGCGGCGTGGAGCACGACTACATTATCAGCCCGCTCGACAAGCTGGGCTCCTTCCCGGGCTTCAAGAGCCACCTCTCCATCGACGGCTTTGTCTCCCAGTTGGGCCGCGTGGGCGGGGCGATCGTCGCGCAGGATGAGAAGCTGGCCCCGGCGGATGCGAAATTCTACGACTTGCGTCGCGAGACCGGCACCATTCCGAGCCTCCCGCTGATCACCGGCTCCGTGCTCTCGCGCAAGCTGGCCGAGGGCTCCGAAGGCCTGGTGATCGACGTCAAGTGGGGCAACGGTTCCTTCATCAAGGACCTGGAGCAGGCCAAGCAGCTCGCCCGTTCGATGACCCGCGTTGGCCGTTCCATGAAGCGCCGCTGCGTGGCGCTGGTGACCGACATGAACCAGCCGCTTGGCGACACCGTCGGCACCTCGCTGGAGGTCAAGGAAGCCATCGCCCTCCTGAAGGGCGAAGGTCCCGAGGACATGAAGGAACTCGTGCTCAAGCTCGGCATGGAGATCGTGCGCCTGGCCGGGGTCGCCGGTTCCACGCTTTCGGCGAAGCAGACGGTGCAGCGTCATCTCACGGACGGCAGCGCCCTGCAGAAGTTCAAGGATCTCATCAAGGCGCAGGGCGGCGACGCGAGTCTGGTGGACCACCCGGAGAAATTCCCGGCGGCCCGCCACATCCGCAAGCTCCCGGCCCCGAAGCGCGGCTACGTGCACACCATCAACGCCGCGTTCATCGCGCAGGGGGTCTCGATCCTCGGCGCCGGCCGCGACAGCCACGGCAAAATCGACCACGCCGTGGGCGTCTCCGAGATCAAGAAGGTCGGCACGCAGGTGAAGCAGGGCGAGCCGCTCATGATGATCCACTACAACGACGAGGCGAAGCTCGAGCAGGCGCTCAACCTGTTCAAGGACGCCTACCGCCTCGCCCCGAAGCGGCCCACGCCGCCGCCGCTCATCGTCGAGCGCGTGGCCTGAGTCCGCCAATATCAGCCCCGGTGCGAAACACCGGGGCTTTTTTGCGCCGGGTTTGACGCCGCGGGCAACCCGGCTCCCTTGCGCGACCCAATCTTTCATGGATTCCCTCACCCAAGCCACGCTCGGAGCCGCGGTCGCCGCCGCCGGCTGGCATCGTCCGCTCGGCCGCAAGGCCCTGGCCTGGGGCGTGGCGCTCGGCACGCTGCCCGACCTCGACATCGTGGTGTTCCCGTGGCTCGACGCCGTGCAACGGCTCTACTGGCACCGCGGCGAGTCGCATTCGCTGATTCTCATCATCCCGCTGGCCCTGGCGGCCGGCTGGCTGGTGCACCGCGTGCATCGCGGGTCCGGCCTGACCTTGGCCCGGGCGGCCTGCGTGACCTGGCTGGTGTTTCTTACGCACGTGCTGATCGATTTCTTCACGGTTTACGGCACGCAGTTGCTGGCGCCGTTCACGCGGCACGGGTTTGGGAGCAACAACCTCTTCATCATCGATCCGCTTTACACGCTGCCGCTGTTGCTAGGCTGTTTGCTGTTTGCGGTGTGGCCGGCCGGGGCGGGCCGGCGGGTCAATGTGGCGGGCTTGGTGGTGAGCACGCTCTACGTCGCCTGGTCCTTTGGCGCGCAGGCGGTGGCGGAGCGCGGGTTTCAACGCGAGCTGGCGCGGCAGGGAATCGTGGTCACGGGGCCGGCGCAGACCGCCGCCACGCCGCTCAACACTGTGCTCTGGCGTCATCTCGCGCCGGTGGAGGGCGGGTTTGTGATCGGCTATCGCTCGCTGCTCGATGCGGGCGATGAGGTGCGGTTTGATTTTGTGCCCCAGCGCGCGGCGCTGGCCGACTCGTGGCGCGGTTCGCGGGAATTCGCCGTGCTGGAGTGGTTCTCCCAGGGATTTTGGATCGCGCAGCCCGGCATGGAGGGAACCCGGATCATCGACCTGCGTTTCGGCGAAATCCGGACGCGTCCCGGGATTTCGCCCGACGAATGGGGCCATGTGTTCGCGTGGGAGCTGCGGGGAGCCGGTGACGGCCAAGTGGAGTTGCGACAGTTGCCGCAAGCGTTCGGCGACCGGCGGGCGGCGCTTGGCGCGGTCTGGCGCCGGTTGCACGGCGACCGCGAGGCCTGGTGACGGAGGTTCCGCTTGTCAGCCGCGCCGGTTGTCCGAGGATGGCGGCGATGAAATTGCTCAACCCCTACGCCGGCACGGAGAATCTGCCTTGGCTGCGCGGCAACCTGCATGCCCATACGACGGTCAGCGATGGTCAGCGTTCACCCCAGGCCGTCGTCAACGATTACGCCCGCCGGGGCTACGACTTCCTGATGATCAGTGACCACGATGTGCTGACGGATGCGGCGGCTTACGCCAAGCTGAGGTCGCGCGGGCTCGTGCTGATTCCCGGCAACGAAATTTCGGCGCGCGGCCCGCATCTGCTGCACGTGGATGCGGACGGTTTCGTGCCGCCGCTGGCGGACCGGCAAAAGGTGATCAAGGCCATCAACCGCGGACGAGGCTTGGCGGTGATCAACCATCCGAACTGGCTGCAGAATTTTAATCACTGTCCGTTCGAGAAGCTCGCCGCATGGCAGGGCTACGCGGGGATAGAGATCTATAACGGCACGATCGGCCGGCTGCACGGCAGCCCGTATGCGACCGACAAATGGGACCGGCTGCTGGCCGCCGGCCGCCGGGTTTGGGGTTTTGCCCACGATGACAGCCATCTGGCGAAGGAGGATGTCGGCCTGGGCTGGCTCATGGTCGCGGCCCGTGAGCGCACCGTGGCCGGAATCATGGCGGCGCTGCGGCAGGGGGCTTTCTACGCTTCCACCGGCGTGACCATCCGGAGCATCCGCGTGCAGGGCCGGCGCGTCACGGTGCATGCACCGGATGCCGGGCGCATCGTCGCTTTGCGGGAAGTGGGCCGGCGGATCGCGCAGGTGGACGGCACGAAGCTTACCGTGACCATGCCGGCCGATGCGACCTACCTGCGGTTTGAATGCTACGGCCGCGGTGAGGCGAGGGCCTGGACGCAGCCGATCTTCCCGGCGGGTTAGATCGGTTTTAAAAATGTCATGGCCGCGGCTAGGTAGGGCCTGACCTCCGGGCAGGCCGTGGTCCGCTCGAAGAGCGGACCCTACCGGCGCTACCGCGCCACCGTATTCATATTTAAACCGCTAGGCTTTGGCGCGCAGGCGAACTTGCACGGACAACGTGCCGCTGGCACCGCGCTGGCGGATGGTCAGGCGCGGTTGGGTCTCGGCGTGGTTGAGGCCAAAGCGGACCATTTCGCGGCGCAGCGCATCAATCGCGCGCCGCTCGGGCGTGACCAACGGCAACTGTTCGATGAGCGCCTCCGTGCCGGGAGGGATCGTGATTTCAGCCAGCCCGCGGCGGCCTTCGACGATCACCGTGTTGCCCGCCTGCCGCATCGGCAGCGGGGTGGTCCAGTGGAAGACGACGCCTTCGCCGCGCTCCACCGCCCAGTTGTCGGTGATGGTCAAGGTGTCGGGCGTAGGTGAATCCCAGGTGCGGTGCCAACGCTGGAACCAGCCCTTCCAGCCGGCGGTGGCGTCCATGGTCGCATGAAAAGCGGTCGCGTCGCCGCGGCCGTCGGCACGGATGTCGGCGTTGACCGGACGCTCGGGCTGCGGGCGGGTGTCGGCGGACCACGGCGTGAGCATGTTGTGCCGCTGCGCGGTCTTGAGCTCCTCGACGATGGGATTGCTGTAATCCGTGACGCCGAAGTCGGCGGCGAAGGTGTCGCCGGCGAACTCGAGGACGAAGCTGCCCTTGTCCTCGTGGGTGTGGCCGGCGCCGGCCTTGTTGCCCATGAGGAAGAGTTTCACGTATTCGCTCCCGAGGCGGCGCACCGAGCAGGTCATACCGGTGGCAGGCATGTCCACGAAGGGGCGCAGGGCCGGTCCGGCCGCAGGGATTTGCGGTTCGAGGGCCATGGCGAGCAACGACGGCGAGGCTCCCGCCCGGCGGAGTTGCTTGCGATAGATCGTCACCCAGTGGCTGTTGGGCATGAAGGCGGCGAGATGCGCCAGCGCCTCGGGAAAGGCGAACATGGCGTCGCAGACCGGGATCACGTCCTGGTTGTCGTCGGTCGAGAACAGCACCTCCGCCATGAGGGCTGTGGCCCGCATGGCGGGCGGCATCAGTTCGCCGAGGGCTTGGCCGCGGGCGCGGGCGTAAAGGTGCAGGGCGACGAAGGCCTGCCGGGCGACCCAGGTGAAGTAGGTCGGGCCCTCGACGTAGCCGCCGTCGGGCAGGAGGCAGCGGTTGAGGCTCTCGACGAGGTCCTGCACGGCGAGCTCGGTGTAGGGCGCGACGCGGGAGGGCGAGGGCACGGGGTAGCCTTCGCCGCGCGCCGGCATGGTGCGCTCGAGCAGCAGATAGCCGAGGATGCGGCCGGGGGCGAACCATGCGAGCTGGTTGCAGTGGAAGATATATTCCCACCACCAGCCGCAGAAATTCAGGTTGCCGATGCCCTCCTCGGCGATGCGCCGGAGGATGAGCTGGCGGCCGAGCGGGGTGAACCACTCGCCGCAGAGATCGAGGATCAGCGCGCACTCGAACACGCAGATCGACTGGACGAAGCTGCGCTGTTCCCAGGTGCTGCCCGGCATGAAGCACACGAAGGAATCGTCCCAACGCTCGCAGTGCGCGATGCTCAGGGCGAAGCGCGCGGCCAGCCGGCACAGAGCCTTGTCCTTGAACAGCAGGCCAGCCTGCGCGGCGTTGGCGCCGTGGATGGTGATGACCTTGCCGTGATCGCGCTCGCGCCGGAGCTGGTTGGAGTTCCAGAAATTGACGTATTGGCCGATCAGCCTTTCGGGCGGCACGCGGCGGGCGTCCTCCGCGGCTTCGCGGAGGGAGTCGGCCAGGCCGGAACCGGCGAAGGTCGCGCGCACTTTTTCCAATTCGGCGTTGTCGAGCAGCAGGCCGTGGGCGGGCTCGAACTTGGGGTCAAAGTTCTCCGGCTGGAGGTAGTTTTCCCAGCGCTCGTCGTAGCCCGACCACTGGGCGAGGTGCGCGGGCAGGCGGCCGGTGCTTTGCAGGGCCATCCAGTAGATCCAGCCGTGGCCGGCGCGGGCGGCGGGCACGCGGGCCTCGATGGTCAGCGCCGTGAGGCGGCGCGCGCCGTCGAGGGGGAGCCATTCCTCGCGTTTCGTGGCGCCGAAGGGTTCGCCACGGCGCTCGCGCGGGCCGGCGTCGGTCTCCGCCCGCAGGGTGTAGGTGCCGCCTTCGGGGATGGCGGCGTTGACGATGAGGCGGTCGTAGCCGGAACAATCGAGATCGAGGGTGCGGTGAAACCGCGCGACGAGCCCGTCCGCGGCGGGCCGCTGCCACTCCCACTGGACCCACACCCAGTTCTGCCAGACCTTGAAACCGGTCACGCCTTCGGCGGTGACGCTCCAATGCTTGAGTTCGCTGAGCTGGGGGTCGTGGAAGGCCTCGAAGACGGCTTCGGCGCTGTTGATCGGCGTGAGGCGCATGGAGCGTGCTCAGGCCGTGTGGAGGTCGAGACTGACCTCCGGGCGCAACTGCACGCCCAGCAGTTGCCGGCGCAGCGGCGTGGCGGATTTGAGCAGCTTCTCGCAGGTCCGGCCGGTGTAGTAGTCGGGCTGCTTCATCCACCACGGGATGTAAGTGAGAAAGATCACGGGACGGTTCGGGCGGTTGGGCGAATGGAAACCGGCGCGGTGGAGGGTGGCGGCGCCGAAGGCCAGCACGTCGCCGGGGCCGGCGGTGAAGTCGATCTTGTGCGGGTAGAATTCCTCGCCCTTGTAGATGTCGAAATGGCTTTCGGGAATGACGCCGGTGGGGCCGCCGTCCACCGCGACATGGTCGAGGAAGATGGCCAGCTTGAGAAACTGGTTCGGGCAGTGCCGGCCGATGCTCATCTTGTCGCGGTGCCAGGCCATCGTGCCCTGGTTGGGCTTCGAGACGAGGATCTCGTTGGAGTAAATCTGCGCTTCCTGGCCGACGATCTGGAACACGCCTTCCAGAATGCCGGGGTGGTCGATGAGGTCGGCGAAGGCGTCGTCGAACTCGATCACATTCGGGTAGTAGGTTTGGAAGGGCTTGTCCCATTCCGGTTTCACCTCGCGCTGCAGCCGGGCGAAGGCCTCCCGGATGCGGGCGAGATGCTCCGCGGAGATGAGGCCGCGCTGGACATAATAGCCATAGCGGTCGGCGTGTTCGAGGTGCGTGAGGCGGGGCTGTCCGATCGTGGTCATGGTCATGGGTTGGGTTTCAGGGAAAGTTGGACATGGATTTGCAGACGGCCGCTGCCGCCGCGCTGGCGGACGGTGAGCCGCGGTTGCGTTTCGGCGTGATCCCAGCCGTATTGCTGCATCTCGCGGCGCTGCCGGTCGATGGCGCGGCGGCGAGGATCCATCAGGGGTAACTGCTCCAGCCTGGCTTCGACGCCCGCAGGCAGGGTAAGGGTGGCGGTCGCATGCCGGCCGAGGATGCGGATCTGGTTGCCGTCGAGCTCCATCGGCAGCCGCGTGGTCCAGTGGAAGATGACGCCGTCGCCTTTTTCGACCGCCCAGTCGTCGGTGAGGACGAGTTGGTCCGGGGCGGGCGAATCCCAAGTGCGCCGCCATTGTGTGAACCAGCCTTCCCAACCGGGCGTGCAGTCCATGGTGGCGTGAAAGCGCGTAGCGTCGCCGTGGCCCTGCGGCTTCACGTCGAGCATGATGGGATTCCGGGGTTTGGGCCGTTCGGCCTCGCACCACGGCGTCAGCATGTTGTGGCGCTGGCACTGCTTGAGCAGGTCGCAGACGGGGTTGGCGTAGTCAACGACACCGAAGTCGAAGGCGAAGCTGTCGCCGGCGCATTCGAGGACGAAGCTGCCCTTGTCCTCGTGCTGGTGATCGCCGCCGGCCTTGTTGCCCAGGATGAAGAGCTTGACCCACTCTCCGCCGAGGCGGCGCATCGAGGCCATGTAGCCGAGGTCGGGCATGTGCAGGAACGGCTGCAGGGGCGGACCTTCCGCGGGGATTTCGCGGTCGAGCCGCAGGGGCAGGAGCATGGCGGCGGCCCCGGCCCGCCGCATGGATTTGCGGTAGATCGTGACCCAATGGGAATCGGGCATCAGCCACGCGAGAAAGGCCAGGCCCTCGCCGACGGCAAACATGGCGTCGCCGGTCAGGATCATGTCCTGGCCCGCGTCGGTGGAGTAGAGCATCTCCGCCAGCGGCGCGGTCTTGAAGATGGGCGCGGGCACCAGCTTGCGGGCGTCGCGCCCCCGGCCGCGGCCGTAGAGCAGCGCGGAAAAGGCGACCTGCCGCGCGACCCAGGTGAAATAGGTCGGACCCTCGACGTAGCCGCCGTCGGGCAGCAGGGCCTTGGCGAGATTGTCCTGCAGGTTGTCCCAGACGATCTCGGTGTGTGGGGCGACGCGGGATTTTTCAGGCCGCGGGTAATTCTCATGCCGCGCCGGCATGGTTTTTTCGAGGATGAGCAGGCCGTAGAGCCGGGCCGGGGTGATCCACACCATCTGGTTGGTGTGATACATGTATTCCCACCACCACGAGGCGTGGCACATCGCGCCGTGGCCCTCGGTGGCGATGCGGCGGAGGATGAGGTCGCGGCCGAGCGGGGTGAACCATTCGCCGCACAGGTCGAGGATGATGGCGCAGTCGAGCACGCCGAGCGATTGGAGGAATCCGCGCTGGTCCCAGTTGCCGCCGCGCATCCAGGCGAAGAAAATATCCTCCCAATGGTCGCAGTGCACGAGGCTGAGGGCGAAGCGCGCGGCCAGGCGGCAGAGCGCCTTGTCCTTGAACAGCACGCCGGCCTGCGCGGCGAAAGGCCCGTTCATCGTCAGCATGCGGCCCATGTCGCGCTCGCGGCGAAAGCCGTTGAAGTTCCAGAAATTGATGTTCTCGCCGATCTGGCTCTCCGGATGCATGGGCCGGACATCCTCGCCAACGGCGCGCAGCGCCCGCGTGGCGGTGGAGTCGGCAAAATCGCGCCGGACGGCGTCGAGTTCACCGGCATCGAGCATCAGCCCGTAGGTCGGCTGAAAGGTCGGCTCAAAGTCCGGCGGCTGGAGATACTTGTCCCAGCGCTCGTCGTAACCGGTCCATTGCGCGAGGTGGGCCGGCAGGCGCTCCGTGCTCTGCAGGCCGAACCAGAGCAGCCAGCCGGAGCCGGCGACCCGGTGCGGGCTGCGGATTTCCACGGTGAGCGCCCGGATGCGGCGGGCGCCGGCCAGCGGCAGCCATTCCTCGTGCCGCGTCGGGCCGGAGGGGGTGCCGGTGCGTTGCCGGGGGCCGGCGTCGGTCTCGGCCGCTAGCGTGATGACGCAATCCTCGGGCAGGTTGATTGCCACGATCAGCCGGTCGTAGGCGGAGCAGTCGAGGCCGTCGTAGCGGCGGTGCAGCCGGAGCACGAGGCCGTCGGCGGCGGGCTGCTCCCAGTTGATGATGACGAAGGCCCAGCTCTGGGTGAGCTTCACGCCCACGGCACCCGGGGTGGCGGCATCCCAGCGGGGCAGCCCGCTGATCCGTTCGTCAAAGAAAGGTTCGAACACCGCCTCGGCGCTGTTGATGGGGGTAAGCCGCATGACGGGGCGGCAGCAGAGACGACCCGCAGGGGTCAGCACAAGCCCGGAAGCGCTGAAAAATCGGCGTCCTGGCCGCCGGTCCCTGCAAATTGGCATCGCGCCGCAAGCCGCGGCGGTTTTGCGTGATCGCATGTCCGACACGCCCGACGCCAAACCTGCCAAAGCCCCAGCTTGGGCCGAAGAGCCCGAGCCGTTGCCGCGCGCGCAATGGTCCCGGCCCTGGGCACAGTTGAAATTTGTCTCGTTCCAGCCGGCCATTTTTCCGCGTATGCTCGGCGACGTGTCCTCCGATGCCCGGCCGGGTGACTTGGTGTCGGTCTATGACAAGTTCGGGCACCGGGTCGGCATCGGCCTCTTCAACCCGCGGGCAAAGATGCCGCTGCGCGTCGTCGTGCATACCGCCCAGCCGCTCGGCGAGGAATATTTTGAGGCGGCCATCCGCCGCGCCGTGGCGCTGCGCAAGGACCTGTTCAAGCTCGACGCCGTGACGGATGCGTGGCGCGTGGTCAATTCCGACGGCGACGGCCTCAGCGGCCTGACGATCGACCGCTATGCGGACACGCTCTATTGCGATGTTTACTCGCTCGGCATCTTCCAGCGGTTGCCGAAATGGCTGCCGCTGCTGCACGAGCTCTGCGGCACCAAGCACGTGCGCATCCACGTGGACCACGACCTCGGCAGCCTCGAAGGCATCAAACCTTCGCAGGTGAAGGAACTCACCGCCTCGGCTCCCGCCAAGGTGCGCATCCGCGAGCACGGCGTGAAATACGAGGTGGACTTCGCCGAGGGTCACAAGACCGGTTTCTTCTGCGACCAACGCGACAACCGGAAACGCTTCGGTGAACTTGTGAGTGGGATGCGTGTGCTCGACCTTTGCAGCTACACGGGCGGATTTTCCATCAACGCCGCACTCGGCGGCGCCGTGGAAATCACCGCCGTGGACCTCGACGAGAAGGTCATTGCGCAGGGCCGGCGCAACGCGAACCTCAACCAGATTTCGCCCAACAAGCTCAAGTGGGTGCACACCGACGCGTTTGCCTACGCGCGGCAGATGAAGACCAACGGCGAGCAGTTTGACGCCGTGCTCTGCGATCCGCCGAAGTTTGTGATGACGCGCGACCCGGAGTTCGCCGCCGAGGGCATGCGCAAATACGCCGATCTGAACACCATTGCGGCGAGCCTCGTGAAACCGGGCGGCCTGCTTGTCACCTGCTCCTGCTCGGGCCTCGTCTCGCTGGAAGACTTCGAGGGCTGCGTGATCAAGGGCGTCCACCGGCTCAACCGCCGCCTGCAGATCTTCGACCGCACCGGCCCCGGCGTGGACCACCCGGTGTATTCCAACTGCCTCGAAAGCCGCTATCTCAAGCTGCTGTGGGCGCGGGTGGTGTAGGATGTAGCCATGCTTCCCTTGGTTGATTATGCCGAAGTCGCGCGGCGTGAGGCTTGGCTGCGGCATCCGGTGCTGGGCGATCCGTCGTTCGATGCGTTTGTGCGGCGGGCGGGCAATCCGGTCTATCGCGGGACACCGCCTCGGGAGTGGGCGGTGAACGGCTTTTTGTTTGATGATCCGCAGGGCGGGGGACTCTTTGCCTACGTTGGCCGTTATCCACGCGACTATAAATTTGGTCTGGGTCACGCTCCGTCTGACTGCGTGGTGCTGCGTTCGCGCGACGATGGCCGAAGCTGGGAAGAACTTGGGCCGGTGTTTGCGGGCAGTTTTGCTTTCGCCGGAGAAAAGGGCGGGGCGAATGTCGCTCCGGATGTAAGCGTGGTTTGCGCCGACGGCCGCTATCATCTGGCGTATGACTGGGCGCATGATGCGGTGACGTGGGACACGGTTTTTAGTCCGACCGCGGTCTGCGACAGCGGGGTGGGCTATGCCTGGGCCGAGCGGCCGGAGGGACCTTATCACCGGCACCCGGAGCCGATCCTGCGCAACCATCGCCACGTCGGCCCGGTGCCCGGCAAATACCGGCGCCTCTATGCCTCGACCCTCCTGCGCCGCGAGCACGACTGGCTCCTGCTCACGCTGGCGGACTCGGCGCAGCGGTTTGCCTGGGGCTTGTATGCAGCGACGGCGGCGGAGCCGCGCGGGCCGTGGTCGGACCCGCAACTCGTGCTCTCGCTCGAGGGAGATACTTTTCATCCCGCGCTGATGGAATTTTTCCCCGCGTTCACGCACGACGGGTTTGTCCATGCGCCGGCGACCTCGGTGGCGCTAAACCGTAACTTCCAATGTCTCTGGCGGGCTCCCCTCGAAGCGGCTCACGATGCGGCGGGCTGGACTTTGCATCAGCACGGCTCGCTCTGGCACGCGGAGGACCGGCCGGAGGAGCACGACGGCATTTGGGGCCAGACCTTCAGTGGCACGGTTGACGCGGAGGGACGGCTGCGCGTGCTCTTTCCCGGCCGCGATCCGGCGGGGCGCGGGACCATCAGTCTGGCGGAGCGCCCGTGGAGCCGGCCGCTGCGTGAGCGCGGTTTTGTGCTCAACGGCTGCGCGGGCCCGGGCCTGACCTTCATCAGGCAAACCTACGGGTCATTTTCGCTGCGGGTCGCGTGTGCACTCAAAGGCACGGCGCGACTGCTTTGGGGCTGGCGCGGAGTGCTCGGGCCGGACCGGCATGGCGCGGATGCGGCACTCCATACCCTCGCCGGCGCGGATTGCTTGGCGTGGGAGTGGCGAGGCGAGGGCTGGCGGTTGTTGCAGATTGATGCCGGTGGCGGGGAAGTGGAATTGGCGCATGGCGCATGGACGGCGCCGGCGCGAGAACTGGAAATGCAGGTCGCGGCAAGCGGTGCGACGCGGTTGCTGGCTGCGGGCACCGAACTTTGGACCGGGGTGACCACCGCGCGGGCCGGACACATCGGTCTTTGGGTGGAGCCGAGATCGCGGCTCGAGGTCACTACCTTTGCGTTGGCGGGCACCGGTTTCCCGGGGGTGATGCGCTGGCATTGGCGGGATGCGTTCCTGGCCACCGGGGTGCTGGCGTCTGATTGGACGACCCGGTCCGACCCGATGTCGCCCGGCGGCGAGGTCGCCGTTCGCCATGAACCCGGCGGCCGGTTGAAGTGGAATTTTTATGGCACCGGAGTGCGGTGGTGGGCGCCGCGCGGTCCCGGGCTGGGCCGGGTGCGGCTCAAGCTGGATGGCCGCGCTTGCACGGAAGTGGATTTGCAGGCGCCCGCAGAGGCGCCGGCCGCGATGGTTTTCAATTGCGAGGGCCTGTCCGATGGCGGTCACGCCCTCGTGATCGAGGCGATCTCCGGCCGACTGGCCACGGGCGGGCTGGAAGTGATGGATTTCCTGCCGTGAGGCCGGGCGGCGGCGCGCGGAAATGACGGACCGGCCGCGGGGGCGATTCTACCGTCCGGCGGTTACCACCAGTTTTTTCGTCCTTTTGGAGATGACTTCCAAGTCGATCATTGTGCCGGCGCGTTGCCCGATAAGCAGCCGGCCCAACTCGCTGTCCGGACTGACGTGCGCGTCCATGCCGGCGAGCGTGCGGCCGTTGATTTTCACGACCTCATCGTTTGGTTGCAGTCCCGAGCGGTGGGCCGAGGACCCTTCGATGACTTCCCCGCAATAGGCGCGGACGATCTTCTTGGTGTCGCGGTCGATCATGATCTTGAGCTGGAAGCCAAAGCTGTTGATCGGGTCCTCCTTGATGCGCATCGGCTCTAGGCGGACCGGGTTGTCCTCGGCGAGCGCCGGGCCGAGCGGGAGCAGCAGCATGAGGGCGAAGCAGGCGCGGGATGTTTTCATGGGGTCGGGCGACCGGGGGTGGGCGGTTTCGATCAGAGCTTCTTGTGCGTGCCGTCGCAGTAGCAGCCGTTGGCGCTGTGCTTGCAGGCGCACCACGCGACGGTTTTCTCCTCGGTGAGCTCAACCTTCACCGGGGCGAAGCCGGAGCCTTTGTGCGAGCCGTCGCAGAAGGGCTGGCCTTTGGAGAGACCGCAGGTGCACCACCAGTAGGTGCCGGCGAGCATTTTCTGCACGATGGGGGATTTTTGGGCGATGTTGGGGGTGGGCATGGGAAAGGGGTGTTATTTCACGGCGGCCCAGACGCGCTGGACGTCGTCGTGTTCTTCGAGGGCCTGCAGAAATTCGCCGACCTCGGTGCGGGCGGTGTCGTCGAGCTCGGGGAAGGTCTTGGCGACGTAGCCGATTTCACTGGTGATGACAGACCAGCCGTGGTCCTTGAGCCAGGTGGAGACGGCATGGACGGCGGTGCGCTCGGTGACGAAGCGCGCGCCGGCATGGTCCTCGGGGATGTCGTCGTTCTGGTGGTGGGTGAGCGACTCGAAATCATTGGCGCCGGCCTCGATTGCCGCGGCTTCCAGATCGCTGGCGGCATCGGGGTGGTGGGCCTCGACGAGGCCGACGTGCTCGAAAAGAAACTTGTTGCTGCCGGCATTGCCGAGGACGCCCTTCTTGAAGAGCACGCGCATCTCGGGGGCGGTGCGCTGGTGGTTGTCGGTATAAACCTCCACGATGACCGGCACCTTGTGCGGGGCGTAGCCCTCGAAGACGACATGCTCGAGCGCGCTCTTGTCCCCGCCGGTGCCGGCGCCCTTGGCAATGGCGCGCTCGATGACGTCGCGGGTGACGCTCGCCTTCTTGGCTTTTTCGACCGCAGCGAAGAGCCGCGCGTTGGCACCGGGATCACCGCCGCCGAGCTTGGCGGCGACCGTGATTTCCTTGGTCAGTTTCCCCGCGACCTTGCTTTTGCGTTCGTTAACGATCGCGCGTTTTGCGTGCAGCCATTGGCGTCCCATGGCGAAGAGTTTGCTGCGGGGGCCGTGGCAGGCAATGCGGAAGAAATTGCCCTGATTCGGGTATGGACATTCGCCATCGCTCGCTGACCATGCCGCCTGTATGAAGGAACTCAGCCACCTGTTTGCACAAAACCAGGCCTGGGCGGACGAGATTCGTGGCAAGGACCCCGAGTTTTTCACGAAATTGTCCCGCCAGCAGTCGCCGGAATACCTGTGGATCGGCTGCTCCGACAGCCGCGTGCCGGCCAACGAGATCATCGGCCTGCTGCCCGGCGAGGTGTTCGTGCACCGCAATATCGCCAACGTGGTCGTGCACACCGATCTCAATTGCCTCTCGGTGATCCAATACGCGGTGGATGTCCTGAAAATAAAGCACATCATGGTCGTGGGCCACTATGGCTGCGGCGGTGTGCGCGCCGCCTTGCGCTGTGACCGCGTGGGGCTGGCCGACAACTGGCTGCGCCACGTGCAGGATGTGCGGGAAAAGCACGACGCCTGCCTCTGCCGCCTGCCCGACGAAAAAGCCCGCAGCGCCCGGCTCTGTGAACTGAACGTCATCGAGCAGGTGGCGAACGTCTGCCAGACTTCCATCGTGTATGATGCCTGGCAGCGCGGCCAGAGCCTGAACGTGCATGGCTGGATCTACGGGCTGACCGACGGCCGGCTGCGGAACCTGAACGTGACCGCCGCCAGTCCGGAAGAAGCCAAGTCCGCCTACGCCGCCGCCGTGGCCGCCTTGCAGTAGGCGCAAAAAAGCCCGCGGCAGGGCGCCGCGGGCCGGATGAAGGGGAGGGCGGCGCTCAGGCGCGGCCGAGATAGGTGCCGTCGATCGTGCTGACCTTGATGATCTCGCCTTCCTTGATGAAGAGCGGGACCTGCACCACGAGGCCGGTTTCCAGCTTGGCGGGTTTTTGCACGTTGCTGGCGGTGTCGCCTTTGATGCCTTCGGCCGACTCGATCACCTTCAGGGTGACGGTGGAGGGCAGATCCACGGAGAGTGGGCGCTCGTCCACGAAGAGCACGTCCACCTTGCCGCCGGCGGTGAGGTAGTTCTTCACCTCGCCGAGGGTCTGCTCGGACAGCTCGGTCTGTTCGAAGGTATCCGGGTCCATGAACGCGTAGGTGTCGCGGTCGGCGTAGCTGAACTCCAGCGTCTTGCGCTCGGTCGGCAGCACCTCGATGGTGTCGGTGGAAGCGAAACGCTGGTCGAGCGCCTTGCCGTAGCGGAGGTTGCGCATCTTGATCTGCACGAACGCGCGGAGATTGCCGGGCGTGCGGTGCTGGGTTTCCATGACGAGGTGCGGCTCACCGTTGAACTTGATGACCTGACCTCTGCGGATATCGTTGGCTGCGGGCATGATGTTGGATGGCGGTTTTGGGTGTTAAAAGGGTGATGGAGTAAGGGTCCCGCTCCGTCCCTGTCAAGGCCCGCGCCATCTCGGGGCTTGCGCTGGACCCTGCCCGTTACCGAAACTCTCCCAACTCTATGAAACAACGCACTCTGGCCCGCGCCGTCTCCCTCACGGGCAGCGCGCTGCACACCGGCGAAGCGGTTACCCTGATCCTGAAGCCCGCTCCGGCGGACCACGGCATCGTCTTCAAGCGCACCGACCTCAGCGGCGAGCCGGAACTCCGCCCCCGGGTGGACCAGGTGACGGATCTCGTCCGGGCGACCACGATCCAAAGCGGCCATGCGAAGATCCACACCGTCGAGCATGTGCTGAGCGCCCTGCACGGCTGTGGCGTGGACAACGTCCTCATCGAGATGAACGCCTCGGAACCCCCGATCATGGACGGCTCGGCCCGGCCCTTTGTGAACATGATCCTCGAGGGCGAACCCGTGGAGCAGGACAAGGACCGCGAGTATTACACACTGGATGCGCCGGTGTCGGTGACACGTGGCGACTCCTCCATCATCGCCCTGCCGAGCGACGAGTTCAAAATCTCCTGCACCTCGGCCGACAACCGCGGCATCCATACGCAGCACCTCTCGCTGACGATCGACCCCGAGGTTTACATGACGCAGATCGCTGCGGCCCGCACCTTCACGATCTACGAGGACATCGAGGAGCTGCTGAAGCTCGGCAAGATCAAGGGCGGCTCGCTCGACTGCGCCGTCGTCATCAAGGGCGACAAAATCATCTCGAAGGAGCCCCTGCGCTTCAAGGACGAGTTCGTCCGGCACAAGATGCTCGATATCATCGGCGACGTGCTCCTGCTCGGCCTGCCGCTGAAGGCGCACATCATCGCCACCCGCCCCGGCCACGCCATCAACGCCGAGCTGACTAAGATCCTCTTCGAGCGGCTGACGGAGAAAAAGAAGGCGCCGAAGAAAAAGGCCGCCGCTGCGAAGACCCCGCAGCCCGGCGAGACCTCGCTCGACATCAAGCGCGTGCTGGAGATGCTGCCGCACCGCTACCCGTTCCTGATGATCGACCGCGTGCTCGAGTTCATCGGTGAAACCGAACTCGTCGCGATCAAGAACGTCACGATCAACGAGCCGTATTTCCAGGGCCATTACCCCGGCGAGCCCGTGATGCCCGGCGTGCTCCAGATCGAGGCCATGGCCCAGGCTTCCGGCATCCTGCTGCTGCGCAACGCCAACACCGAGGGCAAGACGGCGCTCTTCATGAGCGCCGACAAGGTGAAGTTCCGCCGCGCCGTGCGCCCCGGCGACCAGCTTGTCATCAACGCCAAGCTCACCAAGAGCCGCGGCAACAAGATCGGCATCGCCGAGGCCACCTGCACGGTCGGCGGCAACGTCGTGTCCTCCGCCGAGCTGATGTTCGGCTTCGTGGACATCGAGGCCGCGCCCTGAACATGGCGACCCGCATCCATCCTTCCGCCGTCGTGGAGCCGGGCGCGCAGCTCGGCGAGGAGGTTGACGTCGGCCCCTTTGCCTACGTCGGCGCGGAGGTGACGCTGGGCGACGGAACGCGCCTGCACCATCACGCCGCGGTCGAGGGGTTCACCACGCTGGGCCGCGGGTGCGAGGTGTTTCCCCACGCCTGCATCGGCGGGAAGACGCAGGACCTCAAGTTCAAGGGCGGCCGGCCCGGCGTGCGGGTGGGCGACCGCAATGTCTTCCGGGAATACGTTTCCGTGCATGCCGCGACCTATGACGGCGACTTCACCGTGCTCGGCTCGCACAACACCGTGCTCGCCTACAGCCACATCGCGCACGACTGCGTGCTCGGCAGCCACATCGTGATGAGCAACGCCATCTCCATGGCGGGGCATGTCGTCGTCGAGGACCACGTCGTCATCGGCGGCGCGGCGGGCATCCACCAGTTTTGCCGCATCGGCGCGCACGCGATGCTCTCGGCCATGGCCAAGCTCGTGCAGGACCTGCCGCCGTATTTCATCGCCGACGGCACGCCGGCGGAGGTGCGCGCCTTCAACAAGGTCGGCCTCGAACGCAGCGGCCACACGGCGGAGCAACTCGAACGGGTGAAGCAGATTTTCCGCATCCTCTATCGCGAGGGGCTCAACCGCACGCAGGCACTGGAAAAACTGTCCGCGCACCCGGCGGCCGGCACGGCGGAGTTCCAGCGCGTCATCGCCTTTGCCCAGGCGAGCGAGCGCGGACTGGCACCCGGCGCGAGCTGATGATGTCTCCTGCGCCGTTTCTGCTTTCCGCCACCGGCAGCGGCCGGGCCAGCGCCTACCTGGAGTCGGGCAAGATTATCACGTTCCGTGGGCGCACGCATGTCACCTGGCTCGACACGCCGCCCGAGGGGTTCCGGATCAAAATCCGCACGCTCGACCATGCGAGCGGCCAATGGTCGTCCGCCGTGACCGTCGGCGAGGCGGTGGACAACCACGGCGGCCCCGCGCTCACGGTGGATGCGGCCGGGTATCTGCACATCGTTTATTTTTCCCACCACCACCCCTTTCGTTATCATCGTTCGGTGCGACCCAACGATGCGGGTGAGTGGGGCGAGATGGAGCAGTTCGGCCGCGACCTGACTTATCCGACCCTGCTCTGCGCCCCGGATGGCACGCTGGTGCTCTCCGCGCGCCGCAGTTTTGAAAACCGGCCGTGGGAACTGGAACTTTGGATCAAAGCCCCCGGCCGGCCCTGGACGCGCCGCGGGGCGGTGCTGCGCTCGCGACAGCCCAACTACAGCCAGTTTGCGGCGTCGATGGCGTGGTCGCCGGACCACCGCCGGCTGTTTCTCTCCTTCCGCATCTACGAGATGCCGGATTATGAAAAGAAGGAGGCGGTCACGGCGGTCGGCTGCATCACGAGTCCGGATGGCGGGGAGACTTGGACGCGGCTGGACGGGGCTCCGCTGATGCTGCCGGCCTCCGCGGATGAGGTGGATCCGATTGTCTGCGGTGATTCGCGCGAGGGCCGGATCGCCGACACCGGCTCGATGGCGCTCAGCCCCGCCGGGGTGCCGCACCTGACTTACAGCGTCAAAACCCCGCAGGGCGCGGAGACGTTTCTGGCCGTGGCCCGGCCCGACGGCGGCTGGCGGCAGATTGGTCTTAACCAATTTTTGCCCATGGAGTTTCGTGACTGGGCCATGGTTCACCAAGGCGGCGTGGCGTTCGCGGCCGACGGGCGGTTGATCGTCGTCGGCACCCTGCAAAACCTGCGGGCCGGGGAAGAGGCTTGGGGGCATCCGGGCACGGAAATCGCCCGGTTCACCTCCCGCGACGGCGGCGGGAGTTTCACGGCGGAACTGCTCACGCCGCCCGATCCCAAGGTGCCGCATTGGCTGCCGAACCTGGAGAAACCCACGGGATTCAACGTCATGCCCGCCCAGCCGGGCCTGATCTACACCGCCGGCGGCGCGGGGGCCGGATTGGGCGATGTCCTGAGCAATCAGGTCTGGTGGCGTCCGCTGGCGTAGGGGCGTTTCCCGTTACGCCAACGTGACATTGCGGGCTTTGGCCGCAGGCAACTTGACCCTGCGGGCGCTTGTGGGAGAATGGCCGGAACGTCTCCCCGAGACGAACCTCATGCCCACAAAACCATCTTCCAGCCCCGAAAACACTCCGCCGGCCCCGGAGGGCGAATCCGCCCCCACCGCCGCGCAGGAGGCCCAGTTCATGCGCCGCGTGCACCGCGAACTCATCGATGATTTCGACGAGGAGCTGGAGATGGAGCGGGAAGACTGGGAACGGGATGTGCCCGGCTTCGACGGCCGCACGCTCGACCAAAATGCCGACAAGGCCGAGCGCGCCCTCTATTTCAAGGAGCTGTTCCGCCTGCAGGGCGAACTGGTGAAGCTGCACGACTGGGTGGTCGCCACGGGCCACCGGCTGGTGATTATTTTCGAAGGGCGCGACGCCGCCGGCAAGGGCGGCGTGATCAAGCGCATCACCCAGCGGCTCAACCCCCGCGTGGCCCGCGTCGCCGCGCTGCCCGCGCCGACCGACCGCGAGAAAACCCAGTGGTATTTCCAACGCTACATCGCGCACCTGCCCGCCGCAGGCGAGATGGTGCTCTTCGACCGCAGTTGGTATAACCGCGCCGGCGTCGAGCGCGTCATGGGTTTTTGCACCGACGAGCAATACGAGGAGTTTTTCCGCTCCGTGCCCGAGTTCGAGAAGATGCTCGTGCGCTCCGGCATCCAGCTCATCAAATACTGGTTCTCCATCACCGACGAGGAGCAGGAGTTTCGCTTCCGCTGCCGTATCACCGATCCCCTCAAGCAGTGGAAACTCAGCCCGATGGACCTCGAGTCGCGCAAGCGCTGGGAGGAATACACCAAGGCAAAGGAGGTCATGCTGCAGCGCACGCACATCCCCGAGGCGCCGTGGTGGATCGTGCAGGGCAACGACAAGAAGAAGGCGCGGCTCAACTGCATCCACCACCTGCTCTCGCAGGTGAAATACACCGACATCGCGCATCCCACGATCCGCCTGCCCAAGCGCGTGCATCATCCCGATTACTCCCGCAAGCGGCTGCCCGAGGAGATTTACGTGCCCGAGGTTTACTGACGGGACGGGCGTTATTGCAGCACCCGGCCCACCGGTTGGCGGAGCGCAAAGGCCACCGGGAGCGTGCCCGCGAGCGCGCCGATGAACAACCACGCGAGCCCGCGCGCCGTCTCGCTCCACGCGTAGGGATCAAACCGGCCGCGGTCGAGCAACGCGGCTTCAAAGCCGGCCAGCCCGAACAGCGGCGCGTGCAGCAGGCCGGCCAATCCGCGCGCCGCCAGCACGGCGGCGACCGTGAGCAGCGCGGCCTCAAGCAGGTAGCGCAGCAGCAGCAGCGCAGCCGGGGCGCCGAAGCTGCGCAGGAGGGCGAGCGTGAAACGGTTTTGCCGGTATTCCAGCACGGCGATGGAGCCGAAGACGAGGGCGGCGATCAGGCCGGCGATCCAGCCCGCGCCGTGGCGCAGACCGGCCTGCAGGTGTTGCAGCGACTCCAGTTCGTCGAGCAGGGCCTCGGGACTCTGGAGCTGCGCGGTCGTGCGCTCCTCCAGCGCCAGCAGGCTGCGCAGGCCCGCCGCGAGCCGGCGGACGTCGGCGCCGTCGTTGGCGGACAGACGCACGGTTTCAAACCAGCCGGCCGCCAGCCATTCTGCCGCGCGCGCGGCCGGGAGGAGGAGTGCCGGTCGTCCGCCCGTGAAACGTTGCAGCCACTCCGGCGCGGGCAGCGTGATGGCGGAAAGATCGGCGCCGTCGAGTTCCAGCCGCACGGGCAGGCCGGACGGGATGCTCGCGGTGAACAGATGGTTTTCGCCCGCGGGCGCGAGGGCGAACCACGGGGCGAGCAGCGGCAGGCTTTCCTCGTCGTAGGCCAGCACGAGGCATTCCTGACCGCGACCGTCGCGGGCGGTGACCGCCACCTGCCGCAACGCCAGCAGGGTGTGGTCGGAGCCGAGGGCGGCGAGCACCCGGCCCAGCGGGCGGAAGGAATCCACGCCCGCCGGCGCGGCCTCGGTGACGATCAGCGTGTGCCCGCCCATGCGGCCGAGACGGCCGGCCAGCGTGCGTTCGCCGAGTTGCAGCAACGCGCCCGCCAGCAGGAGCAGGAGGGCGAGCAGCGCGCACACCAGCAGCCGGGCCGCGAGCGCGCCGGGCGTTTCAAGCCAGCGCGACCAGGTGTCCTTCGACAGGTAGAAAGCGGTTAAAATCCAGGCTTTCATGCGGCAGGGTGTTGAGCCGGGCGTCGTGCGTGGCGATGAGGCACACGCAGCGGGCGGGGAGGTGATCGCGGAGCAGCTTCATGATGACCCGGCAGTTCAGGTCATCGAGGCCGGAGGTGGGTTCGTCGAGCAGGAGCACCGAAGGTTCCTTTAACAGGGCGCGGGCGATCGCGGCGCGCTGCTGTTGGCCGCCCGAGAGCGTGTCGGGTCGCCGGTCGGCATAAGCCTCGAGCCCGAGCAGCGAGAGGTATTTTTCCGTGCGGCGGGCGACTTCCGGCGCGGCGAGGCCCGCGAGGGCGCCGACGAGCGCGAGGTTGCGCCGCAGGCTGGCGAGCGGCAGCAGGTTCAACTGCTGGAAAACAAAACCCAGCCGTGCGCGCGCTACGACCGGGTCGGTCGGGGCGAACCCGCCGGGCAGGACGATGTGACCCGCGTCGGGCCGGAGGTAGCCGGCCACGAGCTTGAGCAGGGTGCTTTTGCCGCAGCCGGAGAAACCGCGGATCAGCGTGAGGCCGGGGCCGAACTCGGCGGAGAACCCGTCCAGCACGCGCGTGCGGCCGTAGCCGAAACCGAGATCGCGGCAAACCAGAGCGGTGACCGGGGCGTGCGGATTCATGGCGCGATGGCCACGTGGGTTTCGCCCACGAGCAGGACGCGGGCGCCGGGGGCGAGGCGTTCCATGCCGCCGGCCCAGCCGAGTTCGCGGAAGGCCGCCGGGTGGGCCAGCACGAGGTCGAGCTTCGGCACGAGGCGGGCTTTTTCCGGCAGCGTGGCGGTGAGCATGGCTTGGATTCGTCCGCCGGTGAGCGGGCGGGCGACGGCGGTGGATTCCGCCTCGATCACAAAATAGCACGCGAGTTCCTCGCGGCCGAAGACCTCCTCGGTGCGGCGGTGCAGGTGGGTGGCGCGCAGGGTGCGGCCGAAGGCGCCGGTGGCCAGCCGCAGCTCCAGTTGCCCGGGCGGCACGAGGCGCCATTCCGGCTGGCGGAGGTTGATGCGGACGTGCAGCCGGCTGAAGTCCTGCAGCAGGGCGAGCTCGGCGCCGGCGTCCACGCGCCAGCCGTCGTCGTCCTCGGGCGGCGTGGCCAGCAGGATGATCTCGGCGGCAAAGGGCAGGGTGAGCCGGCTGTCCTGTTCGCGGCGCGCCAGCTCGATCTCTTGCTGGCGCAACTTGAGCTCCAGCGCGCGGGTTTCCAGCCACTCCTGTCGGGCGGTGCCGGTGAAGGCCAGCAGGCTGCGCGCGAGCCCGGCTTGCCGGGTAAGTTGCTCCAGGGTGCGGCGCAGGCCTGCCTCATCGCGGTCCCGCGCGCCGCCCTCGGCGAGGTAGAGCTCCGCGAGTTCGGGTTCGTCGAGGATGCGCTGCAGCATGGCGGCCTGCCGTTCGAGTTCGGCGAGCTGGTCCGTCAGCTCGGCGCGGGCGCGGGCCTGATCGTAGCGCAGCGTGGGCGCTTCGCGGGCGAGGAACAACTGGCGGGCGAGGTCGATGGCCTCGCGTTCCAGGGCCAGCCGGTCGGGCTCGAATTCCGCCCACAGCGTGCCCGATGGCTGGGCTTCGCGGGCGAACGCGGCCGGGAGCAGCCGCAGCCGGCCGGATTGTGCGGCCTTGATCTTGCGGCTGAGGGCGGGGCGGACTTCCGCCTGCACGGTGCCGAGCACGATCTCGCCGGCCAGCGGGTAGGCGGTGAGGTCGAAGGCTCGGGCGGCGGTGGCGAGGAGGAGCCAGAGCAGGCAGTGGCAGGCAGTTTTCATGTCGGGGGCCATTGGGTTTCGTCGAGGATCCAGAACAGGGCCTCGAGGCGTGTGCGCTCCAGCAGCAGGCCGGCGCGCTGCTGGTCGAGCGCGAGCAGGCGTTCGAGGTTGTCGCGGGCGCGGGTGGGATGTGTGCTGCCGGAGAGGTTGCGCAGGGCGTCCAGCCGCACCTCGGTGAGGCGCAGTTGCCGGTCGTTGAGGGCGAGGGCGGTGGCGGCCTGCTCCAGTTGCTGGAGCAGGAGCGCATTTTGCTCGCGCAGCAGGCGGGCGTGGAGCGCAGCCTCGCGCCGGGCTTCGCGCAATTGGCCCGCGACCCGGCCGCGCAGGTCGAGGTTGAGGGAGGTGCCGAGGGAGATAAAAATTTGGTCGGTGCTGAAACTGCCTTCGCGGCCGCCGGCGCGCTGGTAGAGCGGCGGGCTGCTGAGGTTGAGCGTGAGGTCGGGCCAGTATTGCAGGCGCACGCCCCGCTCGCGCAGGCGCATGGCCTCGATTTCAGCGGCCTGCAGGCGGCGGTGGAGCCGGCCGAAGTGCTCCGCCTGCGGCCAGCCCGACGCCCGGGCGGCGTAGTCGAAGGCCGGGAGTGCGCCGGCCTGCAATTGCCAGCGCACGGTGGCATCGCCGAGCAGTTTGCCGGCGGCGCTCTGCAGTTCGTCCGCTTCGCGGCGCAGGCTCCAGAGCACGGCCTCGCGTTCCAATGCCGGCGGCGTGGCGTCGAGCAGGCCGCCCGCGAGGTTGCCGCCCGGCTGCCAGGCGCCCGCGCGGGTCAGGTTGGTCCGGCGCTGCTCCAGCAGCGCGGAGCGGAGGAAGAGTTCGCGCAGCCGGACGGTGAGCTCGCGCTCCTTGAGTTCCAGCGCCCAGCGGGCGCGGATGACCTCAAGCTCGGCGGCGTATTGCCGCATCTGCCACTGGAGCAGGCCCGGGAGGTTGAAGAAAGCGTGCAGGGCGATCGCGGTGTCATCGCCATCGAGACGGCCGAGTTCGCCCAGGCTTTTGGTCAGGTTGCCGGTGAGGGCGGCGCCGGGCATCAGGTCGCGGACGACCTGCCGGCGGCGTTCCTCCGCGGCAGCGATGGCGGCGTGCTGTTGCTGGAGTTCGAGATTGTGCTCGCGGAGCCGGACAACGGCTTCTGGCCAAGACAGCGGCGCCGGCGCGGCGGCGGCCATCTGCGTGCGTTGTTCCGTTATTTCCGTGGCGAGGGTTTCGGCGTGCCGGTCGAGCGCGGCGCCGGGATGCCGGCACCCGGCAAGCAGGAGCAGGACAAGAAGGGGCGGCAGGCTGGCGCGGGGAAGACGGGACATCAGACAAAACCCTCCCGCCCAACGGGCGGGAGGGTTGGGTGCGGTCAGTTGTGGTGTTGTCAGTTCAGCGTGTAGTTCACCATCGTCACCGTGGGGGGCAGTCCGAGGCTGGTGCGCACGAACTGCATCGCCACGCTGGTGGGCCCGCCGGAGGCGTTTTTGTAAACGATGATCGTGTCGCTGTTGCCCGGGCTGCCCACGTTGACGTAGGTGAAGGAGGTGCCGCCGTCGGCGGTGAAGGGCACGGTGAGGCCGCTGAAGGTGAGGGCACCCTGCGCGTTGACGCTGAAGGCCACCTGCGTGCCGACGCTGTAGTTGGGCACACCGGCGGGGATGGGGGCGCCGACGGGGCCGACGATCACGTTGGAAACCGTGCGGGTGAAGCTGGTGCCGACGGGCAGGCCGATGTCGGCGGGCGGAGTGCCGCCACCACCGCCACCACCGCCGCCCGTGCCGCCGGTCCCGCCACCGCCGCCCTGCGCCGGGGCATACTGGCCGTAGAAGGGCGCGCCGCCCGGGCCGCCGAGGTTGATCTCGTTGAAGGTGCCGTCCTGTTTGCTCGACACGGCATACCAGAGGTTGCCGTCCTTGAAGATCCATTCGAACTGGTTGCCCTTGTAGAAAATCGGGTTGGTGAGCGTCTTGCTGTCGAACTGCAGGGTGTTCGCGCCGATGACGAAGGTCTTCTGGGTGCCGTTGCTCACGGGCGAGCCGTTCTGGGCGAACTGGAAGACGAGGTTGTAGGAGCCCTGGACGGCCGAGGGAATGGCGGTCGCGGCGGTCTCGTCCGGCCCGAGCGCGGGCGGCGGCGGCGAGGCCGGCGGGGCGGCCGGCACCGTGGGGTTGGTGGCGGCGAGGGTGCCGGCGGTCACGCGGCTGGTGTAGCTCTGGCCGTTGTAAACGGTCGTGAACTGCGTGATCGTGCTGCCCTGGCGGATGAAGTTCTGAAACGTGAGGTTCAGCGTCGTGCCGAGCGAGGGCAGCGTGATCACCATCGTGCCGCTCTGGTAATTGCCGGCGGGCGTGTAGGTGTAGGTGCCGGCGATGGCGGTGGCGGCCGCCGGCCAGGCGGAGCCCGCCGTCTGCGTGTTGAGGTAGGTGACTTGGGCGTTCGACTGGAAGGTCAGCGTGGGATTGATCTCGATCGTGGTGCCGGCGAAGGCGAGGTAGTTGGTCGGGCCCGTGACATTTGCCACCGGGCTGTCCTCCCCTCCGCCGCAGCCGGAGAAAAAGAGGGCCGCGGAGGCGGCGCAGGTTGCCAGGAAGGTTCGGAGTGCGCGTGGTTTCATAGTCCGCGCAAACGATAGCAAATGGCGACAAGGAGCTGAATACGCATAGGTGCGTAGCCGTCGCGCTGTCCTGCCTTTCACGGTGCCGGCCCCTGCCGCGGAAAATCCGCGGTCCGCCGGTCGCGGCTCTCACTTCTTCTTGTAAACCGTGGCGGGGTCGAAGACGCGGCGTGCGGCGAACTCGAGCTTCAGCGAGGCCGCGTCGCCGGCGTTGGCGCCGGGGGCGAGCTGGCGGTAGAAACAGGACTTGTAGCCGTTGTGGCAGGCGGCGCCGCCGACGTTCTCGACGCGGAGCTGGATGACGTCCTGGTCGCAGTCGGTGAGCACGGCCTTCACGAGCTGGGCGTTGCCGGACTCCTCGCCCTTGACCCAGAGTTTTTTCCGCGAGCGGCTCCAGTAGGTGGCCTTGCCGGTCTTCAGCGTGTGCGCGAGCGACTCGGCGTTCATGAACGCAAACATCAGCACCTCGTTGGTCTCGTGGTCGCAGGTGATGCAGGGAATGAGCCCGTCGGCGTCGAACTTGGGCTGGAGCGTGGTGCCGAGCTCGATCTCGGCGGTGGTGGTGCGGGCGGGGAAGACGAAGGTGCTCATGATAAAATTTCCGCGTCATTCATGGCCGAGTGCGGCCCGGCGAGGCAATCCCCGTGTTCGCCCGGTCGCAGGAATCGTTGTGAACCACGAATGGACACGAACCGACACGAATCGATGCAGTGGGCAAGTTGGTCCAAGTCAGTGAAAATTGAACTGCAGCCGCTTGCTGGTGGCGCGGCAGCGCCGGTAGGGTCCGCTCTCCGAGCGGACCGCAGCCCGCTTCACAGTCGGGTTATTGGCCGCGCTCCCCGAAGCCTTCCGTGTTCATCTGAGTTCATCTGCGGTTTCCTGCCGTGAATTTCGGCTCAGGCTTCGTCGGAAAGTTTCCGCAGGTAGTCGAAGGAGTAGAGGCCGGTGCGGTGGCCGTCGCTGAAATCGAAGCGCAGCGCGTAGTTGCCGATCCGCTCCCAGCCGGTGACCTGCACGCCGGCAAATTTTTTGGCCCCGCCGCCGCCATACTGGTTGCCGAAGATGTCGCGCTCGCCCTGGGTCTCGGCGCTCGGCGAGGCGGCGCGGAGGCGCTCGCCCGTGAAATAGCTCTCACTGCCATCGTCCCAGACGATGGCCACTTCCTCACCGATGAGCTGGATGTTGACCGGGTTTTTCATGCGTGGTCGCAATGAGTAAAAACTCCTGTCCGGGTTGAACAGCCAATTTCACCACCGGGGACTTTCCCGCGGATCGCGCGGAGGACACGGATGGAATCGAAACTCAATGAGCTTGGTTAGTTCTTTCGAGGCCAAGTCATCCAAAAATTTCTACTTGATGAGGGAAGATAATCGAAACCGCATGATTGATAGTATGTTTTCAGTTTCTCCTGCGCTGGGTCATCTTCCGTATCACCGTTAGCGGGCTGAAAAATAATTTCTCTGTCAGAACCTAACTTTTCCCGAATACGGGCAATCATCTTGCTTGCATACTTCTTAAGCAGACCACGTCTAGGTGGTTCAGCGGCAATCCAATCGATGAATATATACGGTGGATTCGGCAGTTCTTCGCTCTGGGTCCGCGGCGTATGCAGCTTAAAGTGAAAAGTAAGCATTCCTTCGTCGGTGATCAATGTATCCTCGTGTTTCATTTCTTCACCGAACATTGGAGTTGTGCAGCGCGTGGGCGTGCAAGGAATGGCCCTTTTGAACTACTTGTTAGGTTGAGCCGAGTTCGCCCATGGGAATATCCGAACACGATAGCATTTTCAGATTCACTGCGCGACATCAGGGTTAGATGTAGTGTTTGGTTAGGTGTTCTGGATCGCTGAAGCTGAGCCTGACCAACCAATTAATGGGGCGTATCTGTCTTTGTCGAAATGAGCCGTCGATTCGATAAGATTGATGATGGCTTTGATATCCTCACTACACATGCGCGCCTTAGCTACCGAGGCATACTCCATCCACTTGGGAAGAGGCTGAGAATACAATACCCTCTGGTAAGACTCGATATCTTCGTCGGATTCAATCTTCAGCTTCTCGTCGCGAGGATGCGCGAGACGATTCCTAAACTGGAACAATTCGTTGATTGTCTGAAATGGGCGACGCGAGAAGTCGACTGAAACGCCCACCACGGTGCAGATATGCACCAGCTTCGCTAATGTCGGTGCGCGCTCAAACTCCGTCCACTCTTTCTCCACCTTTGGTCCAGCATAGTTCAGGAATGCTTCGAGTGAGAATGCGGAGAGCAAAAAGGAACTGAGTAACGAGTAAAAGAACCCATCGTGCTTCGCCTCCACGTGTGCCAGATGAACGCCCGCACCGTGGAGCAACTCGACGTGCGGGAAATAGCGTCCCTCACGCGTAACGCGAACTCTGGCTTTCTTTTTCACTTAGCAGTGCTATCCGGCCTTACCGTAAGGCCTGAGTGGGGTGAGGTTCATGACTACATGCTTTGACTAACTGCTTGGTCGGCGAACGTCGAGAATTTCGGGTAAGGCTTTTGCCGGTGGCGTGGGTGTCCGCGAATGAAAGTCTGCGTCGTTCTCGTTCTTCGTAATCTTAATCGTTCTCCGGGTTCGGCGAGACACCAGCGTAGATTGAGAACGAGAAAGATTAAGAGAACGAGGAACGATAGGTGGCGCCGATTAAGCGTCGCGTTGCAGAATCAAAACCCAGTCGCTGTCGCTTTTGACGGGGGGTAGGCAGTTCCAGGTGCCGTTGGCGTCTGACTTGATGCGGCCGAGGGAAGTCTCCCGACCGGTGACAGGGTCGAAGCGGGTGGCTTGCCAGGTGGCGTCGGAGCCGAGGTCGCGCTCGACGATGGGCTCGGCGTGGGGCCCGTAGGTCACGCGGATTTTGCCGGGAATGCCGGCGGTCTGCGGGCCGTGCAGGTCGGCGGCGCCGTCGCGGATGGGGCCCCAGGGTTGGTCGCCGGCCTGTCCGAACACGCGGGCGGCGGGCCAGGCGGTGTCGTCGAAGTCGCGGGTGTCCCAGCCGCCGATTTTGCCGGTCCAGGCCTTCCAGGTGCCGTCGGTGATGAGGCGCTGCACCCGGCCGTTGGCGTAGGCTAGCTCAAGGCAGGCGAGGATGCCGGCGGGGCGGCCGTTGGCCGGACGGTGTTCGCTCCAGAACGTGAGGACGTTGCGGCCGGGCTTGAGCAGGTGGGCGCGGTCGTTGAATTGTGGGCTGGTGGACGAGTCCCAGCCGGTGGCGGCGGGCCGGCCGTTGAGCTGCGCCTCGGTGTGGCCATGGCTGACGAACCGGAGCCGGGCGCGCACGATTTTTTTGCCGGCCGGAATTACGAACGTGCGGCGGAAGAAACGCCGCTCCGGCGGGGCGTCCTTCGCGGCGGGCGCGGCCGGCAGCGGCGAGGTCCAGAGCCACTGCGCGCCGGTGAGCGGGAGCCAGATATCGCCGGTGTAGACGGCCCATTCGGGGTGCGGTTCGAAGCGGGACCAGTCGAAGCGCGTGAGGAGTTGTTTGCCGTGTGCGCATTCGGCGGAACCGGGGTAGTGCATGGCCTCCTGCCACGGGGTGTTGCCGTAGTTGCCGCCGTGGGGTGAGGCACCGTGCGGGATGCCGGGCTGGTTGCACTGCCAGATGCCGTTGCCGCCGTAGGTGTGGCCCATGGCGCCGTTGAGCACGCAGGACCAGAAGGCGCGGCGCGACCACGGCGAGGTGATGGTGCCCATGAGCATCTCGTAGCAGGGCTCGCCGTTGAGCACGGGCAGGCGCGGGGTGGCGGCGTGGGTCTCGCGCACGGCGCGGATCATGATCTCGACGGCCTCGTTCTGGCCGTGGCAGCACTGGAGCATGTCGTAGTCGATCAGCGATTCGTCCTCGGTGCAGTTGCGCGCGGTGTAGCGGTTGATGGCGGTGGGGTGGATGGTGATGGGGCGGTGGAAGGGGTCGGTCTCGCGGAGATAGCGGATGATTTTCGTCCACGCGGTGACCATGGTGCGGTCGTCCGCGGGGAAGTTTTTCGCGAGATACCAGGGCAGGTTGGCCTCGCCGGCTGTGCACCAAAGCACCGGCCAGGCGCCGTAGCGGGCGATGAGGTAGCGCCAGTGCGCTTTCATCTGGGCCTCGGTCATCCAGTTGATGAAATAGCCCCACGCGCCGACGATGCAGGGCGTGAGGCCCGACGCGACGAGGTGGGCGAGGCGCTCGTCGGCGCGGTCGAAATACTCCGGGCGGATGTGCGCGTAACCTTCCTCCCAGGGGAAGCCGGCCTCATTGGCGCCGCGCGGGTCGAAGGCGTGCATGTCGGGATAGAGCCCCGCGATGATCTGCACGACGTTGTAGCCTTTCTGCACGCGATCGGCTGTGAGCTGCTTGAAACCCTGCGGCCATTGCAGGCGATGGCAGAGGCCCATCCACCAAGTGTCGCCAAGCCAGAAAAAAGGCGTGCCGTCGGCGTGCTCGAAGTGACGTTTGTTGGGGGCGATCTGCACCGGGCCGTGGGCGTAGAGCGGATTTTTGCCGCGGTAGGGCGTGATCGTCACGCGACCGGTGCGCCCGTGCAGCCCGGTGTCGTCCGTGGCGGAGCACTCGGTGCGGAAGGAGTGGGTGCCGGTGAGTGGTGAAGCGTAGCGGACCTTCCAGGTTATGCCGCCGGCCCAGAAGGCAGGCACGCGGCGCACGGTTCCGATGGGATCGGTGAAGAGCGCGTCGAGTGTCAGTTGGTTAAACGGGTCGGCATAAGCGCCGCGGGCGGTGAAGGTGAGTTCGACGGGCGTATTGGCCGGAGTCGAAGGCTTGCCGATGGCGGAACGCGAGGTCGCCTTGGCGACAGGCGAGGGGCGGGTTTTCATAGGGAAGGCGGCATGCTTGCGCGGGCCGGAATGGCGGCGAGCTAATAAGCGCCGGTGGCGGCTTTCGCGCTCGCCCGCGGTTGGGCCGTTTCCCAATCTTTGGTCATGCACACCCCGCCACCCCTGCGCATCGGTTTGTTTGGCATCGGGCTCGACGCCTACTGGCCCCAGTTTGCAGGGCTGAAGGAACGCTTGGAGGGCTATGTCGGGCGCGTCGCTGCCAAGCTCGCCCGGCCGGGGGTCGAGATCGTCAACCTCGGCCTCGTGGACAATCCCGATCGCGCCTACACCGCCGGCCACGAGTTTCGCCGGGCGGATGTGGACATCATTTTCCTCCATGTGACGACCTATGCGCTGTCCTCGACCGTGCTGCCGGTGGTGCGCCGGGCCCATGTGCCCGTGATTGTGCTTAATTTGGCACCGGAGCCGGCGTTGGACTATGCGGCGTTCAACGCGCTCGGCGACCGCACGAAGATGACCGGCGAATGGCTGGCGCATTGCTCGGCCTGCCCGGTGCCGGAGATTGCCAATGTGTTCAAGCGCGCCGGAATCACGTTTCATCAGATCACCGGCGTGTTGGACGATGATCCGGCCTGCTGGCGTGAGGTGGATGCCTGGGTGGAGGCGGCGCGCGTGGCCGCCGCGATGAACGGCAACCGGCTCGGCCTGATGGGGCACACCTACGGCGGCATGCTCGACATCCAGTCCGACGCTACCCTGCAAAGCGTGGCCTTTGGCACGCACATCGAGCATCTGGAGGTGGACGAACTGTCGGCGCTGCGGCGCGAGGTGACGGCCAAGGCCGTGGCGGACCGACTGCGTGAGTTTGCCGAGGCCTTTGATGTGCAGGCGGATTGCCCGGAGGAAGATTTGCGCGAGGCGGCACGGACCTCCGTGGCGCTCGACCGGCTTGTCGCCGCGCATCGGTTGGGTTCGCTGGCTTATTTCTACAAAGGCACCGGCGTGCCGGAAAACGAGGCCACCATCGCCTCGATCATTCTCGGCACCTCGCTGCTCACCGCGCGCGGCGTGCCCGTGGCGGGCGAATACGAGGTGAAGAACGTGCAGGCCATGAAGATCATGGACCTGTTCGGCGTCGGCGGCTCGTTCACCGAATACTACGCGATGGATTTCAAGGACGACGTCGTGCTCATGGGGCACGACGGCCCCGGCCACATCGCCATCGCGGAGGGCAAGACCAAGGTGCGTCCGCTCAAGGTCTATCACGGCAAAGTCGGCCGCGGCGTCTCCGTGGAGATGGCGGTGAAGCACGGCCCCGTCACGCTGCTGTCGGTCATCGAGGCCGAGGGCGGCAAGCTTGCGCTGCTTTGCGCCGAGGCGGAGTCGGTGCCCGGTCCCATCATGGAGATAGGCAACACCAACAGTCGCTACCGTTTCGCCTGCGGCGCGCGGGAGTTTGTGAACCGTTGGAACCGCCACGGCCCCGCGCACCACTGCGCCGTGGGCGTCGGACACATTACGGAAAAAATCCAGAAGCTTGGGGAATTGCTCGGGCTGGAAACCGTGCGGGTGTGCTGAGGGCGAACAGAATTACGGGATGAAGTGCGCTCCGCTCGGAGAGCGGACCCTACCGGCGCTGCCGCGCCACAAGACTGCGGCTACATCAATCTTCGATATGCGACAATGCCGGGCTAGGGCCTGACGTCTTCGTCCTGATTGACAGCCCGGCCGTTGCCGGTCTCCTTTGCGGGCTTTTACGCCCATGACCGACAAGTCCCTGCCGTTCACGAAGGAACAACTCGAGGCCGTCGCCGCCCAGGTGCCGACGCCTTTCCATATCTACGACGAGGCGGCCATACGGAAAAATGCGCGTGCCTTCTACGACGCTTTTTCCTGGGTGCCGGGCGGTTTCACCAACTACTACGCGGTCAAAGCCCTGCCGAATCCGCACGTGCTTGCTGCGCTCAAGGCCGAGGGTCTCGGCGGCGACTGCTCCTCCTTCGCCGAATTGAAACTCTGCGAGGCCGTCGGTATCACGGGTGACAAGATCGTCTTCACGTCCAACGACACGCCGGCCTACGAATACCAGAAGGCGGCCGAGCTCGGCGCGATCATCAACCTCGACGACATCAGCCACATCGCGTTTCTCGAGCAGAGCCTCGGCGGCAAGCTGCCGGAGATGCTCTGCTTCCGCTACAACCCCGGCCCGCTGAAGGCCGGCAACGTCATCATCGGCAAACCCGAGGAGGCGAAATACGGTTTCACGCGCGAGCAGCTCTTCGAGGGTTACCGCATCATCCGCGACAAGGGCGTGAAGCGTTTCGGCCTGCACACCATGGTCGCGTCGAACGAACTCAATCCCGACTACTTCGTCGAGACCGCGCAGATGCTGTTCGACCTCGTGGTCGAGCTGAACCGTGCGCTCGGCATCAAGTTTGAATTCCTCAACCTCGGCGGCGGCATCGGCATCCCGTATCGGCCGGAGCAGACCGCGGTGGACCTCGCGTATGTCGGCCGGAAGATCAAGGAGGTCTACGAAAGGACGATCGTGGCCAACGGCCTCGGGCCGATCCGCATCACGATGGAGTGCGGCCGCATGATCACGGGGCCCTACGGCTACCTCGTGTCGCGCGTGCTGCACAAGAAGGCGATCTACAAGAACTACGTCGGCCTCGACGCGTGCATGGCCAACCTGATGCGTCCCGGCATGTATGGCTCGTATCACCACATCTCCGTGCCCGGAAAGGAAAACGCGCCGCGCAAGATTTACGACGTCACCGGTTCGCTCTGCGAAAACAACGACAAGTTTGCCATCGACCGCGCGATTCCCGATCCTGCGCCCGGCGACCTCGTCGTGATCCACGACACCGGCGCGCACGGCCATTCGATGGGCTTCAACTACAACGGCAAACTCCGTTCGGCCGAGGTGCTCTGGCAGGGCGACGGCAAGTGGAAGCTCATCCGCCGCGCCGAGACCTACGCCGACCACTTCGCGACGCTGGATTATCCGGGTCTGCGTTAAGCCGGATACGCGGATGCTTCACCTCTCCGGGGGTGAAGCATCCGGATTAGCCGAGGGCGCAGCGCCCCGGAGCATATGCAATTCCCGGCGTTTGGTGCCGGTGTTGAATCGCTGCTTCTGGTCATCCGGATGGCATAGAGTCCCTTGCCGGCAACCCCGGTGTATTTTCTGCGCATGCAGAGAAATTTCAGTCCGCTCGGCCTGTCCGCCATAGCCTTGGCGACGGCGGAAGCTAGGACCCTACCGGCGCTGCCGCGCTGAAGGGCTTCGCGCCCTAACCGCCAAGCTGTGTCTTCGCCCTATGGTTAACTTTGCGCCAGAGAACCGCCGGCCTGGACCTCGTCTTCCACCGTAGCCTCTGAAGTGTTGAACTCGATTGGGGCGAATCGCTCGGCCTTGAACCCGAGCTCTCGGCCGGCACAGAACGGGTCCGGCGGGTTCTTCAACTCCACCAGTAGCACCTGAATCTCAGGCGCCTTGTCCCCGCCGCCATTCTGGACCGGCTTGCCGTCCTTGACGACGAGGGGCACCCCGCGACCGGGACACATCTCGCGGATGGTGTAGACTTCACCCTTCACCGGCAGGGCAGTGTAGGCCTTCTTGGCCCATTCCGGGAAGACGTCGTCAACGCAGGCAACTAGGGAACCGATTTGCATGGGTAGAGAATAGGCCTTCGCAGCCACCAGGCAAGCGGACCGGTCAAAGCGGGCACACGTGCATCGCAAAGAACCACCCGCGGATTTCAAGGGCATGAGGTGGCCGCAAGCGCGCGGAGCAAGGCGTTTGGTTGGGCTTTGGAATTCTGACAGAGGGATTGTGGGCTCATTGTGAATAAAAACCGCTGATTTCCATAGGTATGAACTTGACCTTGGTGGATTAAAATGGGTTGAAATGGGGCACTTTGGGGGACTTGAGCCCCCTTTCCCCATGTCAACCTCAACTCCGCCGCTCTATACCGGGCTTTTCCGGCATACGTTGGACGACAAGAATCGGCTCACGATTCCGTCGGCGTGGCGGTTTGCGCACGGGGAGAACGACACGTTTTTGGCGACGCCGCATCCGGATGGTTACATCGCGGTGCTGCCGCCGGCCGAGGTGGAGAAACTTCGCGCCAAGATCGCCGACATGGCATTGAGCGACGGCGAGGCGCAGGACTTTGTCGCGCGGTTCTTCGCGCAGACACACTCGCTCTGGTTCGACAAGGCGGGCCGCATGAATCTCAGCCCCGAGCTGCTGCAGCACGCGGGCGTGACGAAGGACGCTGTCCTCGTCGGCGGGCTCACGAAATTCAACATCTACACGCCGGCGCGCTGGGAAAAGGTCGAGGCCCGCACGTCCGGGGAAAATTTCGGCGATCTCATGCGCCGCCTCAAGCTCTGACGCCATGCACTGCGCCGCCTCCATCTCTCCTTCGCGGCTGCCCCTGCGCAAGGTGGCGGCGGCCCTGCTGGCCAGCCGGCAGTTCCCGGCCTGGATCGACGCCACCGACGGTGGCATCAACTGTCCGCCCGCCCTCGTGGCCCCGCGCGTGCGCGACTGCCTCGTGCTGCGCGTCGTGCCCCGCCGCAAATCCCGGAGTCTTCCCGATGTCCGTTGCGTGCATTGAAACCCCGCTCCCGACGATGACGTCCGGCCACCAGCCCGTCCTGTTGCCAGAGGTGCTGGCCTTGCTCGCTCCGCGTGCCGGGGGCCGTTATCTCGACGCCACTTTCGGCGGCGGCGGCCACACCCGGGCTATCCTTGAGGCCGCGCCTGATGTGACGGTCGTGGCGCTGGACCGCGACCCGGCGGCACAGGTGCGGGCGCAGCCGCTGCAGGCCGCGTTTGGCGACCGCTTCGAGCTCATCGACCGTGATTTTGGCCGGCTCGCGGAAATCCCGGCGACGGATTTTGACGGCGTGCTGTTCGACCTGGGCGTGTCCTCCTTCCAGCTCGACGACGGCGAGCGCGGTTTTTCTTTCCGGCAGGATGCCCCGGCCGACATGCGCATGGACCCGCGCCACGGCGTGTCCGCCGCCCGCTGGCTGGAGACCGCCACCGAGGAAATGCTGGTGCGCGCCATCCGTGACTTCGGCGAGGAGCCGCACTGGCGGCGCGTGACCCGCGCGATCCGCGAGGCCCGGGGCACCGGCGTGCTGGCGCGCACGGCGTCGCTGGCTGCGGTCATCAGCGATGCGATTCCGGCGCGCGACCGGCACACGATGAAGATTCACCCCGCGACCCGCGCCTTCCAGGGCATCCGCATCGCGGTGAACGACGAGATCGGGGCCATTGAGCGCGCCCTCCCGGCGGCCTTTGCCAAGCTCAGCGCCGGCGGCGTGCTCGCCGTCATCAGCTTCCACTCCCTCGAGGACCGGCCGGTGAAGCAGTGCTTCCGCCGCCTCTGCGGCCAGCCCGAAAGCGCGTCCGACCACCGCCCGCAGGACTTCCGCGTGAAACTGGCCGAGCCGCTCACCCGCAAGCCTGTCACCCCTAGCGAGGCCGAGCTCGCCGCCAATCCCCGCAGCCGCTCCGCCAAGCTCCGCGCCTTGCGCAAACTTCCTGTCCGTCCATGAAAAAATCCGACACCCACGCCTTTGTTAACCAGTTGCTCGTCTATACGCTGGGTTTGATCTGCTTCAGCGGCTCCGTGGGCATGGGCACGGTGTGGCTGCGCCACCGGATTTCCGAGAGCGCCAACGCGGCGCGGGTGATGGAGAGCCGCATCCGTGAGGTGGAGCGGCACATCGCCGAGCACAAGGCCGAGATCGAGCGCGCGCAGAGCCCGGCCGTGCTGGAGCAGCTCAACCGCGAGTGGCGGCTCGGCCTGCAGCAGGCCCTGCCGGCGCAGGTCGTCCACGTCGGCACCGATCCCGTCCGCAGCCTGGCGGCCAAGCGCAACCGCGAGCTGTTCACCGACAGCCCCGCCGCGGTCTCCGTGCGGCTTTCCCTGAGGAATTGAAACCATGTCCAAGGGTTTTGCCTCGAATTTCCGCCTCTACCTGATCGCCTTCCTGATCCTCGGCTGCCTGTCGGGCGTCGGCGTGCGGCTCGTGTTCCTGCACATCATCGACCGGGCCGACCTGCTGAGCCACATTGAGAAAACCCGCCGGCAGATCATCGTGGATAATGCCCGTCGCGGCGACATCCTCGACGCCAACGGCCACCTCCTCGCCACGAGCCGCACGCTGATCGTGCTGGGCGTGGACCCGCAGTCGCTCCGGCCGGAGGACGAATCCAAGTGGCCGCAGCTCGCGGAATTGATCGGCATGCCCTGGTCGGAACTGCACCGCGTGATGACGACCAAGACCCGTGGCACGCCGGCAAACCCGGTCCCGCCGGCCGCGGTCGGGCTGGCCTTCAACGTGACGCCCGGCAATCCCGGCGAGACCACCGATGACGCCGCGCTCGACGAGGCACCGGAGACGGGCGGCCAACGGCTGATCCGCTGGGCCCGGTTGAGCGAGGGCGTCGAGGAATCCGTTTACGACCAGATTCAGGCCCTCGGCATCCGGGGCGTCTATGGCAACCGCACCTTCCGCCGCACCTATCCGAACAACGCGCTCGCGGCGCACCTGATCGGCTACGTCAACAAGGCCGGCGAGCCGGCGAGCGGGGTGGAGGCCTACGCCGACTTTTACCTGCGGGGCCAAAACGGCTGGCGCGAGGGCGAGCGCGACGGCCGCCGCCGCGAGCTGGCGCAGTTCCGCACGCGCGAGGTCCGGCCGGTGGACGGTTACCACGTCTCGCTCACCATCGACACCGTGATCCAGCACATGGTGGAGGAGGAGCTGCAGCGCATCGCGCAGCAGTTTCGCCCGGCCAAGGCGACGATCATCGTGAGCGACGCGCGCACGGGTTTCATCCTCGGGCTGGGCAACTACCCGACCTTCAACCTCAACCAATTCAACACCGCGCCGCTCGAGGTGCAGCGCAACATCGCGATCACCGACCAGCTCGACCCGGGCTCGACCTTCAAGATCGTGCCTGCGGCCGGGGCGCTCAACGACGGCCTCGTCACGCCCTCGACCCGCTTCGACTGCATGCTCGCGACCATCGAATACAAGGGGCGCACGCGCCGGTTCATACCGGATGACCACCGCTACGACCATCTGCTGCCGGTGTCCGAGATCATCAGCCGATCGAGCAACATCGGCGCCGCGCAACTGGGCATGAAGCTCGGCGAGGAGCGGCTCTACCATTACGCGCGCGCCTTTGGGTTTGGCGAGCGGTCGGGCTTTCCTTTCGGCGGCGAGATCCCGGGCATGCTCAACGCCCCCGACCGGTGGACCGTGCCGGATATCACCCGCATCCCCGCGGGCTACAGCATCTCCGCCACCCCGCTGCAGATCCACTACGCCATGGGCACGATTGCGAGTGGCGGCGAGCTGCTGCAGCCGCAGATCATCCGCGAGATTCGCGACGCCTCGAACGAGTCGGTTTACCGCTTCGACCGCATAGCCAAACGCCGCGTCGTGTCCGAGCAGACCGCGCGCAGCGTCGCGCGTATGCTCCAGGGCGTGATGCGCCGCGGCGAGGGCACGGCGCCGGACGCCGCCATCCCCAACTACGAGGTCGCGGGCAAGACGGGCACGGCCCAGAAGCTCATCAACGGGGCCTATTCCAAGACCAACCACATCGGCTCCTTCTCGGGCTTTTTCCCCGCCAGCCGGCCGGAGCTCGTGATCACCGTCATCGTGGATGACGGCCGCGTGCCCGGCAAACCGGCTTACGGCAGCATCGTGGCGGCCCCGTCCTTCAAGCGGCTGGCCGAGCAGTTGATCCAGCACCTCGACATCAAGCCCGTGGATTACACCGCGGGCGCGCGCCTTGTCGCGATGGAAGGAGGCCGCCGGTGATCGGATACCTGACGCAGAACTATCCGTTGATCCACGCCTTCACGCCGCGCCCCGTGCGCCGCACCCGCCAGGAAAACCTTGTCCGCAACCGTGTCTTCAAAATGGCTCCCAAGATCACCGAATATTTTCCCGAAGGGGAAATCATCGCCGTCAAAGGCGCGCTCGACCGTCCGATCTCCGGGCTGGTGATGGACAGCCGCCGGGTGGTGCCGGGCACGATGTTCTTCGCGCTGCCCGGCCGCCGCGCCGACGGGGCGGGATTCGTGGACGAGGCGATCGCGCGCGGCGCCGTCGCCATCGTCACCAACAAGCTGCCCACGGCCGCGCCCACGCGCGTGACCTTCATCCAGGTCGCCGATCCGCGGGCCGCGCTCGCCCGGGTGGCGCAGCGCTACTACCGGTTTCCCGACCGGGAGATGGCGGTCATCGGGGTGACCGGCACGAACGGCAAGACCACCGTCACCCACCTCATCAAGCATTTCCTCAACGGCGACCAGCGCGTCGGCCTGCTGGGCACGATCAACTACGATCTCGGCGCGCGCACGGTGCCTTCGTTCCGCACGACCCCGGAGTCGGTGGATATTTTCGGCATGATGGCGCAGATGCGCGACGCGGGCTGCCGGCAGGCGGTGATGGAGGTGAGCTCGCACGGGATTGACCAGCAGCGCGTGCTCGGCCTGCAGTTTTCCGCCGCGGTGTTCACCAACCTGACCCGGGACCACCTCGATTATCACCAGACGCTGGAAAGCTATTTCGAGGTGAAGAGCCGGCTCTTCACCGGCGGGACGGGCGCGCCGCCGAAGGCGGCCGTGATCAACCTCGACGATCCGCACGGGGAAAAGCTCGTCGGGATGGTGCCCGCCGGCGTGAAGACCGTGACCTTTGGCGAGCATGCGCGGGCGATGGTCCGCGCGGAGGACGTCGTGCTCGGCTTCAAGAACTCGACCTTCCGGCTGGTGTGGCCCGAAGGCGAGCTGGCGATCGATTCGCCGCTCATCGGCCGCTACAACGTCAGCAATCTGCTCGCCGCGATCGCCACGGCCTGGAGCCAGGGACGCGATCCGGTGGTGTTCCTCGCGAAGCTGCGCGCCTTCAAGGGCGTGCCCGGCCGCATGGAGCGCATCGAGGAAGGCCAGCCCTTCAACGTGCTCGTGGACTACGCCCACACGGACGATGCCCTGCGCAACGCGCTCGGCATGCTCCGCGCCATCACGCCCGGCCGGTTGTTCGTGGTCTTTGGCTGCGGCGGCAACCGCGACCGCGCCAAGCGTCCGCTCATGGTGCGGGCCGTGCAGGAGCACGCGGATTTCGCCTTTGCGACCGCGGACAATCCCCGCGGCGAGGCGCTCGCGCAGATTTTCGCCGACATGAAGACCGGGGTCACCGCGCCGGAGAAGATGGCGTGGATCGAGGACCGCCGCCGCGCCATCAGCCTCGCGCTCGATGCCTGCAAGCCCGGCGACTGTCTGCTGGTCGCGGGCAAAGGCCACGAAAGCTACCAGGAATTTGCCGACACGGTGAGCCCGTTCGACGACCGGCAGACCGTGCGGGAGCTCATCGGCATCAAGGCGATCAAATCCGGATGAGCCGCTTTGCCTCCAGTGACCTGGCAGCATGGACCGGCGGTCGTTGGACCGCGGACCCGGGCGCACCGCTGGCGGGTTTTGCGATCGACACCCGGCAATTGCGGCCGGGCCAGATGTTCGTGGCGCTGAAGACGGCGGCCCGCGACGGTCATGATTATCTGGCCGCCGCGCAGGCGGCCGGTGCCGCGGCGGCGCTCGTGGCGCGGGCCGATCCTGCGGTGGCGTTGCCGCAGCTCGTGGTGGCGGATCCGCTCCGCGCGTTGCAGACGGTCGCGCGCGAGCATCGGCGGGCCTTTTCGGGGCACGTGATCGGCATCTCGGGCAGCGCCGGCAAAACTTCCACGAAAGATCTGCTGGCCCTGCTGCTCGGCGGCGAGGCCGGCGGCGTGCTGGCCACGGAGGGAAACCTGAACAACCATCTCGGCGTGCCGCTGACCCTCACGCGGTTGGACCGGGCGCGGCACAAATTTGCCGTCATCGAGGCCGGCATCAGCGCACCGGGGGAGATGTCCCCGCTGGCGGCGATGATCGAGCCCGACGTGGCCATCAACACGCTGGTGGCGGCCGCGCACACCGAGGCGCTGGGCGGTCTGGAAGGAGTGGCGCGGGAAAAAGCCGTGCTGCCGGCGGCAGTGCGGGCGGCCGGGGTGGCGATCTTTCCGAGGCAGAGCGCGGACTTCGGGCCGTTCCGCGATCTGGGCGTGCGGACGATGGTCGTGGAGCGCGCGGATGTCATCCGCCCCGAGCAGCCGGCGAAGGACCGGGTGTATTTCACGGTGACCCACCGCGCGGACCGGACGGCCATCGGCGTCGCCTACGGCGAGCCGCCGCCGCTGACGTTCACGCTGCGGCGGGTCAGCGACGGCATGGCGCAAAACGCCGTGCTCGCCGTGTGCGCGGCGCTCTGGCTGGGCGTGAAGCCCGCCGCGATCCAGGAGAGACTGGTCGGCTGGCAGCCCGCGCGGCTGCGCGGCGAGATCAGGGAGGATGGCGGCCGGTTGGTTTATCTCGACTGCTACAATGCCAATCCCGCGGCCATGGCGGATGCGCTCGGGGTGTTCCAAGCCCTCGCCCCGGCGGGCGCGCCCCGGCTCTATGTGATCGGGTGCATGGAGGAGCTGGGCGCGGATTCGCCGGCCCACCACCGCGCGTTGGGCCGGGCGCTCACGCTGCGGCCGGGCGACCGGCTCTTTGTCATTGGCGCGCAGGCGCACGAGGTGTGCGCCGGGGTGCTGGAGCAGGGCGACTTCAGCCGGCAACTGCAGATCGTGACCGGACTGGAGCCGGCGGTCGCGGCCTACGCCGACTGGCAGGGTGCGGTCTTCATCAAGGGCAGCCGCCGCTATCATTTGGAAAGCATTCTCGAACCCGTCGTTTCCGTCCATGCTTAGCTACCTCGCCGATTACGACCACATCTTCGGGCCGCTGCGCATGCTGCGGTATCTCACCGTGCGCACGGTGCTGGGCGCAGGCACGGCGCTGATCATCGGCTTCATCATCGCCCCCTGGCTGATCGCGCGCTTCCGGGCGTTGAAGTTCGGCCAGCACTACGACGACGACCGGACCGGGGATCTGGCGCAGAAATTCGACAAGAAAAATACGCCGACCATGGGCGGGCTGATCATTTTCGTGGCGGTCTTTGTGAGCACCTTCCTCTGGGCCACGCCCAACGTGTGGGTGTTCGTGGCCCTGTTTGTTTACACGGTCCTCACCGCGGCCGGCTGGCGCGACGATTACCTCAAGGTGGTCCACAAGAACCGGGACGGGATTTCCTCCTGGGAAAAAATCGGCTGGCAGTCGCTCGCGACCATCGTGGCGCTCGGCGTGTTGCTCTGGCATCCGGTGAGCGCGGACAAGATCCGCGAGCTGTGGGTGCCGTTCCTGAAGCACGCCGTGATCACGCACATGCCGTGGTGGCTGCTGCTCGTGCTGATCTACCTGTGGATCGTGGGTTTCAGCAACGCGATCAACCTGACCGACGGCCTCGACGGGCTGGCGGTGGGCTGCACCCTGTCGGTGGCACTCGTGTTTGGCATCATGGCTTATGCGGCGGGCAACACGATCATCGCCGGCTACCTGCTCATCAGCTACGTGCCGGGGGTGGGGGAGCTCACCGTGATCTGCGGCGCGCTCATCGGGGCCTGCATGGCGTTTCTTTGGTATAACTCGCATCCGGCCGAGGTGTTCATGGGCGACACCGGCTCGCTGGCGCTGGGCGGGCTGATCGGCGTCATGGCTTTCATGATCCACCAACCGGTCACGCTGGTGATCGTGGGCGGCGTGTTCGTGATGGAGGCGCTCTCGGTCATCATCCAGGTAGGCACCTTCAAATACACGAAGCGGCGGCATGGCGTCGGTCAGCGGGTGTTCCTGATGGCACCGATCCACCATCATTTTCAAAAACTCGGCTGGCCGGAGACGAAGGTCGTGCTCCGGTTCTGGGTGCTCTCGCTGGGCTTCGCGCTGGCCGGTCTCGCCACGCTCAAAATTCGCTGACCATGCCGCCGACCGCTCCAGATTTTCTCGCCGCCCGCCTGCAACGTCCCGTCGCCGTCTTCGGCGAGGGCGTGAGCGGCCGGGGCGTGCTCGCGCTGCTGCGGATTCTGGGCGTCGAGGGGATCATCTACGACGCGCGCGGGACGGAGTTTAACGCGGCGGCCGCCGGCCGGCATGATCTGGCGGTGTTCTCGCCGGGCTTTGCGCCGACGCATGATTGGCTGCGGCTGGCGCACGCGCAGGGCCTGCTCTGCCTCGGCGAGTTGGACTTTGCCTCGCTCTTCTGGCGCGGCCGGTTGGTGGCGATCACGGGCACGAACGGCAAAACCACGCTGACGGAGTTTTTGGCCCATGCGCTGCAAACGGCCGGGGTGCCGGCTTTCGCGACGGGCAACATTGGCCGGCCGCTCTCAGACCTCGTCGCGGACCGGGCGGGTGGGGAAGCCCGGGATCTCGCGATTTGCGAAGTCAGCTCGTTTCAGGCCGAGACGCTGCAGCACCTGCGGCCCGAGGCCACGCTTTGGACAAACTTTGCCGAAGACCACCTGGAGCGGCACGACGGCATGGCCGGCTACTTTGCCGCGAAGTGGAACCTGATCGCCCGCACGAAAGCCGGTGCGGTTTTCGTGGGACCGACGGTCGTGGCCTTTGCCCGGGAGCAGGGGCTGACGCTACCGGCTTCGGCCGTGGCGCTGGTCGAGGCGGCGGCTGATCCGCGGTTGGCGGAAACCGTCTTTGCCGCCGCTCCACAGTGGGAGAATTTTCAAATCGCCTCGGCCTGGTGGCGCTCCGCCGGCCGCGATGAGGCCGAGCTGTTGGCGGCAGCCCGTTCCTTCCGGCTGGGGCGGCACCGGCTGGCCCGGGTCGCGGAGATCGCCGGGGTCGGTTACTGGAATGATTCGAAGGCCACCAATTTTCATGCCGTGGAGGCAGCGCTGACGCGCTTTTCGCAGCCGGTCCTGCTCATCGCGGGCGGCAAGGCCAAGGGCGGAGACATCGCGGGCTTTGTGCGCCGGATCGCGCCCCGGGTAAAACATTTGTGCCTGATCGGCGAGACGCAGGCCGCGCTGGCGGCCGCGTGCGCGGTTTGCCGCGTGGCGCACACGCTGTGCGCGGGCCTGGCCGAGGCGGTCCAGGCCGCGGCCAGGCTGGCCGTCGCCGGGGATGCGGTTTTGCTGAGCCCGGGCTTCGCAAGTTTCGACCAGTTCCGAAACTACGAGGACCGGGGCGAACAATTTGAAAAACTGGTGGGCGGACTGGGCACCGCCGCCAGTTTGAGATAGCCTATGCCCGCCAATCCCGCATCACTTCATCCTCAACCGTTCCGCTCATGAAAATACTCAAAATTTTCGGCATCGTGGTAGGCATCCACGTCTTTGCCCTCGTCCTCATTTTTGCCAACCCGGGCTGCAGCGCCTCCAGCGCCAAGCCACGCGGCGCCGCGGTGCCGGCCGACGAATCCCCGGCCATCACCCTCAACTACGGCTCCACCACCGGCGAGCCGATCACGGCCGCGCCGCTGAATGGCGCGCCCATCCTCTTCAATCCCGACGCGCCGGCGACCAGCGCCGGCGCCCGCTACAGTCCCACGCGACCGGGCACGCCGACCGCAACCACGCTGCAGACGCAGCCCGTGGCCGATGTGCTGCCGGTCTCGACCTACACGGTGGTGCGGGGCGACAGCCTGTGGTCGCTGGCGAAGAAGCACAATCTGACCGTCGCGGAGCTGGCCGCCGCCAACAGTCTCTCGGCGAGCGCCACGCTCCAGTTGGGCCAGCGGCTCGTCATCCCTGGCAAATCCTCGGCGCCCGCCGAGTCGGCCGTTCCGGCTGCGCCGGCGGTGGCGGAAGTTTCAGAGCCCCGGCCGGCCGCGGAATCGGTGGTGCATGTGGTGAAGGCGGGCGAGACGCTTGGCGCCATCGCCCGCAAGTATCAGGTCACCGTGGGCGAGATCGCCACGGCCAACAATATCACGGACCCCGGCAAGATCCGGCCCGGCCGCGAGCTGGTGATTCCGGGCTGGAAGGCTCCGGGTTCCCGTCCGTCCGGCAGCGCAGTCGCCACGCCACGGCCGGCCAGCCCGCCGGCAGCGGCCCCGGTCATCCGCCTGCCTTCGGCGGAGGAGGATCTCGACGCCGGGCTCAAGCCCAAGAGCGACGTGCCGGTGATCAAGATTGAGGAGCCCTCGCCCTTCCAATCCTCCTGACCGACGGCAATGGCCCGCGCCTCGTCCGCTGCAACCAGTCCCGCGCATGCGGTCCTCAATCCGGCGGCAATCATCGCCGTCTGTGCGCTGGCCCTGACGATCCTTGGGCTCACTATCCTTTTCAGCGCGAGCGCGTCCTTCAAGCAGGGCCCGTATTACTATCTCAACAAGCAGTTGCTCGGCGTGGGCCTGGCGGCCTTTGTCTGCTTCGTGGTCAGCCGCCTCAATCTCGACTATGCGCGGCGGCATGTGCTGGTCCTCGCCGGGATCACGGCGGTGCTGCTGGTGCTGGTGCTGATCCCGTCGATCGGCATCGAGGTCAAGGGCAGCCGGCGTTGGCTGGGTTACGGCCCGCTGCGGCTGCAGGTCTCGGAGTTTGCCAAGCTCGCGATGGTCTTCTGTCTCGCGCATTATCTCGCGGTCAACCAGACGAGGATCAGCGAATGGAAGCGCGGCTTTGTGATCCCGGTCGGCATCGTCACGCTGTTCGCCGGCCTGATCGTGCTGGAGCCTGATTTTGGCACCGCGGCGCTGGTCATGGCGGTCGGGCTCACCCTGCTGTTTCTCGCCGGCGCACGGTGGAGCTACATCCTGCCGGCCCTCGCGGCCGTGGCCCTGGCCTTTGCGGTGCTGGTCATCCACAATCCCAACCGGCTGCGCCGGTTCCTCGCCTTCCTTGACGTGGAGGGCAACAAACAGGGCGGCACCTATCAGCTCTACCAGGCGTTGGCGGCGTTCGCCGCCGGCGGCACCGAGGGCGTGGGACTGGGGCAGGGCCGCCAGCAGCTCAGTTATCTGCCGGAAGCGCACACGGATTTCATCCTCGCGGTCGTCGCGGAGGAGCTGGGCCTTTGGTTCACGATGGGCGTCGTGGTGGTGTTCACGATCATGTTCATCGCCGGGCTGGTCCATCTCCGGCGCGCGCCGAATCTTTTCCAGTTTTTGCTGGTGGCGGGCTGTCTGCTGCTGATCGCCCTGCAGGCCATCATCAACATCGGCGTGGTGACCGGGGTTTTCCCCACCAAGGGCATGTCGCTGCCGTTCATCAGCGCCGGTCTCTCCAACCTTCTGCTTATGGGCATGCTCGTCGGCATCCTGCTCAACACCCAGCGGACCTGGGGCCGCGTCACGCTCGGTGGCGGCGCGCGCGCGGGCCGGGAGGTGCTGGCATGAGCCGGTTCATGATTTCCTGCGGCGGCACGGGCGGCCATCTCTCGCCCGGTATCTCGCTGGCGGAGGGACTGACCGAGCGCGGCCACGAGGTCACGCTGCTCATCAGTGAAAAGAAAGTGGATGCCCGGCTGGTGGAGAAATATCCCCAGTTCCGCTTTGTGCGCGTGCCGGGCACCGGGCTTTCCTGGCGGCCCGCGGCGCTGGTGCGCTTTGTCATTTCCCAGGCGCGCGGCCTGTTGTGCTGCCTTCGGTTGGTGCGGGCGCAACGGCCCGATGGCATCGTGGGCTTCGGCGGTTTTACTTCGACCGGCATTGCGTTGGCCGGCCGGTGGGCGGGGATTCCGGTCGCCCTCCATGAATCCAACCGTGTGCCGGGGCTCGCCATCCGCGTGCTCGGCCGGCTGGCGCAGCGCGTCTATCTGCCGCCGGGCGTGCGGCTCCCCGGCGTGCGCGCCCGGCACACCCGGCCCGTGGGCATGCCGGTGCGGCGCGAGATCCGCCGGCTGCCGGCGGCGACGGCCCGCGAGGCGCTGGGGCTTGATCCCAAGCAGAAGGTCCTCGCCGTTTTCGGCGGGAGCCAGGGCTCCGGTCCGCTCAATGATTTTGTGCGCGACAACCTCGGGCGGCTCGCCGCCGAGGGCATCCAGGTTTATTGCGTGACCGGGCTGGGCAAGGGCGAAGCCGCGACGCACACAGGCAAGGCCCGCGACGGCACGGAGGTCCGCGCGATCTTCGTGCCCTTCAGCGACCGCGTGGCCGAGATGCTGTCGGCGGCGGATCTGGTGGTCTCGCGCGCCGGCGCCGGCACCATCGCGGAGCTCATCCGGTGCGAAACGCCCGCCATCCTCGTGCCTTATCCGCAGGCGGCGGACGATCACCAGCGGGCGAACGCCTCGTTTTTCGAAAAGCAGGGCGGCGGAATCGTGGTGGAGCAGGACCGGCTGCGGGAAATGTCCGCCGAGGTGCTTGACACCATTTTCAACGACTGGCTGCTGCGAAAATTCCGCTCCAACCTGCAGCGCATGGACCGGGCGAACTCGCTGGAGCTGATGCTCACCGATTTGGAGGAACTCATCCGCCCGGCGCCTTCCGCCGCCGCCACTGTGCCCGCATGAAAGCCCCGGCTCCATTGATGCTTTTCGGCCGCGAGGTGCGGCACATCCACTGCGCCGGAGTCGGCGGCATGGGACTGGCGCCGCTCGCGCTTTGCCTGCGGGAGGCCGGTTGCAGCGTGAGCGGGGAGGATGATGCCCTGACGGAAGAAGTCCGGGCGCTCCTCGTCCCGGCCGGGGTGGTGATCGGGCCGATCCCGGAGGCTTGTGACTTGGTGGCGTGCTCGTCGGCGATCGCGGAAGATCATCCGGTGCGCGCGGCCGCACGGTCGCGGCAATTGCCGGTGGTGCGCCGGGGGGAGCTGCTCGCCGAGATCACCCGCGGGCGGAAGCTCGTGGCGGTGTGCGGATCGCACGGCAAGACGACGACCACGGCGATGTTGGCGACGGTGTTGCAGCAGGCGAATTTTCCCGCCGGGCATGTCTTGGGCGGCCTCTTTGCCACCCCGGGGATGCCGCCGGCGCGCTACAGCGCGAACGAGTGGATCGTGGCGGAGGTGGACGAGAGTGACGGCACGATCGCGCGGTTTTCGCCGGAGATCACTGTTATCGTGAATCTGGACTGGGATCACCCGGACCACTACCGGCAGCCGGTCGAGCTGGAGCGGGCCTTCGCCGCCTTGGTGGAGCGCACCGCGGGTCCCGTGCTCGTGAACGAGGCCTGCGCGCTCTCCCGCCGGATTGCACCCAACGCGAAGACCTTCGGCCCCGGCGGAGACTTCTCCTGGACCCGCGAGCCCGGCGACGAGACGGCGATCCGCCTGCGGCTCGGCGGAGAATTTTCCCTCGCGGCGGCGCAGGTGCGGGCGCAGGGAGATTTCAATGCCGCCAATGCCGCCGCGGCGCTCGCCGCCGCGCAGTTGATGGGCGTGACGCTTTCACCGACCGTGCTCGCGGACTACCCGGGTGTGCGGCGCCGTCAATCGGCGCTGCCCGCCTCGGGCGGGCTGACCGTGATCGAGGACTACGCGCACCATCCCGCCGAGATTTGCGCATTGCTGGTCGGACTGCGCCGGCAGGTGCCGGCCGGCGGCCGGCTCGTGGTGGTTTTCCAGCCCCACCGGTATAGCCGGACGGCCCAGTTCAAGGCCGGGTTTGCGGAGGCGCTCACGCTGGCGGATCGCGGTTATCTGCTGGAGGTTTATCCGGCAGGCGAGGCACCCGTCGCCCGCGGCAATGCGGCGGACATCCTGGCCGAATTGAAAAAAAGCGCGCCGGCCGCGGCGGTGGAGCACCTGACGGACGACGGAGAACTGATGGTTGCACTGACCCGCGAGGCCAAACCCGGCGACTTGGTGGCGTTTGTCGGCGCGGGCGACATCGACCGCAAGGCGCGGACTTGGCTGGCGGCCTGGCAGGCCCGCGAGACCGCCCGGTGGGATGCATTTGCCGCGGTGCTGGGCGCGCAGTTGGGCGAAGCGTCGCGGGTGCGGCGCGAGGAACCGATGGGGCCGAGGACGACGCTGCGGGTCGGCGGTGCGGCGCGGATTTACGCCGAGCCGGCGGATGAAAAAGACCTGCAGACTTTGCTGCGGCTGGCCCGCGAGGCGGGCGTCGAGGTTTTTATGCTGGGCCGCGGCTCCAATCTGATTGTGCCCGACGCGGGCGTGGACGGGCTCGTGATCGCGTTGAACCATACGCACTGGGCGGGTTTTGAACCGCTGCCGGAAGGCCGGGTCCGGGTGGGGGCGGGGCTGCGGTTGAAAAATCTCTGCGGGCTCGCGGCCAAGGCCGGGCTGGTGGGGTTTGAGTTTCTCGAGGGCATTCCCGGCAATGTCGGCGGTGCGCTGCGCATGAACGCCGGCGCGATGGGCGGCTGGATGTTCGACGTGGTCGAGCAGGTGCGCCTGATGACGCCGGAGGGCGAGATCCGGACGGTGCCCAAGGCGGACATGCACGTGGCTTACCGGCATTGCGCCGAACTGCATCATGCGATCGCGCTCGGGGCCGTGCTCCGCACCCCCCAAGATTCCGGCGACGGTGCGCCGCAGGCCGCGGCGGCCATCGCCCGGCAGATCGATGTTTACCGCCGCAAACGGCACGAGAGCCAGCCGCGCGAACCCAGTGCGGGATGTATTTTCAAGAATCCGCCGGGCGACTCGGCCGGTCGGCTGATTGACCAAAGCGGACTGAAAGGGGCGCGGGTGGGGGATGCGGAAGTGTCGCCGGTCCACGCCAATTTCATCGTGAATCGGGGTCAGGCGAAGGCGGCCGATGTGCTCGAGCTGGTGCGGCGGGTGCGGGCGCGCGTCCGGCAGGCGACCGGGATTGAGCTTGAGCCCGAGGTGCTGCTCTACGGGCAGGCGTGGAGGGATGTCCTGTGAAGCTGCCGATTATCGCGGTCTTCGCCGGGGGCACCTCGGCCGAGCGGGAAGTTTCGCTGGGCTCGGGCCGCGCGTGCGCCCTGGCCTTGGCGCGCACGTTCCCGACGCAGTTTTTCGAGATCAAGGCCGATGCCCTGCCCGAGGGACTTGATCCCGCCCGTCATGTCGTCTTCTCCACGCTGCACGGCACGTTTGGCGAGGATGGCGGCATGCAGCGGCTCATGGACGGGGCGGGCGTAACCTATGCCGGCTGCGATGCGGCGAGCAGCGCACTCACGATGGACAAGGCCCGCACGAAACTGGCGGCGGCCGGCCGGGGCGTGCACGGAGCGCGACAGATTCTGTTTCACGCCGGGTCGAAACCGTCGGCCGACGCGGTGATCGGGCAACTGGGAACGGCCGTAGTGGTGAAGCCCAACGCCGAAGGCAGCAGTGTCGGCCTGAGCCTTGTGCAGGACCGCGCCGGCTTGGAGTCGGTGCTGGCCGGCATCACGCGCGGCGACTGGCTGATCGAGGAGCGGTTGCAGGGCCGGGAGCTTTCGGTCGGCGTGCTCGGCGGCCGTGCGCTCGGCGTGGTGGAGATCCGGCCGAAATCGGGCGTTTACGACTACGCCAGCAAATACACCAAGGGCCTGACGGAGTATTTTGCCCCCGCGCCTTTGGATGCGGCCGTGACCGCCGCCGTCCAGCACGCCGCGGCCGAAGCCTTCGCCGCTTGCGGCTGCCGTGATTACGCGCGCGTCGATTTTATCCTCACGGAGAAAAACACGCTTTATTTGCTGGAAATCAACACGCTGCCCGGCATGAAAGAAACCAGTCTGCTGCCAATGAGTGCGCGCTGCACGGGGCTCGACTTCACGGCATTGGTCAGGGAACTCGTCATGCCCGCCGTGCAGCGTTTCGCCACTGGAGCCGGCCCTATCCGCCCTTGAACCCGAATCACTCCAATTCCCGGCGCACACGCGACTGGAGGGACATCCCCCAGGAAGTGAAACCGCGCGCGATGTCGCGCGGCGGCCGGCGCCGCGCGGCGATGGCGGTGTTCAAGTCGGTGCTGCTCACCGTCACGGTGGCGGCGTTGGCGGTCCTGGGCTGGCTCGGCTACGAAACGTGGCGCTCCCATCCGCACGGCATTACCAGCGCCGCGAATCTCCCGCCGGTGCAACAGATCGCCCTTTCCACCGACGGCGTGCTCGACGACCACTGGATCAAAAGCACCCTGGCCCTGCCGTCGGGCGCGACGCTGATGGATCTGGACCTGCCGCAGTTGCACGAGCGTCTGCTGGCCGGGGGGCAGGTGCATTCGGCTTCGCTCACGCGCCGGTTCCCGGCCACTTTGGCCGTGCATCTCGCCGAGCGTTCACCGGTGGCGCGGGTGATGGTGCAGCAGGGCGGGGCGGAGCCCGATGCGCTCTTGGTGGCCCGTGACGGCGTCGTTTATGCCGGCGTCGGTTACGAGGAGGCGCTGCTCGGCTCGCTCGTCTGGCTCGACGGTTTCCGGCTGACGCGGGCAGGCGGCCGGATACAGCCCATCGCAGGCATGGAACTGGTCGCCGATCTGATCGCCAAGGCCCGCAACGAGGTGCCGCACCTCTATGAGACTTGGCGCGTCATCTCGCTGGCCCGGTTGGCGGATGACGGCGAGATCGAGGTGCGCGCGACCGACGTCGAACGGATCCGCTTTGGCCGCAACCAGGATTTCTTCCGCCAGCTCGCCCAGCTCGATGTGCTGCTCGAGCTGGCCCAAAGCCAACCAGACCGGCCCCTGCGGGAAATCAATCTCGCCATTGGCCGCACGACCGACGGCCGCGTGCAGGTGCCGGTGACGCTGGACGTGCCCGAGCCGACGAAAGGCCACCGGTCGCCGACGCGTCCCGCCAACACTTCCTCCTTCTTCAACCCGCAGAAAAAACCGTCCGCGCGTGAGCTCTAGCAACACCATCATCGGGGCCGTCGAGATCGGCACCTCCAAGATCACCGTCCTGATCGGCGAATACAACGGCCGCGAGCTGGCCATCATCGGCCGTGGCGAATGTCAGGCGCGCGGCATCATCAAGGGCGCGGTGGTGGACTACAAGGCGGCCAGCGAATGCACCCACAACGCGCTCGAGCTGGCCCAGCGCGAGGCGGGCGAGGAGATTGACTACGTCTTCCTCGCGCAGACCGGCGCCCACCTGGAAGGTTTTTACAACGAGTCCACCGTGAACGTGAAGGCGGCGGACAACATGATCAGCGCGGGCGACATCCGCACCGTCTGCGACTTGGCGCGCGCGAAGGAGCTGCCCGCCGGCCGCATGGTGGTCACGCACATCCGCCGGCCCTTCCGCGTGGACGGCCGGCTGGTGCCGAACCCGGAGCATCTCGTTGGGCAGCGGCTCGAGGCCGGCTACTGGACCGTGCACGGCTTGGAGACGAAGCTGGCGGACATGATCCACGTCATCCGCGGCTTCAACCTGGAGGTGCGCGAGCTGGTGCTTTCCAGCCTTGCCTCCGGCTACATGGTCACGACGCCGGAAGAGCGCCAGCACGGTGTGCTCGCGATCGACATCGGCGCCGGCACCACTGATTTCGCGCTCTACCGCGATGGCGTGCCGCACACGACCGGCGTGCTCCCGGTGGGCGGCACGCACCTGACCAACGATCTTTGCGTCGGCCTGCGGCTCGTGGACGGCAAGGCCGAGAAAATCAAGCTGCGCTACGGCCGGGCCGGGGTGCAGGCGCGCGACAAGTCCGACAAGGTCTGGCTTGACGGAAATTTCAGCGTCGGTGACCGCCAGTTTCCGCGTCTCACCATCGAGCAAATCACCACCGCCCGCGCGTGGGAGATCCTTGAGGTCGTGCGGAAAAAACTCGGTGCGGCCTACACCCCCGAGCTTTGTCCGGCGGGTGTCGTGTTGACCGGCGGATCCGCCAAGCTGCCCGGCATGGCCGAGGCGGCGGCGCGGGTCTTCGGGGTGCCGGCCCACCTCGGCGAGGCGCCCGCCTGGGTTGCCGAGAATCTCCGCGACCCCGGTTACAGCACCGCCCTCGGCGTGCTTTATTTCGGCATGCAATCGCACACCGAGCAGCAGACCGGCCGGCGCAAGACCGGCTTCCTGACGGGCCTCAAACGTCTCTTCGCCAACTCCTGAGCGCCATGAACCTCAACGAACTGCCGCTGGAGCACGAGATGCTCGCCGACCGCAACATCGCCATCAAGCTGGTCGGCGTCGGTGGTGCCGGCTCCAATGCCGTGGACCGCCTGAAGATGGAGAACCTCGAGCGGCTCCAGCTCGCCGTCATCAACACCGATTACCAAGCCCTCGCCAGCTCGCCCGTGCAGGACAAGGTGCTCATCGGCATGAGCGTCACCCGCGGCCTTGGGGCCGGCGGCGATCCCGATCTCGGCCGCGAGGCGGCGGAGGCGGACCGGGAAAAAATCACCGCGGTGGTGAAGGATTGCGACCTGGTCTTTCTCATCGCCGGCATGGGCGGCGGCACCGGCAGCGGCGCGATGCCCCAGGTGGCCGAGATCGCCTCTGAGGCCGGCGCTCTCGTGATCGCGTTTGTGACCATGCCTTTCAGCTTCGAGGGCGGCCGGCGGCTCAAGCAGGCGGAGGACGGGCTGCAGGCGCTGCGCCGGGTTTGCGATGCGGTCATTCCGCTGCCGAACGACATGCTGCTGCAGGAAGGCGCCGATGACGCCTCCGTGCTCGACTCCTTCGCGCGGGCCGACGAGTGGATCGGCCGCGGCGTGAAGTCGATCTGGGCCATGCTGTTCAAGACCGGGCTCATCAACCTGGATTTTTCGGCGCTTAAACAGGTGTTCCAGCAACGGGGCGGCAAGACGCTCTTCGGCCTCGCCGAGGGCTCCGGCGAAAACGCCGTGGCCGCCGCCATCGAGGGCCTGCGGCTCTGCCCGCTGCTGCACACCCCGGAGTTTTCCCGCAAGGCCGACCGGCTGCTCGTCAACATCATCGGGGGGACCGACCTGACCCTTCCGAAAGTCAACGAGCTGATGACCGCCGTGGCCGACCAGTTCGGGCGCGATTCGCACATCATCATGGGCGCGGTGATTGACGAAAGCATGCAGCAGCGCGTCGAAATCTGCGTCATCGGCGCCAGCGACATGAGCGGCCGCAACCCCCTGCGCCGTGCGCCTGTGCCGGCCCAGCGCCATCAGCCCCGGGCGCCCCAGTCGGCGTCCGCGGCGCTGCCGGAGTCCGCGCTCCCGGTGTCGGCCACCGCCGAGGCCGCCACCCGCACCGCGCAGGACGAATTTGGCTTTGGCGAAATCGAGAGCCGCGGATTTTTCGAGAAGACCGACCGCAACCTCCACGACGGCCAGGATCTCGATGTGCCCACCTACCTGCGGAAGGGCATCAAAATCTCGCTTTGAGCCCGGGCAAATCCACCCCTTGGCAAATGCGCGGGCATCTGCATCGTAGCGGCCATGTTTGTTGACGAGTGCACAGTCAAATTGGCGGCGGGCGATGGCGGCCGCGGCTGCATAAGCTTCCGGCGCGAGAAATACGAGCCGTGGGGCGGCCCCAACGGCGGCGACGGCGGCCGGGGCGGCGACGTCATCCTCGTGGGGGACGACGACACGAACAACCTCGTGGACTACAAGTATCAGCCGCACTGGAGCGCCGGTCGCGGCGGGCACGGGCTCGGCTCGGATCAGCACGGCAAGGATGGCGAACCCCGCCGCCTGCGGCTGCCGCTCGGCACCGTCGTCACCGACCAGGCCACGGGCAAGGTCGTCGCGGAGATCCTGCGCGACGGCGAGGAGATCGTCCTGTGCAAGGGCGGCAACGGCGGCTGGGGCAACACGCACTTCAAGACCTCCACCAACCGGGCGCCGAAGCGCGCCAATCCCGGCCAGCCCGGCGAAACCGGCACCTACCGCCTCGTGCTCAAGAGCATCGCGGACATCGGCCTCGTGGGCTTTCCCAACGCCGGCAAATCCTCCCTGACGCGCGCCATCACACAGGCCCGGCCGAAGACCGCCGCCTATCCCTTCACCACGCTCCACCCGCAGATCGGAGTGATCGATTACCCGGAGGGTCCGGCGGGCGGCCGCCGGCTCCTGCTCGCGGACGTGCCCGGCCTCATCGAGGGCGCGAACGAAAACCGCGGGCTCGGCCACCGGTTCCTCCGACACATCGAGCGCTGCGCACTCCTGCTCGTCCTGCTGGACATGGCCGGCACGGACGCCCGCGACCCGCGGGAGGACTACCGGCACCTGCTGCGCGAGCTGAAGCTTTACGACCCCGCGCTGCTGGAGAAACCCTGCCTCGTCGTGGCCAACAAGATGGACGTTGATGCCGCGACGGCCAACCTCGCGAAGTTCAAGCGTCGTCATCCCAAGGTCGCCGTGCTCGGCATCTCCTGCCTGACCGGCGACGGTTTGCCGCAATTGAAGAAAGAATTGCTAAAACGGGTCACGCGGTTGCGCGCCGGCCGAAAAATGTCGCCTCGCCCGGCGCCTTGAACAAGATTCCGGCCGTATGCCTTCGGAATACCGCTCGCTTATCATGCGCTCGAACCGCCTTCTCGGCGCGGCGCTGGTCGAGGCCAACCTCATCAAGATCGAGGATCTCGAAAAGGCGAACGAGCGGCTGCTGGAGATCATCGCGCTCGATCAGCCGCGGCAATGCACCGTGCTCGGCATCCTTGCCTATGAGATGAAGGCGCTGCGCGAGGAGGACGCCCTGCAACACGTGGTGGACAACGAAGGGGTGGGGCTGGTGGACCTGCGCGACTACGATGTGTCGGACGAGGTGAAGCGCAGCATTGACCCCAGCGCCTGCTGGGCGACCTGGGCGGTGCCGTTCGACCACGAGGAGGATTTTCACTTTGTCGCCACGGCCTACTACCTGAGCCCGCCGGTGCGCGCCTTCTGGGAAAAGCAGCTCAACGGTCCGATTCTCTGGTTTGGCACCACGCTGGAGGGGATCGCCGATTTTCTGGAAAAGACCGAGGCGGAGAACTCCGGCAACCCGGCCGGCGGCGGCACCCGTTCGCCTTTCAACCCGGCCGCCATTGCCGCCGCGGGCGCCACCGTGTCGCCGTTTCCCACGGCCACGCCGGCCGCCGGCACCAGCAACACGCCGTTCCCCAAGCCGAAGTCGGCTTCACCCTTCAACGTGCCCGCCGATAACTGACGCCCATGCCCCTCGGTAAAGTCCAGTCGCAGATCGTCGCCAAGCTCGTCGCCATGGAGCGCCTCTCCGAGGAGCAGCGCGACGCCGTGGCCGCCAGCCCCGTCGAGCTCAACGGCGACGCCTTGGACAAGCTGCTGCAGGAGGAATACAAGATCTCGCCGTTCCAACTGCTGGTGGCCAAGGCCCGGGCGCTGAACATCGCGCCTTACAACGTTGCCCGCTACCGCCTGAGCGCCACGACCTTTGAGCGCGTCCCGCAGGATTTTTGTCAGGAGAATCTTGTCCTGCCGGTCGGCCAGGTCGGCGAATTTCTGCTCGTGGCCTTCGCCAATCCCTTCGAGGTCACGCTGCCCACGAAGATCCAGGAACTCACCGGCATGCGCGTCATCCGCCTGCTCGGGCGCGAGCGCGACATCCGGGAGAAGTTTACCAAGGGCGGCCAGCAGCAGGCGGCGGGTTTCGACGACGTCGTGCAGCAGATCGGCGCCGAGTTTGGCGGTGGCAGCTCCGAATCCATCGAGGAGGATCTCGTCAACGAGGAGTCCGGCCCGATCATCCAGCTGGCCAACCGGATCATCGAGGACGCCTATTACATGGGCGCGAGCGACATTCACATCGAGCCGCAGGAGAAGGAGGTCATCGTGCGCTACCGGGTGGACGGCCTCTGTCAGGAAAAGCTGCGGCTGCCCGGCATGGTCGGCCCGGCGCTCGTGGCCCGGTTGAAGATCATGTGCAATCTCGACATTTCCGAGCGGCGCCTGCCGCAGGACGGTCGCATTGTCTTCAAGCAATACACCAAGAAGTCGCTCGACCTCGACCTTCGCGTTTCGACCGCGCCGCTCAACCACGGCGAGGGCGTGGTCATGCGTATCCTCGACAAGCAGAAGTCCACGCTGCCGCTCACCGCGCTGGGCTTCTCCGATGCCAACCTGACCAAGTATCGCGAAGTCATCCGCCAGCCTTACGGCATGATCCTGCATTGCGGGCCCACCGGCTCCGGCAAATCGATGACGCTCTATTCCGCGCTCAACGAGATCAACTCGCCGGAGATCGTCATCCGCACCGCCGAGGACCCCATCGAATACACGCTCGCCGGCATCAACCAGATGCAGATGCACCGGCAGATCGGCCTGACTTTTGCCAGCGCCCTGCGCGCCTATCTCCGGCAGGACCCCGACATCATCCTCGTGGGTGAGATCCGCGACAAAGAGACGGCCAACATCGCCGTTGAGGCTGCGCTCACGGGTCACTTGTTGATCTCCACGCTCCACACCAACGACGCCCCCGGCACCATCGCCCGTCTCACCGACATGGGCGTGGAGCCGTTCATGATTTCCTCGTCGCTCCTGTGCGTGTGCGCCCAGCGGCTGATGCGCCGCGTTTGCAAGACCTGCCGCAAGCCCTATGAGCCGCAGGGGCGCGAAAAAGCCTTGCTTGAAAAAGGCATCGGCTGGAGCGGCACGATTTACAAGCATTCGCCCAAGGGTTGCCCGAAGTGCGGTGGCAGCGGTTACAAGGGCCGCGTCGGCATCCACGAGCTCATGGTCACCAACGAGGAGCTGATCGAGGGCATCAACAAAGGCCTCGAGACCGCCGAGCTGAAGAAAATCGCGATGCGCGGCGGCATGAAGACCCTGCACCAGGACAGCCTGCTCAAGGTCAAAGAAGGCACCACCACCTTGGAAGAGGCGATCGCGACCGCCCCCGTGGATCTCTAAGCCGGCCGCCGGCGCGGACTGCGCTTGCCTGCCGCGGGACTTCCCGCCAATGGCATTGGTCCTTCCTATGTCACGCCTGCTTGCTGCAGCCACCGCCACCGTCCTCCTCTTGGCCTTCACGGCCTGCGCCAGGAAAGCCCCGGAGATCACCTCCCTCCAGCGCAAAGAGGCGGCCAGCCTCGTCAGCGAGGCCGAGTTTGCCCTCGCCATGCGCGACTTCGGCCGGGCCGAAGAGCTTTACGCCAAAGCCACCGCCCTCTGTCCGGACGACGGTTCCTATTGGCTGGATTTGGGCGCGCTGCGCCGGCGGGCCGACAAGCGCGACGGGGCGCGTCAGGCTTACACCGAGGCAGCCAAGGCTTACGCCGCGGCCTACAAGGCCGACCGCAAGAATCCGCAGCCCTTGCTCCAGCAAATCTATGTCGAGGCGCTGCTGGGCAACACCAAGACGGCGTTGAAGCTTCTCAAGCAGGCGCAGGCCGACCATGGCGACAACCCCGGCGTGAAAAAGCTGACACCCGAGGCGTTTGACCGGATGATCGCCGATCCCGGCTTCAAGGCGCAGGCGCTGTAGCCGCCGCAAGCACCCCTGCGCGGATGGGCACCTATTGGGTCGAGTTCCTCACGGTTTCCGCGGCCCACTTGCTGGCGGTGGCGAGCCCGGGTCCGGACTTCGCCATCGTGCTGCGGCAAAGCCTCGCCCATGGCCGGCGGGTGGCGGTGTGGACGAGCATCGGTATCGGCAGCGGAATCTCGCTGCACATCGCCTATTCGCTGCTGGGGATGGCGCTCTTGTTGCGGGGCTCGGCCACGGCGTTCGGGATGCTCCAATACGCCGGCGCCGCTTACCTCACTTGGCTCGGCGTGCAGGCCCTGCGCAGCCGGCCGCGCCAAGCCGGCGAGCCTGCGGCGGCGGTTGGCGGCGGGTTGCCTTCGGACCGCGCGGCCTTTGTCACCGGCTTTCTCACCAACGCCCTGAACCCCAAGGCCACGCTGTTTTTCCTCGCGCTTTTCCCGGTCGCGGTGAGTCCGGCCACGCCCAAGCTCGTGCAGGCGGGCTACGGGCTGTGGATGATTCTCACGACGATGGGGTGGTTCTCGCTTGTTTCCCTGCTGTTCACACGCCCGGAGGTCCGGAACAAATTTCTGCGCCACGGTCACTGGATCGACCGCGCCCTCGGCGTCATTTTCCTTGGTTTCGCCGCGAGTCTGCTGTTCGCGAATTTAGGCTGAGTGGATTTGGCGTGTTTTGCTTCAATGGCATTTCACCTATAAAGGGAAAGTGAATGCGGGGCTATGCTCGGAGGAGGAAAGGAGGCGGCTAGGGTTTAGGCGGCAGATGTCCCTTGCCCACGGCTTCGTCGATCATGCGCACGGCGTATTCCCAGATCGTGCGGGAGCCGTCGGCGACATGCGCGTTGCGGGCGAGGACTTTGTCGTGGGTGACGCCGTGTTTCCGCCAGGCGTGGCCCTCGGTGAGACAGTTGAGCAGCATGGGGTGAAAACGGTCGCACGCGGCGGCGAAGCGCGATTCCGGTGTCTGCTTGGATTCGAACTCGTCCCAGAGCGCGCGGAACTCGGCGGCTTGGTCGGCGGGCAGGAGGCCGAAGATCCGGTCGGCCGCCCGGGCTTCGCGTTCGTGCTGGTCGGCCATGTTGACGACATCGTAGGCGAAGGTGTCGCCGGCGTCGATTTCCACGAGATCGTGGATGAGCACCATCTTGAGGATGCGCAGGACATCCAGCGGGCGGTGGTTGGAGTGTTCCGCCAGCGTGATGACCATCAGCGCGAAGTGCCAGGAATGCTCGGCGCTGTTCTCCGACCGGCGGCTCTGCGTGACCAAGGTTTGCCGGAACACTTCCTTCAGTTTGTCGGCTTCGACGATGAAGCGCATCTGGCGGACGAGACGGTCGGCAGGGGAGGACATGCCGCAGCGATAGCGGAACAACCGCCCCGGGCAACCCCACATTGCAGCGGGTGCTTGGAGGGCACGAGAGGGACCCCTCCGGAGGGGGTATCCGTGTCATAACCAAGGGGGCCGGCGCCCGGTGCCGTTTGTTTATTTGCGTTTTCAATACCCGGACGTTTCCCTCGCCGGCTACTATGCGCGTGAAAGTCCTCGTCGCCGACAAGATATCCGCCAGTGGGGTGGAGTATTTGCGCCGTCAGCCCGGTCTGACGGTGGTCGAAGCCTACGGCTCCAGTCCGGAGCAGGTGCTCGGGCTGGTCGGAGACGTCGAGGCGATCGTCGTGCGCAGCGAGACGAAGATCACCGCCGCCGTGATGGCCGCGGCGCCCAGGCTCAAGGTCGTGGGCCGGGCCGGCGTGGGGGTGGACAACGTGGACGTGGAGGCGGCGACCGAGCGCGGCGTCATCGTGATGAACACGCCCTCCGGCAACACCATCGCGACCGCCGAGCTGACGTTCACGCACATCCTTTGCGGCGCGCGGCCGGTGCCGCAGGCGGCGGCCTCGATGCGGGCCGGCAAGTGGGACCGCAAGGGCTTTTCCGGCATCGAGCTTTTCCGCAAGACCCTCGGCGTCGTCGGCCTCGGCCGCATCGGCAGCGAGGTGGCCAAGCGTGCGCAGGCCTTCGGCATGCGCGTCGTGGCCTACGATCCCTATCTCGCGCCCAGCCGCGCCAAGGCCATGCAGGTCGAAGCCATGACGCTCGACCAGCTATTGGCGGAGAGCGACTACATCACCGTCCACATGCCGATGACGGACAGCACGCGGCACCTGATCGACGAGGCCGCGCTGGCGAAGTGCAAGAAGGGCGTCCGGCTTTTCAACTGTGCCCGCGGCGGCATCATCAAGGAGTCGGCGCTGGTCGCCGCCCTGAAGTCCGGCCACGTCGCCGCGGCGGGGCTCGATGTTTTCGAGGAAGAGCCGCTGGCGGCCGACCATGAGCTGCGCAAGCTGCCCAATGTCTCGCTCACGCCGCACCTCGGCGCCTCGACCGCCGAGGCGCAGGAGAGCGTCGGCCTCGAGGTCGCGGAGCAGGTTGCCGACGTTCTCAAGGGCGGCGTGATCCGCAACGCCGTCAACATGCCCTCGATCGACGCCGCCGCGCTCAAGATCCTCGGGCCCTACCTCGACCTCGGCCAGAAGCTCGGCACGCTCGTGCAGCAGCTCGGGCCGCAGCAGATTGCCACGCTCCGCGTCACCTACTGGGGCAAGATCGTGGACCTCGACGCCAACTCGGTCACCCGCGCCATCCAGCGCGGCTTCCTGCGCCGGATCAGCGGTGACTCCGTGAATTTCGTGAACGCCCCGGTCGCGCTTCAGCGGCTCGGCGTGAAGATGGAGGTGCTCAAGTCCACCGACGACGTGGACTTCACCGAACTCGTGTCGGTCGAGGCCGTGACCGCCGATGGCACGGTGCACTCGGCCCGCGGCACGCTGCTCGGCAAAGCCGCCCGCCCGCGCGTCGTGGAAATCAACGGCCGCGACGTCGAGGTCGAGGCGCACGGCAAGCTGCTGCTCATCGAGAATCACGACGAGCCCGGCATGATCGGCTACGTCGGCACGCTGCTGGGCAAGGACGGCGTCAACATCGCCAACATGTCGCTCAGCCGCCAGGAGCCCGGCCAGACCGCGCTGATGGTCATCAACCTCGACAGCGAGCCCAGCGAACCGGCCCGGCGCGAGTTGAAGTCGCACCGCGCCATCAAACTGGCCAAGTTCATTCAGCTCTGATTTTCGCATGTTCGTCGCCTACCTCATCGTTCTCGCCGTCGGCTACCTGTTGGGCGCGCTGCCCTTCGGGTATCTGGTCGCGCGCGCGAAAGGCGTGAACATCTTCGAGGTGGGCAGCCGCAACCCCGGGGCGACCAATGTCCGCCGCGTGCTCGGCAAAGGCCCGGGTAACCTGGTGTTCGCGCTCGATGCGCTGAAAGGCGCCGTGGCCTCGGCCTGGGCGTTGCTCGGCCGCACCGAGGCGGTGTTCACCTGCGAGATGCCGGAGTGGGGGCTCGATTTCATGGTGGGCGGGGAAGGGTGGACGCTGCTCGGCGTGGCCGGCCTCGTCGGCGCCATGCTCGGGCACAGCTTTTCCTGCTTCACGAAGTTCAAGGGTGGCAAGGGCGTGGCCACCGGGGCGGGCGGGATTTTTGTCATCATCCCGGTCAGTGCGCTCATCGCCGCCGCGGTCTGGGCGCTGGTTTTCTTCGCCTCCCGCTATGTGTCGCTGGCCTCGATGCTGGCCGCGCTCTCGCTGCCGCTCACGGTGTGGCTGCGGGACCGGCCGCCGCTGGTCATCACGCTCACGGCGCTGATCGCGCTCTTCGTGATTTTCCGCCACCGGGAGAACATCAAGCGCCTGCTGAACGGCACCGAGAACCGCTTTGTGAAAAAGTCCCCGGAGGAACCCAAGGCATGAGCACGCCCAACGTCATTCGCATCGGCCTGTGCGGCTTCGGCACGGTCGGGCAGGGGGTGTGGAAACACCTCGCCGGCGCGCGCCGCGCCCTCGAATCGCGGCTGGGCGCCGGCATCGAGGTCCACCGCATCGCGGTGCGCAACCCCCGCAAGGCCCGCGCCGTCCGCCTGCCCGCCGGCCGTATCACCACCGACGCCCTCGCGGTCGCGGCCGATCCCAAAATTCACATCGTCTGCGAACTGATGGGTGGCACCTCGCTCGCCCGTGAGGTCACGCTGACCGCGCTGCGCCACGGGAAGATCGTCGTGTCGGCCAACAAGGCGCTCATCTGCGACCACGGCGCGGAGATCTTTGCGACGGCACGCCGGCATGGCGGCCATTTTCTTTTCGAGGCCAGTGTCGCCGGCGGTATCCCGATTATCAAGGCCCTGCGCGAGGGCCTCGTGGCCAACCGCTTCCCGCGGATTTACGGCATCCTCAACGGCACCTGCAATTACATCCTCACGCAGATGGAGGAGCAGGACGCGCCCTACGCCAGCGTGCTCGACGAGGCCAAGCGATTGGGCTACGCGGAGGCCGACGAGGCGCTCGACGTCGAGGGCTGGGACGCCGCGCACAAGGCCTCCATCCTTGCCTGGCTGGCGCACGGGGTGTGGGTCAAGCCGCGCCAGATGGTGGTCGAGGGGATCACCCGCATCACCCCGGCTGATTTCAAGAATGCCGCCATGCTCGGCTACGGCATCAAGCTTCTCGCCGTCATCACCCGCGATCTCGACAGCAACGAGCTTTCCGTGCGCGTCCACCCGACGCTGCTCCCCGAGGGCAGTGTGGTGGCGAACGTCAGCGGCGTCTTCAACGCCGTCTCCGTCACCGGTGATGTCGTCGGCACCACGCTCTACATCGGCCGCGGGGCGGGGCAGGATGCCACCGCCAGCGCCGTCATCAGCGACATTGCGGACGCCGCCGCGCTGCTGGTCCACGGCAAGGGCTCTCATCTTACCGCCGCCGAGACGCTGCCGGCGCGCAACGGCTGCCGGCTGGCGCCGCCCGAGCACATCAAGTGCCGCTACTACGTGCGCCTCACCGTGAAGGACCAGCCCGGCGTGCTCGCCCGCGTCGCCTCGGTCATGGCGCGGCACCACATCAGCATTGCGAGCGTCATCCAGACTCCCGGCGAGGACGACCGCGCCGCCTCGCTCGTGCTCACCACCCACGAGAGCCACGAGCGGGCGATGAACGCCACCCTGCGCGACGTTGCGCGCCTCGCCAGTGTCATCGGCGAGCCGGTGCTCCTGCGCATCGGTGATTTCAACGACTGATTTTTCCGTCCATGCCACGCATCGTCCAAAAATACGGCGGCACCTCCGTGGGTGACGTCGAACGCATCAAGAAGGTCGCCGAGCGCATCAAGGCCACGCGCGACGAGGGCCACGAGCTGGTCGTCGTCGTTTCCGCCCGCTCCGGCGTGACCAACGAGCTGATCGCCCGCGCCAAGGCGGTGTGCGAGCATCCCAGCGAACGCGAAATGGACATGCTCCTCGCCATCGGCGAGCAGGAGACGATCGCCCTCACCGCCATGGCGCTGCACGGCGTGGGGGTGGATGCCGTGAGCTACACCGGCGCGCAGGCCGGCATCTTCACCGACAAGGTCCACACCAAGGCGAAGATCAAGACCATCAACGCCCAGCCGATCGACAAGGACCTCAAGCAGGGCAAGGTCGTCATCGTGGCCGGCTTCCAGGGCATCAACGAGGACGGACACGTGACCACGCTCGGCCGCGGTGGCTCCGACCTCACCGCCATCGCGCTGGCCGCGGCGCTGCAGGCCGACAAATGCGAGATCTACACCGATGTGGACGGCGTCTATACCGCCGACCCGCGCGTGGTGAAGACCGCGCGCAAGCTCAACGAAATCTCCTACGACGAGATGCTCGAGCTGGCCTCCTCCGGCTCGAAGGTCATGCAGTCGCGCTCCGTCGAGTTCGCCAAGAAATACGGCGTCGTTTTCGAAGTCCGCTCCAGTTTCAACCACAACCCAGGAACCATCGTGAAAGAAGAAGTCGCCTACATGGAAAAGGTCGTCGTCCGCGGCGTCGCCGTGGACAAGGACCAGGCCAAGGTCATCGTCAGCAACATCGTGGACAAGCCCGGCTCCGCCGCGCGCGTGTTCCGGGCGCTCGCCGATGCGAACGTCCTGGTGGACATGATCGTGCAGAACGTGCCGCGCCACGGCGTGGCCAACCTCACCTTCACCGTCCCGCAGGGTGATTCCCACCGTGCGCAGAAAGTGCTTGAGCCCGTGCTGGCCGAGATCGGTGGCGGCGCGGTCGCCATCCACGAGCACATTGCCAAGCTCTCCGTCGTCGGCGTCGGCATGAAGACGCACTCCGGCGTCGCCGCCACGCTGTTCCAGGCGCTGGCCGACGTGGGTATCAACATCGAGCTCATCACGACCTCGGAGATCAAAATCTCCATCGTCATTGATCTCGACCGCGCCGACGAGGCCGCCCGGGTAACCCACGAAGCCTTCCAGCTCAGCCAGCTCGGGGTCTGAGGAGGCAGAAGCCAGAAGTCAGATGTCATGCTTAAGATCAGGCTGCCTGATGGTAGGGCCCGACCTCCGGGCGGGCCGTAACATGCAACGAAGCGCCATGCGGCCCGCCCGGAGGTCGGGCCCTACCGGGTAGGATTGAATCCCACCCACTTGCGCCATGCGTTACATCTCCACCCGCGGGCAGAGTGAGCCCCTCGGCTTTTCGGCTGCGGTCGCGACCGGGCTGGCGCCGGACGGCGGGCTTTACCTGCCGGAGACGCTGCCGGATTTCTCCCCCGACCTCGCGCGCTTTGAAAAGCTGGGCTACGCGGAGCTTTGCTTTGAGTTCATGCGGGTTTTCGCCACGGACATCCCGGCGGAGGCGCTGCGGGATTTGGTGACGCGTTCCTATGCACGTTTTTCGCATCCAGCGATCGCACCGCTGGTGCGGCTGGATGAACGCACGCACGTGCTGGAGCTGTTCCACGGGCCGACGCTTGCGTTCAAGGATTTCGCCCTGCAGTTGCTCGGCAACCTCTACGAGCGCCAGTGCCGGGAGCGCGGCGAGTCCATCAACGTCCTCGGTGCGACCTCGGGCGACACGGGCGCAGCGGCGATCCACGGGCTGCTGGGCAAGCCCGGCACCGCCAGCTTCATCCTCTATCCCGACGGCCGCGTGTCGCCGCTGCAGGAGCGGCAGATGGCCTGCACCGGTGCGGCCAATGTGCATGCGCTGGCCATTGACGGCTCCTTTGATGACGCGCAGGCGATCCTCAAGGAGCTGTTCGCCGACCAGACCTTTCGGCTGAAAAACCGGCTCTCGGCGGTGAACTCCATCAACCTCGCCCGGGTGCTAGCCCAGTGCGTCTATTACCTCTACGCGTGGCTGCGGCTGTCGCGGGCGGAGCGGGCGGCAGCGGAGTTCGTGGTGCCGACCGGCAATTTCGGCAACGTGCTGGCCGGGTGGATGCTCACCCGGATGGGCGTGCCGCTCGCGGGCTTCAAGGTGGCGACCAACCAGAACGACATCCTGCACCGCCTGTTCACCACGGGCGAATACCGCGTCGGCGCGGTGCAGCCGAGCCTCGCGCCCTCGATGGACATCCAAGTGGCGTCGAATTTCGAGCGCCTCATGTATTACAGCGTCGGGTGCGACGCGGGCCGGGTGCGCGAGATCATGCGCACCTTCAAGGAGACCGGCCGGTATCGGTTCGAGAACTTTGACCGGGGGTTGTTTTCCTCCTCGCGCTGCACCGATGCGGAGATTCCGGAGATCATCCGGCGCGTGCACCGGCAGTTCGGCTACGTCGCCGACCCGCACACCGCCTGCGCCTTCAAGGAACTGTCGCCCGACCGCCCGAGCGTGGTGCTGGCCACGGCGAGCCCGGCCAAGTTTCCCGAGACGCTCCGCGCCGTGCTCGGCGAGGAGCCCGTGCATCCGAGCCTGGAGGCGTTGAAATCGCGCCCCGTGGTGAAGCACCGCCTGCCCGCGACCGCCGCCGCCGTCCGCGCCTACGTGGAGCAGCACGCGGTTTGAGCTTTCGGCGCGGTCAGATCAAGGGGCGTTGCAGGCCCGACGCTGAGACCGGCTTCCCGGACGCTGGCGCGAAGAGTGCCTTCGGGAGGTCGCCCGGATGGCTCAATGGAACGGTCGCACCTCGACGGAGGCGCGGCACGCTTGGGCGGCTTTGCGGCCCCAGGCCTGCGCCTCGTCGCGGTTGGCCACCTCCAGCACCCAGAAGCCATCCACGAATTCCCCGGTCTTGAGGTAGGGGCCGTCGGTTGTGAGCACCGAGCCATCAGGCTGCCGCAGAAGCGACTTGGCCCGACCGGGCGGCTGCAGGCCGCCGACGAAGACCCGGACGCCGGCCGCGACCATCTCGGCATTGAGGGCATCAATATCGCGGCGCATGACCGCATCCACGGTCATGGCAGGGTCAAAGCCGTTGGGTCGGTGAATGGCTACGAGGTATTTTGTCATGAGGTTCCTGTTTTACCCGACGATTCAACCCGCCGGTTCAGGACATCGGTTTGCACGATTTCCTCACGGGCAAGCCTGCACCTTGGGCTTCGGCTAACAATGCATGCTGGGTTGCTAATTCGTCTGCTTTGCCATTTGGGGCGCTTTAGTAATTCACGATAATCGAGCATAATCTCCAAGTCATCGGGAAACGTCACAGAATTTTCGAATCATCTGCGGCCGTAGTTAGTGCGTAGAGCCGATCATGACGATTGCCTTCACAGCAACGGCGCGAGCAGGCGGCTGAGGTCTTCGAGGATGTTGCCCCAGAGCCGGGATTTGCGGGGGAGGTCGCCGGCGGGGCGGCAGGAGCGGAGGAGCGTCTCCACCCAGGCCTTCATGGCGAGGACGTCGGGCTGGGAGTGGACGAGCACGGCGATCTCGAAATTGAGGAAGAGGCTGCGCAGGTCGAAATTGGGCGAGCCGAAGAGCGCGAGCCGGTCGTCCACGAGGATGGCCTTGCTGTGCATCATGCCGGGGCCGTGGAGCATGATGCGGACGCCGGCCTCGCGGAGTTCGCGCAGGAAGTGCCGCCGGGCGAAGTCGGTGACGGGGTGGTTGGAACGCGCGGGCACGATGAGCGTGACTGCGCGGCCGGCGCGGGCTTTCACGATGAGCGTGCGCTGCAGGACTTCGTCGGGGATGAAGTAGGGCGTGATGATGGTGAGGCTGCGGTCGGTCCCCTGGATCATGGCGAGGATGCCCTCGTAGAGCGGGTCGCCAGGCACATCGGGGCCGCTGGCGACGACCTGCAGCTCGCTGTCGCCGCGGGGTTGGAGCGCCTCGGCGACGGGGATCTCGGCGTGGAGGGCGTCGGCGGACTGTTTGCTGGCGAAGCACCAGTCGGCGATGAAGACCTCGTTGAGAAGGGCGGCGGCGGGGCCGGCGATGACGGCGCTAAAGTCGGCCCAGCGTTTTTTCAGCGGGGTGGGCCCCATGTATTCGCGGGCGAGGTTGTGGCCGCCGACGATGGCGGTGGCGTGGTCGAAGACGGCGATCTTGCGGTGATTGCGGAGGTTGGCCGAGCCGCGCGAGGTGAAGGGCAGCACGGGCATGAACCACTGGATCTCGCCGCCGGCCTTGCGCAGCGGGTGGAGGAAATCCCGGCTGAGGAACATGCAGCCCACGGAGTCGAGGAGCAGGCGGACCTTGACGCCGTCCTTCGCGCGCCGGGCGAGGAGCTTGATAATACGGCGGCCGGTGTCGTCGCGGCCGATGATGAAGGCGGTGATGTGGATGTGGGTGCGGGCGCGGTTGATCTCTTCCTCAAGGGCGGCGTAGGTGATCTCGCCGGTGGTGAGCAGCCGGATGCGGTTGCCGCCGACGGGTTCGCAGGCGCCGTTGGCCGTGACGGTGCTGGCCACGGAGAGGCTGGCGCAGGCAGCGGGCGGAATCTCGCCCCGGCCGGGCAGGGCGGGCAGGAGGCGGGACTTGCTGGCGCGCAGGCGGCGGAGCTTGCGGCCGCCCAAGAGCAGGTAGAGCGGCACGCCCACGTAGGGGATGAGCACGATGACCAACAGCCAGGCGAAGGTGCTGCCGGGCTGGCGTTTCTCGCTCACCAGCCGGGCGATGAGGAAAATGGCCAGCAGGAAGCCGGCGATCGTGAAGAGGTGCGACCAAAGGCCTTGCGTCAGGGTTTGTTCGAGCTCGGCATCCATGCGCGGCGGGGCGTTGTCCGCCAGACAAGCCGGGGGCCCGGGGGAAGCAAGGCCGGGGTGAAAAAAACCTTGAACTGCGGCGGGCGAGACGAGAACTTCCGCGTTCCGTTTTTTGGTAGGATACTCAAGTGGCCAACGAGGGCAGACTGTAAATCTGCTGGCTAACGCCTTCCCTGGTTCGAATCCAGGTCCTACCACCACCTTTCGCCCCCCTGTTCCCGTGTGGAGCAGGGGGGCTTTTGTTTGGCAAGTCCAGCGGGCAGGCCACGGTCCGCTCGGAGAGCGGACCCTACCGGCGCTACCGCGCCCTTTCTTACTTCCCGGCGGCCAGCAGACGCTGGATTTCGGCGAGGAGCTGGTTGAGAGGCGTGGTCTTGGGGAGGTAGGCGGAAACGCGTTTGCTCAGGTTTTCCTCCACGGTCTGGCGGTCGAAGAGCACGCTGGTGAGCAGGATGACGGGCAGGCCGGGCTGGGCGGCTTTCAGCTTGGCGATGAGGTCGAGGCCGTCGGATTCCTCCAACTGGAGGTCGGAAATCACGAGATCGGGCGGGGTGGCGGCGGCGTGCGCGAGGGCTTCGCGGGCGGTGGCGACGGTGGCGATGCGGTAGCCGCTGATGCTGAGGAACTGCTCGAGCAGCTGGCGGATCTCGGCCTCGTCATCGACGATCAAAATGTGGTGGCTCATGGGGAACAGGCGGGGTCAGGCGGTGGCACGGTTGAGGATGACGACGCCGCCGACGACGTTGTTGCCGTCGCGCAGCGGGTAGAAGGTGAAGCGGACGGGGATCTCGCCGCCTTCGCTGCGGAGCAGGGTCGCGGGCAGGTCGCGGAGATCGTGGCCCTCCTTCAGGCCACGCTGCAGCGGGAGGTCGCCGGCGGTCAGGCGGACCAGTTCGGGCAGCGGTCGGTTGATGAGATCCTTTGCCAGCCAGCCGGTGTCGTGCTCGACGGCGGGGTTGATGCGGGATATGTTGGCGACCTTGGTGATGACGAAGACGAGGTCGGTGATGGAGTTGATGATGAGGTGGTTGTAGCGGAGCTGGTGCTCCAGGGCCTGGTTGGCCCAGCGGCGCTCGAGGTTTTCCAGGTTCAGGCGGTCGTTGGCGGCGCTGAGTTCAGCGGTGCGTGCCTGCACGCGGGATTCGAGCTGGGCGTTGGCCGCGGCCATCGCGTCGGCGGCGCGGCGGCGCATCAGGATGTCGTCGCGGATGAGCCAGGCGCCGGCGGCGAGGAGGAGAAAGTTGATGGCCACGCCGAGACCGATGGTCCAGCGCGTGGCCTGGGCCTGGAGGAACGACTCCTGGTCGCGGAGGGCGAGCAGGTTCATCTGCTCGGTTACCAGCCGTTCGACCAGCCGCAGGAGTTCCTCCACCGCGGTGTTGGCCGCGTCGACCGCGAACAGGGTGGCGAGGGATTCGGGCGGTGCGGACCCGAGTTCGCGGGCGAAGGCGCTGCGGGACTCGGCCAGGGTGGCCAGCCGGGCAACCTGCCGGGCGGTTTCCGCCTGGTCGCGGGCGAGCGCGCCGGCCACCTCCAGGTGGTCGGCCAGCCGCACCTGGCTGCGGCGGCCGGCGGCAAGATCGCGGGGGTCGCGGGTGAGGGCATAGATGCGCAGCGAACCCTCGGCGCTCTGGGTGGCGGCGGCGATGCCCTCGAGCTCGTTGATCAGGGCGTGGGTGCGGTTGACCCAGTCGCTCGCGGTCACCGTGCGGTTGAGCTGGCGGACGGCATGCACGGCCACGGCGACAAGCACCACGGTGACGAGGGCGAAGAGGGCCAGCACGCGTTTGATGGTCGGATCTTTCAATTTGGGCGGGGGTTGGGAGAGGGAAGCTCCGGTTCAGTATCTCCCACGGTCGGGATCCTGAGCCGGAGGATCGGTTTTGACCACCGTGAACTTTGCTTCCTTCACGTCGGTGGCGTAGTCGTAGGTGAACTCGGAGGCGGAGGTCCAGTTGGCCTCGAAGGAACGGGCGACCTTGGTCGCGATGGAACGGATGTCGGGTTTGCAGCGCTCGAGGTTGAAGGTGTAGCGGCGGTTGTTGTAGTCGAGGTAGGCCTTGTCCTCGGTGACGTAGCAGACGGCGTGGGCGATGCGGCCCATCATCCGCACATGGATGAGCCGGGTGTCGTAGCCGTGGTGGCTGAGCACGTGGTCGGCAAGGATGGCGTAGTCGTCGCAGTCGCCGATCTTGGTGCGGAGAAACACGTCGGGGTTCTGCACGTAGTTGATGAACTCGTAGGTGAAGCCCTCGAAGAGATTGGCAAAGCGTTTCGGCGTGAGCGAGGTGTCGTCCAGCAACTGCCGGACGGTGAGCGCCTCCAGCCGCACCAGGCCCAGGCCGACCGTCAACGGAACTCGCGGGCCGCGGCCTCAGGCCGGCGGGTGCAGCACTTCTTGCACCGCGCGCAGCAGCTCTGATGCGCCGAACGGCTTTTGCAGGAAGGCCCGGGCGTGGCGCCGGGCCTCCGTCACGGTGGCGTTGGCGGCGCTGGCCAGCCCGCTGATGGCGATGATGCGGAGGTTGGGCTGCAGCTGCATCAGGGTCGAGGCGAGCACGGCCCCGTTGAGGTTGGGCATGTCCACGTCGGTGATCACGAGGTCAATCTTGCCGGTCTGGGACTGGTAAAGGACGATGGCCTCCACGCCGTCGCCGCAGGCGAGCACGCGGTAATTGCCCTGGCGGAGGACAACTTCCATGCTCTCGCGCACGCTGGGATCGTCGTCCACGAGGAGAATCAGCTCCCCCTGGCCCTCGGGCAAGGCCGAGGCGGCGGCCGGCTCATCGGGCGCATGCTCCCGGCTGGCGGGCAGAAAGATGCGCATGGTGGTGCCGCGCCCGGACTCGCTCTCCACCTTGATGAAGCCGTGGTGCGCCTGCACGATGGTGCGCACGGTCGTGAGCCCGAGGCCGCTGCCCTTGCCCTTGGCCTTGGTGGTGAAAAATGCGTCGAAGATCCGCGGCAGGACATCGGGCGGGATGCCCGTGCCGGTGTCGCCCACGGAAATGACCAGCCACTCGCCGGGGTGGGACTCGGGCAGTTTCGCCGTGTCTTCCAAGCTCAGCGTGCGGTTGGCGAGCGCGACCGTGAGCGTGCCGCCGTCGGGCATGGCGTCACGGGCGTTGACGCAAAGATTGAGCAACACCTGGTGGATCTGGGAGGGATTGGCCATGACCGGCCAAGCGTCGGTGGGGATGCTGGACTGGATGCGGATGGACTTGGGGAAGGAGTTTTGCGCGAGCGCAACGACGTCGCGGGCGACGTGCTTGAGCTGGGTGATGCGTAGAGTGTTGGTGCCGCCCTGGGCGAAGGCCACCACCTGCTTGACGAGGGCCGCGCCGCGTTCGGCGCTGCTTTCGAGCATGCTGATGACGCGCAGGTCCTTCTCGTCGGTCAGCCGCCGGCGCAGCAGCGGGCCGGCGAAGATAATCGGGGCCAGCATGTTGTTCAGGTCGTGCGCGATGCCGGCGGCGAGCATGCCGAGGCTCTCCAGCCGCTGGGCCTTGAGATACTGCTCCTGCAGGAGCTTTCGTTCCGAGATGTCCTGCTTGATGGCGATGAAATGCGTGATGGCGCCGCCGGCGTCCTTCACCGGCGTGATCATCATCTCCTCGGTGTAGTGGGTGCCGTCCTTGCGCCGGTTGACGAGTTCGCCGCTCCACGGGCGGCCCGCGAGGATGGTGGTCCAAAGATCCCGGTAAAACTCCTCGCCTTGCAGGCCCGACTTGACGAGGTGCTTGGGATTGCGGTGCAGCACCTCACCGAGGGCGTAGCCGGTGAGCCGGGTGAAGGCCTCGTTGGCCCATTCGATGCGGCCGTCGGTATTGGTGATGACGATGGCGTTGGCCGCGGCCTCAAGGGCGGCGCTCTTCAGCCGCAGCTCTTCGCTCCGCAGTTTTTCGTTGGTGATGTCGGTCCAGGCCCCGGCGACTTCGCGGGGTTGTCCGGCGGCATCGCGAATGAGGCGCATCTCGTCGCGAATCCAGAGGGTGCGGCCGTCCTTGTGGAGGAAGCGGTATTCATGCACCAGCTGGCCCTGCTCGAGCAGGCCGGCGGCAAAAGTCGCCGCCTGCGCCCGGTCTTCCGGGTGGACGTGATCCGGCCACCAGGTGGGCTGCATGGCTTCCGCGAGGGTATAGCCGGTGAGACGCTCCAGGTTGGGGCTGGTGTAGCGCGGCGTGCTGCTCGCGGAGCTTTCCCAGCCGAGCTGGTAGATCACCGTGGTGCTGGCATTGAGGACGTTTTGGAGCAGCTCCTCATTCCGGCGCAGATTTTCATGGAGTTCATGCAGCCGGCGCAGCTGGCGGATTTCACCGCGGCGCCAAAGAAAGCCGGCGAGGATGCCGAGTCCGGCGAGGAGCGTGGCGGTCTGCAGCAAAACGGAGAGCTGCTTTTGCCGCAGCGGCGCATCGGCCTCGGCGCGGTCGATGCGGGCGATCAGCATCCATTCGGTGCCGGCAACTGCTTCGGCGGCCGCTATGACTTCCGCGCCGCGGTAGTCGATGCCGCGAATGATGCCGCGAGCGCCCTGCAACGCCCGGGCGGCCGGAAGATTGGGCGTGCTGAGCGGCAGGGTGAATTCCAGCGGTGCGAGGTCGGAAAAACGCAGCGGGCTGAGAGACCGCACCTGGTCGTTTTCGCGCCGCACCAGCAGCGTCTCGGCGGTTTCGCTGTTTGTGGGCCAAGTCTCGAGAGTGGGATACAGGTGCCGCTGCGGATCAATCCGCCAAAGCATCAGCGCCTGCGTCCGGGTGGAGTCGGCCGGATCCCCCAGCGGTATGACGAGTGAAAGCCGGACTCCCGTGTCCGTATCCGGCCGGTGGAAATCCACCCACTGGGCCGCGCTGTGCCGTAAGGTGGTTGCGCCGGCGGCGATTTCCTCCGCACCGGGAGCGGCCGTGTCGGCGGGGAGTTGCAGACGAACCCGCCCCTCCTGATCCAGCAGCATGATTTCGTAGCCATGACTGGCCTGGGTGTTATCCAGCCAAGTCCGCAATTCCCCGGACATCCGTTCGTCGGCCAGATAGTCCCGCACCATGCGGAGGAACGGCGGGTTGAGCCGGTAAAAGCGGGCGTCGCTCTCGCGCTCCTTCCGCCAGTGCTCCAGTTCGCGGACTTTCAATTCGGCAACGGCCAGCAGTTGCTGCTCGGTTGCTTCCTCCAAGCTGCGTGCTTGGTGCCGGTAAAAGACCAACGACAGCACGGCGACGGCGATGCCTCCGGCCGCAATGAGCGACATGGCGACAATCCGGATCAGTCGTTCCTTGCGGTCATCAACGGTCATGTATGCGCAGTTATGGCCGGATACTCCAGCATTGACAGGAAATTGCGTAAAACAGGCCCGAACCGGCTAGGTGCCGACGGTAAAGGCGCGGCGCATACCGCCGGTGACGATGGCGAGAGTGAGCAGGGAGTTGACCGGCATGAGGATGGCGGCGACGAGCGGATTGATATGTCCGCTGACGGCGAGACCCACGGCGGTGAGGTTGTAGGCGACCGAAAAAACTAGGATCCAAATCTGGGCGCGGCGGCGGACGGCATTGACCTCGAACAGCGCGCGGATGCCGGCGAGCCCGCGGCCGAGATAATAAAAGTCGGCCTTTTGTCCGAGCACGCCGCGGTGGATGACGGGCGTGCCGCGGCAGAAGGCGCGGTCGAAGGCGAGGCTGTCGTTGGCACCGTCGCCAAGCATCAGGGTGTCGCGGCGGTCGTGGCGCTCGAACCAATCGGCCTTGGCTTCCGGGCTGTAGCCGCCCTGCGCAGCGGCGGCCGGCAACCCGAGATCACGGGCGAGCGCGGCGACCTTGGCCGGGGCGTCGCCGCTGAGGATGTGCAGGCCGAGCCCGCGCGCGTGCAGCGCGGCGAGTTCGGCGGCGGCATCGGGCCGGGCGGCATCGCGGAAATGGAAACGCGCCAGCCCCTCGCCGTCGCGGGCGAGGACCGTGGTCCCGTCGGCGGGGCCGTCGTCGCGCCAGCCGGCGCGGCCCAGCGACCAGGCGCCGAGTTCGACGCCATCGCCGACGCTTTCCTCCACCATGCCGGCCAGCGGCGGCGGTGCGCCCCGGGCGAGCAGGTTCTCCAGCAGGCATTGGCTGACAGGATGGGCGTTGCCCGCGACGAGGGCGTGCAGGGCGGCGCGGGCGGAATCGTCGAGCGCGGCGAGGCCCGCGGGATTCGCCAGCACGGGAGTCTCGAGCGTGAGCGTGCCGGTCTTGTCGAAAATCACCCGGCGGACGCGGTCGAGCCGGGCCCAAAGATCGCCGCGGCGCACAAACACCCCGTGGCGACGCAACGCGACGCCGGCCATCTCCTCGGCGAGCGGAAAGGCGAGGCCGATGGCGCAGGGGCAGGAGACAACCAGCACGGCGGTGACGACCGACCAGGTGCGCAGCACATCGCCGGTGGCGAACCACCAGCCCACACCGGCCAGGGCGGCGATGCCGAGGATGCCGATGAGGTAGCCCTGGATGATGCGCTCCAGAAAACGGTGGCGGTAGCCGGCGCCTTCGCCGGCCTGCTGGAGTTTTGCGAGCAGTGAGTCTTCCCACGCCTCCGTCGCCCGCAGCCCGGTCGCGGCGAGGCTGACGTTGACGGCCCCGGCGGGAACCCGGCCGCCGGCCACGAACAGCCGCGGCTCGGCCTCGCCGTTGATCGAGGCGAGGGAAAAGGTGGCAGAGGCGGCGAGCAGCACCGACTCCACCGGGACGGTCTGCCCGGAGGCGACGCGGTAAGTGGCGCCGACCGGAAGCTGCGCCGGGGGCACGGTGCGCACGGTGCCGTCCGGTGAAGTCATTTCGAGCAAAGGCGGAGCCGGCTGGCGGGCGAGCAGGCGGCGACGGTTGCGCTCGACGGCGGCGACCTGCGCCCAGCGGCCGAGCAGCATCAGCAGGATGAAACCGCTCACGAAGTCGAAATAGATGAAGGCTTCGTTGTGCGTGAGCCAGCCGTAGAGCGATCCGAGATAAGCGCCGACGATACCGATGGAGATGGGCAGGTCGATGTGGAGCAGGCCGAGGCGCAGGCCCTGCACGGCGCGGGCGATGAAGTAGCCGCCGCCGGTGAGCAGGCTGAGTGTGCCGAAGGCCATGGAGAGATGGCCGAAAAGCCGCGCGTATTCGAACGTGGCTTCCATCCCGAAATAGACCGGCAGGGTGAAGAGCATCACGTTCATCGCGAAGGCGGTCGCGAGGCCGATGCGGCGGGCGAGGCCGCGGCTCTCGGGCTCGCCGCCGGCGGCGTCCGCCGGGCCGACGAGGTAGTTGAAGGCCTGCAGGCGGCGGGCAAAACCGGCCAGGGAGCACTGGCCGGGGATCCAGGTCAGCCGCATCTGGCCGAACTGGGGGTTGACCATGATGTCGCGCGCGCCCGGCTGCTGCTGGAAGAGCCGTTCGATGAGCCAAACACAGCCGGCGCAGGAGATGCCCTGCAGCGAAAGCGCGAGCCCGGGCACGCCGCCGGATTTTTCGGCCTCCGCCTGCGCGACTTCCAGCCACGCGTAGTCACGCGGCTGGAATACGACCGGATCCACCGGCGCGGTTACGGTGTCTTTGATGCGATAATACCCGGCGAGGCCGTGCTCGTGCACGAGGCGGTGGACGTAGCTGCAGCCCGCGCAGCAGAAGCCGGACTCGCGTAGCGCGGCATCAAGCAGCGGCGCCCCGCAGTGCCGGCAGGCGGTGGTGGCGCCGGGAGGGGTGGCGGTGGGGCGGGCAGACATCTCAGAAGCAGACGAGGTTGTTCACGTCGGGTCCCTCGAAACCGAGCGTGCCGCGCAGCCGCCAGCCGATGACGAGCGCGGCGGTGAGGGCGAGGGAGAGCCGCAGCCGGCCGAGCCACAGCGGGGACAGTTTTTGCCGCACCCAGTGGAATTGCGACTGCGCGAGCCACAGCAGCGGCACCGTGCCGAGGCCGAAGGCGAGCATGAACTCCGCGCCCCGCAGGGCGGAGCCGGAGACGAGGGCGAGGGCCACGATGAAATAGAGCGGGCCGCAGGGCAGGAGCGGCGTGGCGAAGCCGACCGCCGCGGCGGCCGTTACCGGCGAGCGCCGGCGCGCCCACTGGTTGAGCCGCAGCGTGAGCCCGCCGAGGACGGCCGGCTTGCGGAGATAACGGTCCCAACGGAAGGCGAGCCCGATGAAAAACACGACGAGCACCCACGGCAGCCAGCGGAGGGCATCGTGATTGAGCCAGTTGAGCGGGGCGCGGCCGAGCCCGCCGGCGAGGGCGCCGAGGGCGGTGTAGCCGGCCAGCCGGGAGAGCTGATAAGCGCTGCTGACGGTGGCGGCGTCGGCCGCGGGTTGTCCGGGTGCCCCGCGCATCGGCAGCAGCGCACAGGCCAGCGGGCCGCACATGCCGGCGCAATGCAGGCTCGTCACCAGTCCGGCCACGAAGGCGGCGGCGGGTGAGTTGACGGCGGCGAATTCCATAAGGAAGCGTTAAGCAATAAGCTTTAAGCGGTAAGCTGGTTTAGGAGCGTGGCAGGTGGTTGAATAGTTCGAGGCTTAAAGCTTACGGCTGATTGCTGACCGCCGGCTTGGGCTGCAGCGGCACCTCGGCAACCTTGTGCTTGGAGGCAATCGTAAGCCAGATCGCCCACGCCGCAAGTTGGAGCGCGCAGGCGGCGACAACCCAGAGCCAGAGTTTGCTGGAGCGGGGTTTATTCATGGCGCGGGGCTTTCCTCGCGGAGGAGGCGGGCTTCGGGGCCAAGGAACTCGACCTCACGGCTGATGCTGAACGTGCCGGCGGGATCGGTGACGGTGAGGGTGAAGCGGAAGGGGCCTGCGTAGGCCGCGCGCGGCACCTGCAGGATAAGGGGCCTGACCTCCTCGCCGAGGGAGGCAATGGCGACCGGCGTGGTGAAGCCGTTCAGGATCACGGGCACGGGGGAGTTTACCGTGGCGATGAATTCCGTGGTGACGGCGCGCTTGTTTACCACCCGCACGAGGAACTGGTTGCGCACATGGGCGGGGTCCACGAAGTAGGGCGCGCCGACCATGCGGGTGATGCCGGTAGCGGCGGGCTTGATTGTGGACAGAGCCCAGCCCGCGACGGTCATGCCGACGAGGAGCAGCACACCGTAAAGCAGGGTGCGAGGGCGGAGCCAGCGGGTGCGGCCGCCGGTGAAGGCGGCCTGCGAATCGTAACGGATGAGACCCTTGGGCCGGTGCACGCGGGTCATCACCTCGTCGCAGGCATCGATACAGGCGGTGCAGCCGATGCACTCCAACTGCAGGCCCTGGCGGATGTCGATCCCGGTGGGACAGACCTGCACGCAGCGGTTGCAGGCCACGCAGTCGCCCGCATCAGCGGTGCCGATTTTCCCCCGTGGTTCGCCGCGTTTGGCGTCGTAGCCGATGACCAGCGAATGGTCGTCGATCAGCGCGGACTGGAGCCGGCCGTAGGGGCAGATCACAATGCACAACTGTTCGCGGAACCAGGCGAAGTTGAAATAGAGGATGCCGGCGGCGACGAACACGAAAGCGAAGGCACTCCAGTGTGCGGCCGGCGAATCGTGCATGATGGTCCAGAGTTCCGGGATGGAAATGAAGTAGGCGAGGAAGAGGTGGGTGATGACCAGCGACACCGCGACGTAGAGCGCGTGCTTGAGGCCTTTCTTGAACACCTTTTCACCCGAGAGCGGCGCGGCGGCCAGGGCGCGGCGCTTGACGGCGTCGCCCTCGATCCAGCGTTCGATGCGCCGGTAAACGTGGTCGAGGAAGACGGTTTGAGGACAGGCCCAGCCGCACCAGATGCGACCGAGCACGGCGGTCAGGAAAAACAGGGAGAAGCCGAGACCGGTGATGAGAAAGAAGGTCAGCCACAGATCCTGCGCGGCGAAGGTCCAGCCGAAGAGGTGGAAGCGACGGTGGGCGACGTCGAGGAAGACGGCGGGAAACCCGCCGACCTGGATCCAAGGCAGGGAGAGATAAACCGCGATCAGCAGCAGGGCCGAGACCTTGCGGGCGAGGGCGAAGCGCCCCTTGGCGTCGGCCGGATACAGGAAGGGCCTCGACCCGTCGGGATTGATGGTCGTGACGGAATCCAGCGATGGGCGCGGTGCGGCCATGGCGGCCCTACTTTGCCTCCTCGTGGTGGCTCAGGATATAGGCCACGACTTCGGCGGTCTTTTTGGCCCCGATAATGGGACCCCAAGACGGCATCCCTTTTTCCAGGACGCCCTTGTCCACGACGGCAAAAATTTCGGTGGGCCGGCCGCCGTGCACCCATTCGCCGTCCACCAGGCTGGCACCGATGCCGCCGTCCTCGGCACCACGGAGGCTTTCCTTGTGGCAACTGGCGCAGGTGGAGTTGTAGGTGGCGCGGCCGGCCTGCACGAAGACGCTGTTGCGGCTCATCTGCCAGAGGGTGGCGTCGTCCAAGAGGTTGGCGGAGGCGGCGAGTTTGGCGGCCTCGATGCGTTCGAGTTCGGTGGCGAGCACGGCGGTGTCGCGCGGGCCAATTTCTGAAGTCTCGTAATAGAACCAGTAGCCGATCCAGAAAACGATGGTCGCGTAAAGCGTGAAGAGCCACCAGTTGGGCAGGCGCTTGTCGTATTCCTGGATACCGTCGTAAGTGTGCTCGCGGATCGGATCCTCGGGCGGCTGGGGCGGTTTAGGTGCGTTGGTCGTCATGGCGGGTGGGCTCGGATTCCAAGGGAAGTCGGGCGAGGGCCTCGACTTGCGGGCGCGGCATGCGGACGGCGCGCCACAGCATGGTGAGGTAGATGGTTACCGCCACGATGAACGCAAAGAGCGTGAGGAAGGCGGCGTAGTCCTCGAGGATGAGTCGTTTGAACATGGCGGGGATCAGTTGGCCGCGGCCGGGGCGACGGGTTCGCTCTGGCCGAGCTTTTGCAGGTAGGCGATGAGCGCGATGATCTCCTTCTCGGGAGCGACGTAGGCGCCGGCGTCGCGGAGATTGTTGGCGATGCCCTTGGCCTGCTCGTTTACCTGGTCGAAGATCTGCTGCGGTGTGAGCGGGCCGTAGGGCACACCCAGCATGCGCTGGACATTGATCTTGGCGGGCAGGGTAGAGACGTTGAGGTTGTCCCGCGAGAGCCAGGCGTAGGAAGGCATGTTGCTGCCGACGGAGATGCTGCGCGGGTCCTCCATGTGGCGGAGGTGCCAGACGTCGGGGTATTTGCCGCCCACGCGGGCGAGGTCGGGGCCGGCGCGCCGGGAACCCCACTGGAAGGGATAGTCGTAGATGGACTCACCGAGGCGGGAGTAATCGCCGTAGCGGAGCACGTCGGGCACCATGGTGCGGATCATCTGCGAATGGCAGGTGTAGCAGCCCTCGCGGATGTAGATGTCGCGGCCGGCCAGTTCCAGCGGCGTGTAGGGCACCTGGACACGGTCCTCCATGTTCGCGGCCTTCTGGACCATCACGGTGGGGACGATCTGGATGAGACCGCCGGCGGCGACGGCCACGAAGGTGAGGACGGTGAAGGGCAGGGCGTTGAGGAGGAGGCGTTCATACCAGCCCTGCCAGACCTTGCCGCGGGAATAGAGCAGGGCGTAGCCGGCGATGACGGTCATCAGGGCGCCGACGAGGCCCGCGACGCTCACGAGGTTGTCGCCGAGCATCCACAGGGTGGCAAAACCGGTGAGGAAAACGGAGAGGAGCACCGGGGCGTTGAGAAAGGTGCCGCCGAAGCCGAGGCGGGTGGTGGTGGCCGGGTTCTCCGCATGGACCTCGATGGTGCCGTTGACGGCCTGCGCGCCGCGGATCGTGCGCCAGAGATTGTAGGCCAGCACGAGCCAGCCGGCGAGGTAGAGTCCGCCGCCAATCACGCGCATGAGCATCATCGGCCGGATGGCGTTCAGCGTGTCGAGGAAGTTGGGATAGGCGAGGACGGTGCCGTCCTCGGCGGTGGCGTTGAGCATCAGGCCCTGGGTGATGCCGCTCACCCACATGGCGGCGACATAGAGGAGGATGCCGACCAGGCCGGTCCAGAAGTGGAGGTTGGCGAGCGACTGGGAGTAGAGCGGCCGGTTCCAGAGCTTGGGCAGGAGCCAGTAGATCATGCCCGCGGCCATGAAGCCGTTCCAACCGAGAGCGCCGGCGTGCACGTGGCCGATGATCCAGTCGGTGTAATGGGCGAGGCCGTTGACGGACTTGATGGAGAGGAGCGGCCCCTCGAAGGTGGCCATGCCATAGAAAGTGACCGCGGCGGCGAAGAACTTGAGGACGGGCTCGGTGCGGAGCTTGTGCCACGCGCCGCGCAGGGTGAGCAGACCGTTCAGCATACCGCCCCAGGAGGGAGCCCAGAGCATGAGCGAGAACGTCATGCCGAGGGTCTGCAGCCAGTCGGGGAGGGAGGTATTCAGCAGGTGGTGCGGGCCGGCCCAGATGTAGATGAAGACCAACGACCAGAAGTGAATGACCGAGAGCCGGTAGGAATACACGGGCCGCTCCGCCGCTTTCGGCAGGAAGTAATACATGATGCCGAGGATCGGCGTGGTGAGGAAGAACGCCACGGCGTTGTGGCCATACCACCACTGCACGAGCGCGTCCTGCACGCCGCCGAAAACCGGGTAACTGTGGAGCAGCGAGGTGGGGATCGAGAGGTGGTTGACGATGTAGAGCATCGCCACCGTGACGATGGTCGCGATGTAGAACCAGATGGCGACGTAGAGCGACGGCTCGCGGCGGCGGGCGAGCGTCCAGAAGAAGTTCACCGCAAAGACCACCCAGATGAGCGCCACGGCGATGTTGATGGGCCAGATAAGCTCGGCGTATTCCTTGCTGCGCGTGAAACCGAGCGGGAGCGTGATGGCGGCCGCGACGATGATGGCCTGCCAGCCCCAGAAGTGCAGGGCGGAGAGGAAGTCGCTCGCCAGCCGGGCCTTCACGAGGCGCTGCGTCGAGTAATAGACGCCGGCGAACATCATGTTGCCGACGAAGGCGAAGATGACGGCGTTGGTGTGCAGCGGGCGCAACCGGCCGAAGGTGAGCCACGGCAGATCGAAGTTGAGCCGCCAGAAGTTCAACTGCGATGCGATGAGGACGCCGACCAGCATGCCCACGACGCCCCAGATGACGGTGGCGAGCAGGAACTGGCGGACGACCTTGTCGTTATACTCGATGGTGATTTTTTGTTCGCTCATGAGAAGGGGGGCGCGTTTCAGCGGCGTTTGAGACAGCCGACGCAGGGCGGGCGGCTGCCGTCTTTGCAGCCGCAGCCGTCGTGTTTGTGGTGCCCGTGGTGCCCGTGGTGGTCGTGGTGACCGTCATGGTCGTGGGTCCGGGCCACGCGTGGCGTTTCCTCGGCCAAGGGCAGGAGCGATTCGCGCTCGGCGCTGCTGAAGCGGCGGCGGGAGTTCTCGCGCAGGAAAAAGACCACGAAGGTGAAGACCAGGCAGAGGCTGATCGTCAGGGTGAGGGGGATGACGCTCATGGCGGGTCAGGCGACAGGGGCGGGCGGGATGGTGGCGACCTTGCGCGGGGTGGGCTTCTGATGGCCGCGGCCGGCATGGCGGCCGTGGCGATGTTTCAACAGTTCTTTGGCCGCGAGCCAATGCTCAAGTTCGCGGCCTTCGGGGCAGCCGCTCTCCAGCCAGAGATAATAGGCGGCCTTCTGGATCTCGGCCTCGGTGGGTTCGTGGGCGGGGGTGGTTTTCATGTGGCGGCGGGTTTGATGGCGTGAGGATAGCCGGCCCGGTCCCGGCCCGCTCCGCACGCCTTGGCTGGCGCTGTGCATAAATTGCGCTGGGCAAAATCTGCGCACCAAAAGGTGCACATGCTTGGCCAAGCGATGCGAAGCCGGCGGCAGCCGTTCCCGGCAAGATGGGCGCATGCAGACGGATATCCTGGCAGCGCTTCAAGCGCGGCGTTCGCAGGTGCGGCTCCGCTGGGAGCAGCGGCTGCGCCGGACGCCCGCCACCTCGCCGCTCGCCAATCCCACGACGCTGGCGTTCATGATGGACTGGACGCTCGACCGGGTTTTTGAAGCGCTGGCCGGCTCCGCGGAGGCAACGCCCGCGCCGGCGGCTCACTGTCCTTGCGGATTAAACCCGCTCCTGGGCTATTTTGCCGTGTTGGAGGAGGTGCTGCGCGCGGAGCTGCGCCGGTTGCCGGCGGCAGATTGCGCGCAGGTGCGGCAGGCACTGGGCACGGTGGCCGACCGGGAGATCGCGGCGTTCTGTGCGGTCTGCCAGCGCCGGCCGGCACTGGCTCAGGCTTTGGCACCGGCATGCAGCCGGTCGCGGTAAGTCGAGGGCGATTCGCCGGCAATGCGGCGAAAGACCCGGTTAAATTGCGACAGCGACTGGAAGCCGGCTTCGTAGGCCGCCTCACTGACCCGCTTGTGTGGGTTGAGGAGGAGATTGCGGACCTTCTCCACGCGCACGCGGGCGAGGTAATCGGTGAAGGTCATGCCGGTGGCCTTTTTGAAGGTCTTGCAGAAATAGAACGCGCTCATGTTGACGGCCTTGGCGACCTCGTTGAGGGAGAGTTCGTCGCCCTGATGTTTGGCGATGTAGATGCGGGCCCGGGCGATCGCGGGGGACTCGCCGGCCTGCTCTTTGACGGTGAGCTGGTGGCTGAGCGTGGCGAGATGCTGGGCGAAGATCGTCAGCAAGCGGAGGATGGACTCGTATTGGTGCTTGGTCAGCACGCGGGTCTGGAAGAACGCCTCCTCCAGCCGCTTCAGGTCCACGGCGGTGCCCCATTTGAGCAGTTGCCGGGTGGTGCGCTTGAACTGCTGCTTGGTCGGGCGGTGCAGCAGAATCTGGCCGGTCTGGAGAAAGGCGACAAGGTTTTCGCCGACGCGGATGGGCACGGCGGAATCACAGAGGCCGGCGAAGCACTTCAGGGTTTTGGGCTCGAGGCGGGCCTGCTCCTCGACCTTGCGCTGGAGCTGCAGGCACGCGGCGCAGCTCTGGTTGGTCGTGGCCATCAGCGCGCAGAAAGGATTCTCGTTGGGATCGTGGCGATGGGGGAGGTCGAAGGCCTCGATCGGCCGCAGGTTGAGTGGCAGCCCCGTTGTGTCGCGAAAAGCCTGCTCGTAGTCGCGATAGATCTGCGAGTCGCGCAACTGGGTCACGAGCGCGTGGCTGTGTTTGCGGGCGGCGGTATCCATGCCCGGCACGCTAGTGACGGCCGGGCGCGGCGCAACCAAACTAAAGGACGCCGGCTTCGCGGAAGCTGTAGTAGCCGCGGCCGGCGGGGTCGGCCTCGGGCCGGCCGAGGATAACGTGGTCGAGGAGCTGGATATCCACCGTGCGGGCGGCTTCGCGCAACAGGCGGGTGATCTGCACGTCGGCGGCGCTCGGCGCGGGGTCGCCCGAAGGGTGGTTGTGCGCGCAGACGACGGCGGTGGCGGCGGCGCCCATCGCCTCGCGAAAGACCTCGCGCGGGTGGGCGAGCGCGGCGGTGGCGGTGCCGGAGCTGACCTCGGTGCAGCGGATGAGCCGGTTTTTGCGGTTGAGGCTGAGCACCCAGAATTTTTCCACCGCGAGGCCCTGCGCGGTGGGTTGGAGAAATTCACGGATGAGGTCGGGCCGGTTGAGCAGCGGGCTGTCGCCGAGCGGCTGGCTGCGCACCCGGCGGGCCAGTTCCATCACGGCCACGAGCTGCAGGGCCTTGATGCGGCCGATGCCCTTGAAACGCCGGAAGTCTTCCTCGCGCCAGCCGATGAGCCCGGCCAGCGAGCCGCCTTCGTTGATGAGGCGCGCGGCGAGCGTTATCACATCCATCCCGCGCGTGCCGCTGCGCAGCAGCATGGCGAGCAGCTCGGTGTCGGAGAGCACGGCGGCACCGTGGCGCTCCATCCGTTCCTGCGGCCGCTCGCCGAGGGCGGTGGCCCGCAGGCGGTTCTCGGGGTAGGAGAACGGCTGGCTCATGACGGATTTGTTTCTGGCGGACCCGCGGGAAACATGCAATCCCTGCGCGCCATGAATCCGATCCGTGTCACCGTCTGGGGTGAAAACACCCACGAAAAGAAGAGCCCGGTGGTTGCCGCCGTCTATCCGCAAGGCATGCACAACGCCATCGCGGACGGCGTGCGCGAGTTTCTGCCCGGCGCGCAGGTGACGACCGCGACCCTGCAGGAGCCGGACCACGGTCTGACCGAGGAACGCCTCGCGGCGACCGATGTGCTGACCTGGTGGGGCCACATGGCCCATGACAAGGTGGAGGACCGGATCGTGGACCGCGTGCAGAAACGCGTGCTCGAAGGCATGGGCCTGATCGTCCTGCACTCGGGGCACTATGCGAAGATCTTCAAGCGGCTGCTCGGCACGACCTGTTCGCTGACGTGGCGCGAGGCCGACGAGAAAGAGCGCCTGTGGGTGTGCAACCCCGGCCATCCCATTGCCCGGGGGATCGACCGTTATTTCGAGCTCCCGCAGGAGGAGATGTATGGCGAACCCTTCGCCATCCCTGCGCCCGACGAGCAGGTGTTCATTTCGTGGTTTGAGGGCGGCGAGGTTTTCCGCAGCGGCTGCTGCTGGCACCGGGGCAACGGCAAGATCTTCTACTTCCGCCCCGGGCACGAAACCTATCCGACCTATTTTGACAAGAACGTGCGCCGCGTGATCGCCAACGCCGTGGAATGGGCCAGGCCGCAGGGGGTGTGGATCGACTCCTGCCCGAACGCGAAGGTGGCGCCCGAGCCGATCAAGTCGAAGGCGCGCTGAGCGACAGCCGCTGTTCAGTAGTGCCGGACGTAACCGTTGCGGCGGAGGCGTTCGAGCCAGCGTTCCTGGTTCACGCTGGCCATCTGGCGGATGATCATCTGCTCGATCTGGGTGCGCACTTCGTCGATGGGCTGGATGCCGGCGTAAACGCGGTCTTCGACGTAGAGGAGGAAACAGCCTTCGGGCAGGATGATGGGCTCGGTCATCTCGCCTTTTCTCAGGGCAAAAAGCGGCTCGCTGAACTCGGCCTTCAGGTCGGTCTTCTTTTGCCAGTCCCAGTCGCCGCCGCGGGAGCGGCGAGAGTCCTGGCTGTATTCGCGGGCGAGGTCCTCGAATTTTTCGCCCCGGTCGAACCGGCCGCGAACTTCGATGGCCTTGGCGCGCAATTCGGCGTCGGTTTCGCCGCCGCGCCGGTTGAACTGGATGAGGCGCAGATGAACGGCGTCATCCCGATAAAAGCGTTCCTTGTTCTCGTTGTAGAAAGTTTCCATCTGCACCGGGCTGACGGTGCTGAAGGACTTGCGCTGCTGTTGGCGCATGTAGTTGTAGATGATGTCTTCTTCGATCTCCTTGCGGTATTCCCGGAGGGTGATGCCCCGGGCGCGGAGGTAGGCGAGGAATTTGGAGCGGTCGCCGTCAAATTGCTCGGCTTGGATGTCGGCGATCTGGCTGTCCACGAAGGCCGAGGGGATGCGGCGCTTCTCGTCCTTGTAGAACTCCTTCACGATCAGGACGCGGTCGATGAGGTTTTGGATCACGTCATCCTGCAGGGCTTCGAGCTTCTGGTTGAATTCGCGCTCGTTGCGGGCCTCGCGCTGGATCTGCGGGAGCAGCGGGGCGATCTCGCGCCGGATGTCGTCAACCGTGATGATCTTGTGCTCGACCACGGCGGCGATGCCGTTGGCAAACCGGAGGTTAAGGTTGTCGTTCGCTGCGGGCGCGGCGGGCTGGGCGAGGGCGGCGGCAGCGAGGGACAGGGAAAGCAGGGCGCTTCGGCGGATGATCATGGACTGGGCAGATTGTTCAGAAATGTAATTATTTCCCTCAACCGTAGAAGGGGCTTCGGGGCGGTCAACCTTGGAAACCGGGTGCCGAGTTGCACCCAGTCGTCGCGCCGGCCGCTGTGCCGCAGGCACTTCAGCCGGCTAGACTCCGTTTCGACGGAAATGATGCCTTTTTGTTCCGCCCGGATGCGGATTTCCGTGACGAGGAGGAGGGCTTTGACCTCGTCGCCGAATTTACCGAAGCGGTCGCGCAGCTCGGCCTCGATTTCTTTCAGGCGGGCGGGGGTCTCGGCCAGCGCCAGACGACGGTAAAAGTCTATCCGCAAGCGGGTTTCGGCGATATAGGCCGGAGGGATGCGCGCCTGGATGCGCGCGACCTCCACGGCGGCGGCGCCTTCCTCGGCTTTGAGGACAGTATAGCCGTCCTCGTAGCGGCGTCGGTCTGGGTCGGCGCCCGGGCCTTCGCCGACGAAGACGAAGTCGAGTTTGACGTTGGCGCGGATGGCGGCGGCCGGTTTTTCGCCCTTGAGCCGGGCGACGGACTGGCGGAGGAGCTGGCAGTAGAGTTCGAAGCCTACGCCCACGATGTGGCCGCTCTGCTCGGCGCCGAGAAGATTCCCGGCGCCGCGCAGCTCGAGGTCGCGCATCGCGATGCGGAAGCCGGCCCCGAGCTGGTTGTGCTGGCGCATGGCGGTGAGGCGCTGGCGGGCGACCTCCAGGAGGCGGGTGTGCCGGTGGAGCAGCAGGTAGGCGTAGGCCTGGTGTTTGAAACGCCCCACGCGGCCGCGGAGCTGGTAGAGCTGGGAAAGTCCGAACCGGTCCGCGCCCTCGATGATGATGGTGTTGCAGTTGGGGATATCGAGGCCGCTCTCGATGATCGTGGTGCACACGAGCACCTGGTATTTACCGGCGACAAAATCGGTCATCACCCGCTCGAGGTCGTCGGCTTCCATCTGGCCGTGGCCGGTGCCGATGGTGAGATCGGGCAGCAGCTCGCGCAGGCGGGCGGCGACGAGATCGATCGTCATCACACGGTTGTGCAGGTAAAAGACCTGTCCGCCCCGCCGGATCTCGTGGCGGATGGCATCCACGACGATCTTTTCGTCATAGGTTTTGACGATGGTCTGGATGGGGTGCCGGTTGGTCGGCGCGGTTTCAATGACGCTGAGGTCGCGCGCGCCGGTGAGCGCCATGTAGAGCGTGCGGGGGATGGGGGTGGCGCTCATGGAGAGCACGTCCACGGTGGCGCGGAGGGCCTTGAAGCGCTCCTTGTGCTTTACGCCGAAGCGCTGTTCCTCGTCGATGACCACGAGGCCGAGTTCCTTGAACGCGACGTCGGCCTGCAGCAGCCGGTGGGTGCCGATGAGGATGTCCACCTGGCCGGCGGCGGTCGCGGCGAGGATGCGCTTCTGCTCGGCGCGGCTGCGGAAGCGGCTGAGCATCTCGACAGCGACGGGGTAGCCCGCCATGCGCTCGCGGAACGAATTGAGATGCTGCTGCGCCAGGATGGTGGTGGGCACCAGGACGGCGGCCTGCCGGCCGCCCTGCACGGCCTTGAACGCGGCGCGGATGGCGACCTCGGTCTTGCCGAAGCCCACGTCGCCACAGATCAGCCGGTCCATCGGCCGGGTGCGCTCAAGGTCGGCCTTGGTCTCGGTGATGGCGCGCAACTGGTCGCGCGTCTCGGTATAGGGGAAAGCGGCCTCGAATTCGTGCTGCCAGTCGTTGTCAGGCGGGAAGGCGTGGCCGGGCTGCGCCTCGCGCTGCGCGTGGACTTTGAGCAGTTCGGCGGCGAGGTCAATCGTGGCGCGCTCGGCGGCCTGGCGGGTTTTCTCCCAGCGACCGGAACCGATGCGGCCGAGCTGCGGCCGCGCCTTGCTGAGGCCCACATAGCGGCTGATAAGGTGCGACTCCTGCAACGGCACATGGAGCGTCACGTGGTCGTCGAACTCCAGTGAGATGACCTCGCGGAGTCCCTGGGCGGTGTCGAGTTTGCTGAGGCCGCGGAAGAGGGCGATGCCATGCTGGAGGTGGACGACGAAGTCGCCCTCCACAAGTTCGGCGAAGTCGAGCAACTGGTCGATCTGCGCGCGCGTGGCGATGACGCGCGGGTTGGTGGCGGGCCGACGCTGGCGCTGCCGGCCGAGGATCTCGGTCTCGGTGACCAGCACGAGGCCCCGCGCCGGGCCGAGGCCGTCGAGTGCGGCCATGCCTTCACGGTGGGTGAGGCGGAAGCCTTCGTTGAGCGAGCCGGTGAGGAAGCGGGGCGCGGGGCGGAGGCCGGCCGAGGCGAGGATTTCCCCCATGCGTTGCCGTTCGCCGGCATTGGCGGCCACGACGAGCAGCGTGTAGCCATCTGCGCGCCAGCGGGCGAGCTGTTGGAGGAAGCGGCCCCGGGCTTCTTCCTCGACGTGCAGGCGTTCCTGGGCGACGAGGGCGTCGCCGGGGTAGGTGCGGTGGTGGGCGAGGCTTTCGGTGTCCCAAGTGTGCTCCTCCGTCGCGCCGTCGAGGAGCGCGCTGGCTTCATCGAGGTCGCCGAGGCCGAAGCGGGCGGGGCACTTCGCCAGCAAGGGGGCCAGCGGATGCGCATCCGGTGCCGGCGGGTAAACTTCGCGGGCGAAGGCGCTGAATTCCCCTTCCAGCGCGGCGGGTTCGATGAAGACCAGCCGCGTGGAGGGCGCCAGGTAGTCGGCGATGCCGGTGGTCGAATCCGCAAGCTTCAGCCGCGGCGAGGCGGAGAGCGTGACGGAGGCCAGCGGTTCGCCCGAGCGCTGGGTCACGGGATCGAAGGCCCGGATGTCCTCGATCTCATCGCCGAAGAAATCCAGCCGGCAGGGCTGGTTGGCCGTGACGGGATAGACGTCGATGATGCCGCCGCGGATGGCGTAGTGCCCGGGTGCCTCGCAGACGGCCTCGGAGTCGTAATCAAGCTGCTGCAACTGCTCCAGCAGACCTTGGAAAGACTGGGCCTGGCCGCGGGTGAGCGTGAGTTCGCGGGTGGAGAATTCCTCCAGCGCGGGCACGGGCTGCAGGAGCGCGGCGGGGGTGGTGAGCACGACAAGCGTCCCTTCGTGGCCGCCGCCATGCCGGAGAGGACGCAGGCGGCTGAGCACGGTGAGCCGGTCGCTGGAGGCGGCAAAGGCCTCGCGCATGTCGCGACTGTCGGGCATGGACTCGGGAAAAACCAGCGGGGTGAGCGGGCGGGCATCGCCGGCCGCCTCATGCGCGAGGACCAGGTCCTCCGCGAGCTGCTCGGCCGCCTTCAGGTCCTCCGTCACCACGAGCCACACCGGGCCGGGGTGCCGGCGCGTCAACGCATGCAGCACGACCCCGCGCGCCGGCGGGCAGACGCCGGTGTGTTTGAAGCGCTGGGCGGGAGTGGACATAGATATCGCGGGAAAACAGAGACGCGGAAGAGCGGACGCACGAACCGGCGGAAAGACAATTCCGCGCTTCGCGCCCACCGGGGAGGCGGCGTGGTCAGCCGGTCAATTCCGCCACGGGCTTGGCCAAGGCGGCGCGGGCGGCGGCTTCTTCGGCGATCTTTTTCGAGGGGCCGCGGCCGGCGCCGAGCTCGCGTTGATGCAAAAAAACGCGGGCCTCGTATTCGCGGGCGTGATCCTGGCCGCCGATGTGGATGGATTCGTAGTGAAGGGCGTGGTTGCCGTGCTCGGGTTGCACGAGTTCCTGCAGCCGGCCCTTGGGGTTGTCGGCGGCCGTCACGGAGGCGAGCCGGTCCGCCAGCGGGCCGTAGAGGGTGAGCACGACGCGGCGCGCGGTTTCGGGGCCGGCGTCGAGGTAGAGCGCGCCGATGAGCGCCTCGAAGGCGTCCTCCAGGTTGGATTCGCGGTCGCGGCCGCCGGTTTGCTCCTCGGAGACGCCGAGGCTCAGCGCGGCGCCGAGATTGATCTCGCGGGCGAGCCGGGCGAGAAACCCGCCGCGGGTGAGCATGGCGCGGCGCTGGGACAGCCCGCCTTCGCGCTCGTGGGGAAAGGCATGGAACAGCGCTTCGGCGAGGATGAGCGAGAGCACGGCGTCGCCCAGAAACTCCAGCCGTTGGTTGGAATCGGCCGCTGGTCCGGGCTCGTTGAGCCGGGAGGAGTGGGTGAGCGCGGTGGCGAGCAGCGCGGGGTCCCTGAAGGTGTGGCCGAGGCGGGCCTGGAGCGCGGACAGGTCGGCGTTCATGAGCTGGCGCTGGAGTAACGGCGGAGGCCGCGGTGGAAGACGGTGCAGGCGAGGGTGAACCAGGCAACGGTGGCACCGAGGAGCCAGAGCGCATGGCCGGGGTCGAAACCGTGGAGCAGGGTGTGGGCGGGGATGTTGCTGACGATGACGGCGGGCAGCGCCCAGACGAAGAGGATGTTGGCCGCGCCCTTGAAGGCCTGCCGCGGGATGCGGGAGAATTCAAAAAGCGTGAAGTAGCTGCCTTCCAGGCCCTGGGCGTTGGTGATCCAGAAAGCGAGCGAGACGGTGAGCACCAGCGCGCTGTAGTGGATGAGCAGGCCGCAGCCGATCATCAGGAGGTAGAGCGCGAGGTCGGCCAGCCCGGGGCTCAAGCCCAACTGATTGGCGGCGTAGATGACAACCCCGGCGGCGACGAAGGTGTTCACGAGGCTGTCGAGATCGAGTTTCCGCGTCGTGGCCATGAACATCACGTTGCCGGGCTGGGCGAGGAAGAAGTCGAAGTGCCCGGTGCGGATGTTGCGGGCGGTCTCGAAGAGACTGCTCCAGAAAAAACCGAACAGGAGCCGCTGGATCAGCATCGCGGTGCCGACGAGGAGCATCATCTCATATTTCGACCAGCCGGCGATGCTGTCGGTATGACCGTAGATGACCGAGATGAGCAGCAGGTTGACGCCCATCCACACCAGCTCGACGCTGGCCCACAGGAAGAAATCGAAGCGGAACATCAGCGTGCGCGTGACGGAGTAGCGCGCGCTGGCCAGCCAGATTTTCAGATGGTGAAGCATGGGGATTGCGGAATTCGGAATGCGGAGTGCGGATTGGCAGGTGGGTGCGGTTTCAGCCTGAGGCCGGCGCCGCCTTGTCCGGCGGGTCGTTTTTCATTCCGCAATCCGTGTTCATGGCAGTCCGCAATGGGCTCATCCCCCCACCGCGGTGTGGCGGCGGAGGCCGCGGGTCCAGAGGAAGTGATTGAAGAGGAGCAGGAGCAGCACCCAGCCGAGTTGGATGCCGAGCCCCTGCACCGCGAGGGTCTGGTCGATGCGGCCGGTGAAAATGGCGACGGGGAAATACATCTGGTAGTAGAAGGGCAGGTATTGCGCGACGCGGAAGACCCACTCGGGCATCAGGTCGAGCGGGAAGAGCTGGCCGCCGAGGACGGACTCGACCGCGAGCGAGAGGATGACGAATCCCTGGATCTCGAGGAACCAGAACGTCAGCAGCCCGAAGCAGTAGGCGATGCTGAACTGGATGACGGCCGCGAGCAGCATCGCGGGCAGGCCCACGCCGAGCCGCCACCATTCGTCGGGGAAGCTCAGGTATTCGTGGAGGAAAGGATAGGCGACGGCGACCGGGATGAGGATGAGCAGGCCGGAGACGAGCCGCGCGGCGAGGAAGATGCTGAAGCGGTAGAGGAAGTAGTTCACCGGTTTCAGGAGGAACTGGTTGATGAGGCCGTTGCGGATTTCCTCGCTGATCTGGTAGTCCTCGTTGAAGGCGCCGATGAAGAACTGCATCAGCAGGAGCACGACGAAGTAGGTCATCGTCTGCGCAAGGTCGAAGCCGCCGATCGTCGCCTGCCCCTCGTAGGCGGCACCCCAGAGGATGAACACCACGACGAGGTGGAAGAGGGAGAAGAAGCCGCGCAGGGCGAAGTTCCAGCGGTAAACGAGGTTGCCCTGCAACCCGACGAGGAACGCCTGGCGGTATTTTTGAAACGCGGTCAGCATCGCTTATTTCAGGGCGAAGCGCCCGGTGATCTCGTTGGCGAGGTTGCGGTAGGCGGTGGCGCCGGGGCTGAGGGGGTCGTAGGCAAAGATGGTCTGGCCGAAGCTGGGGGCCTCGCTGAGCCGGATGGTGCGGGGGATGACGGTGGAAAAGATCTTGTCGGGCAGGTGTTGCTTCACCTCGTCCACGACCTGCCGGGAAAGGCGGGTGCGGACGTCGAACATCGTCATGACGACGCCGCCGAGCTCGAGCGCGGAGTTGACGCCGGCGGTCTTGAGGCGTTCGACGTTGCGCAGGATCTGGCCGAGGCCTTCCAGTGCCATGTATTCGCACTGGAGGGTGATGAGGAGGTAGTCGGCGGCGGCGAGGCTGTTCATCGAGAGCATGCCGAGGGCGGGCGGGCAATCGATGATGATGGCGCGGTAGCCGCCGGAGTCGCGGATGGGCTGCAGGACGGCGCGCAGCTTCATCAGGTAATTTTCCATCTGGGAAAGCTCGATCTCGGCGGCGGCGAGGTCCTCCTCGGAGGGGATGAGGGCGAGATGCTCGATCTTGGTGGGGGTGATCATCTCCAGGGCCGAGCCTTCGCCGCGCAGGGGGCCGTAGAGGCTGCGGCCCTCCTGCTTCTCGACGCCGATGGCGCTGGTGGCGTTGGCCTGGGGGTCGAGGTCGATGAGCAGGGTGTGGATCTTCAGGTCGGCGAGGGCGGCGGCGAGGTTGACGGCGGTGGTGGTTTTGCCGACGCCGCCCTTTTGGTTGGCGATGGTGAAGACAGTGGTGGGCATTGGCGGCAAGTAAGGGTGAATCTCCCGCCGCCGCAAGCGCGGCGATGCCGGCCGTTGGGCGGGGAGACAAAAAAGGCGACTCGCGGGAGTCGCCTTGGCTGAGGGTCTGGACGGGAGCTTATTCGCCGACGAGGTGCTCGATCTCCTCGCGGGTGAGGGTGCGCATGTCGATTTCCTTCTTGATGGCGCCGAGGCTGACGAGGCACTCGGTGAACAGCTCGCGGGTGCGGAGCTCGAGCGCCTTGGCGTCGAGGTCGGTCATGACCTCGATGATGCGGGTGCCCTTGCGGACGTGGGTGCGTTCGTCGGCGCGGATGAAGTCGGAGATGTGGCGGAGGAGCTCGTCGTTGCGCGCGGCGGCGGTGTCGATGAGGTCGTTGATGGTCTTGAGGACGCCAACCTCGCCGAAGAGGTTGATCTCGGCCATGGCGAAGGCGGGGTCCATCGGGCCGCGGCAGGTGGAGCTGGTGAGGCGGTTGCGCAGCTCGTAGGGATCGTAGCCGGAGGCGAGCATGGCGCGGTGACCGATCTCGGTGTGACGGGCCTCGTCCCACGTGACGCGGGCGAGGTCGTATTCGGCGTCGAAATCCTTGAAGCGGATGTCCCAGACGAAGGTGCCGAAGGCCTCGATCGCGTCCACCTCGTCGCGCTGGGTGCGGATGAAGCGGAGGCGGAGGGCTTCGTAGGAATCCTTGTCGAAACGTTTCTGCGCATCGGCGGCGTCGTAGTCGCCGGTATGCTTGAAGGTGTCGAACCGCACGTCGCGCATCGGGACCGTGCCGCGTTCGTAGGGCTTGGCGTCGATGCGGAGCGGCGTGGGGGCTTCGCCGCGGGGATCGGCACCGGTGATGCCGCCGATGGAGGCGAGCAGGCGGGTGAGGTGCCAGCGCCAGGTGGAGAGTTTGGCTTCCTCGATGCCGCCGGCGATGTAGGCGTCCACGGCATCGTCGGCCCACGCGAGCATGGGTTCGTAGTCCGTGAGAATGCGCTTGAGGCAGCGGATGGTGGGGACATCCGTGACCTGGTCGGTGTCGTCGATGTGGTGGCGGTAGGTGGTGGCGATGGCCTTGCCCACGACCTGGTGGACGCCGACGAGGAGTTCGGCCGGGGACTCGGCGCTGAGCATCTCGTCGATGAAGCGGTCGATCTCGGGATCGCGGAAGGCGTCGATGACCTTGGGACGATATTCCTGCTCGGTGAGACGCTCGCGGAGGAAGCGGGCGGCGTCGGCGTGCCAGAAGATGTGACGGCCGGTTTCCAGCTTCACCTCATATTCCGGGATGGTTAGGGTCCAGGAGCCGAGGGCGTGCATGAGGCGGCGCTCGAAGTAGAAAAAGCGCAGCAGGCGGCGGCTGTTCTCCTTGACGGTGAACTTACCCCCGAGCTGGCGGCGGTCCACGGGGAACCGGTAGGGATATTTCGCGCGGCGCTCGGCGGCGGCTTCACGCTGCCCGGCGAGGCTCTGGGCGGTGATGATGGTCTTGTCGGCGGATTGGCCGGAGGTGTCTTCAGGGAGTTTCATGGGGGGAAGGGATGGAGGGGTGGAGGCAACAGCATCCTAGACGGAAAGCCGGCGTCGGGCGTTCATTTTCTTGCGCCCAATTGTATAGAAAATTCTGGCACAGTCTAAAATATGCACGCCGCGGCCGGGCCGGCTGCGCCGGAATCAGCCCTTCACGGCGCCACTGGTGAGGCCGGAGATGAATTCCTTCTGCAGGAGCAGGAACAGGCACATCACGGGGGCGATGGAGACGAGGGTGCCGGCCATGATGAGGCCGTAGTCGGTGCCGTAGATGCCCTTGAGGTTGTTCAGCGCGACGGAGAGCGGGTGCAGCTCGGGCGACTGGAGGATGATCTGAGGGCCGATGAAGTTGTTCCACATGCCCATGAAGCTGATCATGAGAAACGCGCCGAGCATCGGCCGGATGATGGGCAAAACGAGTTCGAAGAAGATGCGGAATTCGCCGGCTCCATCCATGCGCGCGGCTTCGAGCAGTTCGTTGGGCACGCTGTTGATCATGGATTGGCGGAAGAGAAACACGCCGAAGGCGGGAGCGAGCCCGGGCAGGAGCAGGCCGGTGTAGGTGTCGAGCAGGTCGAGCTTGTAGAGCAACTGGAAGCTCGGGGCGAGCAAGAGCGGCCCGGGGATGATGAGAGCGGCGAGGACGACGCCCATCACGAGGTTCTGGCCGCGGAACTTATGCTTCGCGAGCGCGTAGCCGCCCATCGCGCAGCAGAGCACGGTCAGGATGGAGCTGACCGAGGCGAGCAGCAGGGAGTTGTGCAGGGCGCGCGGCAGGCCGAGGTCGGTGAAGAGCCGGGTGAAGTTTTCGAGCGTGAGTCGGTCCCAGCCGATGCCGAACCAGCCGTCGCCGGCGGGCAGGAAGACGGTGGCGGCGAAGTCGAACTTGGACTTCAGCGCCCCGCAGAGCATGTAGACGAACGGAATAAGGGTGAGCGCCGCGAAGAAAAACAGCAGCGCGTGGAGCAGGAAGGAGAGGAGACGTTTGGCGGGCATGGTCAGCGTTCCTCGTAGCGGCGGGCCGCCCAGCGTTGAAAGAGGGCTATGCCCATGAGGGTGAGCGCGAGCACCCAGCCGATGGCGCTGGCGTAGCCAAGATCGCCGACGACAAAGCCCGACTGGTAGAGATACATCATGATCGTGAGCCCGCGATTTTCGGGTCCGGCGGTGTTGTTCAGCAGGATGTAGCTCAGCTCAAACATCTGGAAGCTGCCGATCACGGAGAGCAGGGTGACAAAGCCGGCAATGGGCGCGATCTCGGGCAGGGTGACATGACGGAAACGCTGCCAGGCGTTGGCCCCGTCGATCTCGGCGGCCTCGATCAGGTCTTTTGAGACATTCTGCAGGGCGGCGAGGAAATAGACCATGTTGAACCCTGCATACATCCACAGGGCGGCAAGGATGAGGGAGCTCATCACGTATTCCTGCATCCAGGCGAACTCGGGATCCCAGATGGGAAAGAGCCGGTGCAGGGTGGCATTGATGAGGCCGGTGCGCTTCTCGAGGATGGGGGCGAAGAGCATCGCGACGAAGGGCAGGCCGACGAGCGAGGGCGCGAAAAAGGTGAGCCGGAAGAAACCGCGCCCACGGAGCCCGGGCCGGTTCAGCAGCAGGGCGAGTCCGAGCGCGATGGGCAGCTGCACAAAGAGCGACCCCAGTGTGAAACGTCCGGTGTTGGCGGCGGCCGTCCAGAAAAGCGGATCCGTGAGCAGGTAGCGGAAATTGTGCAGGCCGACCCACTCGGTGGTGCCGGGACCGTAGGTTTGCTGCAGCGCGAGGATGAACGAGCGCAGCAGCGGCCAGACGGTGAAGAGGCAGAAGATACCGAGGAAGGGCGCAAGGAAGAGCCAAGGCGCGAGATTGAGTCGGGTGGCTTTCATGGCTCTTGGGCGAGAAAGACGTTGCGGTTGATGAAACGCTCGAACTCGACCTGCGCTTCGTCGAGCAGCCGTTGGGCCTCGATCCTCAGGGCGGCCTCTTCGTAGATCTGGTTGCGGTCGGCGTAACGGCGCAGCGCGGCGAGGGCGTTGATGAAACGCTCTAGTCCGCTCACCACGTAGGGTGAGGATGGGCGGCGCGGGACATGCGGGGCCTGCTCGATGTAAAGCCGGCCGGAGGGCTGGCCGCTGAAAAAAGGATCAGGCTGATCAAAGATCGGCGAGTCCCAGAGGGCGGTGACCGGGGTGATGATGTTCGTGTCGCGAAACATCTGCTCCGCGAGCACCGGCGAGAGGTAGAGCTCCTTGGCAAAGGCCCATGCCGTCTCGAAGTGCTCGGTGTTCCGGCTGAAGCCCAGCATGGTGCCGCCGGCCACCGAAGTGCGGCGGCCGCCCTTTTCCCAGGCAGGGATGGGCATCAGCTTGAGTTTGCCGCCGAGCGCGGGGTTTTCGCGTTTCCAAGAACCGGCCATCCAGTCGGGCACGAGCGAGCCGATCACCAGGCCTTCCAAGCGCTGCCGATGCCCGGAAGCGGAATAAGTCTCGATGTCCACGCAAACGCGGTCGGGGCCGGCCATCCAAGTAATGAGCCGGGCGAGCACCTCGGCATTGCGGGGAAAATTCAGGGCGGGCCTTTCATTTTCATCGATCAGCCTGCCGCCGGCCTGCAGGAGGATGATGCTGGGGGCGTGCGGATTGGTGTGCCAGGCCTCCAGCAGGTAGCGATTGGGCCGGCCGTCGCCCGTGGTATCCACCATCAAAGGGCGCAGCACGCGGAAGTAATCCTCCCAAGTTTCAATCTGCGACACGTCAATGCCGGCGGCCTCGACGATGTCAGCGCGGTAGGCGAGCAGCACGGGGTGCACGTCGTGGGGCAGACCGAAAATGCGACCGCGGCTGGTATAGGGGGCGAAGGAAGGGCCGTTGATTGTTTCCAGCAGACCCTCCTCGCGCAGGTGGTCGGTCAGGTCGAGAAAGCCGACGCTTTCGAGCGGACCGGCAAAGGCCTTGGCCGCCACGCCGATGTTGGGCTCAATGATATCGGCCACCGGCGTGCCCGCCATGAAGCCGGAGAGCATGCGACGTTCCATCGCGGTGCCGTGCAGCAGGACCAGATTGATCGGGCGATCGGGATGGCGCCGGTTCCACTCGCGGGCAAAGGGTTTGTAGGCGTTGAAATGCGGCTCAGCAGAGATCCACATCGGGATGCCTTCGGCCGTCCGGCGGGGCAGGACGGCCGCAATGATGATGGCGACGATGGCAATTATCAAAATGACCAGCGCGCCGGGCGAAAGGTAGCGGTTGATTTGGTCGCGCAGGAGCTTCATGGGTGCGCGGAAGGCGGGCAAAAGGATGGCTGGTTGGGCTGGCGGAACATGCGCGCGCGGAAAGGAATGGCGTTACCGTGAAACCCGAACCCAGTTTGGCAACCCGGAATCGTGCGGGAAATGGGGTTCGGTGTTCGCCGAGACTTCCGCCGTCGCTTTGGGGCCAAGATGTAGAAGCCGGCGAACAACTTTCGTTCCGATCCGGAAAGAATGTTGGAGGCGCGGGCCGGAATCGAACCGGCGATAGAGCTTTTGCAGAGCTCGGCCTTACCACTTGGCTACCGCGCCGACTGAACAAGGGGGCGCACGTTGCAGGAAAAAAAATCGCGCCGCAAGTGCTGAAATCGATTTGTGCGGCCGGTGCTGGGGCGCTCAAGCCGGCGGGGGCGGGGGCACTTCGCACTGGACGGTGAAGCGGAAGGTCGAGCCTTCCCCGGGGCGGCTTTCGGCGGAGATGCCACCGCCCATGAGTTCGCAGAGGCGTTTGGAGATGGCGAGCCCAAGCCCGGTGCCCTCGCGCCGACGCTGCGGGGACACGTCCACCTGACTGAAGGGCAGGAACAGCCGCTGCATGGTGCCGGGCGGGATGCCGACGCCGGTGTCCGTGACGGTAAAGAACAAGCGGGCAAACTGGCGCCCTTCGGCGCCCGGGGAAAGCGAGCAGGCGAGCTGGACCGTGATGCTGCCCTTGGGGGTGAACTTGAGGGCGTTGCTGATGAGGTTGGTAAGGATCTGGCGGAGCCGGGAGGCATCGCCGAGCATCATCCGCGGCACGGAGGGATCGATGACGGATTCGAGTGTGAGGCGGGAAATCCGGATCTGGGGTGCAAAAAAGGCGCAGACCTCGGCCACGGAAGCGTGGAGATCGAAGAGTTCGTGTTCCAACTCGGCGCGGCCGGATTCGATTTTCGAAAAATCGAGGATGTTGGCGACCAGCGTGCCGAGAGTCTGTCCGCTGGTGCGGATGAGGTCCACCGCTTCACGTTGCTCGTCGGTGAGGGTGGTGTCGGAGAGGATGTCGGCAAAGCCGATGATGCCGTTGATGGGCGTGCGTATCTCGTGGCTGATGATGGCGAAGAACTCGCTCTTGGCGCGGTCGGCGGCTTCGGCGGTCTCCTTGGCGCGGAGCAGGGCGGCTTCGGCCTCCTTGCGCTCGGTGATGTCGTGGCCGACGGCCTGGAACTCAAGCGTGGCGCCCTGATGGTCTTTGATGGCGCGCTGGGTCCACACCATCCACAGGTCGCGCCCATCGGCGTGGCGCAGGGATTGTTCGTGGGAGAGGTTGTCGTCGCGGTTGATGCGGCCGGCGTCGAGAATCGGGAAGGGCCGGCCGATGAGATCGATACGCTTGCGGCCGAAGGCACGGGCGTAGGCACTGTTGACGAAGGTGAGGGTGCCGTCGGGCCGGTAGCGGCAGATGAGGTCCACCTGGTCCTCGACGATGCCGCGGTAGCTGGCCTCGATTTTTTGGAGGTTGCGGGCCATGTGCTCGATCTTGCGGGCGAGACCCATGACCTCGTCCTGCGCGGTGTCATCACCGGACTGCAGGCCGGATTCCGGCTCCATCCGCGACTGGCTGGCGGTTTCCTGCAGCGTCTTCAGGCCCTTCATGAGCGCGCGATCCCACACATAGCCTGCGAGCACGAGAAGCACGCAGCCGGTGATGGCGAAGCCGATCACGTAGAAGACGGGACCCAGCTGATCGCGGACGTCTTCCTGCGCCACGAGCGCGATCAACGCTGCTACCAGTGCCAGGGACAGGCCCAGGATCAGGACGGACTTGCGGTAGGCGGTGTCGAACATGCCGGTGTGCCGAGCCTGTCGCGAGCACCGGCCAAGTCTAACCTAAACCGCGAAGGTCAGGGGTCCGGCTTAAGGGTGTGCAACGGGGCGAGCCGGCGCAGCCCGGGCACGGCGGAGGCGACGATCCCGGCGACCAGCAGGGTGCCTAGCCCGCCCCACACGACCGCCGCCACCGGACCGACCAAGGCACCCATGAGCCCGGCGCGGAGGGCGCCGATCTCGTTGGAGGAGCCGATAAAGATCTGGTTCACGGAGGTGACACGACCGCGGAGGTGATCCGGCGTGAGCAACTGCACGAGCGACTGGCGGACGATGACGCTCACGCTGTCAAACACGCCGGTGAAGAGCAGCGCGATGAAGGACAACCAATACCAGTGAGACCAGCCGAAGACAACGATGGCCAGCCCGAAGCCGGCGATGGACCAGAGCAGGGTGAGGCCGGGCCGGGCGAGGGGCGCGCGGTGGGCAAGCCACATGGCCATGGTGAACGCCCCCAGCGAGGGAGCAGCGCGCAGCCAGCCGAGCCCGATGGGGCCGACATGCAGCACTTGGTCGGCATAGATCGGCAGCAGCGCCATCACGCCGCCCAGGAGGGTGGCGAACAGGTCGAGGCTGCTCGCGCCGAGGATGACCTTGCGCCGCCAGATGAACTCCACGCCCGCGAGCATGCTGCGCCAGGTGCGGGGTCCGGCGGGGGGCGGCGGGGCGACATGGTAGCGCACATGACGGAGCAGCCAGAGGAAGCCGAGCCCAAGGACGACATCGAGGACGTAAACCGCCTGGAAGCCGCCGAAGGCGATAATGAAGCCGCCGAGGGCCGGACCGGTGACGGTGGCGACTTCGAAGGCGCTCATGTTCCAGGTGATGGCGTTGGGCAGTGCCCTGGCGGGCAGCAGCAGCGGGATGATGCTGGAACGGGCGGGCCAGGCGAGGATGCGCACGACGGCAATGCCAAGCAGCAACAGATACATCAGCGGCAGGGCCGGCTGGTCGAAGTTCAAGGTCGCGGGATCGGTGTGCCGCTCAAAGACCGTCGCCAGCCGCTGGATAAGAGCATTGGCCCAGCGCAACGGTGCGAGTGGCGGGATGACGGCGTGAAAGTGCGACAACAACGCCAGCAGCGCGGAGAGCAGCGCGGTGAGCCCCGTGCCCCAGGCGATGATGCGCTTGCGGTCCAGCCGGTCGGCCAGCGAACCGGCCGGCAGGGAAAGCGCCAGCAGCGGCAGGACCAGGATCAAGCCGACCAGGCCGAGGGCGGTGGCGGATTTGGTCCATTGGTAGATTTCCCAGGACACGGCGACGCTCACGGCCTGGCGTCCGATCGTGGCGAGAAAACTGCCGATCATGTAATCCCGGTAGGTGCGCACCTTGAGGGCGGCGTATGGATCGTGGATCTCAACCGGGGCGGACATGGGCGAATCAGCACGCCCGGGCGGGGCCGGCTCCGCAACCGCTAATTCCGGGACCGCGACATAAGCCAAAATTGCTTTGCCCCGGTGCAGGCGACCCCTACTTGTGCCGTTCCTCCAATCCCTGTTTCCCCTTTCCCCATGTCAACTTCCCCCAAGAAAGCCTTGATCTTCCAAGGCGGCTGGGACGGGCACCAGCCCGTCGAATGCGCCGCCCTCTTTGCCGGCAAGCTGGCGGAGCGCGGCTTTGCCGTCGAAGTCGTGGACACGCTGGACGTGCTCAACGCTGCCGACCGGCTGAAGGCGCTCGACCTCATCATCCCGCTCTGGACCGGCGGCAAGCTCACGCCGGACCAAGAAAAAAATCTGGAAGCTGCCGTCATCAGCGGCGTCGGCCTCGCCGGGTTCCATGGCGGCATGTGCGATGCTTTTCGTGGCTCGATCAACTATCAATGGATGACCGGCGGCCAGTTCCTCTGCCACCCCGACAACATCAAGGAGTATCTTATCCGGATCGTGAACCGCGACGACCCGATCACCCGCGGCATCCCCGACTTCAGGGTTAAGAGCGAGCAATACTACATGCTCGTGGATCCGCGCAACGAGGTGCTGGCCGTGACCACGCACCAGAGCGTAAGCGCGCCCTGGACCAACGGCGTGGAGATGCCGTTCGTGTGGAAAAAGGTTCACGGCGCCGGCCGGGTGTTCTACTCGGCGAGCGGGCACCAGTGCCAGGAATTCACCGATTTCCCTGAGCAATTGGAACTCACCCTGCGCGGCATGAGCTGGGCGGCCCGCTGAATTTTCCCATGAAACCACGTTTCAAAACCCCCGCGGAGATCAAGGTGGGCGTCGTCGGCTACGGCGGCGCTTTCAACATGGGCCGGATGCACCTGCAGGACATGCAGAAAGCCGGCATGACGCCCCGCGCGGTGGCCGAGCCCGATGCGGCGCGGCTCGCGGTCGCGGCGCAGGAGTTCCCCGGCATCCAGACCTATGCGAGCGTCGGCGAGATGCTGAAAAAATCCGACGTCAACCTCGTCGTCCTCATCACCCCGCACAACACCCACGCCCCGCTCGCGCTTCAGTGCCTCAAGGCCGGCCGTCACGTCGTGTGCGAAAAGCCCTTCGCCATCACGACGAAGGAGTGCGACGCCATGATTGCCGCCGCGAAGCGGGCCGGCGTGATGGTCTCCACCTTCCACAACCGGCACTGGGACGGCTCGGTCATGAAGGCCCTAGAGGTCGTCAGGTCGGGCGTGATCGGCGACCTCGTGCGCATCGAGTGCCACGCCGGCCAGTGGGCCAAGCCGGGCGACTGGTGGCGCAGCAGCCGCTCCATCTCCGGCGGTATCCTCTACGATTGGGGCGTGCATTTCCTCGAGTATGCGCTGCAACTGGTGGACTCCGAGATCACCGAGGTCACCGGCTTTGCCAAGCAGGGGTTCTGGGCTGCGCAGAGCAAGTGGGGCAAGGACACCATCGAGGACGAGGGTCAGGCCGTGGTCCGTTTCCGCAACGGCATCTGGGTGACGCTGACCATCACGCAGATCGACGCCAACCCGAAGCGCGGCATGATGGAGATCACCGGCACCAAGGGCACCTTCCTGTGGGAATACGACCGTCACGAAATCATCGTGCGCGACGGCGACCGGACGTCGGTGACCAAGGGACCCAACCCCAAGGAGCAGTGGGAAAAATATTACGCCAATGTCGCCGCGCACCTCACGAAAGGTGAGCCGTTGGTCATCACCGCCGAGTGGGCCCGGCGCCCGATCCATATCCTCGACTTGGCCGTGCAAAGCGCGAAGCAGGGCCGCACGCTCAAGGCGAAATATAGCTGAACGGGACAGGCCACGGTCCGCTCGGAGAGCGGACCCTACCGGCGCTACCGCGCCACGGGCGTTCTGCCTGTGAAAACAAGCAAGCCGGCTCCAGGGGGAGCCGGCTTGCTGTTTTTTGAGAGCCTTGGCGCGTTTACTTCGCGCGGGCCCAGGACTTGGCCAGCTCGCGGCGGAGGATGGCCGCGTCGGGCCAGGACGGGGGCAGGCCGGTGATGTTGTAGCCGGCACCGCCTTGGTGGTAGGGCCCCATCTCCGGGCAGACGTAGAGCGTCTTGTCCTGGTTTTGCTTCGCGCTCTTCCAGAGCTTGAAGAGGTCGTCGGTGAAGGCGAGGTAGCTCTTGATCTCGTCGGTAAGCCGGCCCTTGTAGGTCACGGGCACCTGGCAGTGGTGGCCGTTGAAGGGACGGCAGTGCGCCTGTTCCGAATTTTCCACGAGGGCGGCTTCTTTCAACAGGTAGGAGCTGTAGTTGCCGGGGTGGATGTGTTTCACCACGGCGAAGTGGGAGAAGTCGAAGTTGATCCGGATCATCTTGCCCGTGGCCTTCTTGTAGAGGCGGGCGATCTCGTAGGTCTTCTCCGGCGTCTCGGTGCAGGTGTCGCGGTGGACTTCCAGCGACATGACGACGCCGCCGATCTTGTCGGCCGCCTTCATCATCGCGATCCAGTTCTTGGCGGCGACGGCAGGCAGGGTGTCTTCGTCATCGAGCTGCACGTTGATCTGCACCGCGCCGGCATCCTTCTGGGCCTGAATGGCCTTGGCGTATTCGGCGGGCTTGCCGGAGTTGTTGGAGATGAAACCGAGGAGATCCTTCAGGCCGTGCTTGGCGGCGAGGCGGGCATGCTCGGGCGTGAGGGCGGTGGTGATGCCGTCGAAGCCGGCGTCGGCGACGGCGGCGATTTTGCGTTCGAGCGACCATTCCTTCTTGGGCGAAGGAATGCCGACGAGGGACCAGAGGTTGGCGATGTGGGAGATCTTAGGCATTGGGATTTTCGATTTTGGATGGCTGAGGCTCTGCGAGCTGGACTCGATTTTCGATTGGGGAAGGCATCGACTTTCGGTCGCGGGTTTCGAATGCGAAGCAATCGAAAATCCAAAATCGAAAATCGAAAATTAACTCAGGCGTGACGGCCCTTGAAGGTGAGTTCGGCGACGCCGGACTTGTCGAGGTGGCCGAGGCCGAGCGCGACCATCTTGTCGAACTGCTGCTTGGTCGCGCCGGCGAGGGGCAGGTTGATGCCGGCCTCGGCGCCGAGGACCCAGGCGATGGTGCTGTCCTTCGCGGCATGGGCGCCGGAGAAGTAGCAGTCGTGGGCGCGGTTTTGCATGTCCTCGCCGTCGGTCTTGAGGACCTGCGAGTTGGCGCCGGTCTGGAGAAACACTTCGCGCAGCATGTCGAGGTCGAGCCCGAGTGCGTGGCCGAGGCCGAGGCCTTCGGCGAGGCCGGCGGTGTTGATGTTCATGACCATGTTGACGAGGGCCTTCACTTGCGCGGCCTGGCCGGTCTTGCCGACGTAGCGGAGGGCGGTGCTGAGTTTCTCGAGGATGGGCTTGATGCGCTCGAAGGTCTTCTTTTCGCCGCCGCACATGAGGTAGAGCGTGCCGTTGCGGGCCTGCGGGATGGAGGAGGCCATGCAGCCTTCGAGGGAGACGGCACCGGCTTTCTTGGCGCGACGCTCGACCTCGACGTGGGTCTTGGGGGTGATGGTGGCGCAGTTGACGAAGACCTTGCCCTTGGCCTTCACGAGGAGCGAATCGCCGGACTCGGCGAAAACGCCGAGCTGGGCGGCATCGTCGGTGACGACGGTGAAGATGACGTCGGCCGACGCGGTGACGGCGGCGAGGGACTTGGCGTGCTTGGCGCCGATTTCCTTGGCGAGGGCGGCGGCTGAGGGGGCGTAGGAATCATAGACGGCGGCGACTTTGTAGCCGCAATCTTTGAGGCGGCGGGCCATGTTGCCGCCCATGCGACCGACTCCGACGAAGGCAATTTTTTCCGAGGACATGTCTGTGGTTGGTGGTTCGAGGTTTTTGGGTTGAAGCGTTAGCGGGCGAAAAAGGGGTTGTGCTCCTTTTCCTGGGCGAGGGTGCTGAGCGGGCCGTGGCCGCAGGCGAAGACGGTGTCGTTGGGGAGCGGCAGGAGCTTCTCCTTGTTGTTGCGATACTGGTCCTCGAAGTTCGTGGGGCTGCCGCCCATGGAGCACGAGAAAACGGAGTCGCCGACGATGGCGAGCGGCCAACTGAGGCCGGTCACGAAGAAGGTCGTCTGGCCGGGGGAGTGGCCCCAGGTGTAAAGCGTCTTGATGGCGAGTCCGTCGAGGTGGAAGTGGGCGTTTTCCTTGAAGGTCTTGGCCCCGGCAAAATCCACCGGTTCGCGCTCGCTGGCCCAGATTTCGGCCTTGGGGTGGGCGGCGGCGAGCTTGGCCAGGTCGGCGATATGATCGTCGTGGGTGTGCGTGATGAAGATGTAGCGCAGGTCGAGGCCCTCGGCGTGGATGGTGTCGAGCATGGCCTGGCAATCGGCGCCGGTGTCGAAGACCGCCGCCTGGCGGGAGCGCACGTCCCAGATGAGGTAGCTGTTTACCGTCATGTCCTCAAACGGGGTGTTGAACATGGCGAAACCCCGCGGGAACACGGGCTGCTCGGGATACCACGCCTTGTGGGCCAGCGCCTCCAGTGCATTGGGCGAGAGCCGGAGGTGGCGGGCCACGCGGCGGATGACGGCCGGGATGACCTCGCCGCCCTTCACGGCGGCAAGATCGGCGGCGCTGACCTCGGCGCGTCCGGCGAGATCCTCGTCGGAGATTTTCAGGCCGCGCTGGGTCTTGTTGATGACGTCGTTGAAGTTATCCTCGATCGGAATGCGGGGCATGGGCGGACAGTAAATGGCCGCGGAGAACGCACGCGCAAGCCGGAAGGCGCTGAAAATTCGTCATCATCCGCGTCCACGCGCGGTTGTGCTCACATTGGTTTCGGCGAACGGGGCGGGCATGTCGCGGCATTCGCGAGCGGATAGGAGGAGCGGATGCGGGCAAGGAGGTCCTGATAAAAGTCGAAACAGGGATCGCCGGGGGTGCGCGGGAGCTGGCGGTCGAGGTCGCGGGCGGTCTGGTTGGCCCGCGCGAGGGATTCCTCGCGGATCCTGGCCCCGCGCTCGCGGTAGCCGGTGTTGTCCACGCCGGCGTGTTCGGCGAGCAGGGGCAGCCAGTTGTGCGCGTATTGCACGTGCGCGGTCTCGTCGATGATGTCGAAGAGCATCATCTCGGCGGATTCGAGGTCCTGGCCTTCCTTGAAGTCCACGTAGCCTTCGTTTTTCACGACGAAGTGGCCGGTCTCGGCGACCATGCCGATCATGAAGACGTGCTCATATAAATGCTGCGGCGTCATGGGATCGAGCTTGCAGGGTGCGAGCAACGCGGCCTGCTGCGCATAGGCTTCGTCGAGGGTGAGGCCTTTCTCGGCGGCGAGCTTGCGCAGTTCCTCGTCGCGCTGGCCCTGATCGTAGCCGGAGAAGCCGACCTCATCGAGGCTGATGCCGAAATCCTGCAGGCGCGAGTAGCCGGAGTCGCCGTGGCGGGATTCGTCCCAGAGATGGCGGGAGATATCGTGGTGCCACTGCCAGGGCATGTAATGGCCGTAGTAAAGCCAGGCGAGCTGGTCGTCGGGCAGATTCTTCTCCAGCATGTAACCGTAGGCCCAAAACAGCCGGCGCGCCTCGATGCTGGTGACGAAATCCGCGCGCACGTAGTCCATGAAAGGCTGCTTCGGGCGGATGGGTTCGGTGCGGGAGCTGAAACGGCTCAGGCGGAAATCGGTGCCGACGCCGGCGGGCCGGGCCTCGGCTCCGCGCTCGACCGGGAGCGGGGCGCGGAACGAGCCGACAGCCGCCAAGTGGCCGCTGACGCGTTCGCGGTAGGCTGCGTCGGTCTTGTGTGGGTGGCGACGCCGGTAGTCGCGATACCAGAGCCACTGCTGGCTCTTGATCTGGTTGATCTCATGGAGCAGCGCGATGGTCGGCGCATCATGCACGGGGTGCACCGCGGCACTGTATTCGCCGTAAGCGCCGACCAAGGTCTTCAACAGCAGCTCGTAGATGCCGTCGAGCGCATCGTGGAGCGTGGGGGCGAGGAGCGCGGCGTTGGCCAGCGCTTCAAGCCGGTTGCTGACGGGCGCATCGGCCTTGCCGCCGGGAAACTGCTCGACGCGCTCGCGCAGGCGGCGGACGCACTCGGCTTGGTCCCAAATATGGCGGTGGATCACGCTCTTGTCGGACCATTCCGGGACGTCCTTGCCCCAGGCGGCGATGAGCCGATGGATGGATTTCTCCAGGTATTGCCAGTCGTTCAGCAGGTCCACGGTGCGCGGCTTCTGCTTGGAGTCGGCATCGACGAGAACGGTGCGCTTGAGGGGAGTGGGGGCGTCGGCAACGAGCGTGCTCATTACTGACCATCATAGCATTAATCTTGCGTTATGCCTATGTCTGGGAGCGCATGACTTGTGCCTAAAATTGACCAACAGCTCTGGCATAACCCTTTCACGCGGGACGGGCTCCGGTTGCCGGCGGCGGCAGGCCCGGAAAGTTTTCAGATCCACGAGGCGGGCGTGATCACCCTCGGGGAAAACTGGCAGCATCGGAATGTATGCAGCCCGTTTTGGCGGTTGTTTTATGATTTCGACCGCGGGGCTTGGGTGAAATCCGGCGGCCGGCGGCTGGCGCTTGGTCCCGGGCGGATGGTGGTGATGCCCGATGGGGTGCCGTTCGATTGCGGAAGCCGGGCGGGGGTCGGGCATCTGTGGTTGCACTTTTCGCTGCATCTGGCGCTGCCCTCGGCGGCGCCGGAGGTTTTTGCGCTGCCGGCCGGTCCGGCGTTGCGCGCGGTGGCGGAGGAACTCCGGGGGCGGGTGGCGGCCGGCCGGCCGGAGGCCGTGCGGCATACGGGCGCGGCACTGTTGCATTTGGTTTTTGCCGGCAGCGGGTTGATGCCGGCGGCGATGCCGGAACGGCTGCGCGCGAGCTGCGGCTGGATCGAGCGCAACCTCGGCGGCGAGATTTCCAATGCGGCGCTGGCGGAGCGCGCGGGGATGAGCGTCGAGGCTTTCATCCGCTGGTTCAAGGCCCGGACGGGCCGCACCCCGGCGGCGTTTGTGACGGAGCGACGGGTGCGGGAAGCCTGCCGCCGGCTGGCCTTTGGCGAGGAGTCCATCGAGCAGGTTGCGGAGGCGACCGGCTTTGCCAACCGCCATCATTTCAGCCGGGTCTTCAAGCAGCATGCCGGGTGCGGACCGGCGGAGTTTCGGCGGGGGCGGTAAACTTTTGTATATTCAGGACGCTATACATGGTTGGCGCGGCTTTATATTGGGCGCGGCATGCCCAATCATATAA